>ERZ772764.73-NODE-73-length-66042-cov-15.260324_pt1 | contig 66042 bp, 70 predicted proteins | sample MGYA00512163_ERZ772764 | MGnify/ENA primary metagenome ERZ772764 (study PRJEB29015, sample SAMEA2737903) | human oral metagenome | biome: human oral; feature: human-associated habitat; material: dental | place: China | collected 2094 ... | reverse complement strand
GAAGCTGGTTGAGCCGATCCTCACGAGCGTCAGCGAGTGGGTCGTGTCGAAACCAGGGTGAGTGTGGCAGGGGAGATGGCTTCGACTCGGGGAGGGGAGTTCGTCAGGCGGCGGCTTGTCTGCCGTCCAGTTCGGCGAGGATCTCGGCGTAGCGTTTCTCGTCGAGCCGGTACCCGACGCGCAGGATCAGCCAGCTCGCCGCGATCAGCACCATGGGAATCAGCAGCATCACGGACTTGAACGCGGCGACGCCGGCGGCCGTCACGTCCTCGACCACCCGGGCGCCGCTGATCCCGGAGACCAGCAGCGCCAGGCCGACGAAACCGCTGCCGATGGCGTTCGAGGCCTTGTAGATGAACGGCTGCACCGCCAACGTCACCGACTCGTTGCGGCGCCCCAGCTTCCACTGCCCGTACTCGACGCAGTCGGCGATGAACATCAGCATCAGCAGCTGGATGAACGCCTGCCCGGTGAACAGCAGCACCCCCGCGACCGCCACCACCGTCAGCGACGAACCCGCGAACCAGAACACCACCAGCCCCACCAGGCACAGGAGGGTGGCCAGGGTGTGGATCTGGAAACGACGCAGGAACTTCCGAACCAGCGGGAAGAGCGCCAATCCGGCCAGCTGCGTCACCGCGAGGATGGCGGCGAACACCGAATAGGTCGCCTCGTCGCGGTAGACGTACTTGAAGTAGTAGATGCCGAGGCTCGTGACGGTCATGTAGCCGCCCATGAAACACAGCATCGCTCCCGCCGCCCACAGCAGCTGGTCGTTGCGGCCGATCACCCGCACCAGCTCCCGGAACGGGGTCTGCGAGGCGGCCACCGTCACCTGCTGCCTGGTGAACAGCAGCGTCAACGACTGGAAACCCAGCATCAGCACCACCAGCAGCGCCGCGAAGGCCAGCCACCCCAGCTGCTCGCTGCCGAGCAGTCCGCCGAGTGCCTTCGTCGCGGGCACCACCGCCACCACCACCGAGAACAACCCGAGGTTGGCGCAGATCCTGGCGATCACCCCGATGCGTTCCCGCTCCTTCAGGTCCTGGGAGAGGGCGGGCAGCATGCCCCAGAAGGAGATGTCGTTGATGGTGTAGGCCACCGACCACACCAGGTAGACCACGGTGAACCAAACCAGGAAGGCCACCCCCGAGATCCCGAGGTCCACGAAGATCCCCAGCGTGGCTGCCCCCCACAACACCGCACCCAGCGCGATCCACGGTTTGAACTTGCCGAACCGGGAGCGGGTGTTGTCGACGATGACACCCATGAAGGGATCGTTGAGGGCGTCGAAGATCCGCATCGCCACCAGAACCACCGTCACCACCGCCGTCGCCGACTGCGAGATGTGCAGCACCTCGGTGAGGTAGAACATCAGGTACATGCTGACCAGCGCGGCCGACATGTCGCGGCCGAGCGTGCCCAGCCCGAAACTCAGCCGATTGCGCCAGAGAGCCGGATTCATGGCGGAGAGTCTTGCAGGTCGCGAGGCCGGATGAGGAATCCGGCCGGTTGACCCTGACACGGTGTCAGGTCCCACGATGGTGTCATGACCGAGACGAGACTGATCCGCATCGGGGAGTTCTCCACCCTCACCCGGCTGTCGGTGCGGATGCTGCGCTACTACGACGCCAACGGCGTCCTGAGCCCGGCCGCCACCGACGATTTCACCGGCCACCGGTTCTACGCATCCTCGCAGGTGCGCGACGCGACGCTGATCCGTCAGCTGCGCGACGTCGGGTTCTCCGTCTCCGCCATAGCCGCCCTGCTTCCGCAACGCGACGACCCCGAGGCGCTGGGTCGCGCGCTCGCCGTGCAGCGCGATCAACTCGTCGCCGATGCCGAGGCGGTCCGCCGCCGCATCGCCGAGATCGACCGACTCATCTCCCACACCACGAGGAGGGCCACCATGGCCGACATCACCATCACCACCCATCCTGCGCAGCTCGTCGCCGCCCTGCGCACGAAGATCGACGCCTACACCGACGAACCCAAGGCGTGGGCGAGGTTCATGGAGGCGTTCGAGGCGCAGGGACTCGCGTACACCGGTGAGCCCTGCGGGGCCACCTTCCACGACCCCGAGTACCGCGAATCCGACATCGACATCGAGATCTGGGAACCCGTTTCCCCCGGCGCCACCGCGTCCGAACCGCTCGTGGTCCGGGAGCTGCCGGAACAGCGGGTCGCGGTGGCGGCCTTCCGTGGCGGCTACGACCAGTTCGGCCCCGTCAACGAGGAACTCGCCGAGTACATCACCCGCTCCGGGCTGAAGATCACCGGCCCCATGTACAACCGCTACATCGTCGGCCCGGGCAAGACCGATGACCCGGCGCAGTACCTCACCGAGATCTGCATCCCGGTCGCCTGAGAACGGATTCTGCAAACCCACGTCCACAACGTCTGCAAACTGATGCCTAGAATGTCTGCAAACTGATGCCTAGAATGTCTGCAAACTGATGCCTAGAATGTCTGCAAACTGATGCCTAGAGTGTCTGCGGATTCAAGGCCAGGGAGGCGGACGATGACCGGGGCGTATCTTCGACGCGTGATGGACGGCGCGATGAGGCGCGCGCTCAGGATCTCCGGAGCGGTGATGCTGGAGGGCGTGCGCGCCTGCGGGAAGACCCGAACCGCCCTGGAAGCGGCGGGATCGTCGGTGCTCATGGACGATCCCGCCGCGCGGGCGCTCAACGATCTCGCTCCGGGGCAGCTTCTCATCGGTGCCCGTCCCCGCCTGCTGGACGAATGGCAGATCATTCCCGAGGTCTGGGACCAGGTGCGGCGCGCCGTCGACCGGGAATCCGCCCCCGGGCAGTTCATCCTCACCGGATCGGCGACCCCGGCGGACGATCACACCCGGCACACGGGAGCCGGACGTTTCATGCGTCAGCGGATGCGAACCCTCTCCTGGTGGGAACACGACCCCGGGTTCGGTGCGGTCTCCCTGTCGGGGCTCTTCGAAGGTGAGCGGCCGGCTGGGGAACCGGATGCGCTGACCTTCGAGGAGGTTCTAGGCCGGCTTCTGCGCCCCGGTTTCCCGGCTTGGCGTGAGGCCCCGCCCGAGGACGCGACCCTGCTCCTGCGTGGGTATTTGGACGAGGTCATCCGCACCGATCTGTCGAGGCTCGGGGGGATCCGGAACTCACCCGCGGTGGTCGAGGCGCTGCTCACCGCCATCGCCGCGAGCAGCGCCTCCGCCGTCTCCTTCCAGACCCTGGCCCGGGATCTCGCGCCGATCGCACCGGACCTGTCGGCCGCGACCGTCAGCCGCTACGTGGACCTGCTGGCCCGGATTTTCGTCGTCGAGCGGCAACAACCCTGGGCGCCGAAGCTGCGCTCGCGGGCCAGGCTCCGGACCTCCCCGAAACTGCACCTGGCCGATCCCGCGCTGGCCGCGGTCGCCCTCCAGGCGCCACTGTCCTCGTTGCGACAGGACCCGGCGACCGCGGGCGCCCTGTTCGAGAGCGCGGTTCACCACGACCTGGCGGTGCTGGCGGGTGCTTTCGGGGGAAGGATCCAGCACTACCGGGATTCCAACGGCTATGAGATCGACGCCGTGGTGGTGCATCCCGACGGTCGCTGGGGTGCGGTCGAGGTCAAGCTGGCCGGGGCCCGGATCGCGAACGGGCACAGGGCCCTGACCTCCGCGCTGGAGCAGATCGACGGGGAACCGTCGTTCCGCCTGATCATCACCGGAACGGGCCCGGTCCTGACCCTGGACGATGGCACGGTCACGTGCGGGCTCCACCGGCTGTGCCCGTAGCCGGGTCCTGGTGCGGAAGTCATGCCCGGCTGCGGCGCGCCGGATCGGGCGATCCGACGTCCCGTCCGGAGCTTCCTCGCCCGGGCGACACTCTTTGCAGCAAGTCCTAGGGGACTTGCCGTCGCCATGACCCTCTATCCTTGGTCTCCGACCAGGAGGACCAATGATCCAGCACCTCGCCGTACAGATGCGCGCGGCCATCGCCGAGCATGCCGACCGTCCAGCCACCCGGATCCGGGTCGGCGACGACTGGTGCACCCACACCTTCCGCGAGTTCGGTGAGCGCATCGACGAGGCGGCGCAGGGGCTGCTGAACCGGGGAATCCGGCCGGGCGACCGCATCGGTTTGTTCGCGAACAACTGCCCCGAGTGGTCGGAGATAGACTTCGGCGCCGCCACCGTGAGGGCCATCCCGGTGCCCATCTACGCCACCTCCACCCCGGAACAGATCCGGCACATCGCTGCCGATTCCGGGCTGCGGATCCTGTTCGTGGGCGGCCGCAGCGAGTGCGAACGCGTCCTGGAGGTCGCCGATGACCTGCCCGAACTGGAGCACTTGGTGATTCTCGAACCCTGGGAGGGCATGCCGGAACGGGTCATCACCTACGACGACTTCCGGGCCGAACCCGACGCCCGGGCCCTGGAGGCCCGTCTCGCGGAGGCAGACCCCGATGATCTGGCGTCGATCATCTACACCTCCGGTACCACCGGCGACCCGAAGGGGGTGATGCTCAAGCACTCCGCGATGATCGCCCAGAAGGAGGCGATCGAGGAAATGTTCCACTTCGGGCCGGAGGATCACTCGCTGTGTTTCCTACCCCTCTCGCACGCGCTGGAGCGGGCCTGGACCAGCATCATCCTGCTCAAGGGCTGCATGAACACCTACGTTCCCGACGCCCGCACCGTCGCCGAGGCCTTGGTGCATACGAAACCGACGCTGCTCGTGAGCGTCCCCAAGCTGTACGAGAAGGTGTTCGCGACCGCTCACGCGAAGGTCGCTGCCTCGGGGATCAAACGTGGCATCTTCAAGTGGGCGCTGCGGGTGGGGGCCCGCAACCAGCGGGCCTACCGCAAGGGAAGGCGACCTGCGTGGTTCTGGCGCGCTCAGCTCGGCATGGCCGACCGGCTCGTCCTGTCCTCGATCCGCGTCGCCCTGGGCGGCAACAAGGCGGTCCTGGCGTGCGGTGGGGCGCCGCTGCGCAAGGAGATCGAGGAGTTCTTCTCGGCGGTCGGGATGCCCATCTACACCGGCTACGGGCTGACCGAGGCCTCGCCGCTGGTGACCTTCAACTCGCCGGGCGGGTTCAAGATCGGCACGGCGGGGCGGGTGCTCAAGGGCGGGCAGCTGCACATCGGCGAACACGGTGAGGTGCTGTTCCGCGGCCCGAACGTGATGGCCGGGTACTGGAACAACGAGGAGGCCACCGCGGCCGCCATCGACTCCGACGGCTGGCTGCACACCGGGGACGCCGGATACGTCGACGTCGACGGGTTCCTGGTCATCACCGACCGCATCAAGGACATCATCGTCACCTTGGGCGGCAAGAACGTCGCGCCGCAGCCCATCGAGGGCCTCATCCTCGCCGACCCGCTGTTCGAGCACGCCGTCCTGCTCGGCGACAACCGGCCCTGCGTGACGCTGCTGGTCAAACCGTCGCTGCCGCACGTGGAGGAGCTCGGGAAACTGATGCAGTGGCCGGGTGAGGTGGCCGACTGGCTGAAGTCCAACGAACTGGCCGAGGAGTTGCGCCGACGGGTCACCGCCCTGACCGACAAACTCCCGAGCCAGGAGAAACCCCGCGCCACCGAGCTGATGGACGGCGACCTCACCACGGACAACGGCCTGCTCACCCCGACGTTGAAGGTGCGTCGCCGGCAGGTGGAGGAGCGTTTCAAGGAACTCATCGACGGCATGTACGAGGCACTGGAACGGCGTCGGCGCTCCAGTTGAGCCATCAGCCGGATGAGTTCTCGCCGGATGAGCTGGAGATCACCCCTCATGAAACAGGTTGAGTCCGCCGAAGCGATCGCGAATGCCGGGAACGTTCCGATCGTCTCGCATGGAGCTGGTTGAGCCCGCCGAAGTGATCGCGAATGCCGAGAACGTTCCGATCATCCCGCATGAAGCTGGTTGAGCCGGACCGCGACGAAGGAGCGGTCCGAGTCGAAACCACCTCGAGTCTGCTGCCATCGATGGTCTGTGTGAGTATGATGACTACAAGGTCCACGAGGTCTTTCACGGGTTTTCATGAACAGCTGCCCTCGAGTTCGCCTTGAATGAGAGTTCTGCGGCGGCCCATGCCCGTGAACAAGCCTCACAGATCCGCCGACATCGACCTGGCGATGTCCCAAGAAATCTCCGCCCGGGCCTCGTAGCCATTTTCTTGAAACCACATCGCGTCATCCACGCTGCGCACGAGAGACCACCAGCGCACGGTCATTGGCTCCAGCTCAGCCATTCCGGCGAACCGCTCCATCCGTTGCTGTACCGTGGTGTTCGTTTCGTCACCGCCCCGGATTTCGCCCCAGCGGTTGCGCAGCAGCGGAACCACCTCATACGCGGGGTCGCCTTTCAGTGGCTTCGGGTCAATGGCGGCCCACGCATCCTTGCCACGCCCAAGGATGTTGGCGTAATGGAAGTCGCCGTGCAGCAGCGAGGGTTCCGAAGGCATGACGGCCAGCTCTGCGCACACATCGACGGCAGAGGAGACGAGCTTCTCGGGGCACGGTTCGCCGAGCCGCCGCCACTCCTCAAGGAACTCCGTGCCCCACCGGGCAGCGATGTCACCGACGCTGCGAAACCCAGCGGGCGCAGGAACGCGCAGTTCGCGAAGAAGATCGGCGGCAGTGTCAAGCGCTTCCTGAATCGGGACGTCCAGAAGGACCCGCCGCTCATCCAGCCGCTCCAACAACATGGCGCCGGCCCCCTCGTCGGTGTGCAACACCGAGACCGCTCCATGACCGCCCCACGTGCGTAAAGCAACGGACTCGAGTCGGGTCTCGTCGTCGACCCAACTCACTTTCAGGGCACCGCGTTTCCCGTCCTTGCAATGAACAGGCAGCACCACAGTGCATATCCCGTACATCGGCGGTCCCTCCAGGCGAAGGTGCCACCTGTCGAGCAAATCTTCCAACGTATACGGCAAGGCCTCCAACCAGTCTCGGGCAGCCTCGCCCTCTCTGTGCAGGATCATGGTAGAAAAGTCAGTAGAGATTTGAATCAATTTGACTCTCGCTTTCCGGTGCGATTGAAGGCGGGGATGTCGCTCACTTGCATTGAGTCTAGGTATCCTCAAATCCCCCGTACTCACTACCTCAAGCAGCGACAAGGGGATCGGTCGCTAGCCATGCCGTGCGGAGCTCCTCGTGTTCCGCTCCCAGGCCGGCTCAAACCCATGCGCGAATCCCGGGATCCCACCGTAGGCCCTTGGCCTTCCCGGCAAGCACCGGTTCCAACAGCGCATTGACGAGGCTCGTGGCCAATGCGACGGTGAGGTGGTCCTTGCAGTCCGGGATGGGGGAGGCGAGTCTTCTGTAGGAGGCATCCCAGTCCGGAGGTACCGTGAAGGTCTCCGGGAGCGGCAACCCTCGGGAAGCTGCTTCTCGGGTGATGGCCACCTCAAGGCTGCCGCCATCGATGGTCTGTGTGAGTGTGAGGACAACAAGGTCCACGAGGTCCTTCACGCGTGTCGAAGGATGACCGTTGTAAAGGGAAAGTGTCGCACAAACCTTGTCTGCCATCTGGTCGACCAAAGGGTACAGGCGATACTCGCACTGCGGGAGTTTGGGGAGTGTCAGGACATTCGACGGGATGATGGTCTCCGGGGTCTCTGTCGTAACGGCTTTGACAACGAGATCGACATTCAGCCGGTCCTTTTTGTTGACGCCGAGGTAGACGTCAAAGCTCACGCGGATGCCTTCAGTGTAGGCCTGCTGTTTACCGCCGAGTGAATCCGTGTGGCTGACATACTCGAAGCGAAAGAAATCTCCCAGGTCAAGGGCCGCAAGGCGCCGAAGCTCGGTCAGGGCTGCGGCCAGTGAGTGACGCCGATTGAACAAGTCGACATCACTGGTTGCTCGCGCCGATGGGACCCTGGCCAGCAGGGCCGTTCCGCCCTTGAGAAGCCATGCGTCGGTTGGCGTCTCTGAGAAGATCCGGCACAGAAAACGGTGGAAGTACTCCAGCCGGATGCGCTCCTGGGTGCTGAGGGACTTGTCGTTCTGGGCTGCTTTCTGAGCGGCTGATCGTATTGCCGACTCGACCGCCGCCGGTGTCTGGTAGGGATCTGTCATCTAGGATCCTCGCATTCGTGTGGCATGTCGGACTCCGGTGGCGGAGGAGTGGGATGTGATGCGCTTGCCATCGGGTTAACCAGCTGATTGTGAATCGTGTTCGCGAGCAGCTCGGCGGTTTCAGAGGTGGAGATTCTGGTTTTCCAGGTCTGAAGTGAGTTCCCGAGTACTTGGCTCGCTGCCGTGAGGAGTTCTTGGTTTGCTGGGGTGAAGACTTTTTGGAACTTCGATGCGTCAAGAAGATTGTCGACTGCGATCGAAAAGTCTTTAAGGGCAGCTTGCATCTGGGGAAGATGAGTGACGTATTGGCTGAGGATCTTTGCCATGAGGGGTCCGTTTTCTGCGATGCTTCTGGCCCAGCTGTTCTCGTCGATTCCCGCCGACTGGGCGAGTTTTTCCAGCAGCGCCGCGCCGTCACCTGCCGCACAACCGTTGCGGCGCGCCAGGGGAGCCAGGAGTTCGGTGAGGCGTTCGGTGTCCAGGACGGACTGCCGGGTGGCGTCCCGAAGTGCATCTGCGACGGTGCTGAGGTCCTGCCGATCTTCGACTAGGTCGGCGATGGTGCGTTCCCGTGTGGTCGCGGGCAGGCCGTCCCGGACGGTGATGTCCTCACGGGGAAGGTCTCGGGTGCGGTACCGGACATCGAGTCGCTGGCTCTGTCGCCGTGTCGGCGAGGTGAACTCGCTCCGAGCGGCCCGGAGGTCTCCGATGCCGTGGAGCCGGGCAGCGGATTCCCCGGAGACGACGATCCCCGGGCGGTTGTCGTGGAGGCGTTCGAGAGCGAGCCTGCGGGGTTCGGCCGCGAGCCACGCTGCCCGGAGTTCCTCGTGCTCCGCGCTCGGGGCGCCGGCGCTGCGGTAGACGCCGTGGATGAGCCGGATCAGGTGGCCGTCATCGTTGAGCCGCTTGAGGGTCATGTGGTCGATGCCTTGCGCGCGGGCCTGGGCGGTTGTGACCATGCCCCACTGGGATTCGGTCACCTCCGCCAGCTGCTGCAGCGCCACACGTGACTTCATGCTTGAATACTAACTTTTTGAGTGTTAGTTTCCAAGCGAAATCTGCATCAGGGGATGATTGGGAGCGATCCACGAAGGAACTGGACCGGTCGAAGCCCTTCTGATCATCAGCCGCGGTCCCTCACCCACAGCGACTCGCTGCCCGATGTGTTTCCCGTGTTTTTCCGCTTCTCCTCGGCGGACCACGGTCCCCTCGACAACACATCCTCAAGGTGCGTCGCCGACAGGTGGGGAACGCTTCAAGGGAACTCGCCGACGGCATGTACGAGGCGCCGGAGCGGCGTCAGCGCCCCGGCCGAGGTGCCAGGACGATCACGCAGGAGATGGTTTGACCGCCCTCCCCGAGGCCGCGGGAAAGGCGTCGCTAGGGTCTTCCGCATGGATCTGGACTGCCAGGAAGCTCTCAAGACGATCATCAAACGCCGCCGCGACGTGCGCGCCGAGTTCACCGGCGACCCCCTGGGCGAGGAGGAACTCGCCGACCTCCTGAACGCGGCCCACGCCGCCCCGAGCGTGGGCAACAGCCAGCCCTGGGACTTCGTCGTCGTCCGCGACCCCGCCACCCTGGACGCCTTCGCAGAGCATGTCGCGCAGTGCCGGCAGGACTACGCCGACTCCCTCGACGGGGAACAGCGGGAGAAGTTCAATCCCATCAAGATCGAGGGCATCCGCGAATCCGGGCTGGGAATCGTCGCCACCTACGACCCGACACGCTTCGGGCCCAACGTCCTGGGACGCCACACCATCAGCGACGCCGGGGTGTTCTCGGTGGTGTGCGCCGTGCAGAACCTGTGGCTGATGGCCACCGCCCTGGACCTCGGGGTCGGGTGGGTGTCGTTCTACCAGGAACCCTTCCTCAAGGAGCTGCTCGGGCTGCCCGAACAGGTGAGGCCGGTCGGCTGGCTGTGCGTGGGCCGCGTGACGAAACTCCAGGAGGTCCCCGACCTGATCCGTTTCGGCTGGAACCACCGCATCGCCCTGGAGGAGGTCGTCCACCACGACCGCTGGTGACCTCCCCCTCAGCTGGTTGAGCCGGGTCGCGAGGAATCAGCGGTGTGCCGGAACCGTTCCTTGGTTGAACGGTAGACCTGACTGCGAGTCCTCGGATACTGGCGGGATGGTTTCGGAATGACCGGCTCGTAAAGCCCGCAGGTCAGCTCACCCCCACTGTGAGTGCAGCGGGATCAGACCGGTTGACGCAGATTCTCCATCACCGGGCGGCGGTCGAGCTGGGCGGGTAGCCACGTGGTGGTGATGGCCAGCACGAGCGATGCCCCGATCGCGGGCAGCAGTGTTGTGACCGGGATGGAGCCGATGAAAACCTCCATCCCGCCTCCGGACATCAGTGCAGCGGAGATGGCGCTGAGCAGGGTCATGGCCAGCCCGAAAAGGATTCCGGTGATGGCGTAGATCGCGCCCTCCAGGACTGTGGAGCCAAGGATCGTGCCCGACCTGGCTCCGATCACTCCGGGCAGGGCTCCCTCCTGGCGGCGGGTCCGTCCCACCATCGCGATGTTCGCCACGCCCCCGGCGCCGGCGACGAAGAAGATCGGGACCATGATGGTCAGGAAACCGTTGACCCCGCCATTCATGCCGCCGGCAGCCCGTCCAGCATTGGCCACGGTGTAGAAGACTCCGGTCATGGCGACGGCGATGGCGAAGGGCACGATCGTCGTCAAGCTGAACGCCGAGCGGTGCCGGGCGTTGGCGCGGGCGGCGAACCAGGCCGGGTTGCGGCCGGGAATCAGGCTCGTCCACCCGATCAGCAGCGGGCGGAGGGTCCAGTTCGGGATGAACAACGCCGCCAAGGTGGCCATGAGTCCGATACCCCCGCCCAGGACGGCACGGTCGCCCGGGGACTCGAAATCTGGGGAGTTCGCCTTGGCAGGCAAATTGGGCATCCTGGGGGTGTTGTCACTTTGCAGGGTCTCGGGGGCAAAGTTGATGAGGATTGGTATCAGAATCACGGGAATCAGGAAGAAGCCGGCTGCGATCCACTGCCACAGTTTCGTCCGGGTCCTGGGGGATGACGCCTCCCGCAGCGCTTGCATCTCCGGGATGTTCGCCGCCCGGCGCGCGGCACCCAATCCGCCGAGCACGCTGAACAGGGCGGTGACGAGTATCGTCGCAGGAACCCCGAAAAACGGCATCGACAGGGGTAGGTCATCCGAGAACAGGCTGAATTCACGCCACGTCAACAGGTACACACGGGCCGTGGGCAGGGCCAGCAACCCTCCCAGCAGCCCACCGACCAGACCGACGGCGCAGACCTGCCACAGGATGACCGAACGGATACGGCGACCGGGTATGCCGAGTACCTTCCACAGCGCGTGGGAACGCTGCTGGGCGGTGACGGTCAGGCCAAGGGTCGTTGATATGACGATGGCGGTTGAGATTCCTATGTACCCCACCATGTTGCTGCCGAGTATGTTGCTCGCGAGCATGTACGGCCCATCCGGGTGGGCCAGGGACCACTGCACGGCGCTCCACCACGAGGTGATGACGACGCCGATGATGGTGCCGCCGACGGTGGCCACCAGCAGCGACCACAACCACTCGCTGGCATGATGACGCAGGTCTTTCCAAATCAAGGTTGACATCTTTCCACCTCCTCAGAGTGCGCGGACCGTGTGAACGAGTTCGGCTATCACCCGGGCGTCGCGGGTGGTCGACCACTCCGCGAGCCGGCCCTGGCTCATCACCGCGACGGAGTCCGCCAGGGCCGCGGCCTCGACGTCATGGGTGACCATGACCACCGTCGTTCCCCGTGAGGCGAGTTCCCGTAGCCAATCGAGAACCAGGCCGGTGGAGTCGAGATCGAGGGCGCCGGTGGGTTCGTCGGCGAAGACGATCCTGGGCTGGCTGGCCATCACCCGGGCGATGGCCACGCGCTGACGTTCACCGCCGGAGAGCTGATGGGGTTTCAAGTTGGCCCGGTGCCCGAGGCCGACGGCCTCGAGGGACTCCCGGATCTGGCTGTCCGGGAGCGGATTGCCGGCCAGCCTGGAGGGCATGGATACGTTCTCGGCGGCGGTCAGCGATGCGATGAGGTTGTACTCCTGGAACACGAACCCGGTGTTGGCGGCACGGAACGCGGCGCGTTTGGCAGGTTTCAGCTCCGAGGTGGCGGTGCCGAGCATGGATACCTGGCCGCTGGTGGGCTGGTCGAGGCCTGCCATGCAGTGCAGCAGCGTCGACTTGCCCGAGCCGGAGGCGCCGACTATCGCGGTGAAACTGCCGGTGGGGAAGTCAGCATCGACGTGGTCGAGCGCGACCACACGGGCGTCGTCGCGCCCCGGCACATCGTAGACGCGGGTCAGGCCGCGGATGGAGATCGAGGTATTGAAGCTCATGGTCTCCAGCCTTCTGGGCCGTGATCTCGTGTCCCATCCCGCTACCCGGCCAATCCGGGGTGGGGATAGCCCCACAGCCGCGTCCTGCTGGGAATGTGTCGTTTGAGCGAGGATGTGCCGGAAGGGGTGGAACCACGTCCCTGCCGTGACCATCCCGAACAGGACCGGCATGGCTCGGTCACTGCTCGGGGGAGCCGTGGAATCATTGATCGCATGGGTCTGTTCGACTTCCTGAGCAAACGCTCCTCCGGGCTGAGCGTCGAGGACGCGGTGCTGGCGCTCAGCAAGGGTGCCGTTCTGATAGACGTCCGCTCCAAGGCCGAGTACGAGGCCGGGCACGCACCCGGTGCCAGGCCGGTCGATCCCAAGGACCTGCACGACGACCCCCTCGACGCCATCCACGGCGGCGATCCCCTGGCCGAGGTCGACTCCGCCGTCGTCGTGATCTGCGACAACGGGCTGCGCAGCTCGATCGCCGCGGCGGAACTTCGGGAGAAGGGCATCCTCGCGGAGTCGGTCGCGGGCGGTCTGATCGCCTGGGGCCGCGACGGCAACCCGATCATCCCCGGCCCCTACCGCCGCCGATGAAGCGCTGGATGGGTGCCGCCTTAGCGGCGGCGGGAATAGCACTGGGCGCGGCCTATGTCATGGGACGTGCAACGATCAACCGCCACGCAGCTGACTACGCCGAACACTGGCGCCGGGCAGCCACTGACGTCCCTGAGGACGCGATCCACTACGTCGCGCTTGGGGATTCCGCGGCCCAGGGTGTTGGGGCGAGCCGGGTGGAGACCAGCTACGTCGCGTTGCTCGCGGAGCGGATCTCGCAGGTGAGCCGACGGAAGGTCGTGGTGACGAACCTGTCGGTGTCGATGGCCACCAGCCGCGACGTCGTCCGCTACCAGCTGCCCCGGCTGGCGGAACTCGACCGCGCCCCCGACATCCTCACCCTGGACATCGGCGGCAACGACGTGGTGCTGCCGGGAAACACCCTCGAATCCTTCGAGAAACACTTCGCCGACATCCTCACCCAGCTGCCCCCGGGCAGCTTCGTCGCGGACGTGCCCTGGTTCACGCTGCCAGTGCTGTCCCGGCGGGCGGAGAGGTTCAACGACGCGGTGGCCGACCTCATCACCCTCCACGGCCATCACCGGGTCCATGTCCACGACGCCACCCGGGGCCTCGGGCCGCTGCGCTACCACATCAACACGGCGGCGGACTGGTTCCACCCCAACGACACCGGCTACCGGGCCTGGGCGGACCTCTTCTGGGAGGCGATCGAATCGTCCGGGCACCCGGACCTGCCGGGTTTTTCCGCGACGGGGCCGCTCGGGTAGACTCGGCCCCCGGCTGACCACCCGGTCGGTCATGCCCTCCTGCCGCGGGAACGACCCGTGGCCGCCAGTCCGAAGGAGGTTGGGCAGTACCCATGCGCAAGTACGAGATCATGGTCCTCGTCGATTCCGACATCGACGAGCGCCAGGTTCCGGGCCTGATCGAGAAGCACCTCGAGGTCATCACCGCCGGTGGTGGCACGGTTGACAACGTCGACCACTGGGGTCGCAGGCGTCTGGCCTACGACATCAACAAGAAATCCGAGGCGAGCTACACCGTCGTGCAGGTCACCTGCGACCCGGCGCTGGTCCAGGAGATGGACCGCCTGATGGGCATCGACGAGCGGATCGTCCGCACCAAGGTGCTCCGCCTCGAGAAGTGAGCTTTCAACACTGACGCCGAATCCCCGGCCCTGAAGATTTCTGTCGGGGGAAACGGCCATAGTGTTGACGAAAGACAAGTCCGATCCCGGAGGAAAACATGGCAGGCGAAACCCAGATCACGCTGGTGGGCAATCTCACCGGAGACCCGGACCTCCGCTTCACCCCCAGTGGTGCCGCGGTGGCCAATTTCACCGTCGCCTCGACGCCCCGCACCTTCGACCGACAGACGGGTGAGTGGCGCGACGGCGAGGCCATGTTCATCAACTGTGCCGTGTGGCGCCAGTACGCCGAGCACGTCGCCGAGTCCCTCACCAAGGGAATGCGCGTCATCGTGCAGGGCAGGCTGAAGTCCCGCAGCTACGAGACCCAGCAGGGCGATCGCCGCACGGTGTTCGAGATTGATGTCGACGAGGTCGGTCCCTCCCTGCGGTACGCCACCGCGCAGGTCACCCGCACCAGCGGCGGAGGCCAGGGCGGTGGGAACTGGCAGGGCAACCAGAACCAGGGTGGCGGACAGAACTACGGCAACCAGGGTGGCTACGGCAATCAGGGCCAGCAGGGGCAGGGTGGCTACGGCAACCAGTCCCAGCAAGGTCAGGGCGGCCAGGGCGGCGACCCGTGGGGCAGCAGCGGCGGAGGCTACGGCGGCGGGAACCGGGGCGGCAACGACCCGTGGAACCAGTCCGCCGCGGAGGAACCCCCGTTCTGATCCACCCGCACAACCGACCCGCCGGGTCGGCTGGCACATTCCGTCTCACGACGGGCTTCCCACTGGGCCGGAAAGGCCCGCAAGACTAGGAGAGCACCACAATGGCCGGTCCACAGCGCAAGTCTGTGAACAAGAAGAAGATCATGCCGGTGAAGACCACTCGCGTGGCCAACATCGACTACAAGGACATCGCGACGCTGAAGAGGTTCATCTCGGAGCGCGGCAAGATCCGCGCCCGCCGCGTGACCGGGCTGTCCGTCCAGGACCAGCGCAAGATCGCGCTCGCCGTCAAGAACGCGCGTGAGGTGGCCCTGCTGCCCTACGCCTCGACCGCCCGCTGATCGGAGGAAGAACAGATGAAACTCATTCTGACCAGCACCGTCGACAAGCTCGGCATCGCAGGAGACGTCGTCGAGGTCCGCAACGGCTACGGCCGCAACTACCTCGTCCCGCAGGGCAAGGCCATCGTCTGGTCCCGTGGCGCCGAGAAGCAGATCGAGGGCATCAAACGAGCCCGTGACGCCCGTGAGGTCCGTGGCGTCGAGCACGCGCAGGAGCTCCGCACCCAGATCGAGGAACTCACCATCAAGGTTCCGGCCCGCGCCGCCGAGTCGGGTTCGCTGTTCGGTGCCGTCACCGCCGCCAACCTGGCCCTGGCCGTGAAGAAGGCCGGCGGTCCCGCCATCGACAAGCGGTCGGTGTCGTTTGCCAAACCGGTCAAGACCGTTGGCAACCACGTCGCATCCGTCAAGCTGCACCCCGCGGTCACCGCGCGGGTCGGCTTCGAGGTGATTCCCGCCTGAGGCGGGGCGAAAACGGCCGGGGCCCGGTTCCTTCGGGGACCGGGCCCCGGCGTTTCTTCTACTACTTTCCGGTCTTGGGCAGGCCGGGTGAGGCAGGGAGCACCGGTGGGCGGGGTAGGGACGGGGCGGGCAGCTCCTCGGCAGGGGGCGTCACCGCTTGTTCGTCGCTGCCCAGGGGCGCGGTGATTCCCCAGGCCGTGGGGTCCTGACAGGAGTCCCCGACGCCGTCGCCGTCGAGGTCGTCCTGCATCGGGTTGGGGTGCTCAGGGCAGTTGTCGAACTCGTCGGGGATGGTGTCGCCGTCCCGGGTGATGTCCAACAGCGCGGACGTTGTTGCCTGGGCACCGGATTCGTCCGTGACCCGGACCCGAACGTACCCGCTGATCTGCTGCGGGTAGTTGTGCAGGACGTGTCCGTCGCCGGTGGTTGCGTCAAAGGTGCCGTTACCGTCGAAATCCCATTCGAACCGGGTGATCCGCCCCCGCGAGGGGAGGCTGGCGCGGGCGTCCAGCATCAGGTTCTCACCGATCTTTCCCACGTACGGGCCCTGCAGCGTCGCGGCGGGGGAGTCGGGTGTCTCCGTGGCGGAACGTGCACTGGTCAGGTTCGACGGATCCTGCATGAGCTTGGCGATCCGACGATGCCCTGCCAGGTTCGGGTGGTACCAGTCGGTGCTGGAACCGGACCGGGGACCGCTGATTCCCCCGTTCTGCCCGTGGTCACCCGAGGTTTCCAGGAACTCGTTGATCCAGCGGTGTTTGTTCCTGGTGAACACGCGCGGGTCCGGTTCGTGTCCGTCGAAGGCATCCGCGACTTCTTCGATGAATTTCACACGGCCGGGGAAGTCGTTCTCCAGTTCGTCGATGATTCGTCGCTGCTCCCTGATCGCGGCCCGTCCCAGTTCCCTCACCCCCCGGGCGGCGTCGTAGGACACCGCGCCGTCGGGCAGGTGATAGGGGCGGTCCAGGGACAGCAGGGGATAGGCCAGCAGGATCACCTGTGATTTGGGGTTTCCGGTCATCCGTTCCGTGATCAGCCGGGAGATCTGCGACTTGAGCCGGTCCAGCATCTCAGGGAGCCCGGCCATGGTGGCCGCCACACCCTCGCGGCACCTCGTCCCGTTCGCCCCCTCCAGCGCGCCGGGGATCCGCGGTCCGAAACAGTTCGCGATGATGTCGGTGAATCCCAGCTCGTTTCCCCCTGCGGTCAGCAACACCAGATCCGTCTGGGGCCCCACGAAATCGGTCTGAGCGCGGACGGTCAGCTGGCACTCGTAGGTGTATTTCTTCGCCCACAGCGACAGGCCGTCGCTTTCCCGCAGGTGGTGGTCGACGGACAGGAGGTCGTCGCCGGCCGCCCGGGCGGAGCAGGCGTCGGTCTCGTCCAGCTTGGCCCGGGCCTCCTCGATGGAATCGGCGGCCACCTCCTTTGCGGGCTGTTTGGGGAGCGACCGCGGCGAGAACAGGTCATCGATGTTCCCGCCGGAGCAGGCGCGGTTCTGGTAGCTGGTGGCCACCCCCCGGGAGTTCGCCCAGGACGCGAAGAGGGAACCCCAGTTGTGGCTGCTGCGCAGGCAGGGGGCGGGGCCGTGATGGTTTCCGATGCCGTTGCCCGCCGAGTAGGAATCCCCGAGGTGCACGATGGACAGGCTCTTGGATTCCCCCGTGTCCGGGTGGGCGGGCACCGGCGGCGGGAGCAGCACGAGAAAGGCAACGCCCAGGATCAGCCACTTCCTGAGTAGGCCTCGCATTCCTTGCCCTTCCGTTCGAGGGGTGGTGTCAGCAGGATTCGATGGTTCGTGGCCGCGGGGAAACGATTGACCACGCCTCGGGCCACGGCATTCCCCGACACGTCCTCCGGCGGGAGAGCGGGCGCCGGGCCGTCACCCCGCCCCGCCCGGGGCGTCCCGGCCGGGAACGGCATCAAGCGGTGTTCTTCCGGACGGTCAGCTGACTGGCATCGGAAAGGCTAGCACGGGATCCGGAACCGGGAACCGGAGCGGCCTTGGCCCGGTTCCGGCGGGGAATTGGGCCAAGGCGTCAGGTTTCAACCTTCAGAAGCCGAGACCTCGTAGCCAGGCCAGGAGGTCGTCCTCCCGTTGAGTGGCTTGTTCAGGATGCCAGCGTTCCATGGAGCGCGAGTCCACGAGCCGCCCGTCCCTCAGGTACACCACCCGGTCCGCGCGGGCCGCGCAAGCCGGGTCGTGGGTGACCATGACGATGGTCCGCCCCTCGGCGTGAACACCGGACAGGGCGTCCATGACCTCCGCCGTCATGGAGCTGTTCAGCGCTCCGGTGGGTTCGTCGGCGAACACGATTGCCGGTTCACCGGCCAGCGCCCGGCAGATGGAGGCGCGCTGGAGCTGCCCACCGGAGACCTCCGTGATTCCGTGCTGTTTGACGTGCCCGATGCCGAACCGGTCGAGCAGCGCATCCACCCGGGAGGCCGCTTCGCCGGCTCTTCTCGGATCGGCCTTGAGCGCGGGAAGCAGCACGTTGTCGCGGATGGTGAGATTGGACAGGAAATACGCCTGTTGGAACACGAAACCCATGCGGGTCAGACGAACCCGGCTCATTTCCTTGTCGCTGAGACCGGTCAGTTCCCGCCCCTCGAGACGCACTGTTCCTGCGGTGGGCCGGTCCATGCCACTGATGTTGTAGAGCAGAGTCGACTTGCCGGATCCCGAAGCTCCCATGATGACCAGGAATTCCCCTTCGGGCACCTGGAGATCGACCCCGTGGAGAACTTGGGTCGGTGGGTCGGTGGTGGTGTAGGTCTTGGTGATTTCAGTGCAGTCGAGCGTGATGGTTGGCATGATCGTCTCTTTTACTTGTTGAGCCATTCGCTGGATTCGCCGCGGCGCAACCCGGCGGTGAGCGGCACGGAGGCGAGGAAGCCAACCGTGATGAGGAGCAAGGGGTAGCCGAGGTAGACCAGAAGCGGATTGGGGATGAAACTCAGACTGGTCAGGCCGATGCCGGTCAGCGAGATCAATCCGCTGATCAGTCCCTCCCCGAGGGTGGCGGCGAACACCGTGCCGACGGCGGTGCCGGCCGCCACGGTGAGCACCGTCTTGAACCGGACCTGGCTGATGAGTTCGTTCCTGGAGAACCCGAGCGCGGACAGCACACCCATTCGGCGGCGTTCCCGGGTGAGTCGCAGTTTCAGGAACAACCCGGTGATCAGGGCCGCTACGGCCAAGCCGAAGACGAGCGACAGCAGAGCGGCGCTGCGGAACGCGTCGGTCACGTATGACAGGGTCTGCTTCACGTACTCCTGCATCGGGACGATGCTCGCGTGCTTGTGCTGTAAGTCGTATTCCGCCGCAATCGTCATGGGATCAGCGCCACCGACCGTCTCGGCGTAGATGACGTAGCTTGCTGCTCCCTCCGTGACGGAGCCCTGCATCTTTGCGGTGTGGCCGCCGCTGGTGACGTCCTGGTAGGTGCCCGAGATCGTGACGGTGCTCGGTTTCCCGTCGAGCCTGATGGTCATGGTGTCACCGGCCTTGACGTTGTATTTCTTCGCGTTCAACGCGGACAGTGCGATTTGACCGTTTTCCGGGCGGCTGCCGGTGAGGAACTTCACGGTGTTGGCCGAGTAGTCACCGACCTCCACGCGCAGCGTCTCCCAGCCTTTTTTTCCTCGGGTCTCGTACAGGACGTTCGCGTAGGTCCGGATGTTGGTGAGGCGTTGGTCGTTCTCCAACGCCCTCACGAGCTTGCCACGTGTGGCCTCGACTTCTTTCGAGAACTGCACGTCGGCGCGGATGTCCGATTCGGGAGCCCCCATGTAGGTGACGAACCGTGGGCTGGAGAAGGTGCTGAGCAGGTTCATGGGGAGGATCAGCAACAGCGAGGTCAGGAAGAACACCAGGGGAATGAGGATCCACTGTCCCATCTCGGCGCGCAGATCCGCCAGGGACAGGCGCCGGTTGATGCTGCCTCGCCCCGCACCCAGGGTGGTGCGGCGCGCCCTGCGGGCCTGCCCAGCGGCTTTCCTCGCGGTCTGCCGGTCATTCAGGGTGCTGCCGTGCACCAGAGCATTCACCACCTCGATGCGACGGATCCCGCGCAGGATGCCGCGGCAGATTCCGACGACGAGGAGATACACCAGCGCCAGGGCGATCAAGGGTGTCAGTACGGTGGCCGGGCCGGGAGCCGAAGCGGAGTAGTTCTTGACGATGCTGGCCGTCAACAGATTCGTGGCGAAGCTGCCGAGCAGCCCGCCGATGACGCACGCCAGGAACGCCATGATGCTGTACTTGCCCAGGTAGAGCCCTGTGACCGCTCGCGCGGGGAGCCCGATGGCTCGCATGACACCGATCTCACGGACCTCGTCCTCCATGGTTCCCCGGATGACGAAACGCAGGTTGATCAGGGCGATCACCACCAGCAGGAGGCTGGCGAAGACCAGCGCCACCGCGACGAGCCCGTCGCTGAACGCGTTGATCAGGCGGATCATGTCGAACGTGACGGCCGGGCCGTTGCGGGGAAGGGAGTGGTCCGAGTCGTATGCCGTCTGCAAGGCGCTGGCGTTGGAAGCATCCGCGAGCCGGTACTCAACGATGATCTCGCTGCTCCCCCCGCCCGCGGAACCGAGGGCGGCGAAGTCGTCGGGGGAGATGACGAACCGGGTCGCGGAGGACAGTGAGGAGGCCATCTGGGAGTCGCGGACGAAACCCGAGATCGTGAAGTCACGGGGCCCTGTGTCCGTCTGGACCGAAAGGGTGTCGCCGACTTGGAGGCCGAACTTCTCCTGGTAGGCAACGGGGACGTAGACCTCCCCGTTGCCCGGTTCCACGACGGTGCCCGAGCCGTCCAGCAGGTGGTCGAATTTCTTGTTCTGCGTGATGAACAGGTTGTCGATGAGGCTCGCGGCCAGGCTTCCGGATTCACCTGTCGAGGACCGGGACCATGTCAGGGAGGGGGAGTCGTAACCCACCATGTCCTCGATGAACCACGACTCGATCTCGGGATGTGCGGCTGCGAAGTCGTCGAGAGCCTTGGCGTCGTAGTCCCCGGTGTGCATCTGCAGGAAGTGAGGTGGTTTGGCCTCCTCGAAGAGCTGGTTGATGCCGCCGAGGAGGCGTTCCATCACCATGCAGCCAGTTGCCATGAGGAAGGCGCTGAGAACCAGGATGGCCATCAGGGCCGTGTTGACACCCCAGTTCCTTTTCAGATCGTTGCGGGAGTACCGCAGGTACAAACGGTCTTTCATGCCAGGCTCCAGACGCCGGGGATCAGCAGGGACATCCACGTCAGGACGATGTGGTAGATCACGCCAAGCACTATGTTGCCAATTTCTACCCAGTCCGTGGTGCCGTTTTCACGATGTTTCCGAACAACTTCCTGGGTGTGGGTCCACAGGCCGCTCGCACCGTAGATGTAGAGGGTGATGAGCGCGGCGGCCCAGAAGTTTCCCTGGAACCAGATGGTGAGGACGCCGATGACCCCGAGGCCGAGCCGCTGGAAACCGTACTTGATCTGGTAAGGGCTGGTGGCCCAACCGAGTTTCTCCGCCGTCTGTCTGGGTGTGATGACGTTGGTGAAGAATCCGATGACGGCCAGGAGTCCGTGGGTCACCGCGAACTGGTGCAACAACAGCGTGTGCATGATGATGGCGGTCTCGGACGGGAAGCCGGCCAGGGCCAGTTGCGCCAGGCCGGTGATGACGCCGAGCCCTATGAGTACGAGGATCCACATGTCACACGCCCTTCTTCTCGGTGAGGGGCAGGTCGTTCTGGAGGGAGCGAATGCTGCGGGCACGGGGAATCGCAACCGCCATGCCGATCAGAAGGACTCCGACGATCATGAGCATGAACCCGATGCCGCGCGAGGTGCCGACTCCGATGAGGGCACCCAGGGAGTCCGCAAGCGCGCCGCCCTCACGGAGCAGAGGGTTGAAAACGCTGTCGGCGAGAACACCGGAGACCGCGTAGGCCACGACGTAGCCGAGTTGGGAGATCAGTCCCATGAGACCCCAGACCTTGCCCTGGGTCTCGTTGGGTATGGAGGACCTGGCGATGACCTCGACGCTCGTGTTGAGTGGGGGGAGGGTCATGAAGAAGGCGAAGGCCAGCACTCCGATGGCCAGGATGCTGGTGGTGGTTCCCAGGAGGAAGATGAGAACACCACCTGCTGCCAGGAAACACGTGATGTAGGTGAGGTGGGCCCCCTTCATGTTGAACACGCCGATGATCAGGCTCGCAACGATCATGCCCACGGCAGCGACGGAACGGACCGCACCGAGCGTGGACTCGTCCGTGAGATCGAGCAGCATCGGGGTGAGCAGGGTCTGCAGGAAGCCCATGCAGAAAGTGACCACAGTGATCAGGACCATCAACACGGTGATGCCTGAATGCTGGCGCAGAAAGCTGATTCCTTGCCGGAAGTCAGCCCAGAAGCCGGTTGTCGTCCGGCGGGGCGGGGTTTTGACGGTCCGCCACACCAGCAGCATGCACGCCACTGTCAGAACCATGGTGGCGATGTCGATCGTGAGTACCGTCGTGATTCCGGAGGAGGCCATGAGCAATCCGGCAATGGCGGGGGAGATCAGGTATTGGGATGCGGAGGCCAACTGGACCAGCCCTCCTGCCCGGGCGTACTGCTCGGGGGTGAGCAGGTCGGTGACGGTGGCCCGATAGGCGGGATCCATGACGGAGCTGAACACGGAGCTCAGCGCCACACAGGCGCAGATGACGGGAACACTCGCGAAATCGGTGTGGAAGGCGACGATCATGGCGAGAAGACCGAGTGCGGAGAAGGTGTCGCCGAAGATCATCAGGAGGCGGCGGTCATATCGGTCGGCGAGCACACCCCCGAACGGGGACAACAGCAGCGACGGCAGGAAAGCGGCCAGCGTGACGAGCGACACGGCGGTGCTCAGGCCCGACTGCTGATAGACGTAGACCCCGAGCCCGAAGGCCGTGAGTCCGTTTCCGACCCTGGCCACCAGCTGAGCTGCCCAGATCACCATGAAACTGCGGAAATTGCGGCGGGAGCGGGTATCGGTGGATGGGCCTGGAGAAGGGGTGCCGGACAGGGTGTCAGCATCCTCGGGTAGCTGGGTGGCGGCGCTCATGGGTGTTCCTTTCGGTGGATCAGCAATGTCAGATCCTGTTGAGAATCTGGTTCAAGGCCTCGGTGGTATGGAGAACGAACATGTGTTCCTCCCGCTCCAACACATGGGTTTTCACAGGAGAGGCGAAGTATTTCTGCCAGGCCGCAGGGGTATCCTCCGGAATCTGGGGGTCCCGTCCGCCGAACACGAGGCGGGCACGTATCGGTAGATTTTCCGTGGGGGTTGTTCTCATTTCCTCGAGAACCTTGTAATCGGCTCGGAAAGCAGGCACGAACAGATCCATCAAGGACTTGTCCTTGACCACTTCATCGGGAATGGCTCCGAAGGAAGCGAGATGGAGTACGAGATCGGTGTCGGCCAGGTCGGCCTTGCCCGTCACCGGAAGGTGATGTGGGGCGCAGGAGCCCGACAGCACCAGATCCGTTGGCATGCGATCAACGAAGGCAGGAAGCTGACGCATGCAGATCAGGAGATGGTAGGCAACCACGCTGCCCATGCTGTGCCCGAAGAACACCGCGTCCGGTTTCAGGATGTCGCGCAGCGCGTCCAGGTAGTGGGTTCGCAGACTGGCCAGATCGGTCAGCGGCGGCACCGGGCTGGGTCCGTGCCCCGGTGGGTTCGCGGTCCAGACGTCCCAGCCGCCGTCCAGATCGGAGATGAGACGGTTGTAGGAGGCTCCGAAACCGCCAAGAAACGGGAACATGATGAGTTGACGCCCGGTCTCGGAGTGACGCAGGTTCCAGAAGGTGCTGTCCATCACAGTGCTCCCTTGGTGGCGAGGTTCCGTGCCGCTGGTGTGTAGCCGGTTGCTGTTTCGGAACCCCTGTTGCCCCTGCCCGGGAGGATGGCCCCCTCGCGGACGGTGTAGTCCTGCTCGAGGTATTCGGGGAACGTGTGAGGAACCGCCATGTTCCCGCTGGCCTGATGGCGCAACACCAGATACAGAATTCCGGTCAGGGCCAGCAGCAGGGTGATCTGGACGAGCTGGGTTGCGGCTGCGAAGTAGTACGCGCGCCACAGGCCGCCGGAGGCCGAGACCCAGAAGGGGATCAGGAAGAACAACGTGTTCCCCTTCATGCGGGAAAGCAGAAGACTCATGGCCACCCCGAGGATGGCCAGCTGCAGGGCGTAGAGGGGCCACACCATGGCCAGGTTGAATGATGAGACAGATTGCCGGGGGCGGTGAACACGGCGACTCCTCCGCCGGTTGCGATGCCCGACCACAGATGGCTTCCCGTGAGGCGGTGCATGAGGGGAAGGAAGATCCCGAACCAGCCGATGCCGATGGCCACCATGCCGACCTCACCCCAGTCGCGGACCCTCAGACCGGGTGAGACGTCAATCAGTACCGGAAGTGTTCGGATGAAACAACCGATGCTGTTCTCCATCTCCAGGTGAGGGCGATCCATGAAGGGACTTGCGAAGGAGACCTGGTCCTCACCGGCGTAGTGCGCGAGCAGTGCTCCGAAGGCCGCCAGATACACGGTGAACTCGGAAACCTCGGCCTCCTGCGCGGTTTCGCGGACGGCTTCGGGGGTGTCGTGGGGCACGGTCAGGCGGAACTCCCGGGCTGCGTCCTCGTGTGGGGAGGCGAGCAACCAGTGATCGAGCTGCGGGATCCGGTGGCGGGGTAGGTTTTCGGACCAGAAACTCTCGCGCCGAGCCAGTGTCTCGGGCGATGGCCGGCTGAGCTGACCGTTCTGATGGGTGAACAGTCCCTGGTCGGTGCGTGATGCGGTGATCTCCCGGGTTCCCCGGGCCAAGTCGATGATGCGGTCGGTGAGGATGCTCACCGACTGTCCGTCGGCGATGAGGTGGTGGCACACGACCAGCAGACGGTCTCCGTCGGGCAGACGAGCTGCCACCACTCGGAACAGAGGGGCGGTGTTCAGCTGGAAAGGCGCGTGCCGGGCCGTGTGGAAGATCTTGTCCAAGTCCTCCTCAGCACCTGTCAGGTCGTGGTGACGCACAGGTGCCTCGACCGATTCGGCGATCATGTACACGGGCCCGGACTCGTTTCTGGCGACTGACGCGCGCAATGCCGGTTGTTCCGCCACGACTGCGCTGACCGCCTGGGTCAGACGTGAACGGGAAAGACGCTCTGTGTACAGCTCAATCGCGATGTGATAGTCAGCGGACTGTCGAAGCTGGCTGTCGAAATACATGCCTTGCTGGGCAGGGGACATGGGAAGGGTGGGTTCGGTCATGGGAGAAAAACTCCTAAAACGGCGTCTGTGACATTCAATGACTAAATCGCCGGGTGTGTTTGATCGAGAGGCGAGGCGTGGCGTCGCGGTCAGACCTCGGAAGCCATCAAACATTTGTAATTGTGATTGATTTTTCAGGTGCATCAATCATGGACGATGCGTTGCTCGACAACTTCTCGAATCTGCGGAGGCTTCCGTCGCCGGACATGCGGTCAGGAGAGATGTTCCTGTCCGATCGGGTTCTGAGTGGTAGGTTTTCTCTTTGCCCGTCGCGAAGTTGATCTGGCAGAAGAGCGGGTACCATTCAGGCTTGCACAAGACTCGCTCGAGGTGTGTCGAGTTGTCTTCCGGATTCATTTGGATGTGTATTTCTTGACCATGAGATTACGGAGCTGTCCGGAAGGCGTCAAAGCAAATACTCCGAAAGTTGACGGCCTCGCGGACGGCGGTGAGGGGCGTGTGCCCTGGGGGCGGGGTGCCTCGGGATGACGAAGGGCGGCCCGGCGGTTGGTGGCGTGCAATCCCGTGGTGGAGCAGGGGTGCGAAGCGGGGGCGGGTTTCTGTGCCGAGGGTCCCGCCGAGCGGTGTTTCCCGCGTGCTCGACCTATTCGTCGGTTCTGACGGTCAGCGGTACCCTGACCTCGGCATGCCACTGATGTCCCTTGGGGGCGAAGGAATGTGTGCCGTTCAGCAGATCGACCCTTTCCTTGACGCCGAGCAGCCCATGGCCTCCGTTGCTCTTCGCTGGAGTTGCGGTGCCGATGTCGTTGATCACCCGCAGCATGACGCAACCGTCGTCTTCGCGGGCTTCGATGGTGCACGTTCCGGGAGCTCCGTGCCACACGACGTTGGCGACAAGCTCTCCCAAAATCTTGGACATGCCGTATTCGAGGTCGGGGGAGAGCTTGTCGCCAGGGATGTCGAAATGAGTTTCTGTATTGAATCCGTTGTCCTGAAGGGCGCTCAATGCCTGGGTCAACTGTGTGTCGAGGGAGTGAGTCGACTGGCGTCCGAAAGAACTGAAGTCCTGATCTACGTTTCGAAGAGCCACCATTGCGGCGCGGAGCTCAGTGGTGGCGCGGCGCGACAACTCGAGTGTGTCGAGTAGGTCGGGGATCAGTTCCCCGGGAAGTCGCGGGTCCTCCGCGAGGTCCTCGAGGTTCATCACCACCAAGGTCTGGGTTTGGGCGACGCTGTCATGGAGCTCGCTCGCGACGAGGAGACGGGTCGATCGCAGTGCTTCTTCGCTTTCCCGATGAGCCTTCTCCTCGGTCTCATGCCTCTTGTGAGCGATCGCTCCGGTGGCACCTCCGAACAGAGTGACTCCGGTGAAGAAGATGAGATTGATTAGAGTGTCGTTCCACGAGTCGCGAATCTCCCAGGTGATCAGCAATAACAAAGGGTAGATGATGGCCAGTGTCCAGCGACCGGTGCGGCGATTTTTGAACCAGTTGTATACGAAAGCTCCTCCGCACAGATTCATGGATACCCCGGGGATGTTGAATGTGCTCCACAAGCCGAAGTAGCACATTGCTAGTGCAAGGGCTGGTAATGGTTGCCAAGGAAGTAAGAAAGAGGCTGCAACCATCACCAGTGCAACTCCTGTAGAAGTCGGTCCCGATGTGCCCTGTGGTGTACCCAAGGTCATTGCGAATAGCGCAACGCCGATCACCGGCTCCACGGGCATTTGTTTGATGAGGGAGAGGGTCAGACGGGCGCGTCGCAACTTCACCAGTCAAATGATACAGCTGTGCCATTGAGGCTTATTCACGGGTGAGGTACCCGTCGGCACATTCTTCTGGTCGGGGGTGCAGGTGAGGGGTTGTGGTCAAGGTTTCGAGGAGCGGAAGCTGGTTGAGCCGGCCTGCTCGCTCTGCGAACTGACCGTGTCGAAACCCTCGGCGACCACGTCCAAGGAATTGCAGCGGCCTCTGCTGTGCGGCTGCCGGGTGGTTTCGAGGTGGACCACTCCTCCGTCGCGGTCCGGCTCAACCGGCTTCGGAGAGGCTGTGAACAAGCCTCATTGACTTCGGCAGTAACCCCTCCAGATGTCAGGGCCTCGGTAAAGTCGTGGTGTCTGGGGTGTGACTAGGGGTGGTGGGGGCGTGGGGCCTGCGGATTCTGGGATGATGAGGGTTCCTACACACCTTGTCATCACCAAGAAATCACGAGGCCCCACGCGTGTGCTCATCATCCCTCACCATGCCTGTCTGCGGCCAGTCGCTGTTGGGCGTGTTCGCCACCATCGCTGACCCTCGGGGACGTCGTGGTCGCCGCCACGACCTGGCCGGGGTTCTTGCCATCGCCGCAGCGGCGGTGTGTGCCGGTGCGAGCAGCCTGGTCGCGATTGCCGAGTGGGCCGCTGATGTCCGGCCGTGATCTCCTGGCCAGGTCGGGGCTGCTGCGCCCGGGACGTCGAGTACCGTCGGAATCCAAGATCCGCCGAATCTTCCAAGCCCTCGACGCCGACGAAATGTCCGCGATGGTCGGGGCGTGGCTGCTGGCCCGTGACGCCACCCGATGGAAGGGTCGCATGGTGGTGGCGGTCGACGGCAAAACCCTGCGTGGAGCGAAAACTCGTGACATGGCCGCGCCGCATCTGCTGGCCGCTGTCACCCGCGGCGGGATCGTGGCCGGGCAATACCAGCTCTCCGCGAAGACCGGCGAGATCGCCGCCCTACCGGTTCTGCAGGGATTCCCTGCCAAGCAACAAGATCGTTGTCACCGCTGATGCGTTGCACACCCAGCGCTCCACTGCCTGCACCCTTACCGGGCAGGGTCATGACTACGTGCTGACGGTGAAAGGCAACCAGCCCCGCCTGCGGACCGCGCTCAAGGCCTTGCCCTGGAAGAACATCCCCGCCCACCACAGCACGACCACCGGTCATGGCCGGCGCGTGAGGCGCACGATCAAGGTCTGTCAGGTCCCTGACTGGATCGACTGGCCGGGTGCCCGTCAGGTCGCACAGTTGCGCCGTACTCGCACCATCGACGGCCGCAAGACCGTGGAGGTGGTCTACCTGATCACCTCCCTCGATGCCCGCCAGACCAGCCCCGTTGACCTCGCCGATCTCATCCAGAGTCATTGGGGTATCGAGAACCGGCTGCACTGGGTCAGGGATGTGACCTTCGACGAGGACCGTCACCAGTTCCACACCGGGTACGGCCCCGCCGTGATGGCCACGTTGCGCAACACCGCGATCAGCCTCCATCGCCTGGCCGGAGCTGTCAGCATCGCCGCAGCCCTCAGACACCACTCTAGAGACCCTCTGCGACCACTCCAACTCATCACCCAACCCCGACAAATCCCCTAGCCAACACGGAGAATGAAGGACTTTGCCGAGGCCCTGGGGGGCGGGGTGCCTCGGGATGACGAAGGGCGGCCCGGCGGTTGGTGGCGTGCAATCCCGTGGTGGAGCAGGGGTGCGAAGCGGGGGCGGGTTTCTGTGCCGAGGGTCCCGCCGAGCGGTGTTTCCCGCGTGCTCGACCTATTCGTCGGTTCTGACGGTCAGCGGTACCCTGACCTCGGCATGCCACTGATGTCCCTTGGGGGCGAAGGAATGTGTGCCGTTCAGCAGATCGACCCTTTCCTTGACGCCGAGCAGCCCATGGCCTCCGTTGCTCTTCGCTGGAGTTGCGGTGCCGATGTCGTTGATCACCCGCAGCATGACGCAACCGTCGTCTTCGCGGGCTTCGATGGTGCACGTTCCGGGAGCTCCGTGCCACACGACGTTGGCGACAAGCTCTCCCAAAATCTTGGACATGCCGTATTCGAGGTCGGGGGAGAGCTTGTCGCCAGGGATGTCGAAATGAGTTTCTGTATTGAATCCGTTGTCCTGAAGGGCGCTCAATGCCTGGGTCAACTGTGTGTCGAGGGAGTGAGTCGACTGGCGTCCGAAAGAACTGAAGTCCTGATCTACGTTTCGAAGAGCCACCATTGCGGCGCGGAGCTCAGTGGTGGCGCGGCGCGACAACTCGAGTGTGTCGAGTAGGTCGGGGATCAGTTCCCCGGGAAGTCGCGGGTCCTCCGCGAGGTCCTCGAGGTTCATCACCACCAAGGTCTGGGTTTGGGCGACGCTGTCATGGAGCTCGCTCGCGACGAGGAGACGGGTCGATCGCAGTGCTTCTTCGCTTTCCCGATGAGTCTTCTCCTCGGCCCGGCGTCGCTGATTCGAGATTGCGCCGGTCGTGGCGCTGAACAGAGTGATGCCGGTAAACAGAATGAGGTTTGCCAAGACGTCATTCCACGAATCGTGAACCTTCCATGCGACCACCATGAGAATGGGGCATGCCACAGCTATTGTCCAGCGTCCGGGTCGGTGATGTTTGAACCAGTTATATGCGAATAATCCTGCACATAGTCCCATGCCAACTCCGGTTATGTCGAGAAGGATCCAGGCACCGAAGTAGCATAATGCCAAGGTCAAGGCCGCCCAAGGCTGCCAAGGGAGCAGGAAAGAGGCCGCGAGCATCACCAAGGCGACAGTTAGCGAAGGTGCTGCCGCTGTTCCCCTTGAAACTCCCAGAGTCATTACGAACAGCGCCGCACCAACCACGGGTTCGACGGGAATCCGCTTGATGGAGTTGAAAGTCGATGAAGCAAGTCGCCGCCGCATTTGCAAATGATACACCCTTGGTGTAGAGACGTGCTACCTTCCGCGCAAGCCCGGGATGAAGGAACAGATGGAGAATCCGGAGGTGTTGGTGCTGGATGTGGTGGCGGAGTTGGCCTCGGTCGGCAGAGCGAGTAGGGGCGTTGAGAGGGCGAACATGGCTGCGAGGGTGATTATGATCTTGTGCTTCATGGTATGCTCCACTTTGAACAGGGATTAGAGTTTAAGTTTCAGCGAGCAGCCCTGCCCTGATTGCAGACTTTGGGAGAAGAGTGATTCCGTTTCAGCATTGATTCAGTGTGGGCTGATCTCGTTGATCCCAATAAAACCCGACCCGTCGCATCAAGGCACGCGTACGTCAACTTTGGGAGATCGACGCGGCAGACGGTCCGGGTCGAACGACTAGATTGCGTGACATGAACGAAGCCGAGATCCGTGTTCTGATCGCTGAGGACCACGACCAGGTGCGCGCCCGCATCCAACGCATAGTGGACGCCATGCCCGGGATCGTCGTGGTCGGGGCGGCCGCGAACGGGCTGACGGCCGTTTCCACTGCCAAGCGCCTCGACCCCGATGTGATCCTGATGGACATCAGCATGCCGGTGCTCGACGGCATCCATGCCACCCGACAGATCGTCGACCTGGGACTCCGGGCCCGTGTCATCGCGCTCACTTCGTTGGAGGACGACTACACCTTCCACGATGCGCTGCGTGCAGGGGTTGCCGGTTTCCTGCTCAAAACCAGCTCCCGTGGCGAGATCATGCACGCCATCCAGCAGGTTCACCTCGGTGAGTCCATGCTCTCACCCAGCCTCATCACCCGGGTCCTGACCAATTATGAGCGAGGACATCGTCCGTCGAAGGCCATCAGCGAACTGCCCGAGAAGGACCAGGAACTGCTCCGTCTGATCGCGCAGGGCCTGAGCAATCTCGAAATTGCGGAGGAACTCTCGCTCTCGCCCGCGACGGTGAAGAGCTACGTCTCCAGGCTGTTGACCAAACTGGGTGCCCGCGACCGCGCCCAGCTCGTGATCCTGGCCTACCAGAACGGGCTCGTGGAGAACTGATGAAACCCGGGACGGAGTCCCTCTGGGAGCAACGTTACAGCGACCGGAGCCGGTTCCCGTCGAGCACCGGAAGTGTCTCACGAGTAACGGCGACCCGCTCCGGATCGACATCGACGAAGGCCAGATCGGGTTCCGCGCCCAGCTCCAGCAGGACCCGCCCGGTGGGATCCACCGCCATCGAGTGGCCGATTCCCGTCGGGCCGCCGGGGGCCTCCGCATCGCCTTGGAGCGCCTGATCCACCGCGACCACGAAAGAGACGGAATCCATCGCCCTGGCCGTCGTCAGAGTTCGCCACTGGTGCAGCTTCCCCGGGCCGGGCGCCCAGGATGCGCACACCACCATGACCGTTGCTCCTCCCAGCGCCAGGTCGATGAAATGGGTGGGAAACCTCACGTCGTAACAGATGGCCAGCCCCAGCCCGTGCCCGGTGACCTCGATCGACGTCGACCGCAGCCCCGGTGCGACGGTTTCTGACTCGCGTTGACCGAGAGCGTCGAAAAGATGGATCTTGTCGTAGCGACCCTCGGATTCGCCCGTCGCCAGGAGCGTGTTGTGCACCCGGGCGCCGGGCGCCTTGGTGAACATGCCCGCAATGATGGTGATCCCGAGGTCACCGGCCAAGCGTCGTACGGCCGAGGCCCAGGGCCCGTCGAAGGCCTCGGCGACCTGGGTGGGTGCCCGGAGGAAGGAACACATGGTGGCCTCCGGGAACACCACCACGTCGGCCCCACCGCGGGCGGCGCGGCTGGCCGCGTCGGTGACCAACGCCAGGTTTTCCCGGGGATCGATGGTGGAACGGAGCTGTGCCAGGGCGAAACGCATGTCTCCACTGTGACTGTGCGATATCCGTTGCACGACCCCGGGGTCTTCATCCGACGGAGGCGATAGGCTCGCTGCGACCCTGAATGAAGGAGCCCAGATGTCGCGACTCACGTTGCTGGCCACCACGGACGTCCACGGCGCCGCCCTGAACTGGGACTACTATCGCGACCAGCCCTGGACCGGTGAGGCGGAAGCCGGGCTGGCCCAGTTGTCCACTGTCGTCGAACGCATCAGAGCCGAGCGTGGGGCGGAGAGCGTGGTGCTGGTGGACAACGGCGATACCATCCAGGGAAATCCCCTGTGCACCTTCTTCGCCCGGCACGAATCCGGGACCGAAAACCTGGTTCACCCGCTCGCGGCGGCGTTCAACGTCATGGGCTACGACGCGGTCAACATCGGAAACCACGAGTTCAACTACGGCCTCGATTTCCTCTACTCCTTCGAGCAGCAGCTCGACCCGCTGCTGCTCGGAGCCAACGTCGTCGATCCCGGCTCGGGGTTGTCGGTGTTCCCGGCCTTCACGCCCCTGATCCGCAGGCTCGACGGGCGGGAGATCCGGATCGGGGTGCTCGGCCTGACCACGCCGGGAGCAATGATCTGGGACCGCCAGCAGCTCGCCGGGAAGGTGGACGTCACCGACATGGTCGCCGCCGCATCCCACTGGGTGCCGAAACTGCGCGAGGAGTTCCTGTCCGACGTGGTCGTCGTCCTGTGCCACGCGGGGATCGGGCAGACCACCTACGCCACGAACGCCGACGCGCCCGCCGAGAACCCGGCCAAGGAGATCGCGGAGCAGGTGCCCGGCATCGACGTCATGGTGATCGGCCACACGCACCGCGACGAACCCGAGCGGTGGGTGACGTGCGAGGCCACGGGCCGTCCGGTCCTGCTCACCCAGCCGAGGGCCCACGCCGCAGGACTCACGGAGACCGTCATCGAGGCCGAGCACGACGGTGACTCCTGGCGCATCGAGGTACTCGGCGCCACCCCCCACCACGCCCGAGGGGAGGTGCCCGACCTGCGGGTGCTCGACGCCGTCGCCGAGGCCCACGCAGCCACCCGCGCCCACGTGAACCGGCAGGTCGCGGTCTCCCCGCGGGAACTCAGCACCGCCGATTCCCGGTGGCGCGCCACCGGGGTCATCGACTTCATCCAGCGCGTCCAGGCCACCACCGTCGCCGAGGCGCTGGCCGGTGGGGAGCACGAGGCTCTTCCCGTGGTCAGCCTCACCGCCCCCACGTCACGAACCGCCGTCATCCCGGAGGGCCCGGTCAGCATCCGCGACCTGGCGGGCGTCTACGTCTTCGACAACACCCTCGCCGCGGTGCTGCTGACCGGGGCCGAGCTGCGTGCCCACCTGGAACACGCCGCCCGCTACTACGCCGACCTGCCCCGCGGCCGGTGTTTCGACCCCGCCACCATGACCGGCGCCGAACGTGACGGCCAGACGATCTGGGACTACCAGTACGACATCGCCTGGGGCGTCGAATACGAGATCAACCTGAACGAACCGGTCGGGAGGCGCATCGGGGAACTGCGCCACCCGGACGGCCGTCCGGTCGCCGCCGCCGACCGGTTCGCCGTCGCCCTGAACCACTACCGGCTCAGCGGGGCCGGCGACTACCGGCAGGTCGCGAACGCTCCCGTTCTCTACAACGACATGCTCGACATCCGCCAGCTCTTGATTGACTGGGCCCTGACCCGCGGCATCGACGTCCCCGAAGAGGAGAACTGGCGTCTCGTCTTCGATGAGCAACTCGATAGCATGAACCCGTGAACGACTGGTTCGCCTCCTGGGGACGCCTCCTGGCCGACACCGGCCGGGTGCTGCGCGACCACTGGCCGCAGCTCGTCGGCCTGTGCCTGATCGGGATCATCGGGCGCATGGGGTTTTTGTGGCTGGCAGTGTGGGCTTCGGGGATCAACGGAACCGTCGGCGCGCTGATCCTTCCCCTGGCACCGCTCAGCACCCTAATCACGCTGATCCTCATGCTGCGGGTGGCCTCGGAAACCCTGCCGGCCTTCAGCCACACCTACCGGGGCAACACCTTCCGGGAACGGTGGCGCCACCACCTGCTGGTTTCCATGGAGGTCCTGCTGCCCTTCCTGGCGGCCTACGCCGCCCAGGGCCTGGTGAGCCAGGATTCGCGTCTCTACGTTCACGACATCACCTACGACGATGGCATCATGCACCTCAACTCGGCGAGGTACAGCTACGGGGAGGGCTGGTACCTGGCGGCCATGGTCATCGGGGCGATCCTGATCCGCAAAACCATTGCCCTGACGGAGGCCTTCCGCCGCTCCGTCGTGATCGCCTTGATCGCTATCTACCTCGAGGCGTTCTGGATGGTCACCTTGACCAACGTCTTCATGGGGCAGGTCAAGGAGATCGGGCAGTGGCTCCGGGACCGGGCCGTCGTCGACGCCGCCATCGCTCAGCTGGAGGGATTCATGTCGTGGCTGGGACCGGTCCGGGATTTCCTCCTGTCCGGCTGGGACTGGCTGGTGAAAACCTGCACGGGTCTCGGTCCCCTGGTCGTGCTGCCGTTGGCGTGGCTCGCCATTGGGGCATCCAGCTATCAGACGGATCTTGTGACGGGCACCGGCCGCTCGCCCGCCTCACGGCGCCTGAAGGGGCGTATCGAACGGGTCCCGGGATTCTGGCGCAGGGTGTTGGAGGAAACCGGAGAACCCATTCTGGTTCCCCTGCAGGCCCTCTGGGGAGCCCTGTCGCGGGTGTTCATCGCGGGGCCCGCCCCCATCGTGATGTTCTGTCTTTCCTTCGTGGCGGTCGGCCAGGTACAGGTCGGGGTCACGTGGCTGCTCCGGGAAGCGGTCGGCCCGCGTCCCTACGGGCTCGACATGGCTCTGCGACCCTACCTGGACTCGGCCTCGCAGCTCGTCTACTCCGTGCTGGCCATGGCCCTGCTCGCGGCCTCCGTGAACCTGGTGGTCGGGGGCAGACGGATCGCGGTACCCCGGCCGGACCCTTCGGGAAACCCGATAGCCGTTCCCCGGCGGGCCCTATAGCGGGATGTACAGATAGTCCGGGGCGTACCACGACAGGCGCAACGCCTGCGGGGTGACGCCCGTGGGCAGGGCGAAGGTCAGGCTGATCGACCAGTTCCTCGGACGGGGAGGGGTGGTTTCGGTGAGCGTGGTGCCGTCCAGGCTGAACGAGGGGCCGGGGGTGTCGGACGGGGTGCAGGTCTGGAAATTCGAAGAGGAAAAACCGTTATCGCTGGCGGCAATCTTGCCGCCGCCCCCTCCGTAACGTACCCCGTCCGTCTCCAGCTCCGCGGTGCATCCGACCAGAACCTGATCCGGCTCCGCCTCGAAGTCCAGATCGACCCGCCATAGTTGCGCTCCGGTATCGGCGCGGACGTTCTCGTGTTGGTCGACGGCCTGCACGTCCCTCACGCTCACGGCCACGTCCAGGCTGAAGGCGGTGCCTGATTCGGTGTATCGCTGGTGCAGTGTTCCTTGCCTGGGCTGTGTCTCGATGCGGTTGAAGGTGTTCCGGGGCAGGTACTGGTTGAATGTGCGCTGCGAGCACGCGAGCGTTGCACAGATCAGGAGGGGGATCAACGCGATCACCCAGCCGATGTTGCGCCTCCACCAGGGCGACCTCATGCTTTCCCCTTGGTGCGTGGGACCGCGATGGTTATGCGTTGTGTCTCCGCCCCCAGTTGTTCCGCCCGGGCTTCGTCGATTTCCAGATCGATCACCGCCACGTCGTCCGGGAGTTCGGCTCCCGGCGGGTTCGTGGACAAGTGGAGTTCCGCATCCGGCAGGGCGTCCTTCGGCACCTCCAGGACAAATTCGCACCCCAGGATCAGTCCCGGCTGGGCCGGTCCGCAGGTTCTGGAGAGACTGCTCGCATGGTTGAAGACGCGGTCCCTGCCATCCTTCAGTTCAAGTTTTCTCAGGAGTCGTTGTTCCCCCTTCGGTGTGAAGTCCAGGGTCACGACGAGCCAGATCCCGGAAGTGGTGGCGACGGAATCCAGCTTCACCTCGGCGGCGGAACGCACGTTGGTGACTTTGACCGTGCCGGTCCTGAACTCCACGTCCTGCCCCACCTTCCCGGGGCGGAGGAAGGGGGCGGCGGCCACGGTGTCGTGGTCCGGCAGCTGGGTGGTGAGCCACGAACCGAGCAGCAGCGCCACCGTCAGCGACAACACCATGAGGCATCGGGAAAATCGCCGCCGGGAAACCATGTCCGGGCCCGGCCCCGTGAGCACCCCCGGGGGGATGTCGTGGCCCGGCGGTGCGATCCGGCTGTGTGCGGGAAGTGTCATTGCTGTTTCAGCTCCTCCACGGTGAGGGTGGCGGAGAATTTCTCCTCCGGATCGAACCAGGCCTTCTCCCCGGTCAACGAGCTTTCGCGATAGGAGTTCTCGGACAATGTCACGGTGAGTTCCTTCGGCAGGGGCTCGGAATCGTTCTGCTGCCAGGCCGCGACGATTTTCTGGGTTAGGTCGGGTTGGAAGGAATCCGGGGACAGGCCGTCCGGCAGCCGGTACAGCGCCGGGTCGATGGTGGTCGAACCGAATTCGGAGGTGAGACCGTCGGCCTTCAGAGACAACGACTTGACCAGGAGAACCCGTTGGATGGACTGCTGTGTGGTGTTCGTCACCTCCAAGGTGATGAACAGCCAGCGCTTCCCCGGCCTGGGCAGGAAGGTGGGTTTAGCCTCCACGGCCTGGAACGCCTTCAGGAACTTCACGTCGAAGGGTTCGGCGTGCACCGTTTCCCCGGCGGCCACGACCGGGAGGGCCTTGTCGCGTTCGGCCAGGATCGTGTCCCAGCCGCCGAACAGGCTGATGAGCCCGGCGGTGATCAATCCCACGACGAGGGTCAAGCCCAGGCAGGAGGCGAATCTCGAACCCTTGTTCTTGGGCCGGGGGGTGGGCAGCGGTTCACCGGAAACCGGATCCTGTCCGGGCGGTGGGACCTGCTGCTTCGTCATGCACAAGGATTCTACGGCCCACCCGCCGGCTGGGTCCGGGACGGTCCAGCCGGCGGGGTCCGGTCAGCTGCCGCGGACGCTCGCCCTGCGGATGAGCGCGGCGGTCCCGGTCAGCGCCAGGACGGTTACCAGAGCCAGGGAGCCCGCCAGCCAGCCGGCATTGAAGTGCGGCGAACCGGGCCCAGTCCCAGCAGAGGCTGATGAGCCAGAGCGTGGTCATGAAAATGGCCATGGTGGTTGCCGCGTGGAGCAGCAGGCCGAGCGTCCCCCGCCAGAGCCAGGCGGCGGCCACCGACGCCCCCATGGCCATTGTCGCCAACAGCGACAGCGGGGTGAACCACCAGAAGGTGAACCAACTCCCGTGATCCAACAGGCCTGTTCCGAAGATGGGCTGATTGATGAACCATCCCCCGGTGGCACCCTCCAGCACCAGCATGCCGGCCAGGAGCAGGGTGTTGTAGACGACCGCCTGGAGGTGGTGGAGCAGATTTCCCAGGACGACGTCACACCGGGTGATACCTACGGCTGTCGCCAGGGGGAAACAGGTGGCCAGGGCGGTGATGGCGGATGCCAGCAGGGAGACGGCGATGGCTGTGCTGCCGCCTCCCGCCGCGATGTGGAGTTCCTGGCCAGTGGTCAGCAGAAGGGACCGGAAAACCAGTATGAAGGCCACCGTGCCGAAGGCGATGATGGGGCTTAGGTACCAGCAGGTCATGCGGCGCGACAGGATGATGCGCGCCATGACGAGTGAGCGTTTCATGCCGTCACCCCCGTGCCGTCGAGCCCGTAGGCGGCCACCAGGGTGTGGAGATCCGTCGCCTCCACGGTGAGGCCGGCGGTCTTCGCCTGTGTGGCGAGGCCGGGGCTGTTCTCGACGATGACCGTGCTCATCGCCCCCACCTGGGTGCTGCGCAGGATGGAGCGTCCCGGCAGCAGCGCATCCACGCGTTCCCGGGAACCGGTCAGGGTCAGGGCCCTGGAGCGGAAGTCATCGATGTTTCCGGTGGTCCGCACCCGGCCTGCGTGCAGGAGAACGACGTCCTCGAACAGGTTCTCCATCTCGTCGATGAGGTGCGTGGAGATGATGATGGTGCGGGGGTGTTCGGTGTAGTCGGCGAGCAGGAGGTCGTAGAACAGGGTGCGGGCCGTGGCGTCCATGCCGAGGTAGGGTTCGTCGAAGATCGTGATGGGTGCGCGGGAGGCAGTTGCGATCAGGACGGCGACGGCTGAGAGTTGGCCGCGCGACAGTTTCTTGAGCGTTCGTTTGCGGGGGATGCCGAACTCCCCGGCGATCCGATGCGCCAGGCCGATGTCCCAGCTCCCGTAGAGGACGGGGCCGAGCCGCAGGATGTGTTCCAGCCGGTACTCGTCGGGGTAGCGCTGGGTGTCGCGGATGAAACAGGTCCGGGCCAGGACGGAGGCGTTCTCGCGCGGGTTGCGCCCGAAAACCCGGATGGTTCCGGTGGTGGGGCGTTCCTGCGCGGTGACCAGCGACAGGGTAACGGTCTTGCCTGCGCCGTTGCGTCCGAGCAGACCGGTGATGACATCCTGGCGGAATTCCAGGTTCAGGTCGTCGACGGCGGTGACGGTGCCGAAGCGTTTCGTCACGCCGTCGAGGGTTATGGCGGCGGTCATGGGTTGACCTCTTTCTGGATGAGGGCGATCAGTTCCCGTCCGCTGATGCCGAGGGTTGCCGCCTCGGCGATCAGCGGGCGGACGTACCGGTCAACCAGGGCTTGGCGCCGCTCCTCGATCAGGTGGAGCCTGGCGCCGTCGGCGACGAACATTCCGATCCCGCGGCGTTTGATCAGGACGCCCCGCTCTACCAGCAACGCGATTGCGCGGTTCGCGGTTGCCGGGTTGATGCGGTGGAACACGGCGAGTTCGTTGATCGACGGTGCCTTCGCGCCGTCGGGGTAGGTGCCCGCGACGATCTCGGCACACAGCTGGTCGGCCAGCTGCATGAAGATGGGGGTGGAATCGTCGAACACATACCCTCCTGGTTAGTTAGTACACCAACTAACCTACTAGGTGGCCCCGTCCGGGTCAAGGGACCAGGGGACGGGGCCGCCTGCGACTCCGTGCCACGAGCACGATTCCGGCACCGACGCCCGCCAGCGCGATCACCCCGAGGGTGAGCCACAGCCAGCTCAGGTCCGGGTCGGCGGATGCGGTGGCCCGCAGACCCTCCTCGAGGTACATGTCCTTCGGGTCGGACCACGTGACGGTGTTGCCCTCGATCCTGCCGCTGCCGCTGGCGCTCAGGACGCGACCCGGAAAGGTCACGCGGACCTCGAAGTCGGTGAATATGCTCGCCGACTCCGTTGAGGCGTTACCGGATCCGCTGGAATACCTGAAGGTCCATTCCCTTCTGGTCTCGTCGTAGGTGATGATCTGGGCCTGGTCGGGAGCCGGGCCAATCAGTCTCTTGTGGTTGATGGGCAGCTCACCCGTGAACCGGCAGGCGTGGAACAGGTCGTCCTCGTACGGGGCCTGCGCGAGTTCCTCCGGGGTCTGCGCGTGTTCCACGACCGTTCTGCAGATGTTCTCCACCGTGAGGTCTTCGGGAGCTTTTACACCGTTCTCCGGTTTCCGGACCCCGATGTTCCAGTTCAACTTGACGTGTTCCTTGTCGACTATGTCGTACTCCACCCGATACCTGATACAGGAGGTGAGTCCCAGTAGGAGAGGAAGTAGCAGAAGCAGGATGCCGAATCGTCGTTGTTTCGTCATGACCAGAATCTACCGGTAGGAAAGACGTGTGGGACGCGATCCGCGATTTGTCCAACTGCACGAAACGCCGTGGAGAACGGTCCCGTGACGCTCCGCCGCCGGGCGCCGGTTCCACGGCGTTTCGTGAATGGGCGGGTTCAGATCCAGATCTTCTCGAACACCTCCGCCACCAGGTCCTCGAACAGGCCCAGCTCCCAGGCGACGTCCAGGGCCGTGTAGCGGGAGCGGTAGTACATCGCCCTGGGGAACAGGGCCCGCACGTCCTCGCGCGTCACCCCGATGTCTTCTGGGCGCGACGGGGCGCCCGCGCGGCGGAGCCGGTCGGCCAGCATCCGCGTCGGGACGAGCTGCGCCCGCAGCCGCTCGGTGACCTCGGGCCATTCCGCGACCAGCGGTCGCAGCCGGTCGGCCAGTTCCGCCCCGGCAAGGTACTTGGCCCTCGTCTCGCGCACCGCGTGATCGGCAAGGGCCCCCTCGAAGCGGTTCCGGATGTCGGCCTCGATCCCGGGCCACGGTGCACGCCGCGCCGCGACGGCGTCGACGTCGATTCCCGACAGGTCCCGGCCGATGAGGGCCTCGTAGAAGGCGCACATGGCCAGGGAACCGACGGCCACCTTCGCCCCGTGCGACAACGGCACCTCGAGATCGGCGCCCAGGTGGGCCAGTTCCCACAGGTGGCTGAAGTAGTGCTCGGCTCCCGAGGCGGGGCGGGTTCCGCCGTAGGCCTGCATGGCCAGCCCGGACAGGCACAGCCCCTCCACGAGACCCCGGAAGGCGTCGGGTTGTCCCGCGGCGAGGGCGTCGGGATCGGACAGGGCCGTGGCCACCCCCGACTGCACCAGGCGCCACACGTCGGGGTCGATGGGTTCCACCCCGGTGGCGTCGGCCAGGATCCAGTCGGCGCCACCGGGGATCTTCGCCGCCAGGTCGCCGTAGCCCGAGGCCGTCAGGTACGCCGGGGCGGCCGCCGCGACGTCCAGGTCCATGACGATCACCGCCGGGGCCTTGCAGGCGCGGGTGACCTTCACCCCCTGGCTGCTCATCGGCGCCCCGGAACCGGTGTAGCCGTCCATCGACGCGGCGGTGCCGACGCAGGCGTAGTCCCGGCCCAGTTCGAAGGCCGCCAGCTTCACCAGGTCGTTGAGGGTGCCCGCCCCGACCGCCACCGGCACCGCGTCCCCCAGCGAGTCCCGGATCCGGTCGGCGTTGTCCTGGGCCGCGTACAGCACCGGGCGGCCCGGGAAGACCAGCGGCTCGGCGACCGCGGCTCCGGAACCACGCAGCGATTCCTGGACGGCCTCCCCGGCCACCGCGAAGGTGTTCTCGTCGGCGACGACCTTGAAGGGCCCGGGGCCGAGGTGGGCGGTGATCAGCTCGCCTGCCGAGGCCAGCACCCCGCGGCCCACCGACGCGGCGACCGTGTCGGTGGCGCGGGCGAGCGCGTCGCGCAGGACGTCGTCAGGCATTGCCGATCACCAGCCGTGTGCCCGCTGCCAGGGCGGGTTCGGGATGCGATCCGCTGAGGTGCAGCGCCCCCGGCAGTCTAGGCTCCGATGCGCCGTCGAAGACCAGGGTGACGTGTCCGAGCGCGCCCAGGTTCTTCTCCGCGACATCCCCGATGGCGGTGATCCGCCACTCCTGGTCGCCGATCAGCACCGGCTGGCCGACGGCCAGCGGGCTCGTCAGTTCCGACTTGTCGATGACGAAGCAGTACGAGCGCAGCTCCTCGGGGGCGTTGCCCGCGAAGGTGATTGCCATCTGCTCCGCGAGGAAGTCGCTGGCGTCCGGCCCGACTTCGATGATGGTGGTTGAGTAGCCCATGGGAAAATCCTTTCAGGTTGTTCGGTTCGGGTGGTCAGGACTGCGGGTAGAGGCCGATGCTGGCCAGCCAGGCGATGGCTACGCGCGGAACGCCGTTGAGGAACCGCGAGTACAGCACCGCGGGAACGCCGACCTCGATGGTTTCGGGTTCCGCCTCCCCGAGCCCCATGCCGACGGGGATGAAGTCGCAGGCGTTCTGGGTGTTGATGGCGAACAGCGCGGGCAGCGACAGCTGGGGCGGGATGTTGCCCTTTCCGATCTCCACACCGATGAGGGTGCCGATGATCTGGGCGATGACCGCTCCGGGGCCGAGCAGCGGCGACAGGAAGGGCAGGGAGCAGATGAGCCCCAGCGCCATCAGGCCCCAGCCGCTTCCGGCGAGGGGGGTCAGCAGGTGGGAGAACCAGTCGCCCAGACCCGAGGCCTGGATGATGCCGATCAGCATCGCGACGAAACCCATGAACGGCAGGATGGTGTTGATCATCATCTGCACGGCGTTGCGGCCGGCCTGGTAGAACACCGCGATGACCTTGCCCGCACCCAGCCCGATCTTCTCCAGCAGCGACTTCTTCTGTTTCGTGGCCATCTGCTCGGTGAGTTTCATGGGGCGTCCGTCCTCCCTGGTGGGAACGGACTTCTGCGCCGACTCAGCGGCCGCCGCTGCCTGCGCCCCGGCGGCCTCGTCGGCGTCCGCGGGACGCACCTGGTCCATCCCGACGGCAGAGACGTAGATGCCCTCGTGGATGTGCTGGGCCAGGGGACCGGTCTTGCCGGTGGGCACGACGTTGATGGTGGGGATGCCCTTCTTCGGGTAGAGGCCGCAGCGCAGCGACCCCCCGCAGTCGATGACCACGCAGAAGTGCTCGTCGTCGGGCACCCGGGTGTTGAACCCGTTGACGGCCTCCGCGCCGGTGAGTTCGGCGATCCTGTCCACCACCTCGGGTTTCTGCCCGCCACCGACGATGTAGACGACCTTGTTGCGTTTCTCGTCCGGGGTGATGGTCAGGGGACCGCCGTAGCCGCCGGGACCCTTGGAGACGGTGATCGTGCGGAACTCAGACATGAGCGTGCACCTCCTTCGACAACGTGACGCCCTGCTGCTTCGCGACGTAGGCGGTGGTGAAGTCCGTCACCCAGCCGCCGAAGAAGTTCAGGACGGCGCCGAGCAGCAGGTAACGGATGGCGAGGTCGCCGGTGGGCAGCTGCAGGGTGACGATGCCCTGCGCGATGCCCGCCCACACGAACAGCTCCCCCGGGTTGTTGTGCGGGAACAGGCCGTTGTTGGTGTGCACCATCTGGGCGACGGAGGCGTAGTAGCCGGGTTTGTAGGCCTCGGGCAGGAAACGGCCGAGGGTGAAGGCCGCCGGATTGGTCAGGAAGAAGGCCCCGATCCACGGCAGGATCAGGTAGCGGCTGATCACGTTGCGGCCGGCCTTCGCGGCGAGCTTGTTGATGCGCTCCTCCCCGATCAGGGCGATCAGGGAGTTCATGGCGATCAGCAGCATCAGAACGAGCGGCACGATGTTGGTCATCCAGTTCAGGAACGTTTCCGCTCCCTTCCGGAACAGCCCGACGAACCATTCCGCTGCCAGAACCATCCCGTCCTGGGCGGCGGCCATCCAGTTCAAAAAGTCGGACATCTCAACTCCTTTCGGGTGTTTTCGGGCATGACGGACCTGTCAGGCCCCGGTGGGACCCGGGCTGGCATGCCCGGGGTGTGAACAGGAATGAAGAAGAGGGGTCGTCAGTCCGTGGCCGGAGTGGGGGTCCGGCGGCGGAAGGTTCCCCTGACCTTCTTGACGGTGCGGGCCAGGGCGCTCGGCGGTTCGGGGGCCTGGCCTCCGGCGGTGATGATCCGGTAGTTCTCGCGGGCGTTCTCGACGGCTTTGCGGACCTGCCTGCCGTGGTGGGCGGCGTCGGCAGGGTCGATGTCGGTGATGCTCTGGCCCGTGAAATCCTCGAATCCACGGAACCGGGCCATCACCGTGACCCCGTTCAGCCGGTGGCCCTCGGTGATCACGCCGTCGGCGTCGATGCCGAACAGGACGATCGCGCCCTGCACGATGCCGCCCTTGAACCTCCCCATCGCAACCCGCCCGCGGCGGCGCATGGCGACGAACAGTTTCGTGAACGACTGGGTCTGTTTGAAGGACAGGTAGGACTGCAACACCCAGGCGGCGCCCAGGGCGGCGAGAAAGATCCAGAACGTCATCGTCTCAGCTTTCTGTGAGCGGATTGGTGGCGAGGAAGTAGTAGAACTCCTCGAAGGTGGTCAGGTGCGAGATCCGTGTCAGCAGGTCCCGGCGGGTGCCGAGCCGCAGCACGGCGTCGTAGACGGGCACGAGAACGCTCTCGCCGCGGCGCGGATCCTGCGGAACCCCCAGCAGGACGATCAGCCGCACCCCGTCCTCGTCGGGTTTCCGGGGAACCACGCCGACGGCCAGCAGCACTCCGGATCCAGTGGTGAGGGTGGTGTGGGGGAACCCGACCCAGGAGTCGAGCTGGGTTGGGGAGAGGCGTTCGCGTTCCCGGATGCGTTCCCCGAAACCCTGCTCCGCCAGGCCGCGGGCCTCGAGGTGGGCGGTCATGTAGTCGACGGCGTCCGCGTAGTCGGTGCCGGGCGGCAGCGCGAAGAAGTGCTGTTCGTCGAGGGCGCTGGCCAGGATGCCGCCGTCCGAATCGGGGAGCCGCATGTGGTGGCGGTCCAGTTCCCGGGCCAGGGCGCGGCGATCCAGGATGTGACTCACGCGCAGGACCGGCACCGGGGCGGAAACCGGGCGGTCGTCGGTGGTGACCACCAGATCGACCCCGGCGAGTTCGTCTTTCGTGACGGCGGACGGCAACATCAGGTACTGCGTCGCCGAGGGCAGCAGCCTGGACAGCTGGAGGCGCACCAGCTCGGCCGTGACCCGGCCCGTAGAGGTGATGACCGCGACCCGCAGCGGCAGCCGTGGGTTCCGGTCCACGGCCTCCAGGAACACCTGGAAGTAGGCCGTCAGGAAACCAAGCTCCGAACCGTCGACGGGCAGCCCCACCCGCTCCTCGATCACCCGCGCGGCCACCGTGGCCATGCGGTGGGCGACGGGGAACTCCTGGCCGATGCTGGCCACCCCCGAGTCGTCCACCCAGATCCGGTACCGCATCCGGTTGATCATGTATGCCAGGTGCCTGGTGAACTCGGTGAGCTGCGGGGCACCCGTCAGGTCGATCTGCATCTCGGTGTGGATGGCGGTCAGGGCTCGTTCCACCAGCTCCTCGATGGGTTCGCCGTGGTTGCCGAGGTCGGTGGCGAGTTCGCTGTCGCTCGGGGCGCGCATGCCCGCGATCGGGAGCGCCAGGAAGGTCACCTCGTCGCCGGCCAGCTCAACCCCGTCGTCGGCCAGGCGTAGAGTGAGGCGTTCGGCGAGCGCGTGGGCCGGGGTGCCCGGCAGCTCCCGGTATCGGGCGGGCAATATCCCCAGGGGACGGGACTGGCGGGTCCGGTCCGTGGCCACGACGGCCCAGCGGGTCAACTCGGGAATGTGGACGGGATCCAGCCCGGCCTCGGCGGTCAGCCCGGCGACCGCCTGCTCGATCCGTTGCCAACTCGGGTGGTGGTCGTAGGCGGTGGGGTAGTGGTGCCGCAGGATCAGCAGGCGTTGCTGCAGCTCCGGGCCGCGCAGCACCAGACCGACATGGGTGCGTCCCTTGATCTCCAGTTCCCACTCGCCGACGTGTTCCCGGACCCGGTTGAGGTCCGCCACCACCGTTGTGCGGCCCACCGACATCTCCTGCGCCAGTTCCTCGATCCTCACGGGCTGGGTGGCGCGGAACAGGCGGGCGACGATGAATGAGGCCCGGGCGGCGGGGTCGTTGAAGGAGGTGCTGGAGGCCAGCCCGGAACGGATGGCCCGGTAGCGGGGCGGGTCGGCCACCAGCAGGCGGTAGCGGCCCTCCACCAGGGTGATGGAGGCGGCCTGGCCGAGCAGTTCCTGCAGTGAGGCCACCTCACCGGCGACGGTGCGACGGCTCACCCCGAGCAGGGCGGCGAACTCGTCGGCCGAGGTGGCGCGCGTGGATTCCAGCGCGTTGAGGATTTGTGCTGCCCTGCTCACCTCGGCTCCTTTGCTCGTTCGTCGTTGGGGTGGGTATCGGGTCAGGCCTGGCCGGAGCCGTCGCCGCCGAAGAAGCTGTCCCAGGGGACGGCCACGGGCTGGTCCAGGCCGACCACCTCGTAGAGGTGACGCAGCAGCGGGAACCTCTCCGGGGGCACGATGCCGCGTTCGGTCAGGCGGACCACGGCCCTGCCGATCACGACGATGGCCGCGGCGCCCTCCAGGGTCACGCCGGGCATCTGGGCGCGGGCCTGGCTGAAGGTCATCCCCGACCCGACCAGCCGGCCGCACCGCACGTTGCGGCCGCCCATGGATGTGACGAAGCAGTCGCCGATCCCGGGCAGCCCGATGGGGGTGGTGGGTTTGCCGCCCAGCAGCTCCATGAACTGGATCATCTCCACGGAGGCCTGCCCGAACAGGGCCGCCCCGTAGTTGTAGTTGACGTAACGGTCCCCGGCCGCCTCGCCCATCGCGTCGAGCAGGCCCTGCATGAAACCGGCCCCGAAGGCGTAGCAGTTCTTCGTCGCCGCACACACCTCGACGCCCACGAAGTCGGTGTTGGTCCACACGTGGTAGTGCTCGGTGGCGAACAGTTCGCGCCAGCGCGCCAGAACCTCGGGATCCTCGCCGGTGAACACGACGCTGGTGTGGCGGTGCACCGCCACCTCGCCCGCGATGGAGGGCCCCGCGATCGCGGAGACGCTCACCCGGGAGCGCAACTCCTCGGGGAGGCGGGAGGCGAGTGCCCGGGGCAGGATGGTGAGGTTGCCGTCGTCGTCGGCCTGCATGCCCTTGGCGAGGGCTATCACGTGCATCCCGGGACGCAGTAGGGAGGCGAACTGGTCGCCGGCCCAGTCAACCCCGAACGAGTTGACCCCGCTCATCACGAACTCGACCCCCTCGAAGGCCCGCGGCGCGTCCTCCAGCTGGTGGGCGGTCACCCCGTCGGGCACCTTCAGGCCCAGGTTCGGGTGGATGCCCGTTTCCTGGATGGATGTGATGATCTCCCGGTCGAGGTGGGTGCCGACTAGACGCACCTCGTGGCCGTTGTCGGTCAGGGGAGTGGCCAGGGCGGTGGCCATGATTCCCGAGCCAAGCACGGTGATGACTGCCATGGTTCCTTCTTCCTCGCGCTGCCTTGCGCGGATCGGCTGGTTTTCCCGACGCTAGTCGGCACAGCCGGAGAAAATCCATGGGAATTGGGCCGGGGTTCTGCACACGGGTTGCGATGAGTTGGCCTAATCCGTCGTCACCCGACCCGGGGAGGTGAGGTCACAGGTGTTTGAGGGCCTCCCGGCGGCTCAGCCCGCTGAGCCGCGGTCCGCGCGTCTCCACGAAGGCCTTCACCCAGTCCGGGTCGACGCGGGCGTGCTGCCGCAGAGCCCAGCCGATGGCCTTGCGGATGAAGAACTCGGAGCCGTGCTGCGACCCCTCCAGGTTGGAGTCGATGGCGTGGCCGAGCAGCTCCAGGTCGGTGGAGGTCTTGCGCTGCAGCTGGCAGATGATGGAGATGCGACGCAACCACAGGTCGTCTCCCGTGGCCCAGTCCCACACCACGGCCCGCGCCCCGGGGGTGGTCGCGACCACGTTCTCCACGAGGGGAGAGGCGATCCCGTCGACGACATCCCACCACGCCCCGGTCGTGGCGAGGTGCCGGTACAGCTCCAGGGCGCCGAGGTCCTGCCAGTCGCGGGCGTCGCGGTGGCCGGCGATCTCAAGCGCCGCGTACCAGTGTTCCCGGTGCGTGACCTCGTCCCACAGTTCCCGGATGGCCCGCTCCCACTGGTCGCGGCCGGCCAGGGGGTGTTCCTTCAGCAGCCTCTTGGTGATGCGCCGCACCTCGGGCAGCCGCACCCCGTGGAAGGGCAGCGCCGACTTCATGTAGGCCTGCTCCCGGGCGGCCTTCCCGGGATCACCGGCGGCGGCGAGCGCGCCGCGGATCTCGTCGACGAGCTGTACGGAGGTCATGGGGGTCAATCTACCCGCGCGGACATCGATTGCCGCTTTCCTCGACGAACCGCCGGCGAGGATCCGAAGGGCCGGGACCGGGCGGTTTCGCTTGCCCACTCGTCATCTGCCTGCGCTGTAGCGCTGGCTTTCGACGGTTGGGCTGGCGGATGGCGGGAAGGCCAGCCGATCGCGTGGCTTGATGCGCCGGTCGTGAACCGGGGTCCGTGATCCGGAGGGCCCGGCGGTCCGTTCAACCGCCTGCAAATCCTGTAAAGCCGGTCTTGACAGAAGCGGTGATGTAAACCTAGCCTTTACGCATGTTGACCGACGATGTGACCGCCGAAGAGCTAGTGAAACGTCTTCGGAAGATCAGCTCCCTGGTGGCGGCGGAACTCGCCGCCGCCGACGATCCGGACGCCCCCGGGGGCGACATGACCCATTCCCTGGCCGCCGTGCGCTCGCTCCAGTCGCTGACCGACGAGATCCTGGCCCGGCTCGTCACCGCGGCCCGCGGGAGGGGGGTCACCTGGCAGGCCATCGGCGATGCCCTGGGAACCAGCCGCCAGGCGGCCTTCCAGCGTTTCGGAAACCCGACCGACCCGAGAACAGGAAAACCCATGAAGAAACCCACCGATTCCGAATTCCGCACCGCCGTCGAGAAGGCGGAGGCATTCCTCGACGCCATCGAGAAACATGAATGGCAGAAAGCAGAAGAATTGGCCGGCCCGCGCGCCGGATGGCAGCTCGACGCCGAACGGCTGGCCGACGCCTGGGCGCAGGTGATCGCGCTGGGCGGGGAGCTCGAACGGCGCGGCACCCCGACCCCTCTGGCCCTGTCGGGAGGGGTCGTCGTGGTGGAGGAACCCCTCCACATGGAGGCCGCCGACCTCGTGGCCCGCGTCAGCTACAACCGCGACGGCGACATGGTTGGCCTGTGGTTCCTGCCCTCGGGGCAGGCGCTCGCGGGAGAGGAACGGCAATGACCGCTGCCGGGCGGCGGGGTGTTCACGCGCGGGCGGTCGGCGTGTTCCTGCTGGTGAGTTTCGGGGCGGCCCTGCTCCTGGACTGCGTCGTGGCCGCGACCGGCGGGCTGGGAACACCACAGGCCAAGGTGATACTGACGCTCCGGATGTTCACCCCCGCCCTGGCCGCCTGGGTGGTCTGCCGGTTCATCACCCACGAGTCCTGGCTGCGGGAGAGCGGGCTCGCCCGGCGACCACCCGGTTCCGGGGGGCGTCCCGGTTGGCTCCGGATCCTCGGTTTCGCGACGATCGGGGTCGGCGTCGTGGTGGCCGCGCTCGCCCTGCTGCTGACGCTGGTCATCGGCGCCGGGGGGTTCAGTCCGGACTGGGCCCTGACCTCGTTCACGAACAATCTGCGCGGCATCGCCCCGGGAGGGCCGCCGCCGCCCGTCGCGGTGATCTGGGTCCTCATGGTGGTGGCGAACGTGTTCGCCGCGTACACGGTCAACGGCCTGGTCGCCCTGGGGGAGGAGACCGGGTGGCGTGGCTGGCTCCAGTCGGCCCTCGAACCCCTGGGCCGAAGGCGGGGAATCGTGCTCACCGGCGTGATCTGGGGTCTGTGGCACGCGCCCCTGATCGTCATGGGCTACGAGTACGGCGGCAGGCTCCCCGCGGCGGCCGGCATCGCCCTGTTCACCTGCCTGTGCGCAGGACTCGGAACGCTGCTGTCCTGGCTTCGGGTTCGCTCCGGCAGCGTCCTGCCGGCCGCCATCACCCACGGTGCGTTCAACGCCTTCGCCTCCCTGCCCGCGATACTGGTGGCGCCCGGCGACGGCCTGGACCCGGTCCTGGTGGGCCTGATCGGCTGGCCCGCGGTGGTGCTTTTCGGCTTCCTGGCGGTCCTGTTGCTGAGCGGTTCGTGGGCCGGGCGAACCGGTGCCGTACAGGGGGCGCCGTCCTGAGGGTTGGGCCTCGGCCGTCGACTTGTGCTTCTCGCGAAGGGCCGTGTAGAGTTTGCCGACGGCTGGCCCCTATAGCTCAGTAGGCAGAGCGTCTCCATGGTAAGGAGAAGGTCTGCGGTTCGATTCCGCATGGGGGCTCTGTTCTTGCCCGGGAGTTCTTGGGCGAGAACATTCGACGGGGTAGCTCAGTCGGTAGAGCAAGCGGCTCATAATCGCTGTGTCGCGGGTTCAAGTCCCGCCCTCGTCACCACACAACCGAAGCCAGCGCGCATCCGCGCCACTACACCGAGGGAAACTGATCATGGCCAAGAAGGGGCAGGACGTCCGTCCGAAGATCACGCTTGCCTGCACCGAGTGCAAGGAGCGCAACTACATCACCAAGAAGAACCGCCGCAACGATCCCGACCGGATCGAGCTCAAGAAGTACTGCCCGCGCTGCCGCACCCACCGTGCGCACCGCGAGACCCGCTGAGCCGCACCCTTCCGCTGAGGGCCGCACCCGCAAGGGGCGGCCCTCAACGTTTTCCCGGTAGCCTTCCCCCATGCCGATTTCCGCCGAGCACGCGGGCCGGACCTATCCCCCGGCCCCCGCCTACCGCGTCAGCCGCGCAAAGATCGCAGAGTTCGCGCGCGCCATCCAGGACGAGAACCCCGCCTACTTCGGCGACCATCCCATCGCCCCGCCGACCTTCGCAGCCGTCATCGCGGCCCAGGCGTGGGGCTCCCTCTTCGGCGACGAGGAACTGGGCCTGGCCCTGCACCGCACCGTCCACGCCGACCAGACCTTCGACTTCCACCGTCCCCTGCGCGAGGGCGACGACGTGGTGGCCCGGCTCACCATCGAACGGGTCCGCAACCGCGGCAACCTGGACATGGTCACGATCCTGGTGGCGCTGACCGTCGACGGCGAGGCGGTCTGCGACGCCCGCTCCACCCTGATGCACACCCGCGAGGAGGCCCCCCATGACTGAACGCGAGATCCAGGTGGGACAGGAACTCCCGGCCCTGGAGATCCGGGTCACCAGGTCGGTGGTGGTGCGCTACGCCGGCGCCTCCACGGACTTCAACGAGATCCACTTCTCCGACCGCCACGCCCGCGCCATCGGCCTGCCCGGGGTGCTGGCCCACGGCATGTGGACGATGGGCGCCGGGCTCGGCCTGATCACCCGCTGGATCGGCGACCCGGCCCGCATCGGGCGCTACTGCGTGAGGTTCACCCGTCCCGTGGTGGTTCCCGACACCGACGAGGGCACGCTGGTGCGTTTCACCGGGACCGTCGCCGCCGTCGCCGACGGGGTGGCCACCGTCAACCTGACCGCGACCTGCGGCGGCGACGCGGTGCTGGGGGCCGCGAAGGCGGAGGTGCGCATTGACTGAGCCGCTCGCGAACCACACCACCTTCCGGCTCGGCGGGCCCGCGCGGCGCTTCGTCGAGGCGACGACCGAACAGCAGCTCATCGACACCGTCGCCGACTGCGACTCCCGGGGCGAACCGGTCCTGGTCCTCGGCGGCGGCTCCAACGTCCTGATCGCCGACGAGGGCTTCGACGGCACCGTGGTCAAGGTCGCCACCCGGGGGGTCCGCGCCGAGGCCGCGGACTGCTCCGGGGCCCAACTGGAGGTCGCCGCGGGGGAGGTCTGGGACGATCTCGTCGCCCGGGCCGTGGCCGCCCAGTGGTCCGGGATGGAAACCCTCTCCGGGATACCCGGGTCCGTGGGGGCCGTTCCGATCCAGAACGTCGGTGCCTACGGGGCAGAGGTGGCGACCCTAATCCAGCGGGTCCGCACCTGGGACCGGGCAGAGGGGGCCATCCGCACCTTCGCGGCCGCCGAGTGCGGCTTCGGCTACCGCGACTCCCGCTTCAAACGCGAGAAGGGACGCCACCTGGTGCTGCGCGTCTATTTCCAGCTGCCGTCCGGGGAGCTGGGACAGCCCGTCCGCTACCCTGAACTGGCCCGTGCCCTCGGCATCGAGGTGGGGCAGCGCGCCCCCGCTGCCCGGGTACGTGAGACCGTGCTCGCCATCCGGCGGAGAAAAGGCATGGTCCTGGACGCGAACGACCACGACACGTGGTCCGCCGGTTCCTTCTTCACCAACCCGATCCTCACCCCGGAGCAGGCGGCCTCCCTGCCCGCGGAGGCCCCCCGTTTCTCCGCGGGGGAGGGGGTCAAGACCAGCGCCGCCTGGCTGATCCAGCACGCGGGATTCCCTGCGGGCCACGGTTCAGGCCCGGCGCGGCTGTCCACCCGGCACGTGCTGGCGCTCACCAACCGCGGGCACGCCGCCACTGCCGACGTCCTCGCCCTCGCCCGCGAGATCCGCGACGGGGTTCGGGAACGTTTCGGCATCACCCTGGTTCCCGAGGTGAACCTGGTCGGCGTGAGTATCTGAGCAGGGATTTCGGACCTTGCCGGGTATGCGGTAGGGTATGGGTCTGGCGAGGTCGGCCGCGCCTCGTGTCAAGGCGTGCGGCCGCGTCGAAGGGTAGTAGCTCAACTGGCAGAGCAGCGGTCTCCAAAACCGCAGGTTGGGGGTTCGAGTCCCTCCTGCCCTGCGAAGCAGATGCTTCCAACGCCTGCCACCCAGTGGGTGGGCAGGCATTTCGTTTGTTGACCGAAAGGGACCGCGCGTGAGCGACGACAAGACTCGGCAGGACGGGGACGAACTCCCCGAGGCTGACCCCGTCGCCGACGACGAGGTGATCGACGAGCTGGAGAACCAGTTCGACGAGGACTCCTCCGAGGACGGCGCGGAGGACGCCGACCTCGAAGACGACGCGGACAAGGACGAGTCCGGGAAGGCCGGCAAGAAAACCTCGAAGGTGGTGGCCCGCAAGACCGCGAAGGCCCCCGTTAAGAAGACTGCGGCCACCAGGAAACGCTCCGAGACGGAGCGTGGGGAGCACGACCCCTACCGGGCGAAAAACCCAGCGCAGTTCGTGCGCCAGTCCGTGGCCGAACTCAAGAAGGTCGTGTGGCCCAGCTGGGGGGAGCTCACTGCGCTGTTCTCAGCGGTCCTGCTGTTCGTGCTGTTCATAATCGCCTACGTCATGCTTCTCGACAACGGCTTCGGCTGGGCCCTGCTCAGCCTGTTTGGAGGAAACCCCCAGTGAGTGAGAACACCGACGACTTCGAGATCGACCTGGGGGAGCTGCCCACCCCCAGCGACGAGGTCGAGATCGACCTCGGCCCACTCGGCGAGGAGAACGAGCCCCGTGAGGAAATCGCCCTCGCCGACGAACCGGAGGAGGACGAACCCGAGCAGCCGGAAGCCGACGACGCCACCGCGGCGGCCGTTGCGAAGCTCCGCGAGGAACTGGAGTCCAAGTTCGGTGAGTGGTACGTCATCCACACCTATTCGGGCATGGAGAACCGGGTCAAGCAGAACCTCGATTCCCGCGCCACCTCCCTGAACATGGAGGACTACATCTTCGAGACGATCGTCCCCACCGAGGAGGTCGTCGAGGTGCGCAACAACACCCGCAAGACCGTCACGCGCTGCGTGCTGCCCGGCTACGTGCTGGTGCGGATGGAGCTGACCGACGACTCGTGGGCGACGGTGCGCCACACCCCCTCCGTGACCGGTTTCGTCGGCCACGGCCAGACCCCCGTCCCGCTCAGCCTGGACGAGGTGGTCAGCATGCTGACTCCTTCCGTCGTCGCGAAGGTGGCCTCCGAGGCCTCCACCGCCGTGGCGCGCGCGAAGAAGAAAGTGGAGGTCGTCGATTTCGCGGTCGGCGACTCCGTGATGGTGATCGACGGCCCCTTCACCGGGGTGCACGCCACGATCACCGAGATCAGCGCCAACCAGCAGCGGTTCCGGGCTCTCGTCGAGATCCTGGGTCGCGAAACCCCAGTCGACCTGGAGTTCAAACAGGTCGAGAAGGTCGGTTAGGTTCCCGCCCGTCCGGGACCCTACAATGGCGCGTTGCGTCGCGACCCGGGTGCGCCCGGCGTGACCGTTCCAAACCCAAAACCATAAGGACCCAACATGCCTCCCAAGAAGAAGGTCGCAGCCCTCGTCAAGGTTGCCCTGCAGGCTGGCTCCGCCACCCCTGCGCCGCCGGTCGGTACCGCCCTCGGCCCGCACGGCGTCAACATCATGGAGTTCGTCAAGGCCTACAACGCCGCGACGGAGTCCCAGCGTGGCAACGTCATCCCCGTCGAGATCACCATCTACGAGGATCGCACGTTCACCTTCATCACGAAGACCCCGCCCGCCGCCGAGCTGATCAAGAAGGCCGCCGGAATCCAGTCGGGTTCGGACAACCCGCTTAAGAACAAGGTGGGCAAGCTCACCAAGGATCAGGTGCGCGAGATCGCCACGATGAAGCTGCCGGACCTCAACGCCAACGACGTTGACGCCGCCTGCAAGATCGTGGAGGGCACCGCCCGCTCCATGGGCGTCACCGTCGAGTGACGCACCCCCTGGCAGGGAGCCCACTCCCACACCAGAACTGGTGGATCAGCCTGCGAGGCTGACGACAAAGAACGGAACCAGAGATGAAACACAGCAAGGCTTACAAGGCCGCCGCCGACAAGCGCGACGGCTCCCAGCTGCACACCCCCGAAGCGGCGGTGAAGCTGGTCAAGGAAATGGCTTCGGCCAAGTTCGACGAGACCATTGAAGTGGCGGTGCGTCTCGGCGTCGATCCCCGCAAGGCGGATCAGATGGTGCGTGGCACGGTCAACCTTCCCAACGGCACTGGCAAGACGGCTCGGGTCCTCGTCTTCGCCTCCGGTGAGAAGGCCGAGGCCGCGATCGCGGCGGGCGCCGACGAGGTCGGCGTCGACGATCTCGTCGAGAAGATCTCCGGCGGTTACCTCGATTTCGACGCCGTTGTCGCCACCCCCGACATGATGGGCAAGGTCGGCCGGTTGGGCCGTATCCTCGGCCCGCGCGGCCTGATGCCGAACCCCAAGACCGGCACCGTCACCATGGATGTGGCCAAGGCCGTCTCCGACATCAAGGGCGGCAAGATCGAGTTCCGCGTGGACCGGCACGCCAACCTGCAGTTCATCATCGGCAAGGCCTCGTTCACCGAGCAGCAGCTCGTCGAGAACTACTTCGCGGCGCTGGAGGAGATCCTGCGTCTCAAGCCGGCTGCTTCCAAGGGCCGCTACGTGAAGAAGGTCGCTTTCTCCGCCACCATGTCGCCCAGCGTCCTGGTCGACGGCACGGTCACCAAACCGGTCGAGTGAACCACTGAAGGCGAAGGGGACGGACACCATGCGGTGTCCGTCCCCTTCGCCGTCGCCCGGGCAGGAAATGGGCGAGCCGGGAAGATCAGGGTGAGATCCCGGAGGCGGGGTTCAGATCGGTGTGGACGAAGTCGTTTCCCTTGAACAAAAGGGGTTCCCCGGTGTCCTTGGCGAGGGCGTAGCTGATGCAGTCACCGAAGTTCAGCCTGGCCGGATGGCCGCTGCCCCTGCCGAAACGCAGGTGGGCCTCCTGGGCCAGGCGAGCCTGTGACGGCGTGAAAGGCACCACCTCCACGCCGAGGCCGAGCAGGATCGCATCGAGGGTGGCGACGGGGTCGGTGACTCCCCGCGCCGTGAGCACGATCGACAACTCCAGGTAACCGGGGGCGGACAATTGGCCGCCACGCCTGCCCAGCAGCTCACGGAAGCCGCTGCTCTCCGGCTCCTTCAGCAGGATGGCGGCAATCGCAGACGGGTCGACGATCATCGCGGCAACCCCGTCTCGGGGTCGTAGAGGGCGTCGAAGTCCAGGGCGCCGCCGGAGGCCGTGAGCTCGGCATGCACCCGGTCCAGGAGCTGATCGAGACCGGAGGCGGCGGCTTCCGCTTCCAGGGAGGCCAGCAGCTCAACCACGGCCCGTTCGACCACACGGGTCTGACTCAGCCCCGTCCGGGTGGCGGCCCGACGGACCAGGTCGTGGATGTGCTCGTCCTTGATGTTCAAACTCACACAACAATTCTACCTTCTCGAAGTAGAATTCCACCCTCCCGGGTTGATTGGTTCATGAGTTTCCGGGCGGCGCTCCCGGGAGGCTGATCGAACCGCTCTGTGAGTTGTTGGTGACGGACGCTCCGGTCGGCGTGTTCCTTTCGGGGCGGGTCCTGTGGTGCGCCGCCGGGGTGTCATCCACGAGGGTTGCGGGGTCACCTCGTCCTGCCGTAGCGCTGCTGGAACTTCTCGACGCGTCCCGTGATGCTGAGCCTGCGCGCCTTGCCCGTGTAGAAAGGGTGGCTGTCGGCGGTTATCTCCACATCGACCAAGGGGTAGGTGTTCCCGTCGCTCCACTCGATCGTCTGCCTGGAGGTCATCGTCGAACGGATCAGGTACATGGTCCGGGTGGTGATGTCGCGGAAGACGACGGGGTGATAGTCGGGGTGGATGCCTGGTTTCATCATGGGCCTTCCGGGATCGGATTTGAACTTTAATTGCGACTCATTATCATTATCGGTGAATGTTCGTGCAACCCGAGGAGTCCCATGTCGCGTCATTGCCAGGTCACGGGGGCCACGCCCGGTTTCGGGCGCAACGTCCCCTGGTCGAAGAAGAAGACCAACCGCCGTTTCAACGTCAACGTCCAGACAAAGCGTTACTGGGTGCCCTCCTTGGGGCGAAGGGTCAGGCTCACGGTCTCCGCCAAGGGCATCAAGGTGATTGACGCCCGGGGCATCGACGCGGTGGTCGCGGACCTCATCGCCCGGGGAAGGAAACTCTGAGATGGCCAAGAAGAACGATCTGCGTCCGCTGATCAAGCTGCGCTCCACCGCGGGAACCGGCTACACCTACGTGACCCGGAAGAACCGCCGCAACGATCCCGACCGGATCTCGCTGCGCAAGTACGACCCCATCATCCGGCGCCACGTCGAGTTCAAGGAGACCCGCTGACGGCCCGGCCCTTGGGGCCGCCCAGAACGAACGGCGCAGGCGGATGCATCGCACAACCATGCGGCCGACCCGAAGCCCAGCGCGGAGACCTTCACCCGTCCGATCTCTTGTTTTGCGAGTCTGGTCTCCCACGGTCTCACGCGCAGTATGAGGAACAGCCTGGCCAACGCGTCCAGATAACTCGTCACCGACGGCGAAACCGCAGATTTGCTGTGATGCAGGTCGTCGTTTCGCTGTGATCGATCCCGCAGGTTTGCTTGCCTTTGCGTATCGCTTCGGCAGGCTCGCTGGTGGCTGGCAAGAAATGAGCCCGGCGTAGTGATCGAGGGAGGTTGGGCAGGTGCTCGGGACGGAGGCGTGATGCGGTGTGCCTACGGCCCGAGCAGCGCAAGGGGGATCACCGCCACACCGTCTCTCCGCCGGTAGGCGGTGGTTCCCGTTGTGAGAATTACCAGGTCGGACACGTCCTCGGGCAGGCGGGAGCGCAGCCAGACGAGGTGCTGAACATCCGGGTCCGTCACCGAGGCGGCCAGTTTCACCTCGATGGCGACGATGCGCCCGTCGCGGGTCTCAGCGATCAGGTCGATTTCGTGATCGCCGTTGCGGGTGCGCAGATGGCCCACGCGGGCCCGTGCCGCCTCGGCGGCCACCCGTACGGTGAGGGTGGCGAGGGCCTCGAACAAGGGGCCGGCGAGGTGGGAATGGCGAGGGGTGGTCATGGAGGAGGCGGTCGCGCCCAGCAGCGAGGCCGCCAGGGCGGGATCGGCCAGTTGGTGTTTCGGCGCCTGCTGCAATCTGGTGAAGGGGTTGCGGCTGGGGCTCCAACCAGGAACCGGGTCGAGCAGCCAGAGCTGGGTGAGGTGATCACGGTAGGTCTGGGTGGTGTCCCGGGCCGGTCGTCGGCCGTCGCCGCAGGTAGTGGTGTCAAGAAGCTTGGAGTAGCTGGTGGTGGTGGAGGATGCGGCGGCGTATGCCGCGAGCCAGCGGCGCAGCGTTTCGGGCCGGCGCACGCCATAGCCCAGATCCGGCAGGTCACGATCAATCACGCGCTGGATGTAGGTGGCGAGTTGTTCGGTTCGCAGGTCGGGACCAAGACCCATGATACCGGGAAACCCGCTTGCCGCGATGGCGTCCAGATAGTCCGCCAGGCAGTACGACGTGTGGCCTTCGATCTCGGCCGAGCAGGGTGGTTCTGCCGTCAGCAGGGAGGTGAGTGAGATGGTGGGGACGAGCTGCCCACGTTCGTGGAGGGCCATGGGGCGCATGCGCAGCGACAGGATGCGCCCTGCGCCGCTGTGGGTCCCCTGCGCCGTGGCGGGGGTGGCGGATCCAGTGAGCAGGAAGCTGCCCGGACCTGCTCCGTTGTCCACCTCCCTGCGCACGAGATCCCAGACCTCGGGCATCCGGGACCATTCATCGAGCAGCGTCGTTCCCGGCCGGCGGATTCCGTCGGGATCGGCCTCGACGAGGGCGCGTTGGTCTGGGCGATCCAAGAGGAAAACCTTCGTGGCGCGCTGAAGCGCCGTGCCGGTCTTCCCGACCCCTTTCGCCCCGTCCAGCGCAATGGCGGGCGCTTGGGGGAGGAACGTGTCCAGCAGCTCGTCCACGGTGCGACGAAGATACATGACCACCCTTACTCGACATCCAGCAGGTAATCTAGTCGACATTCAGCAGGTGATCTAGTCGACATTCAGCAGGATGAATGTCCTTTTGACGCGTGATGCCGGGCCGCTGGAGGCGGATCGGGGTACGTCAGCTCAAGCCGGAGGATGGGGCGTTGGGCGTAGTGACGCCGTCACAGGTTCGTCGTGTCGGTGGCGCAGACGCGGAGGCGATGCCCGTCGGGATCGGTGGCGACGAAGGTGTAGCCGAAGGCGAGCTCGGTGGGTTCCAGGGCCATGGGGAAGCCGAGCTCGCTCCAGGATCGGTGAAGGCGGTCGACATCGTCTCGGGTGGCGTTGCTCATGGACAGTTCGACGCTGCCCGGGGTACCCACGGCATCCGGATCGATGCCGTCGCGGGCCTGCAGGCCGAGGGTGACATCCTCGGTCAGGGCGAAAACCGCGAAGCCCTCGAAGGTTTCGACGGGTTCCTCGCCGAGGGCCCGGCGATAGAACGCGGTACTGGCATTCACGTCCTCGACGTAGAGGATGACGCTGGTCGGGGTGAAGACCGTCATGAGAGATTTCCTTGTCGCTCGGGATCTGGGTTGTCGCCTGAGAAGGTACGGGCCGTTGGTGACATCTCCTGTCATGTTCGTGTGACAGCCTCGGTTCCATGAGGGCGGATCGGTTGTTGTCGATGATCTGGTTGTTGCGTGCCCACGGCGGTCTCTCGACCGGGGAACTGGCGCGACGACTGGAGGTTTCGCGCCGCACGATTCTGCGGGACGTGGATGCGCTGTCGGCTGCCGGGGTTCCGGTGTACTGCCAGCGCGGTCCCGGGGGAGGGGTCAGGTTGTTGCCGGGGTATCGCACCGATGTGACCGCGTTGAGCGGGGATGAGAGCCGGGCGCTGTTCGCGGCGCTCTCGTCATGGGGTGCTGACGCGATGGGATTGAGCGCGGCCTTTGTTTCGGGGGTTCGCAAGCTGCTCGCCGCTGTCCCGGATGCCCATCGCAACCGGACGGCGGCCGCGGCGTCGCGGATCGTGATTGACCCGAACGGCTGGCTGCCCCAACCTGATGCCCTGCAACCCGGTGAGGCGTTCGCGACGTTGCAGGCGGCCGTGTTCGCGCGGAAGAAGGTGCGTCTCGATTACCGGTCGTCCCGGGCGGTCGTGCAGGATCTGGTGGTGGAGCCGCACGGGCTGGTGAGCGCGGGCAGCGACTGGTACCTGTGCGCAACCAGCGACGAGCGCATGCGGTTCCTCAAGGTGGCTCGCATTCGGACCGCCACCCTGCTCGCAACGCCCTGCGCGGACGATGCGGTGGATGTTGCCGCGGCCTGGAAGCGGCATCGTGCCCGCTTCCTCGACCGGTTCACCCCGGTGGTCGTGACCGGGTGGCTCCGGGCGGATCGGTGGGAGGATGCCCGGGAGTGGGCCATCCGCGTCAACGAAACCGAACTGGGTGACGATCCGCCCGCGGGGAAGTGGCGTCCCGCGAGTCTGGAGTTCATGGACGATCTCCATGCGCTCACGATCCTGCTTCGCCTTGGCCCCGGCATCCGCGTCGAGGCGCCGACTGAGATCAGGACCAGGCTGCTGACCCACCTGGACCGGATCACGGAGCTCTACCATCACTGAGTCACCCGTGAGACGTCCGTGCCTGGGCTTCGTTGCGTGGGTTGCTCACCGTGTCCCGGGAGAAAAAGTTTCTTGCTTTCCGGCTCAAATCCGATCGGGAAATATGACGTAAAAGGTTGCCGTCAAAGAACCACGCTGTAATGATTGAAGCGGAGGTGGCCCGACGAAAAGTGGCGCAGACGGTTAGGTGGCAGGGCCGTCGGACCAGTGAGGTGACCTCTTGCTTTAGAAGGCAAACACCAGATCGATCGAACCCAGTGCAAGGAGGCAAAATGAAGGGTTACGCGATGCTCAGGATCGGTGAGGCCGGGTGGATTGAGAAGGAGGATCCGAAGTGCGGGCCGATGGACGCGATCTGCCGCCCGGTCGCCCTGGCCCCGTGCTCCTCCGACATCCACACCGTCTACGAGGGTGGCGTGGGGGAACGCCACAACATGATGCTCGGCCACGAGGCGGTCGGTGAGGTCGTCGAGGTGGGATCCATGGTCAAGGATTTCAAGGTCGGCGACCAGGTGATCATCCCCGCCATCACCCCCGACTGGTCCTCGGTGGCCGCCCAGGAGAGCTACGCCATGCACTCCGGTGTTCCGCTCGGCGGCTGGAAGTTCTCCAACATCAAGGACGGCGTCTTCGCCGAACTGATCCATGTCAACGACGCCGACGGCAACCTGGCCCACCTGCCGGAGGGGATCTCCCCCGAGGTCGGCGCGATGCTATCCGACATGGTCACCACCGGGCTTCACGGGGCTGAGCTCGCCAGCATCGAACCCGGTGATGTCGTAGCGGTCATCGGAATCGGTCCGGTGGGCCTGATGTCCGTGGCCAGCGCGTCCGTTCTCGGCGCGGGCCGCCTGTTCGCCGTCGGATCGCGGCCCAAGTGCATTGAAGTCGCCCAGGAATTCGGCGCAACCGACATCATCAATTACCGCGAGGGCGGGATCGTTGAACAGATCATGGAGGCCACCAAAGGTCAGGGAGTCAACCGGGTGATCGTCGCCGGGGGAGACCTGGACACCTTCCAGCAGGCCTTCGACATCCTGAAGGTGGGCGGTCGGGTAGCGAACGTCAACTACCTGGGGGAGGGCGAGAACATCAAGATCAGCCGCGAGTCGACCATGGTGGGCATGGGCCACAAGCACTTCGTCGGCGGCCTCACCCCCGGCGGTCGCAACCGCATGGACAGGATGGCCAACCTCGTCCTGGCCGGGCGCATCCACCCCGAGAAGATGATCACCCACCGCTTCACCGGGATCGAGCACGTAGAGGACGGCGTGGAACTCATGCGCACCAAACCGCGCGACCTCATCAAACCCGTCATTCTGGTGTGAGGAACTCCTCCCGACGAGGGGCTTACCGGAGCCCGTCAATCCGGGCCCTGAGACAGCACCCAGAGACCGGTTTGGCCGGCCCACTGAAGCCTGTGGGCCGGCCCAACCGGTCTCCGGGGACAGCGGCCTGTCAGGGGTTGCGGTTACCCGCGGCGTAGGGGGCCTCCGGGCAGATGTCCAGGACCTCCCGTTCGGGTCCGATCAGGGCCTCCTCGTGCTGGCAGCGCCAGCGGCTGCCCTCCTGGATGCCCGGGACGGTGTGACCGTCCTCTATCACGTCGCCCTCGCGCATCAGGTAGACGCCAGTGTTGTACAGCAGCCTCGAGACCTCGTCCGGGTCGAGCCCCCGGAAATGGCATTGGAGATCGGGCACCCCGAAGATGCCCAGCCCGCGGGTGTCCATGAGGGAATCGTCGTCGCTGTTGCTGATCCTGAACAACCGCACGTTGAAGAAGCCGTAGTAGGTGTAGCCCTCGCGCTGGACCTCCAGCCAGCGGCGGGGTTCGAAGAAGGCGTCGGCGGTGCTGGAATACAGTGCGATCGGGTCGGTGAGCTCCACCAGGGCCGAGGTGAGGGCGCGGAACAACCGCAGCCGGTCCTCAAAGGCCAGGGAACGGGCCAGGAACTCGAAGGTGGCCAGGAAGTGATGGCCCCGCGACAGCACGTCCTTGATGTCGGGGAAGTCCCAGCTCTGCTGGAGTGCCGTCTCGTAGTTGGCGAGATCGGAGAAGTCCTTGGAAGCGGCGAGGAAGGCCTGCGCCGGAACTCCCGACCGGTCCTCGTAGTCGAAGCGGTGCTCGGTGAAGGCGAAGAAGACGGGAGGCTCGCCGTCGCCGATGATGTCCGTGGGACCGAACTCGCGGGACAGGTACTCGCGCCAGGCTCCCACGTCGATGGCCGGTGGGGTCGCGTAGATGCCATTCATGACGAACGGGTCAGGTGGGAAGCGGGGAGAATCCTGCATGACTCCTTCTTAACAGACGAAGGGTGCCGGGGCGTGGCACGTTCTTCTGGTTGAAACCGCTAGCATGCTGCCCCGATCGGAAGGAAGCTCATGCTTGTCGACCACATCGTCGTATCCCGCGAGTCGATCAGGAACAGCGACGTGTACGCCGTCATCGAGTCCAACATCTCCGTGGTCAATTACCTGCTCGAAGAGGGCGCGGAGCCCGGTGAGCTGAGTCCTGATGCGCTCGGCTCCTATTACGTCGACTATTACTTGGCGGAGGTCATGAACGGCGGGATCTCGCAGTTTATGTTCAACTGCAGCGGCGATCACCAGGTCCTTGACCACATCACCTACGCTCTGCCCCTGCTCGGCGCCACCGGGCACGCCGGGCTGTTCTCAGAGGTGCGGGCCAGGTGGGATGCCATGGATGCAGAGGAAAAACGGGTGTTCCTCGACGGGGGGCTCTTCAACTCCCCGGATCCCTTCGAGGGGCTTTCCGACAGGGTCTACGAACTCAACGGCTCCGAGGATCTGATTGAACTGAACTCCGCTTTCATCAGGAACCACCCCAACCTGGAGGTGATCCGGTTGAAACGCCTGGAGGCTCACCTGGCCGGGATCATCCGGACCATCCCGGACCTGGCGGCCCGGCTCGCGGAACGGGAACGGCTCGCCGAGGAGAACAAACCCCGCTACGCCCGGATCATCGATGTCATCTGCGAGGAATACGGAATGGAACTGGTGCGCATCACCGCCGGGGATCCGGGCTTCATTCACGAGGGTGAGGAACGGGTGGCCTGGCATTTCCTCACCGATCATGGGCATTACTCGATGGTGGACATGGGGGAGAGGGCAGTGGTGTTCGACGATGACGGCGATGAAATCGCCGTGGTCGACATCGCCCGGGTCCCGGCCGGGTGAGGGGCGCCAGGGCGGGCATCGTTGGCCTTTGCCCGGGGATCTGCACTCACCGCGGCACGGCCCGGGCGACAACTCGTCCCCGGTCGAACTCGAAGACCCGGTCCGCCGAGTCGAGGTGCTCCAGGCGGTGAGTGATCTCGATGATGGTCAACCCGGGGAGGTCGCGTTCCAGATTGGCCCGGATGCGGGCCTCCAGGTCGGTGTTCAGGTTGGCCGTGAACTCGTCCAGCACCAGCACCCGCGGGTTCACCAGCAGCGCCCTGGCCAGGCAGAGACGTTGCAGCTGCCCGCCCGAGAGCTCCCGCCCGTCACGGCCCGTCCGGGTCGCCAGGTCATGCGGCATGGCCCGCACCTCGTCGGCCAGCTCGGCGATCGCCAGGGCATGCCACAGGTCCTCGTCGGTGGCATCGGGGGCACCCAGCCGCAGGTTCTCGGCGATGGTGGCATCCAGTACCTGCCCGCGCTGCGGCACCAGGACGATGGCGCGGCGCAGGGACTCGAGGGTGTATTCGCGCACGGAGATCCCATCGATCAGGATGTCGCCGCCGCTCAGCTCGTCGTAGCGGAGCAGCAGCTGCGCGGCCGTCGACTTGCCCGACCCGCTGGCACCGACGAACACCGTCCGTCCGCCCGCGGCCGCGGTCACCGAAACCCCCGAAAGGGCAAGGTTTCCGGGCATGGCGCCCGGGTAGCGGTAGTCGACGTCGCGCCACTCGATGCTCGGCGGCGTGTCCAGGCGCAGCTCCCGCGGGCCGTCCGAGACCGCTTCGGGGGTGTGACACAGCTCCCAGAGCCGCCTGGCCGCGCTCAGCGAGTGATCGAGGTATCCGACGGCGTCCTCCACGCCCCGCGGCCCCTCGAACAGCCGCAGTGACGCCGCTGCCAGGGCGGCCACCAGCAGCGGGTCGAGGTGCGCCGAGACGCCGGTCCACACGATCGAGGCCGCGGAGACCAGGGTCAGCGCCAGGTTCGCGCCGCGTCGCAGACCCTTGAAGACCAGCGGCGGCATCGCCGCGTCGCGCACCCGGCAACCGAGTTCGTCGAGTTCCTCGATCCGGCTGCGCTGATGGCCGTAGGAGAGGACCTCGTCGATCCCGTAGACGGAGTCGGTGGCGTGCGCGGTCAGCTGCCCGCGCAGCCGCAGCCCCTCCGCGGTCGAGCGGAGCGATCGCCGCAACCCCACGAACGGCACCACCAGCAACGCGACCGCAACGCAGACCGCCGGGATCGCGACCAGACTCCAGCCCGCCAGCGAACCCACCGTCACCAGGGCGGCGGTCGGTACCACGAAGGCCGATACCACCGGCGCGAAGGTGTGGGCGTAGACCACCTCGATGCGGTCCACGTCGCGGGTCAGCGTCGGCAGCAGGTCGCCGGAACGGTTCCGGAGCACCACGGCCGGCGCCTTCGGCCACAACGACGCGAAGGCGTGACCTCTCAGCAGCTCCAGGGCCTTGAAGGCGACGTAGTGACCCGTGAACTGTTCCGCGTAGTAGGCCAGCGCCTTGGTCAGCGCGACCACCACTATCCAGAGCAGCAGCCCACCGATGGGGTGGCCGGATGCGAAAGATGCCACCAGCAGCCCGGCCAGCCCGAACAACACCAGTTCAAGGCCCAGGTTGATGCAGCGCAGCACTGAGGAAACCAGCAGCGGTGGATGGACCGGACGGGTGATGCCGGTCAGCCAACGGATCACTCCAAGGGTGTTGGGGGTCTTCATCGGGCAACCGCCGTTTCGAGAGGTAGCAGGACGCCGTCGCGCAGTTCGTGGGCCGCGTCGGCGATGGAGAGGAGGGAACGGCGATGGGTGACCATGAGCACCGTCCATTCGGGGCCGATCCCGGCCAGGGCATCGATGATGGCCGCCTCCGAGACCACATCAACCTGGCTGGTCGGCTCGTCCAGCAGGAGGATGCGACGACCCGACAGGAAGGCCCGGGCCAGGGACAGGCGCTGCGCCTGCCCGCCCGAAATCAGCTGACCGCGCTCGCCGACGTCGGAATCCAGGCCCTGCGGCATCCGCTCCACCTCATCGGCCACGTGGGCGCGGCGCAGGGCCTCCCACAGCTCCTCATCGGTGGCCCCGGGGTTCGCGATAAGCAAATTGTCGGCGACGGTGCCCGAGAACAGCCACGTGGACTGTGCGACGCAGGCCGAAATGCGGCAGACCTGTTCCGGTTCGAGTGCCCCCAGGTCCCGGCCGTCGAGCACGACCGCTCCCCGCTGGGCGGGCAGAGTACCGCGGAGCAGCGACAGCAGCGTCGATTTCCCGGCCCCGGAAGGCCCCATGATCGCCACTTTGGCCCCGTAGGGCACCTCGAGATCGAGACCGTTCAGGACGGGCCCGCGACCGTAGTCGTGGTGGACGTTTTGCAGGCTGATGGCGGATTCGGTCGGTGCGGTCCCGGAGGCCGCGGTGGGACGCTCGGCGGGGATGTGCGATAGCTGCTGCTCGATGGCGCGCTGCGAGGCCATCCCGCCCATGCCGATGTAGAAGAACCCGGCCACCTGCACCAGGGGCTCCAGCATCAGGGTCAGCAGCAAGGCCACCGAGAGGCCCTGCCCCGGCGTGATCGCACCCGCCGCGAGGCGGGAGCCGATCAGGTGCACGGACCAGCAGATCAGCAGCAGCGAGAAGGCACCGTCGAGGACGATGATCACCACCTGGTTGCCCGCCAGCAACCGCATGATGGCCCGGCGGTTGGTCTCGCCCTGAGCACGCAGCCGTTCCTCGGTCCGCCTGCCCGCGTTCAACAGGCGGATGGGGATCAGGTTGCGCAACGCATCCAGGTACTGCACGGCCAGGCGGCCGCGTTCCTTGCGGGAGGCCGCCGAGACCTTGCGGAACAGGCGCATGAATCCCCAGATCGCCAGGGGAACCAGGGGGCAGGCGGCCATGATCCCGAGGCCGAGCAGCGGATCCAGGGATGTGACGTAGGCCAGGGTGAGGAAAGGAATGGCCAACGCCGCGAGGGTCGCGCCCAGGTAGACCTGGCGGTACTCGGACATGCGCTCCGCGTTGTCGGTCATCAGGGTCACCAGCTGGGCGGGGGAGGGTCTGCCCGTGGGGACGGGGCGACGGTGTCCGCGGCCGCGCCACGGCCGGGGGCCGGGGGCGGTGTGGGCTACCGGCGTGGCGGAAATGTCGGCCGGAGCGGCGGGGCGCACGGCGGCACGGAAATGGGCATCCAGCAACCGGGTCCTTAGACGGCGTTCCTCCTGGCGGGCCGACCAGCCGCCGAGCAGCACCTCGGCGAAGGCGCAGCACGCGGCCGCCAGGGCGGTCAACCCGGCCCACGGCCAGCTGGCCGCCTCCACGGGCCCTCCCCCGAGCGCTTCTCCCCAGGCCTGCCCGATGATCACGAGGGTCGTTCCCGTGAATGCCGCGGATCCGATCCGGAGGGCGCCGACGAGCCACGTCGCGCACCTCCCTGATTTCGATACGGATACGTTGCCCAATTCAGTTTCCTTAGGCACGCTTAACCTCCTGCAACACGGTGTCCCAAAGATAGCCGATGCGGTCGTCCAAGCCAATACCCCGGAGTGTCCAGGAGTTCGGGAGTCGTACGGACGGGGTGGCTTCGTGGGGTGGGTGATTCGGGCGTCGGCGAACCGGGCGTGCCGGGGCCGGGCGACGGGCCTCCGGGACTTGCGGCCGGTCCAGCCGTCTTCTGCTCGGCGCGGGCTTTGAAGTCTGAATTTGTGGCCTGCCGGATTGTCACCTAAACTTCCTCCAGCCAAAGACCGCAGGTGACGCAAGTCTCAATTCCTCCGCATGGGGAGCCCGCGCAGGTG
>ERZ772764.71-NODE-71-length-66343-cov-3.801110_pt1 | contig 66343 bp, 55 predicted proteins | sample MGYA00512163_ERZ772764 | MGnify/ENA primary metagenome ERZ772764 (study PRJEB29015, sample SAMEA2737903) | human oral metagenome | biome: human oral; feature: human-associated habitat; material: dental | place: China | collected 2094 ... | reverse complement strand
GGCGAGTCCAGGAGAGACGATCTCCACAGATCCATGGCCGGAACTCCTGGGAAGCCACTACCGAGTCTCCCCAGTGCGCCTCGACCTTAACGGCCCTGGGGTCCGACGGCAACGGGTATTCCCATTGGTAAGTCTGCTTGGAGGCTCCACCGATGGTCTGGGACCACTCCTCAGTTCCACCCACCACCACATTCAGGACTGTCCCGGCCTCGGCCGGTCCGAGGTTTTCCCCCGACCAGTCGACCCTGAGTTTCCAGGACCCGGTGTCCCAGGGGGTTCCAGTCGGGACCATGGTTGCAGTCCGGACGGGGACCAGGGTTCCCAGGGAGAACTCGGATACGGGTCCCCCGGGGGCTCCGCCGTACTCAGCTTTCCAGGTATGACCGGTCCCAGAGGCGACCCACTCGATGGGCCACCGATACTCGGCTAGCCCGGTGGCTGCTGCCGGAACCCCGTGGTCCCCCATCAGCCTGGTCTCGCCGTCGAGGACGATCCTGTCGTACCCCTGCCGATCGGCCCAGGACCACTTGAAAACTGCCTCCACCCGGTGAACACTCCCGGGGACCACTGGACCGGGGTCCGGGTGTGACCACTCGATCCGCGCCTCCGGCAGGTGAGTTGCCGAGTCGAACCAAGCCCACAATTCGTCCAGCCGGGTCTTCCCAGGGAGCCCAGAGGTCCCCGAGGTCAATTCATTCTCGAGGGCTGTCACCCGCCGAATGACCTGGTCCGATCTGGACGACTCCCGATCGATCCGGTCCGACAGGACTCGGTCGGCATCGTCGAGGGAGATTGCCCCGTCGATTGTCCCGGGATATCCGCCGTCCGGCTTGAGACCCGCTCCGATCCGGATGTGGGTCTCGGATTCCGTCCGGCGGCGCTCCAGCCTGGACTCAGTATCCCGTAGGTCAGTGACGACCCGGTCAATCCTCGAGTCGACTTCGGTCCGTGTGTAACCGTCGGAGATCCTCGCGAAGCGACCTCCATAGACCCAGTACTCGGCGGTATCCCGGAGACACCTCATCCGATAGTAGACCCCGGGATCGATGGGCTCGGTCCTCCGAGTTTCCTTGTCCAGGTACAGCCAGGCCTGGTCACCTCCCGGCGGGGACCAGAGCCAGGTCTCGCCGGTGACCAGAGTGCTGGAATCGGGGAGATCGGCGGGTACCCTGGCTATCCCGGAGGCGACGACGGTCTGGGAAGCCTCCAAGGCTGCCCATTTCCCGGGACCGGACCCGTTGGCGACCCCGATCCCTACTATCACATCCAGGCCGGCTCCCGACCGATAGGTCAGGAGTACAGGCTGCCCTGGGATATGCTGCATCCTGGACAACTCCTTCACGGCATCCGCCCGGCTCTCGTAAAGTGTTCCGGACGTCCGGAACTGGGTCGTATTGTCCATGTTACCTCTTTATTGTTCGACACATCAAGGGGGTCTCCGTGGGGGCCTCCGAGATATACCCGGATCTTTCGACGAGTTCCCAGGTTACCCCTGAGTAGCCGTTTGCCGAGATCTCTGGGGTCCAGTAGACCCCGAGGGGAACATAGAGGGCTGTCCCGGTGGATCCGTAGAACCGACGGACAGGGTATCCCTCCACCTCGATGACCTCTGAGGGAAGACTCAAGAGCTCGCTCCAGTCATCGGTCGTCGGGAGATCCGACGAGTAGGACCAGGTGGAGGTGCTCCCCCGGGACCATTCCTGAGGGGCCCCGGTGTTAGAGGAAGCCCACAGTGTTCCCGACGGAAGCCCTAGGTCAATGTATTCTTCTAGCATACTCTTCAGTGTATATGTTTCACGTGGTACATCAGTGCATTCACCCTCATGGCATCCCGGAGACCCAGCCGATCGACTGTCGACCAGTCGATGGGGGTCAGGTCGTCGTTCCACTCGATGATCAAGAGGCCCAGTGGATTCTGGTCCCCCACCACATTGATAAAGGCCTGCCGGCCGGACCCACTGGTCAGGATACTCGTCCCGGGGTACTTGTAGCCGAAAGCCCTGTCCCCTCGGTTCATGACGATCCCGGACTTCTGGAGCTCCGTATAGAGCTCGGAGAAGCGAGAGGCATTCAGGTTATTCCGAGAGGGCAGGTCCGGGAGCCCTGGTCCGTGGACCTCGTAGACGAGATCCACGAACTTGAAGGGCACCCCCGCCTCGTTCTGTATCGAATTATGGTATTCGTAGTACACCACCCGATCAGCCCAGAGGGCAGCCCGGAGTTCCCGAAGAACCGGGTACACTTCCTTGATGGCAAGATCCCGTTCTACCATCCGGTCAGACTCGATCTCCTCGGAGATGTTGATGAAGAAACTGACGGTCGACTTGATTGACCCCCGCGGGTCTACCATTACCGGGGCCAGGAGAATCAGGAGACCCGCCACCAGTGTATACTGGACGAATTTCCTGAAGCCCAGGCCCCGGTCTATTCCCGCCAGGACCTCTCCGAATTGTCGTAACTTATCTATCATTATTCACTAGTGTAAATGTCGTAACGGTAGAGTGTACAGTAGCCAGGGATAAAGCAGGACCGATTAAACCCTGAAACTGGAGTGCTACCAGTCGAATAATACCAAGGATACTGATCCAGACCCTGGACGGCCTTCGGACTAACCCCGGTGGCGCCCAAGAATTCTTGCCTGAAGTGAGTAAGAATATGACAGAAGTCTTCATGCGTAAGTTCTATCTCCATCCGCCCACCGGCAAAACTCCCTGGATCCAGGTAATCACTACCGGTCAGTAGTAGGTTAGGAGAACTCCCCTCTAGGTACTTGAAGGACTCGGGGACCCCTCCAACAGTTTCAACCTTAAAGGACCTAGTATAGATACTGGGAGCTTGAATACTGAATCCGGCGGTATACTTAACCCGAACCGGTAGAACGTTGTCCCCTATCAGGTCAAGGTTAACGTTGTTGACTCCGAAAGACATCCTCCCCTTCTTACCAAGAATTATATAGGTCCTACTGACGTCCTTCCGAAGGCTAGGGAGATATGCTTCGACCCTAACCGAGACGAACGTCTGTAAAGAGGTCGCTTCAGTTTCCGACACCTTAGACGCAACATTAAACATCGAGACAGATGTTTTAAGCGTACCTGTGGTAGAACCCTCTAGGAGTACTTCATCATGATAATCATACATCCCTTCCGGCGCATAAGTCCCAACCAGGGATCTTGACATCACTTCACTCCACCACTCCGACCTATCTATTACTCGGTTCTTCACCGTGTCGTACAGGGAGACGTCCAAACCAGACAAACTCCTCATACCCTCAGTGAACTTAGCGCTCTCCCCAGATTCCTTGAAGGCAGGGCAGAGATTATGCTCGAGCTCGACTACATCAATGAGGTTATTTCCGATCTTATCACCAATCGTGGTATCGATCGGAATTATTCCGAATGGAACTGAAAGGTGAGAGATAGATTTGACGGCTTTCCTTCCTCGCACGAGGGTGTCGACAGTATAAGGGTGCCCTATCTTGTTAACCTGGTAGTTACTACCGGGGGAATCTAGAGAGAATACTGGGAGTACCCCTGGCTCTTCACCGTGATCCTGAAGAATCTCACTAGTCCAGAGGAAATTATACTCTTCTGTTCCACCTTCGACAGTAGTTTTCTGACCCTGCCCAGGGGTAATACTAGAGTCGATCGTTACAGTCAACATAGAGTCGTCCTTACCGTCAACCGTTATATACCCATCCTGGTAAAGAGTACCGTCGTTAGTATTCACTATCCCCCAGTCCGGTGGAATTACCGGTACGATCTCTGGGCCCGTCACATACGAAAATTTCGCCCCATACATGGGAAGAGGTCCAATGGTAAACGGATAGCCAGTCGGAAGGATCATGTAGTCTAGGACCTGTGAAGGAGAGACCAGTTGTTCGGAACCGACCTGACTATTATAGCCGAAGCCGAGGGACGCGTACGCCTCCAAGCTCATCGTAGACCCTATCCTACCACTCATTCCCCCTATACTAATCGTAGCCAGGTTATCAAGGGCCCTAGAGACCTTCTGAGTCCCCGAGTCAAAGGTAAGGGAATAGGAACTTTTATCTAGCTCCCATCCTCCCCCGGAATTGACTGTAACTCCACTGAGATCCGTCAAGACCTGATAGGAGACGAATTCTTTCCCGTATCCGGTCTCTGAGTTGATCCCGTAGGGAGCCCTTACAATCAGCTTATGGTAGACAAACGGTTGAATACTACATCCATCGGGGACACTCGAATGACCAGCGGCAGTCACGACTAACCGGTTGGTACCCTTGATAGTCATGTCATCGTCACTGAATACGGTATAGTACTTGATCGATGTATTTCCGCCAGGGGAGGTGTGAGTAATTCGATAGGTCCACCTTTTTCCACGGCTGGGGCCACTCCTGAAGGAAGGGAGTTCTATGTTCCACTTAGTCAGATAGAACCTGGAGGGACCGACTGTAAAAGTCTGTGTGACAGGCAGGGATAACGTGGCGGGGCCTTGTATAGCCTCTATCTTAACCGATCCGTCGTAGTAGAAACATTCGATGGGATGAAGATAGCTAGACCCGAACGAAGGTCCATCGTAACCACCACCACTCGGGGAAGGTTCAGTTCCAAAGGTCCTGGTCAGGCCGAAGAATCCACCAACGGTTTCCGTAGTGTTCTCGAGGGTGAACTCCACCAAGGTGGTTTTTCCCTTATAGGAAATGACCAAGTTAGATCTAGAGGTAGGCATCGAAGCTACGTACTTCGGATAAACGTGTACGATTGCCCGTTTATCCAAGACTTCATAGACCTTAGCGACTATCAGGTTATTATCGGAACTTACCTTGACTTCCTTCGGATCCAAGCAGACAATCGACAGGATCTTCTCAGACCTTACGGGGTCGAATGCCAGCTCTGACTTGAAGGTCCTACTCTGATCCCCACAGACCAGTATAGAGTCCGTCGTTCCGAGCCGGACGAAGTCAATCCAGGTGTCCCCGCATTCGGAGGAGACGCAAACCTTCGTTAGCGAATGATTAACCCCAGGGTTCCCTGGAATATCTACCCTCACCGGGATTACTCCGAAATTCTCGATTCCCTGGAAAGAACTCCGTGATCCGTCAACTTCAACCTCGAATCCGACATTCGAAGAAACCCCGAAACTGTGTTCCCCCTGATGAGGTGAACTGGCTACGACTACACCAGTACTGCCGGGGACTAACCTAGAACTGGTGGATTCCGAAGTAGAGTCTGGGTAGACTACTGTTCTCGGAAGCGATTCCGTCTGTACAACATCGACAGTCTTCCGTTCCCCAGAGGAATTTGTAACGGTCACCTTTCCGCTTCTCTTGGAGGTCACGGAGAAATTTGGCTTTGCGGAAACAGAGAAAGTATCCTCTTTGACCCTGTTGACAGTCAACCAGTCCTGAAGCGACTCAACAACAGTTATAGGGAAATTAGACTTGGTAGTAAACCGGAAGTCCCTCTTGGCAGTAGGCGGTACGGTCACCTTAGTAACGCTAGTCTTTATTTCCTTGGGCAAACCGGCGACGTTGAGACTGATCCTGCCCCACATACTCCCCTTGTGTAGGACCTCGAAAGCCTTGGAAAATCCGCCGGGGCTATTGGAGGGGACATCGACGCTGAACAGATAGATCTGATAGTTAGTATTCTGTCTGGACCAGCTAATTTTACTAACCGGGATAGTCTTGTCATTACTGGTAAGTTCGGCCACTTCTCCGTCCACCCTGAATTCTTGACCCCCGTACAGAGTAACCGGGAGAACGTAGATATCCGCATTCCGGCCGTCTTCTATTAGTCGGTAAGGTTCGAAGACCGCCGAAGTATCCCCGATCGGGCAGAAATTCTTAAGAGTCCTCGAGAATAGATGGGGCTCTAGTGAGATACCGTCCAGATCGGTGGATACGAGGAGGCCACGTTCTAGCGTAGTATACAGGCTATTCGTATGAACCACAGGAATCCGTAGGGAACCCTCATAGATCTTCTTCCCTTCATCCTTCTCTATCCTAGCCTTTACTGTGAGGTTACCGGAGAAAGGCTTCAGGTCTCTCAGTGGGCTGACCGTCGAGACGGTCAACTTTCCAGTGGCCCCTACCTCAGTCCACCCCTTCTCCTTCAACGCTACCCCTCCATATTTCAGAGAAAGACTGTTTCCCTTGTCCGGCCACTCGTATGACACCATGAACTTAGTATCCCCAGAGGGCTTGAGGGAGCCGTCACTCATCACAAGAGTTGATGTTATGGTGAGGTTAACCTCTTTAACCGACGTATCTTCCTCGGGGTACCGAAGTTCGATGTGACGGGGATTGGAACTCAAGATAATCCGAATATACTTTCCCTCTGGATCAGACGGGGTGGCATCCCAGGAGATACCGGGAGACGTCTCGCCGGGCTTAGTACTGAACTTCTCGAGGGCCTCGGAGAGTTTCCTTGTAAAATCCTCCATCTGCTTCTTAAAGTTAAGGTCCCTCTCGTGGAGTACTCTATCGTAGTACGATTCGACTACATCCCAGAACCGACTGAGACCATAGGTTGACACCACCGAGTCTTTATCCCCAAGGGACTTCATTGAGTCTATCAGTTCCCTAGGGCTCTCTGCAACCTCAGAGTAACCGGATACTGTAACAAGACCCGCCCCGCGAAGGGAGGGAGCGGAATACTCTACTATGGACTGCTGAATCGTACCAGCCGTCTCCCCTTGTTCCATCGATACAACCGGGACCCTGTCAAGGACACTCCATTCATGGATACCGGCGGCTTTCCTAGAACTCCCCGAGTGTTCGGCGGTAACTACGATATTTCTAGCACTTTTCCCGGATACAGTCACACCCTTTGCCCCAAGGAAGGGAACTCCGTTGATAGTCGGAAAATCCTTGGAGCCCTTCGTAAGATCTGTCCCCGGCGATACCGGTAGCTTCCGACCAGACTTAGAATCGTATACAGGGAGACCGCTGGTATTGGAGGATGACTGCAGCTCGATCAAGTTACTAGTCCAAGACCTAGAATTTGCGGGAGACCGATAGTTCGAATACTCGAAAGCCCCCTTGGTATAGTCGAACAGAGTAACCCCTGCCCAAGTGATCTCACGGACGGACACTGGGGAGGCCTCCGAAGAGTCGATTGCCACGTAGTAGATTCCCCCGTCCTCGAACACGACGATTGTTGCCTTTGATAGAATCTCGGAAGTCCCCGGGAGAGTCGATACCTCGACTGACACCGGACACTCGGTCGTGCCCGTTCCGGGCACGACCGAGATGCGGCCAGTGATGCTATCGACGGCTTTCTTGGTTCCATCGGGCTCTGTCCGGTACAGGGTATACCCGAATCCAGCGGTTCCCCCAGAGCTAACCCGGATGACCCCATTCCGGACATCCCCCTCTCGTCCCTCGAAGGGAATCCAGTAGGGTGTGTATAGGTAATCCCGGACGGAGCCCATCACGGTATTGGCCAGGTCGGCAGCCGACATGTTGTCGACATTCCCGAGCCCCAGCTCGTCTTTTCGTGTGATCGCTGACCGATCACGTTTGTTGTATCTGCAATCAGGCATGTTTCTTTAATCCATTAGAGTCCGTCCGGACTGTTGCCGTATGTAGCCCTGTGTCGGTCCCCCGACGAAGGGCATCTGTCCATTCATATTCCTGGCTCCCCAACCATCCGGTCGGACCACCGATATGTCCGGTCCCGGGGCCTTCCAGGAAGCTAGTGTCGGGGCTACAACCGAGGTCGACGTGTCCAGGCGGGAAAGGCCACCCCGTGATATCGAAGAGCTCAATGGTCTCCCGGCGGAGCTTGACCCCGTCAAGACTGATCACCCAGGCGACCCCTTCGGTGGTCACACCCCGGAGGGTGGTCTCCCAGATCGCAGTGATCGCCGTGTAGAGCTCCACCGACTGGTCCGTCCGGGAGGGACGGAGGGAAATCTGGAGGACTCGGTCCGGGCCAAGGATCCCGGAAACCTGGTAGTCGGTGCCGCCCCCGGGGAGTCCAGATTCCGGCTTGGGAGCATCCCCGGTAGTGAGCCGGACCTTGGAGATCCGGAGACCAGGCCCGGAGGCCAAGAAACTTCGGTTGTAGCTTATCTTCATAGAAGTCTTATCATGTTGTTACTTACATAAAACACTAGCCCCCTCAGGCACTTAGCCTTGGTGAGCACAGAGTAGTCGGGGAGGGCAGCCCGTCGACGGAGGGAGTCGTAGAATAGTCGATCCTGGTCGGTAACCGGCTTGAAAGGGACTACGGGGCTAGCCAGGCCGACTGCCACACCTTCCCCAGGGACCACCCGAAGGCAGGCTCTCTCCGAGAAGGGTTCCCCGGTCCCACGGACCCCACCATAGGTTTCCCAGGTCACCCGGGTGTCCCCCGGTCTCCGTTTCCCTATCCAGGGGCCCCGGACTGAGACAATCGACCAACCGGGGACCAGGTCAGGGGTCCTGAGGGGACCGTATCCATCGATTGACCAGGGATCCGGGATTCCCCCTTCGATCGGACGGCCAGTCCGAAGATCAGTCCAGGCACCGGCCTGGTCCCTCATCAGGGACCCTACCAGTTCGGTAGGCTCGGTGTCCGCCGAATACTCCGATAGGACCGGAGAATCTCCGAAGTACCCGGGGGAACCCCAGTCGTACAGCCGGACCTTCCCCTCAGACCATACCGACACGACTATCCGGGAGCCCCACAGACAGGGCCACCAGGTTCCACCAGTGGGGGCCGGGATCCCAGGGGACCCGGACAGGGACCAGGGCTGACCGGCATAGATAGCCCCAGTGCCAGTCCTTACGACTGACCCGGCGTCGGCCGGGAACCGGGAGTACCTGACATAGTCGGTCCTCGGATCGCGGGCCCGGCCGACCTCTGGGTCCGACGGGGTCAGGAAGTCTCGGCGGAGTCCCGGGTACAGTTCCCGGCCGGACCTCCCGGACTCGAAGACCTTTGCAACCGAGAATACCGGGTTCCACTCGATCCCCTCCCCGGAAACCTCGAATCCCGTCCGGATCCAGACGTCCTTGACGGTAGCCCCATGGGCCTCATTGGTCTGGGGGGACCCAAACAAGGTATACCCGAGAACCTCGGAGGTACTCGAGAGATACAGGATAGTATCGAACTTGATCCTGGGGGTCCTGGAGTAGTTCGGAGTCACCTCATATTCTCCGGCCCTCGGACCGGACTGTTTGCGGGGGAGAACTGATAGCCAGCCGGGATATGATCCCCCAGGTCCTGTTCCCACAACCTGGACAGCCTTCTCATAGAACTGGGTTGCTCCCTGGAGGCTGAGCCGGGCCCCCGTCCACTCCTCGATGTCGGGGCGGAACAAGGTCACAATCGAGGGAGCCTCGGCTAGGTCGGAGGCCGATCCGGTGTGGTAGGTGTAATGCCGGGTATTAAACGAGAGTCCCATATTCGTAGTAACAATGTCGGATGACGCACTCCCTGACATGGTGAGACCCCGGGATTACCCTGATCAGGCGGCCAGTACATTCGACTATGACGTCCCCCGACCCGAGGAACACCGTCCTGGTATCCGGTATGACGACGGTTACCTCGGATTCCATCATGGATCCAGAGTCGTCAGACCAGAGTACCCCGATTCTGGCAGTCCCGGCAGAGGTCCCAGGGACCCGAATCTCACTAGTGACCTCACCGGTCCCGGGGGAGGTCAGGCAGATTGTACTGGTCCCTGCCAACAGATCTCTGGCGGACGCCAGCTTCCAGAACTCTCCCATGTCTTCGTTAGTCATTGCTGTGATATACTTATTCTGTAGTTCCTCGACCTTCCATCGATCGAGGGCTGCCCCGTAGTCAGTGGTAGTCTCCCTGGTCACCGGGGATACCCGCTGACCGGTCGGCAACACTAGGTCTCCGGTGGGGCCCGGGAGATCCCGGAGCAGGAGCAGATCGGATACCCTGACCGGGGTCACCCCGGGGATCTCCGATAGCTGGGTGGGGTCCAGGATACCTAGGGTAGTCATCGTAGACCTCCTTCCTCCTGATAGTACAGGGCTCCCACGGAGGCGGTCAGTCCGCCGAGGATCCCTCCGAGTCTGATCCAGAGGGACTCCGTGTCTGAGACGATCTGGACATCTACCGTGTGGGGACCCACCGGGGTCTGCCAGACACGATCCTGGTCAGCCGGGACCTTGACAGACCCTGACCACCAGGTGGTACCATCGGTGAGGTGTACCACCACCTCCAGTTCCACGTCCCGGATCCCAGGGATCACCGGGAATCCGTCCTTGGACCCCTTCCCCGGGGTCCCAGTCAGCAGGATCTTTGGACTCTTCCCGGCCGGCCACTCGAGACGGGTCCACCTGAACTCCGTCTTCAGGCGCTCCTCGAGGACCTCGAAGGTTGCCAGCCTCGCCCGGTACTGACCGACCAGGTTCTCGACGACCCCGGCGATGTCACGCCCGGGGGACACTAGCTTCCACGGGCCACCGTCGGTGGATACCCAGGCAGACCCCGTCGCGTAGTCAAGGACCTCCAGGACCACTCGGTTCCCTGGGACCGTATACTTCTTCACCAACACATGGTCGGGTTTGGTGATCCTCTGATCGACAAGGCCCGACAGGTCTTTGTGACGACGAGAGAAAGTGTAGACACCACAGGGATGGTCAGTGTCCGACCGGAGGACCGACAACGGGAGGGAAGCCCCGCGTGGGGTCCCGGTAAGACCCTGGAGGCCATCGAAGGTTCGGCCGACAAATTCCCAGAGAAGCCTTACCGGAACTGCCTTGTCTGGCCACCCGGACCTGGGCCCGGACAGGATAGACTCCAGTTCGCCGATCCCAGAGATCATGTCGGAGGACTGGTACTCAGTGTACCTGGGGTTCTCGGGTCCCGGTTTCCCCGGGTTCTCCGACATGACGCACCAGAGGCGTCCCTGATGAAGGACGTAGTCCCCCGGCTCAGGGATCACCCCGTCGGCCCACCGGAATACTCCGGGAATACTATTTTTTCCTATCTTCATGATTTCTTCAGTTCAACGGTTTCGTTAGAGGTCCCAGCCTTGAGCTCGATCTCCCAGAGCCCAGGTCTCCCTGCCTCTACAACGGACACGATATGCCCGGTGGTCTGAGGAGATCTCCCGTCAGCCCCATAGACGCGGGTCTGGGAGGTCTGCCCCGGGAACAGAGTATGGACGGGGGTCTCAATCTCGTAGCCGACCCCAGTCAGGGTCAGGGTCACAGGTCTCGGCTCAAGGTCGATAATCACCTTCGGGTCCACCCGGCGGGGGACACACCTGAATGTCCCAGTGCCCTCCTCTGGACCCCTGGTAATCTTGTCTATCGCCACCGGTTCCCCATCGACCAGGACTCCCCGAACTCGGTAGGAGCCCAGCCCGGACCAAGTACCTGTCAGGGTCTCCCCGAATACCCGGGATCCGGTCCACTCGACGGTAGCCGACCCGGCCTTCGGGATGTCGGCCGCTGACTTGTAGGTGACACCGATGTCCGTGTATCGATCCCCCTGGAGAGTATAATAGTTGATCCCGGGGACTCGCCAGTGGACAACCGGGGTAACCGGGGAGGCCACGAAGCGGACGGTCCAGGACCCGACCGGAACTGTCCAGGACCCGTCCTGATCCTTGGTCCACTCAGGGGGTACTAGACCCACCGAGTACCCTGGGTTCGGGACAAGGTTCACCTTGAGATCCCCGATCGAGGCCGCACTGGTACCAGTGACATCGACTCCAGAGAGTAGGCGGACAGTTCCACCACCCCCAGGGACCAAGAACCTGGCTCCCTTGATCCCAGGGACGGCCGGGGGTGTCGACCCGACTTCTCGCCAGACTCCGCCTATCCCGGGGTAGGAGTCGATGTTCTCGTCTACCACCGATTCCCAGGTCAAGTCCCCCGTCTTTACCTGGTCTCCCTCCTGGTAGACCCTGGTTCTGTCCCAGTCCTCGGATGGGGTCACCTTGAGGTACCCTTGGACGGGAGACTCGGTCTCCGGCCGGTTCCCTAGGATAACCCCAGACACCCGGTCGACCAAGAGACGGCCGGGGATAGTCCAGACGGGATCCCATTCCCCTGAGACCTCAGGGGCCTTCGATCGGGTGGCGACCCAGGCATGTTTCCAACGCTCCGGGGTCCCGAGACCGTCCGCCATAGCCCGCCAGGCCCCGACGGCCAGGTTAGTCTTGGGATCCCCGGCGGTGATCGCCAAGATCTTTGGTCCCGCCAGTTCATCCGCCAGGACCTCCCGGTCAGACTCCGGGTCCCCCGGTTGGGGGCCATAGGTCACCCGGATCAGGGGTTTCCAGACGCCTTCCAGGGATTCGGCGAGTTCTACTACCACCGCACTGGCCGGCAGACGAAGGAGGGATACCCAGGCCCCTCCGATACTGGGGGAACCATAGGGTACCAGGGCCCCTTTCGGGAGGGGATCGTTGGACCCGGGAGACCCCAGGTAGACAGCCTCCATTTCCCGCCACGCCACCGGATCTTTCCCGAGGGCCCTCCGGAGGGGTCCGTCATAGAGGGCCGCGGGATTCCAAGAGGTCCCGGGGTCATGGACTGCCGAGTATTCCAGGAACCCGAGTTCCCCGGAGCGGCTCCCGGATTCTATCCAGACCTCGATCGGCTCTCGGTTCTTCGTGTCTAGGCTGTTCCAGACCTTAGCCACCCGTGGGTGACCGGATGCGCTAAGAATTTCCGACCTCATGATTACTGATATTCCACCCGGTCACTGCCAGGTCTGACTTAAGTTCGGCTTCCACCCGGAGGGCCGACTCGGTTATGTCCGCCTTGAGTTCGTTATACATCAGGAGGGCCCCGAGGAACTCGGACTGAGCCTTGACGAAGGCCTCCAGGTTGAATGTCCGGATAGTCCCTAGCCTAAGACCGATTCGTCCCCCTCGATAGGTCCACTTCCGTCCAGTCTCCGGGTCTGCCTGGAAGTCCAGGCCAAGCTCGGACTCCATCAGGTCCAGAACCGCGGGAGTCCCCTTGACGGAGTAGAAGAGCCGGAGGAGGTACGACAGAATCCCAGGGTCTACCGGGGTATTCCGGGTCCCCGTCAGGCACATCCGGATGAAGTTCTTGACCGGGTCGGCGGTGAAGTAGTAGTAGTAATGATCGAAGGTCTCGGCGGCACGGGACCCTGGGAACCCGTTGGCCTGAATCCAGGCCTTCAGGAGCTTGACGGTATTCCCGATAACCCCGATGTTCTCGAGATGGCTAGGGATATATACGAACATGGCTTTATTGTGTGTCAGTGATTAGGGTATGCCGGAACTCGAAGTAGGTCGTCCGGGGATCGATGTCGGATTCCCGCAGGAGTTCCCCGGTGGCAGTCCGGTACTCGATAGTACACCCGGTGACCCTGGCAACCCCCGGGAGCTTGGTGATCTGAGCGACGATGTCCCCCTGGACAGTCCCTGTGTCTATCCCGAATCTCCCGGAATACCCGGACAAGATCTCAGTGATCTCCGGCCCAAGGTTGGCCTCGGAGGATGTCCGTGCGGAGATCCCGACTAAGGCCTTTACCCTGGACCCTGGGCGTACCCGGAGATCGTCCGTCACATAGTAATTCCGACGAGCCTCCAGGAACTCGGCGACTTCCGACTCCGAAAGGGGATTCTCGGGGTCCACCGGGACATACCAGATGGTAGTCTGAGTGTCCCCGACAGATCCCTGGCCCCGGTTGTCCGGTTCCCACATAACCCGACCGACCTTGATCTCATGCCCCTTGGCTGCATGCAGGGACAGTCCGACCCGGTCGGCCCGGAGATTGGTGGGCACTGGGAGATCCCGGAAAGTATAGGTCTCCCCCGGCCAGACAGCGATCTCGGTGGGGACTCTATCGAGATAAAGCCCCCCAGGGGTTCTCCCGATGACCTGGAGACGACGGGGGACGGTAGCCTCAGTGTACCCCGACCGGACGGTCAGGAGACCGATCGACTTCGTCCCGGATGGACCAGTGGCCTGGATCACAAGATCCCAGGGACCCTTCGTGAGTTCTAGGACCTTGGCTGTCACGACACCCCCAGGAGATACCGTGACTGACAGACCGGGTCCCGGCTTAGACAAGAGCTCGGCCGAGACCGGAACGACGAGGGCCCCTGACTCATACATCACCGGGGTACAGGTGACCTCCGGGGACCAGGTGGTGACAGTGGACTCTGGGTACCCGAACCAAGAGGTGGTCCCCGGTTCGACCCATGGGATAACATGTTGGGTCACCGGCCAGAGCCCGACCCCGGTGGCCAACGAGTGAACCTGGATCCAGAGATCCTGACCGGGCCGGGACGGCTCTGGGATCACCGGGTTGACGAACCCTTGGACTGGGGTCCAGTTGTCGGAGGTCCCGGGGGTTCCCCAGTGGACCGACATCACATATTCCCCGGGATTCCCTGGGCGTCCGTTAACGAGGAACCGGACTCCGGCCGGCACTGGTCGGTCCGGGCCGATAGTCCCGGTCCCGGTGGCTATCGTATAGACGGGCTCCCCGAGGTCCTGGGCATTCGTCGATTCGACTTCCACCGTCAGGGTCCCGGCAGCTGTGATTCCGGGGAGATCGACGTACTTGGTACCCTTCGAGTACTGGCGAGTGTTCCCGGAGAGGACATGGTCGGAGGCCGGGATGAGAACTTCCGATGGACCCCCAGGGGAAGACGACTCGGTTCGGGTGCCGTAGACAAAGGAGGTCCCCTTTACACGCCCCGGCCAAAACTCCTGGAGGAGACCCCCGACGTCCGAGTTACTCCGGAAGACTCCAGCGGACCAGCGGTCGGCATTACTCCGATAGTGAACTCCCCGGAGGTCTTCCCGGGGGTCCCCTGGGAGAAGCCATGCCCCAGGGGCCACTGGTACCGCATTCCCGGGGGCCCCTGGCCACTCAGGGACGGGCTCAGTGCCATTCACCCGGAGAACCGCTAGCTCCGGAACCGGAACTTCGGCGGCCCATCGATGATAGGTGGCGGTCACGGCTGTACTGGGGACTCGGAGGCCGGCCGGCAGGTAGAGCCTGGATCCCCAGCCGGGGAGGGTGAGGTCGAAGACCTTGTCTGTCCGGAGGTGCTCCCCGAAGTCACGGGTGACCTTAACGATGGTCCCGGGAGTTCCGCCCACCCGACCGACCGTCACGGTCGGGTTCTCGGCGAGGTCCGGTTCCAAGCAATCGACGTAGTACCGGTTCCCTTCGGTGACAGTCCAGGTTCTCTGGATTGTCTCGAGGGATGCCAAGAACATGAGGGTCACCGGACCGGTCCGCGGGTCTACCGAGAATTCGGAGGTATCAAGGGTTCCGTCGGTCCTCGGTCGGCCAAGGTACCAGAGAGACACGGTGTTCCCGGAGACGACCTTGGTGCCGGCCTTGAAGGTCATCGTCTTGACCGGGTTCACCCGGAGGACTACCTTCGGGCAGGTCCCACGGTAGACACTGTAGCAGTTCTCGACGCACAACTGGATCTTAGAGCTCGGCCGGATAGCCCGTTCGAGAGAAGACTCGTTGGCATAGGCAACCTGGTCGACCTCGGAGGAGTATGTGAAGTGGGCCAGCATCTGGACAAGGAGCTCCGTCGAGTCCCCGGTGAGACCGAGGTTCTTGGCGAGCTCCCGATATTCGGAGGCGTATTCTCTAGCTGTTTTCATGGATATCAATGTAGATCGAGGAACTGCTGGACCCGTCGATTGTCACTTCGAGTCGGACTGTCCGAGAGTCGATGACCTCGAGGTCCGTCAGTTCGATAGAGTGAGTGGGAAACGATTTCCCGATCTGTTCGACAAGGGCCTTCGCCCGGAACTCGACTTTCTCCGGGAGATCGGCCGAGGGGACCCCGGCGAACCGGAAATCGAAACCGAAGTCCGGGAGCCCAGGGATGTCCCCAGGGAGCACACTGAGGACTAGCCGGAAGAGGTCCAGGACATACTCCGGGATGTCGGCTGTCACCCGACCGTCGGATAGAACGAAGAGGTTCATACGAAAATAATTTTACTGATGGTCCCAGTGCCGGTCCCGACTAGGGACGCTGGGAAAACGGTGGGGGCTGCCCCGATGATCCAGCGAATGATCCCGGATCCGATGGTCTCCCAGACAGGCTCCATCGGGTCCTGGGGGTTCCGTTCGGCAGCTGCCCTGACGGCCGACTGCAGGAGTACCCCCGGGAGAGGTCCGGGGCGTGCCCCGGAGAGTCCTGGGAACGGCGCTACCGGACGGACCGGACCGGCCGAGGATACGATCGGGTAGGTGGCAAGGGCGATCCCGGTACCAGTCAGCCAGGTTGTCCAGTCTCCGGTGGGAGCCACTGGGACAGGCCCAGGGCCCGCTGAGAGCTGGAGTTGGCCTGCCCAGGCCTCTGGGACTCCCCCCGGGGCTACCCCTGTGTAGGCGACGGTCAGCCGGGCATGCCCGATCACCCAGTCGATCAGGGTCTCGCTGAAGGCCTTCGCCAGGTCGGCCTGTGAACCTCCGCCGGTGAGGGCCCGGATCAGGGCCTTGGCAAGATCTTTTTCTGGCATAAAAAATAAGCCCCGACGGCAATCGCCTCGGGGTTGTGGGTTACATAATAAAGGGTGTCGACTGGATGGGGAGGCTTCGAGAGGGTTACTTAACACGGATAACCAGGAATCCGGGGGCCAGTCGGCCGGTAGCCGGATCGGTCATCTTGATCTGGGAGAGCTCGAAGATATCCCCCAGGTCGGTGGCCTTGGCGGTTACCGATTCTAAGCCAGACCTGTCGTAGATTCCACGGAGGGTATCCTTGATTTCCCGTCTGAGATACCTGGATCCGACGGTGAAGGAGGCCCTGATGAGGTCCTGGACGGAACTTTTCTTAAAGTGATCTCGGAGCTTCCGCTGTAGATTGGTAGCCCGAAACTTTGAGGCCCTGGCTCCGGAGAGACCGAATACCGAGTAGATATTCTCATAGTCAGTCCCATTATAATAGATCAAGGCCCTCTGGGTAACCTCCTGGTCATCCTTGTACTGCTCCCGGAAAGAGCAGTACAGTTCCAGGCGAGTCTCGAACCATGGGAGGCTCTTTATCTTATCGATGACGGCCTGAACAATCGTGTCAGCCCTTGTACTATAGGTCGTCACCATGTCCAGGTTCTTGGTGTCCCCGATCGACTTGATTACGGTCACAGAACTCTTGTAGTCCCTCTGGGAGAGCTCCCATGCCCTCTGTTCGGCGAGCTTCAGGAAAGGATTATAGACTATTTCCTGGGAAGACCCGGAAATACTACAGTATCTCCCGGTAAGCCCCTTCGATACCCGGAGAGGGCTAAAGCTGATCGAGATCTCGATCTCCAGGGATCCAGACGGGAGTGACCTTGCAAACTCGAGATATCTGTCGGTGAGAACTGACTTTGCCTCGACATACTCCCTGAATCTCTCCTCGGTGATCTCGTTGTCCTTCGACAGGGTCTTGTAGAAGACAGTCGCCTCGTTTTTCCAAGGGTTACTGTCGAGTCTCTGACGTCCCAAGATCTGGGGGAGATCCAGGGAGATATCGAGGACGAGGGAAGTAATGTTGGCATCCGACAGTACGACTGTCGTCGCCGTCGGGCTATAGAAGTCAGCCCCTAGGTAGGCAGTCCGGGTGCAGAAGGTAAACATCTTGTGCGGTTCCCCACGGAGGGGGATGTGGCCGATCTCGAACTTCCCTGGATTCTTGATCTTCCGGAGAATCCTGGCATTCGACTTAGTCTTAGAACAGACAATGTTCACCTCCTCCGGCCCGAGACCCGCCCGATTGATGATGTCCTTGATCATGTTCACTGAGTTCACATAGAACACGACCTCCTCCGAGAACACCGAGACCCCGTCGATGATCTTCACTGGTTTCCACAGGACCCGCTTCGGATCTCGGTAGGATTTGATGATATCGACAGCCTCCCTGACTAGGTTTCCCGTCTGCTTCTCGTAGATCCTAGCCTTCGTTACCGCCGACTCCGGCCAGACCAGTCGATAGAACGGTAGCTGGTCGAATCCAGGGACCTGTCCGAGGTATCGGTCAAGCATTGGGGTTGCACTAAGGTAGGCGACGTTAGGGACTCCCTGGAGATCTGTGAAGAAGCTATTCTCGACACTAGCCTTGAAGAAGGCATCCAGGAAGATACTCTGGAACTCGTCGACCACCACCCGGAACTGCCGGATGGCATCCCCGAGAGCCTCCTTGATGGTATGGAAGGAGTCGTAGGTACACATGAACTTGGCGGGAATCCCGGACCAAGCACACTTCTGGTAGTGTTCCTGTATTTTCCCACACACGAAATCCATCCGAGACCGATTATGTTCGGAAGTCCCTTCCCCCTGGGACCCTTCGAACTCTGACTTCAGAAGTTCGGACTGATAATAGTAGAGTCCCGGGTCCCCTTGATGCTGGGAGGCCTTGTTTTCGAGGAGTGCTATCCGAGGGGAGCACAAGATCACTGGATCTCGGTTCCCAGGGCTAATACAGTACTCGGTATAGCCACACCCACAAACGTCTTTGTCAATAATACAGTGGCCCTCTGGGATACGGTATCCCTGCCACTCTGAAATAAACCGGATTCCCTCCGGTACTCTCTGCTCGATCTTTTTCATGTCGAAATCTGAGGCGCTATGAGGACCGAAACCCCTATCTCGGGGTTGCCCTTGCAGTCACCTTCGCCGCCTGGAGGCGGCGGGTGACTGGCAACCCCTCGCTGACGGGGTTTCGTCCCAGGTTTTATACTACACATAAGACACTCAGACCCTCTAACTTGACAATTTTCCTTTCCGAAGTGAGCTTCCCGTTTTTAATATAGGGGTTTTTGTGATTTTTGTGTTTCTCACAGAGACCAGGGGGGATTTTCCAGGTCTCCTGGCGAGGCGGCGTTCACTGAGGGGAGTCGAAGCCCCGAAGGGGCGAGACGGACCGAAGTGGGCGAAGCCGCCGCCTCGCCCCGAGCGTAGCGAGGGTCCTCATGGGCAACTTTTTCAAGGGGTCCTAGAGGGGTTCCAGGAGCCCGAAACCGTTGACTCTCTTCCCTGTCTCCGGGTCAATCATCCTGTAGCCAATTACATTAAAGTAGTCGTAGATATCAGTGGACTTCGAAGTAATCTTAGATCCATACTTCTGATAGATCTCCTGAAGAGTCTTCTTGATATGGCCTCGGGAATACGTCTTTCCGATCTCGAAGACCCTTAAAACGTCAGACCGGATATCCCGGATAACCATTGAGTGGTGAATAATGTCCTTGACTCTGCTGACTTGGTTTCTACGATCTCGGAAATCCTCCGGTCTAGCCTGTGAATAGCAACCCTCTAGCTTGCGGATAATCGGGAACCTTGTGTATAATACTAAGTTTTCCTCGTTTATCTTACCGGAGGACCTAAGTTCATAGTAGTATCTAAGTCTTTCAGAGGCGACAGTCCTATTACAAAGTTCGATAAGGTACTCGGGAAGAAGCGAAAAATCGATAGGGAGATCATTTTCTAAGTCATACTGGGCTAGATCTCCGAATCTGTCCTCTGGGTATGTAAGCCCTAGTCTCTCCAGTCCCTCCTTAAAGAACCTTTCGCGGTGCCCCGTCACCTTCCCTTTTCCTGCTTCAATCAGGTATCTTCTATCCCACAGTTCGGTGAAAGACTTCTCTGTATTGAACTCAAGGAAGTCCTTCTCAATCTTCCCCTTTTCTCCCTTATACCACTCTCGGGAGGGAGAGTTTTCGTATCCTAGGATTTTCGAGAAATACTCGTGAAGAATCCATTCATCCCACTCTTCTCCCTCACGTTCGGTTACCATTACGATCTCCGGATTATGAGAGCGATAGCTATTAAGTCGTGACTTCAGGTTTCCCGTGAATCCAATCTTGAAAAGACCCTCCCCAGAGAAAGTAGGTGCTTGTAGTAAGTATAACATTTTTTAATAGTTTTTTATTAGTCGGTCACGCTTGCCCGGAACCCTCTTTCCGCTTTGCCTTCCAGCGATTCTTCGCCATAATCCCGAGTCCCGTGACCCCGACAGGACTCATCGCATAGGCAGCCAGCCCGGCAGCCACCGCCTTACCCTTCGGTCCCTGCCACTTGGCAGCCGCCTTCTTCGCCAGGATCCCGGGGAGCACTAGGTCTCCCGCCACATAGGCAGCCGTGTCACGGGGATTGTCGACAACCGCATCGATCGCCTTATAGCCTGCGGTCCTTGCCTTCTCACGGAAGGTCTTACGTTCCGTCCCCGACCCTAGGTCGGATTCAGTCTTGATCAGTCTAGGAATTTTCATAGCAGTCGACAGGGTCCAGTCTCCCAGGCCCCATCGTTAGTCCTACCACCTCCGGCCGGCGTACCAGCCTGCCTGACGGGTAGCATGGATTTGTCTCCTCTGGAGGTTTTCCATTATCTCCTGTTTCTCACGATCCTGGAGATACTTCTTGTCTTCCTCCGAGGCCCCACGGTACTTCCGGATACGTTCGTCCTCCTTCCGGTGCACGCTCTTCCGGATAGCTTTCCCGCCGAGATACCCTAGGCCAGCCCCGAGACCAGCGCCTGCCAGGACGATCTTCCCGGATCCCGTCGGAACCCCAGCCCCCGCCCCTAGGATACCCCCAAGGGTTCCCAACGTGTAAGGAGTCACGTTAGCACTCTTTTTCCGGGCTTCCGCCCTCTCGTAGAATTCTTCGTCCTGCAGCTTACTGAAGCGACGGACGGTAACTGTCGTCTTGTACTTCTTCATGTTCCACTTATCTTATTCCCCACATGTGGGGCCCCACTGAAGGGGCACACTGGGATCGCACAGAATCCACCGGTCCCGGTGGCTCCCGCGGTCCCCGCGACTTCCAAGGTTCCCCCGGTGACCTTGACGGACGGCGACTTCACGGTAGCCCCGCCGGAGGCCTCCAGGTTTACGTTCCCGGTGACCTTGACCGTCAGGTCCCCCTTGACCTCCAGGGTTCCACCGGCCCCCACCTTGACGGTGGCCCCAGACTCGAGGGACATGTCGAGGGTCCCGTCGGCTCCAATCCGGACCCACGAGGTGGAAGTCGGAGAGTCGGCATCCGTGTATTTCGTGTCCACCGGGTAGATCCCGATCTCCACCTTCTCCGGGGTGACCTCGATCTTCTTCCCCCTGGCCCGGATTCCAATGAACCCGTTCTCCTTGAGCCCCCGATAGAATAGCGTCGATCCACGGAACACCGGGTCGAGACCCATCAGGAGAACGACGTCCCCCGGCCTTGGCTCGTCCAGGACCGTCCGATCGGGCCAGGCGGGGACCCCTTCGAAGACCCCCGGTACGTCGACCGTCACGGTATAGAGGTCCGGGTCGGTGACTTCCCGGATCCGACCAAGATAGTATTCGATGTCCTTCATAGTCCTTCGTTTTTCCCAGGGTCACACTCGGGGCCCCCAGGGAGACGTGTCCCTGTGATATCCTGTGTCCCCCGGATTGTTGTTACCACCGAGAATGTCGCCCCGGACTCATCGGTGCACCCGGAACCCGGGGCCGCAACGAAGTAGTACATCTCGGTCACCAGCCAGTCCGTCAGTTCGGCTCCCCCGGTTCCGACCGGGGGACTGGATTCCCTTCGTTCCCCGTAGGTCAGGAGATCCCCCAGCCGCCAGGCGGGCAGGTTGTCCGTATACCGGACGGTCTTCGTCGAGAATAGGCCGGACCCCATGAGCCGCATGTTCTCCCGGTAGACCCGGTGAGCCCGGGCCACTTCCTTCCGGTAGATCCGGTGGACCCCATCGGTGAGCTCTGTCCCGAATCCGGCCGACCCGGTTTCCTTGGTGGTATCCCGGATCCCCTGATAGAGTCCCCGGTTATAGGTCATCCGGACCAGGGAATCCCCGGACTGGACAACCGATCCGCCGGCGAGCTCACGACTGGGTTCCGGCTCGCCGGTTGCCCAGTCGGTCCCGTAGATGTCTTTCACGAATCCGCCGGTCAGGCCGAACCCGAACACGGTCTTCGGTTTCCAGGAATACAGGAGACGGCACAGGAATGCGTGCTTCGTCTCCGCCACCCGGGTCGCCGGAATCCCCGGCTCCGGTTCCGTGTCGACCCTGAACCCCGGCCAGGCAGCCGTGAGGGCCTCGGAGGCCCCCGGCCAGGTATCGGAGCCGGGGGTTGCCCAGAACTCCCGACGAACCTCAGGTCCCGACCGTGGGGATACCACGAAGTCCAGGGACATCACCGATTTCTCACGACCCCACGTCTTCTGGACAATCCAGCCGAAGACTTCCATCTTCCGGACGGGATCGTCCTGGGATATTACCAGGTGGATCGTGTTCTGCCGGGCAAACAGGGCCTCCGCCTGATCGTGGTCGATGTTCCCGAGTCCAAGCTCGATAGTCCCTGACCCGAGGTCTCCCCCTACCCGTTCGAGGCCCCGGAAGAACCGGAACAGGAATCGGCCATCGGCAGTGAACGGTTCGACATCCACCGTTATCCCGTTGCTCAGACGGGCGGGCCCGGGATTGGCAGTTCCATAACTCTCCATACACTACAATATCCGTTTGAGACTCGCCGGTGTGGCAAGCCAGATCACGTTTCCCGCCCGGATCTCCCCGATCCCGCCGGCCTGGAGGATGACGTAGGACTCGTACCGGGTATCCCCGTAGTAGTCCTTCGCCACCAGGTCCGGCCGGCCGGTCTCGGTCCTCACCAGGTAGGCTTCCCTCTCGATCCCTGGGTCGAGGGAGAGTCGGTACAGGGTCTCCGACTCGAACAGGTCGGTCCCGGAGATCCGGGTCTCGAATTCGAAGTCCGCCAGGGATTCCCCGGACATCCGTGGTTCAAGTTTCTTCAGCATACATCATTTCTTCTTGTCGGCCTTCCGGTGGTGGGCCTCCTGGATTTCTTCCATCCCGGAGTTTCCGAGGAACCGGGCGAGCCGGATATCGGTATAGACGGAAGCCGGTTGTAGTTCCAGCATCACATCCGCATACAGGGGAACCCCACGCCCCGTGACCGGATGTTTACACATCTGCCGGGACAAGTTCACGTTCCACCCCCGGACTACCAGGTTATCGATCGTGTAGTACCCCCCGAACATCATCCGGAGGGTACCCTTGTTACAGACATCCACGTTCTTGGTATTAGCCTCGAACCCGGCCGGTGGCGATTGCCAACCGACATAGTCCTTCACGAAGTCATCGATCGGTTTCCGGACTTTCTCCGGGAGTTTCTGGGAGAGCCACCCGAGGCCCCCCTGTTCACGTTCGTAGAACCCGACGCAGTACGGATAGAGAGCATTCAGTTGGTCGTAGACCGTCAAGAACCGGGTGACCCCGGACCCTGGCCAGGTCTCTTGCCAGTCACTCAGGAGAGTACACTTCATCGAGAGATTCCCGAAGCCCGTCGAAGTCCCGTTGTAGAGCTGATACCGGGTCCCCTGTACGTACAGGGCCTTATTCAGGGTTCCCCCGATCTCCTTGGCCGCACCCCCTAGTCGATCAGCGAAGCCGGTGAGGGTACTCACGATCCCGGAGCCGAAACCGTTGTACCCCTCCATGCTCTTCGAGGCTCCCTTCAAGCCCTCCCCCAGCCGCGAAACGATTGGGGCGAACGGTTTCACCGACTTGAAGATGTCCTCGATGGCGTTTCCACCATCGAAGCCTCCCCACTCGTTGGTGACGCTGAAGTTGAAGTCCTCCCCGAATATACAGGACATCACCGGCTCCGCGTAGTACTTCGAGTTCGGTCCGTTATCGATCGGGGGCAGCCAGCCGTCATCCCCGGTTCCCCCGGATTCCCCGGAGTATCCGTTTGTGAAGTGGGCATCCCACTTCGTGTCATGGTGCTGATAACCACTGACCGTCTTCCGGAGAGATCGACTGACTAGGTCATCTCCGGTATCGACACTGGCGGGCCCCGGGGGAACCCAGTCAAGAACTCCATCCGACTTCGGGATTGCCCTAGTATTCGGGTGCAACGTTATCGTGTATAACGGGTTGAGTAGTTGGGAGTCGTAATAGAATCCCCTGATTCGATCTACCATTATGTTTCCCTCCTAACTATTTCATCCACCACTGACCCCCACCGCCATTCGCTGGGGTCGGGGCTCCCGGGGTTCCGTGGTTGTGGATATTAATGTTATTAGTCTGAGTCCGGTTGTCATTCAGGATATTACCACCAGGCCCTGGCTGCTCCTTACCGAATACCTTCTTCTCTTCTTCGGCCACCAGTGCCAGTTGACGATCTGCCAGGTTTTCCTGCTTCGTCAGGACTCTCCGTATGTTCGCGTAGGTCTGGCAGGCATCCAGGGAGGCAGTCTTGGTGGCATTCGAGGCCTCAACCTGGATTTTCGAGACTTCCACCGACTTGTTGGCGGCCTTCTTCTGAGCTTCCCTTGTTTTCCGGGCATCCTCCCTGGCCGCCGCCTTGGTCTTGGCCTCTGCCTTCGAGGAGGACGAGGATCTACCGCCACCACCTTTCACTGGATTATAGGTACCATCCTTGATAGCCTGCTGCTTCCCGATAACCATGAGCCGGCCAGAGTACTGACTGGGTCCATTCCCGTAGGCTGCCCGGATGTCCTCCTCGGTAATCTGTCCACCGGTGGCAGCCGAGGCAGCCTTGATTGCCTGCTGATACCCGAAGGTACCAGTCCATCCCCGGGCCCCCGAGGCCTTGAGGGCCCTGGCGAGCTCGAAGTCGATGCGTCGTTTCTTGACGATCCGGTCGGCCTCTTCCCGAGAGGCTTCCCTGGCAGCCGCCATGCTGGTAGTCGAGTGAGTGACCGCCGAACGCTTGTTTACTTCGTTCAGCTGCTCGATAGCCGACTTGTCCCCGGACTTCCGGACGATAACCTCGGCGATTGCGCCCAGGTAGTCCCTGGATTGCTCACCGAAGTCTTCGAGCTTCTTGAGGTGCTCATTCGATTCGGCGGCCGCATCGAGGGTCCCGGATTCGATCCGCTTAGCCATGTCGGCCTGGATGTTCTCGAAGTTCGCATGGAAGGCGGTCTTGAAGGCTTCCACTCGCCGTCCCTCGGGAATTTGGGTTCCCAGTTTCTCGAGAACCTTAGCCCGTTCAGCATCTTGGACTCCGCCGAAGATCTTGCCGGCTAGTCGACCGATTCCCGCCCCGGTGAGTGCACCCCCTAGGCCTCCGGCGATCCCTAGGTTCGCTCCTATCAGTGTCCCATCGCTCCCGAGAGTCTTCTCCTGGCTCCCGGTTTCTCTCCACCCCCCGGCTCCGAACATGTCGAAGCCTTCCGAGTATCCACCGTCAATGGTATCCTTCGCGGTGGGATTATAGGACATCACCCGGGTACTCTTAGACCTCAGAATACTACGGACAGTCGCATTCGGTCCAACCTCGTCGGCACTGAATACTACCCGGGTCCTCCTGTCAGGGGTCTCGAGGTACATCAGTCCGTTCCCCATCGACTTTGCCCCTAACCGGGCGGTCAGGTAGGCGAGACTCTTGGCACGACCGGCGATAGTATTATCGTTCAAGGACACCAGGGCCTTGTTGTATCCCACGAAGCGATCCTTCCCCTCGGCCCCGGCCTTGCCCCCTAGGGCAGTGGTAGCCCGGATCCGACCGGACTCGGGGTCACGATTGACTTCACCCAGTGCATGTACCTGTCCGAGACCGTCCCGATACATGAGTACACCTCCAGAGGTCCAGACATTATCGGAGTGTTTACCACCCCTCGCCTCGACCTCATTGAACTGGGAGACTATCCGGTTGGCCAGGATTCGGGTCTCGGAGCCGTTGTTCGACCACTCCGACTCCAGCTGTGCTCCAATCTGGGCGGACTTCAGGATCTTAGCGATCCTTCCCTCGTCCACTCCTCCTTTTCGGAGTTTCTCTAGGGCAGTCTCCGTATTCGCATAGTCGAACATGTCTAGATCGGACTGTATGTCCTGCCCTAGGCTCAGCTGAATAGCTTCCTCACGTCCGATACCTTTGTCTAGGTAGGCACTCAGTTTCCCAGTGTCAATACTCCCGTCGGGTCGGACTGCCCATGGATACAGCTTCTTGATCCGGGCGATGGTGTTGGACATATTAGTCTCACCGTTGGCCAGGTTCATGAATGCCCCACGGCCTAGGACGTACTTGAACTTACCATTCGACTGGAGCATAGAGTGGAGGGTAAGTCCTTCCATGCTGGTGTAGGTACTCCCGCGGGTTCCGGCGAGTTCCCGGAAGAATCTGTTCCGGACCCCGGTAGTCTCAAGACCCTTTGAGTGGATCCCGTGGTATCGGTTGTACATCGAATCCAGGTCGACTGCCAGTTCCCCATGACCCGCCGAGATTCGGCGAGTGTTGTAGTTCAGGTAGTCGCCCCCGCGGGAAGTCAAGAGACCCCTAGTTTCCTCGAAGGTGCTGGCCCTGAAGTGATCCTTCCCGTCGAGCCCTCGGTTGAGGGTACCGATCCGGAGACCGGTCTCAGAGTCCAGCACTTCCTTGATCCCCGGTCTCCCCGATTCGACAGTCATATACCGACCGCTGTGTTTCCCGGACTGGTAGTCTTTCAGGATTCCCCCGAACTTCTTAGCCTGATCAGCCTCCGAACCGGAGCCGAGCACGGAGGCCATTATATTTCTGGCCCCGGCAGCCTTGAAGTGCTTCCGGATACCCTCCCAGTACGACCCGAGGTTCTTCTCGGCCTTCCCGAAGTTCGTCCCCTTCATGATCTCCTTGAACCGAGAGTCCCCCGGTTCCAGTTCCCCACGGAGGTAGTCCAGGAAGGCGTTCTGGATCTCGAGTGCTTTCGGGGTGAGCCCGATCTTGAGGACTGTCACCATGTAGGGGTGAGAGTCGGAGGTATACGATTTCCCTCCGGTAGTCCACCGGAACCCCGACTTCTTGTAGAGATAGGTCCAGGCTCCACCGGTCCGGGTATTTTCCTGGATGTCCTGGTCGAACATAGAGGATCGGCCGGTGTCGGAGGATCTCCACCAGGAATCTCGGAGAATCGGGATCTTCCTAGTAAGAACGCCGGTAGCTTCGCTGCCGGTGCTGGATACTTCGTCTAGGATATACTCGATCCCAGGGACGATCCGAGATTCGTACCAGTCGACGGCCCGCTTGCTGAAGAGCCCCTCGTAGTCCCTGAATCGGCCCAGCCGGAGTCCGACCTTAACACTCCCAGGGGTTACTCCCTGGTTGACCTTGACCCCAAGGTTATCGCCAATGAGCTTTCCCTTGTAGACGTCGGTCATTGTCGGATCCCCCTCGGCTCGTGCCGATCCGTTGGGCCCGAGATGAACAATCGAGCCGATGTTGTCTCTCGTAAGTTGGCCGGACCGGGAGATCCCGGAGTTGATATCCAGGTTCGCCCGGATCCCACGCCTCCTGTCAATCAGGTAGAGTCCCGTCTCATCCTCGAGGGCCCCCGCCTGCTTCATCCAGCGGTAGGTAGCCTTCTGAGCTCCCGTCAGGGAGTTCTTGTCGAACCGATAGGAGGTATCGGAAACCAGTGAGCCGACAGCGCCGGCCGCTCCCCTGAGAGCATCCGCTACCTTATGGGCCCCTGCCCCGATGGCTGCCCCGACTACCGATCCGTGGTAGACAGTCCCGTCGGAGGCCAGCATCGAGTTCCCGAGATCACTCAGTCCATCCCCGGCGTCCGACCATAGTTCTCGATGCCGATAGAGCTGAGCGGACTGGTTCCCAAGACGCCCCGGCCTGAGGCTCCTAGCTCCATCCCGGACCTGGACACAGTCAGAGACCCAGTATTTCCCGTCCCACATCATACCGTGGGAACTGGGGCGCCTGGTATCCCCTCGGTGGTATCCGAACAGGACTGCCACGTCCCCCGGCCGGAGCTGGTCGTTCCCGAAGGACCCCAGTTGCTCGATCGATCCGTTCCAGATTTTCACAAACCCATGTTTCTCGAGGCCGGTCGTGGTGGCTCTCTCGGGGGTAGCTCCGTTCCACCAGACTCCGTTCCCCCGGATATGGATACCGGCCGCCGCATACCAGGTGCTGGGACCGGCGGTACACTGACCGCGGTAGTTGTCGCGGCCCAAGGTCGTCGTACCGAGGGTAGTCGAGAAGAATTTCCCGGTATTCCGAGCGGCCAGGACCTTCCGGAGAGCTTCATTCTGGACTGCATCCGGAGACATACCCTTCGGGGCATTCCCGGAGAGGTCTCGGCCTAGGCTAATGGCTCCACCCATCCAGGGGGAACCGGTTCCGACTCCTCCGGTGGCAGTGAAACTTGTGTAGTTCCCGGCTCCCACCACACCGTTTACCTGGCCGACGAACTTCTGGACAGACTTCGCGTAGGCTCCCTCGTCGGCCTCAAAGTAGCCCCCGGTTTTCAGGGAGTGAACGTAGTCGGTGGGGTCTCCGTCGAAGGTGTTGTACCGGGATCCCCCGATAAGGTCGACGTGGAAGTCGGCCCAGTCCTGGACGGAGTCGAACTTCGCCCACTGAGCCATCCGCTTCGTCGAGTTATCGACACACGAGTAGGAGGGCCTTCCCTTGATGGCGATCACACCGCCATAGTTGTTAGCCTCCCGGGCGAGTTTCGATTGTCCGCCCCCTGACTCGTGCATGGCCTGGGCGGTCATGAGACGGGCGAAGGCCTCCCGCTTGTCGGGGGCCAGGTCTGGACGTTTCTTGTCGATCGCGTTTTTGAGGCTCACATACAGGTTCTGCATGGTCGCCGACCTGGAGTACCCCGGATTCCCGGAGGCCCCAGAGGCCAGCAGGTCAATCTTGGTGGCCGCCCATCCGAGTCCCGACGATACTCCCCTGGCAGCTCCTACGGCAGCATCCCTGGCAGGACCCGGCCGGGACCAGATCTTTCGATAGGACGCATCTACCAGGGCAGCCGCATCGGTGGCCCCACGGAGGGCAGTCAGGGATCTGGCATTCTCCTGTCGGAGAGGCCCCCTGATCCCCATGGCAACCTTGGCGTTCCGCTCCATGTTCTCGACCCAGCTCTGGAAGCCGCGGTCGCTTGTACTGAAGCTCTGGACCCCTGCCATCCGCTTGAGCTCTCCGAATCCGTCCTTCGAGATCCGGATAAGCTGGACAGGCATCCCTGGACGCTTGTCGGACATCGGGACAGCCTTCATGACGTACCCGGAGTTCCCGGCGGAGGCATTCATGTAGTTCATGACACCCTCACCGGCCCCGACAGCCCCTAGGGCAGCCCATGCGTAGGGACCGGTAGCCCCCGCAACAACCTTACCGGCGGTCTTTGCTCCGAACTTCGTTAGGCCCTTGGCCGCGAGTCCTCCGACGCTGGCTGTCGCATCTTCCCACCCAGAGAACGGGTTAAGCCAGTCGGCAGCTCCCTCGGCTGCATACCCCACCAGGGTTCCTCCGTTGTACTCCCGGTTCTCGGCAGAGCTCTTCGGAACCTTCACTAGTTTCATGGGAACGTAGGAGGCCTTCCCGGACTGGATCAGGTTATAGACTGCCCTCGGGCCGAATCCGAGCTGATCCAGGAACTGTGGGGCCACCACGACTCCACCGTCCCGACCGGCGGCCCTGTCAAGCATCCCGAGTCCTGTCATCAGGGACCCCGTATGGAGCCCCCTCGACTGGATATCCCCCATCATGATCCGGCTCATCCCGTAGGTCGAATCGGCCTTCAGGTTACCCGCCCAGTCGGTGGACTCGGAGGTAAAGTATTGACCTCCGAACTTCCGCTTCATCCCGGTCCTCGAGACAGACTCCAGGTTCGTCGAGGCTTTCCTGGCGATCCCCGCCTGGCCACCCATCAGGGCTGCCAAGATATCGCCCAGGTACTGAATCCCTGGGGCCATAACACCCTTCAGGATTCCCCCGAAAGCCCCTACCACTTCGCCGGCGAACCCACCGATGTTGACGTCAGGGGTCTTGAAATCTGGGAGGCTGACTTTCTGGAGAGCAATCCGACGGTCCTCTACGAAAAGTTTAAGGGTATCGATCAATCGATCGATACCGTCTGTGAAAACTTCCCTGATCCCGCCCAGCAACGACTTGTTACCGGGTCCATCCTCGATTCCGATGAAGCTCTTGATCTTACTGACAAAGCTGTAGCCTTCGGCGCCCCCTGCCCGGAGTTCCCCCGACACCGGGAGACCAAAGACTGCCCTGAAGCCCGCCTCGAAGTTGGCGATAGTCTTCATCAGGGGTCTCCACCACTGGGCAATGGTAGTCCCGAGGAAGATCATGAGGAGAGTCTTAAGCTGTCCTCCGATCGATCCCCCGAGGTTCTTCGGGTCCATCCGTTCCCCGAGGGACTTGGTGGACTCAGTGAGCTTCTGGAACAGTTTCCCGGAGTTCCTGGCAAGGTTCCATTCCCGTTTCCGGTACTCCTTCTGCTGGATCTCGTAGTCGGTGGCCTGCTTAGCGAAGGTCGAGTCTAACCATGCCTTGAACTGATTCATTCCCCCGGCCCCACCGGCAGTGGCCCGTGGATCGGGCTGCTGGCGGAGTGGTATCTGGGGTTGAACGATGTGAATCTCGTTCCGGGTGGTATTGTTGGTGGTATTGGTAGTCCGGATGTTCGGTCCGGACACCGTCTGGGTACTGGTCGAGCTGACACTCGGCCGGCCCGGACGGATCCCGTATTTCTCGAGAACCCCTCCGGCGGTTACGGCAGGGGCCACTCGAGGACCGGTCGCTGGGGCCCCGTTGTTCATACCAGCGGCCGCCACCATTGCAGCCTGCCGCATGGTATTAAGTTGGGCCTGCCTTGCCCCTAGGGTAGCCTTCTGGATTTCCAGGTTCTGAGATCTCTCGGCCTCTATTCCGGAGAGCTCCTCTCTCGCCCGGAGAGCATCGGCCCCGGGACTCTTCGTTCCCCGGAGGACCTCTGCTATCCGCTTGTTGCGCTGTGACTCTCTAGATTCCATCTTCTTTCTTTATTCCACCCACCTGGGTGGCGTTAATCCCCGTCACTTTCTTTCCCCCTCCACTGAAGTCGAGGCCCGGGAAATCCGGGTCGGCACCCTCGGTGGACTCAAGGAAGTCCGTGTACTCCTTATTCAATGCCAAGACTGTCCCCAGGGAGTACATCTCCAGGTTGTCCAGTTTCGCGAACTTGTTCAAATAGAATTTTATCCCCATCAACTGGGCAGTTGACACAGATTTCTCGAAAGAAGTCAGCAATAAGCGTGTCTACACTTACTGCTATCTCCCTCCTTTCTTCTGGTTTGGCGGTTTTCGAACATTCTGGGCATACCACGGGGATCGACTCGACACGGTCGAAGTAGAGCTCGTAGAGTGCCAGCAAGAGGGTGATATCCGAGTGCTTCGCCCCCAACACATCATCCTCAATCTGGTTCGGGTAGTCCCCCTGGATCAGGGAGATCGTCTTGATGAGGCGGAGGTCCTCGATTTTCCGATACCGGATGTACCTCTCGAGGGTCCGGAAGAACTCACGGACCGTGGGGATGATCGTGTTATACTTGTGTCCCCCGAGCTCGATGGAAGCCCCAGCCATGGTATCTTTCTCGATGGCCTTGAACTTGATGTCCTTGTTCATCGAGATTCCGTGACTGATCTTCGCCCCACAATCCGGGCAAGCCACGGTGACCTGGAAGGTCGAGTCGCTGGAGACCGTGATCAGTTTCTTGTAGAACACCAGGAAATCAGCGTCCATGATATAGAGGTCCAGGATGTTCCGGTCCTCCTCGATCAGGTTCTTCAGGTCGAACAGGTATTTTGCGAGTTTATCCCCCTCCGGGACGTTCTCCATGTACTGAGTGATCTTCAGGAAGGTCATCGGGCTTACCGAGACGCTCGAGAAGTTGTAGCCGAAGCCACCACTCGGGAGTTGTGATGTCAGAATGTTCATCTTCTACCGTTTATTTCGTTAAGATCGGAGAGTCCATCGATCCGACGTACCGTGATCACTGGGGGACCCGCCAGGGGTATCTCGGAGGGACCGGTGGCGTAGGGCCCTTGTTCTCTAGGGGTCTCCTCCTCTTCAGCACCCTCCAGGCGTCGGAGGGCTTTCTCCCTGATCCCCTCCGGGAGTCTTTCCAGGTATCCCCGGAGGTCTTCCTTCGACTTCCCGAAGGCCCCAAGCAACATATCGGCTCCGCTCCGTCCGCCCGTGATCCGGTCCAGGATGGAGGCGTAGGTTTTTTCCTTGAATACAGTCATTCCTTTTTCTTCTCTAGTTCCAGTTCCAGTAGACTCAGGGAATCCTGGAGGATCTTCCGGAGGAGTTCCCGGTCGGCCTCTAGGATATAACCCCGCTGTTTCCCTTTCGACAGTACCGACCTGAGATAAGTGACGATCTTGCTGCCCCACTCTCCCATGCACAGGTACTCTGTCTCTATCATGTCATACAGGCGAGCCTGGGCCTGGTCCGGGAGGCCCAGGTAGTTCGCCAGCTCGGTATAGTACCGATCATCTTTCTGTATCTCTTCCATAGTCCTTGGGGACCCCTCTCGGGGCACCCCTAGGTTTTACGATACCCCTAGACGAGGTTATCGAAGTCGCGCTCGTAGTGCTCGAACTTGAGAGTAATGGGCACCTCGGAACGGTCTGATCCGTCTTCTGCCACACCGTTCTCATCGAGACCGGCATCCTGGATAATGCAGTTGTGGAACTTCAGGGTCCTGACCTTGGTCCTCCCCGAGTTAGCGATCACCAGTTTCCCTTGGGCAACCAGGTCGTCCTTCCGGAAGGAGTACTTAGTATCGCGATCGGCGATCTTCTGACGCCAGTCGTCGGCGAAATACGTGATAGCCTGGTCCTCACGGTCCGTGAACTGGAGAGTGATCTGACCGGAAGTCTGTTGACCGGTCTGCTGGAACACCACATAGTTACCACGGAACCTCTTCTCGAAGCCGGACACACTGGTGTCGATCCCGAGGTTCACCTGGTTGAGGCGGGCCTTGAAGATCGCATCCCCGGGGTAGTAGACGATCTTGGGAGGTGTTTCCAGGGTAAATTCCCAGATGTCACCCCGCAGGAACTCCTTGTTAGCATCCCGATAGGTTTCGTAGTTAATGAATCCCATGATACCATCGGACCCACGAACCATCTCAGCAACTTTACTTGCCATACTTAATTAATGTAGTTTAGGGTTATGTTCAGTCGGATGTCCCTGTCTGTCAGCTCCTTGACTCGGACACTGATCCAGAACTGGGCCTCCTGTTTTTCATAGTCGAGGTAGTAGTCCGTCAGGCGGGCGGCCTCGATTAGCCTAGTTTCCCCGGCGACCCCGTCCAGTACTCCCTGGACTCCCGCCACGATCCCAGGTTCTGTCTGGATCCCGAGGATCTTCCAGCGTGACCGCTGGAATGCTCTCCGGATCCGTCCGATCAGGTACTGAGTCATTATCCGAGTCCCGGTTTCCCAGGGTTCCAGGGGTCCCTTCGGGGTATCCTGGAAGCGCTCATAGTAGTACCGGGTACCGTCGGTGACGAGGTAATTCGATTTCTTGGTCGGCCCTAGGGCAGGGCCACCGGCTAGTGGATCCCCAGGGGGAGTCTGTGCTAGGACTTCCCGGGTCCCCACCGAGTACTCGTCCCACAAGAGTTGTAACAGGAACACATGGTATCCCGGCCACCACTCCCCGGCCCCCACTCCGTAGACTTCCCGGTAGAAATAGACTAGCCAGTTCCCAGGGTCCTGGTCGACCCCGTCCGTGGCGACATAGTTCCAGACGCACTCATTGAGTCCGGTGGTCCACTCCCGGTTGGTCGTCTCGACCGGTACCCGGTCAGGGCCCGTCCGATACCAGGTATCCTTCGTCCGGTAGGTCCAGTTCGGCTTCAGGTCTATCGGAAGTTGGTCGACTGCCTCCCCGGTCTCCCGGTTACAGGCGAGAACCTGTGCTCCGACCCCTTTGGCAGCCTCCAGGAGCTTGGGCCATTCTGGGTACCAGTCGAGTTTCCCCGGGATCTTAGTGGTCTCACGGTAGTCCTGGACGTCCGGGACCAATAGGAAGTCCGGGATCACCTCAGACTCCGTCAGAACCCGCAGGCTACGCCAGGTGTCGGACGGTCCAAGGTTCTCCTGGACTGCCCCGGCCATCTTCCATGTCCCTCCGACCGGTTCTCCACCGAATCTGGCTCGGATTAGCTCCGACCCCGACTCGATTGTTGCCCCGAGGTACTTGGTACCTTCCGGTCCCCCCGGGATCACTGACCCGGTATGAGTTTCCTGGAGGTAGCCTCCCCTAGATACCCTGACCTGCCAGGTCCCTGGGGAAACCGGGGAACAGGTCACCTCGATTGGGTCGGACCCCTTCCCGATAGTCCGGGATTCGATGGAAACCAGGGGCTCTCCCTTGGCGGCCGCCCAGACGACGTCCTGGGTGGTCCTCAGGTCTGGCTCGATGACAAGGCCTGGAACCTCATAGAAATAGTCGTACCGGAATAGCCAGGGAGCCCAAGCCGTTCTTCCGTCCTCGGTTACAGTCCACCCGTCGTCCCTTAGTATTTTCCAGGTTTCCTTTTTGATATCGTCTATCGTCTGGTTAACCTTGACTTTCTTCCGATGCTTACCGTCGTTGTCATCCTTGACGAGCGCCGGACCAGGGGTTGTCTCCGTGGACTCCCCGTAGACAATCATCTTCAGGTCGTTCCCTACCCAGTAGCACAGGTAGGACCCCTCTGGGATCTTGGTAACCCCTGACCAGTCGAATGACATTGCATACCCGTGGGTCCCAGACTCTAGTTTCTTGCGGTCCCAGGTATCCCTGACCTGTTTCCTCTGAGTCTCGTTCAGGGTCACTGGATTCTCGACCCCGACTCGGGGGTGATAGTAGAAATCTCGCTCAATACACAAGGTATCCCGATTGTTCCAGGACATCGATCGGTCGGGGGCTGGGATGGACTGTGGGAGTGCCTCGACCGGTACCAGGTTATCCTCATACCAGACGTGGTCGATACCCCCGATATCCCAGATTGTCTTCGGCTTTGTCGGCTCTGGCACTTCGGACGGATCCGACCAGAAATCAGGGTCACGGGTGTACTCGTGGAGTGGAAGCGTCCCCGGACCATTCACCGGTCCCTGGATCGGCCGATACAGGAGTAAGCTAAATCCAAGGCGCAGGAGTTCGGAGAGGTACGAGTACCCAGGCCAATCTTTCCCGAACCAGGCTGTCAGTTCATCGAGTTCACGAACAACCCGTGGGGACTCGTAGGAGCACCCCGACTGGACTACCTGGGCCAGTATCATCCAGTCTTCCTTCGGTTTCCCGGTACTCCTCCGGATCTCAGTCGTATTCAGTCTTAGGTATGCCATGGTTTGTTAGGGTCAATTCGTAGAGTACTCCCCGGTCCTATCAAGGTTCCCGGGCGTTCGACGAGGTTCACATACTGGATGGGGGGTTTCAGTAAGCTATACGATGCGGACTTCAGGGTCGCACCCTTCTTTTTCAAGGCCGTCCTACCGCTCTGTCGCCGGGCGACCGACGACTTACCGAGCGGATTCTCGCCGACCACACTGAACATCAGTGACAACTCGGTGGGGCTGGCATCCACTTCCCCTTGCCATTCCTCCGAGAACTCCTTCAGGACTACCAGGAGATCCGACAACCGGACTGTCTGGTATTGTGGGTTCATCAAGAGAATCCGGACCCGGAATGCCAAGTTCTTGTATGGGGCCACCCGGAGCGTGTTCTTCGAGTACACCACCAGATCGGATTCGGTAAACCCGCCCCCTACCGTACCCCCGACGGGAACATACTTTTTCTTGTAGTACTCCTCGGTTCCCTCCCAAGGGCCGCCCACGGTCGATTGCTCGTACACCGATGAGTTCATGACGTACCCGAAGTATCGCCGCCAGGACTTGTACTGGTCGTCGCAGATCACAAGCCGGAGCTCGTTGGTGAACTCGAGGTTCTGGGGGACACTGATCTCTCCGCTATACAGGGACAGGTTCTTCTGGACCATCTTCCGGGAGGACAACTCGAAACTCGTGAAAGGTATCCAGGTGTCCCATGGGGTACACATCCCGAAGTTCAGGTGATTCTCGTAGTTGATCTGATGAAAGCTCGGGAGCATAGACATTTCTCCGTTCTCGACCCCGAGGTAGGGCTCCATGATAATTTCCCAGATGTGATTCGAATCGAGAGTCTGTGTCTGACCGGTCACTCGACGTGAGGTCGTGGCATAGTCCGAATTCTCCAGGGCACTCTTTAGGTCCTGGAAACCAAGGACATCCGTGTCCCTGGGACACAAGTGCCTGAGGGTGGCCGATAGACCTGTCTCCTCACCGGTCACCTCCCGGAGGGCGGTTCCGCCGGTGGGATCCTGGTAGGTCCAGGAGGGGGAGTAGGTGTGGAGTCCCTTGTTCGTCAGGCCGACCTTGGAGGCGAGCTTCACCAGTTTCCGGACACCCTTCGAGGTCTTCGGGTCCGGCGGAGTGGCCGGCAGGCTTCTCGCATCTCCCCCGGCATCGGTGACATAGTACACACCCTCTTTCGTGGACCCCGGTTCGTTCACCGGGTAGTCGATGCTGACTGCCTTAGTGGATCCAGGGATTACTCCCAGTCCAGAGACGGTTCCTGCTATGACCGCCTTGGCTACCCCACGTTCGGTAAAGTCGGCGCCGTCCGTTATCCCAGAGATCGCGTCTTTCACCGGCTGTTCAGCCCCCGGCAGAGACCACGGGAGGAGCCCTAGTTTCTTCTCGAGCTTCTCTCTGGCTGCAACCAGTGTCCCTAGGGCTTCGTCCATTATCACCTGGTGAGTTCCGGAGCCCCCGATCGGAATCTTCCCGACAGTATTCTCGGCTACCCATCTCAGGTACTTCGATGGATTCAGGTAGGATGCCCAGGAACCTGCGAGCTTGTACGCCGGTATAACGTCTCTTCCCTTCCGAATCCCGACCTTCGGCTGTTCACCGGGGGTCGTCACTTTCCGGGCGGTAACGACCGCTTCCTCGGTCCTCGGATCGGTGGGTGGTGTCTTTTCTTTCTTCCCAGTCTTCTCGGCTTTCCCGGTTTTCTGATCCGGTAAGACTGGCCACCTATGTTCGTCCTTCGTCGCGAACTTCTCCTGCTCCGTCGGTGGGAGGGCTCCGAAAAATAGACCCTCCAGCGAGTTTTTCTCCGCCGGCTTCTCTTGCTGGGTGGGCGGAGTCTTTTCCCGGTTCTCCGTCTTCTTGGCGACCCCGGTCTGTTTGCTCGGTGGAGTCTTGACGAGGGCACTCGACGGTTCCCCTTTCCGGGAGTCAGTGGGAACTGTTTCTGACTTTCCGCCTAGGCCGGGGATAGATCTCGCTACAATCTTCTCGAGAACCTCGTCCGGGAACTCTGGGTCGGAAATCTCGAGGTCCGATCGGTCAGTCCTGACCGTTACCTCTGGACCCCCTTGGAGCTCATCCGGGGCGGACCCCAAGGACACTTCAGGGAAACTCCCTGGAATCCCTTGGACGTTCTCCCCGACCCGTGGGTCAGTCCCGGGGTCCCCCGGTATTCCGGTTATCCCCTTTGAGAGTTCGGGGGATCCCCCAGGTTCGCCGGGGACATATACGGAACCCCCTCCGAGGTTCTCCGGTCCAGATCTGGACCGGAGATCTTCCCTGTCTCCACGAAGTCCTGGGTCCGGCAGAATATCATTGATGTTCACAATATCTGTCCGGACTGTGGGAGTCTGGCGTGAGTCGGTCAGACCGACTTTCGAGGTCCCGAGAGTCCCTGGTCCGATCCCGGCAGAGAGAGGGTCCGTCTGAGATCCCAAACTTTTTACCGTCACCGGCTTGCCTGGGACAGTTGTCACTGAATCTCCGAGGCCCTCCGGGTCCGGTCGGGTCCCGGGAAGATTCCCGGGGGATCCAGTCTCTAGCGAGCTCACTGGACGGACTCCGGTAAGAGGCTCTCGGTCGTCCCCTAGTCCGATTTTCGGTCCAGGACCCCCAGGAACATTGTCAGAGGTCCTAGTCAGGGATATGGGTCCGGCCCCGGCATTCAGGATCTCCGGGGTGCCCCCGATTGACCCCGGCTCTTGCCCAGAATGTAGCCGGGCCGCTTCCCCCTGGCCAAGGGAACTAGGGCCAGGACCGGCCTTGAGTCCCTGAGTTTCCTTGGACAAGGCCCCGGGACCTGAGCCTATCGCCAGGCGGTCGATGTCGGACCGGACCCCGACGGTCTCGGTCGGAACCTCAAGATGTTCCGGTCCGATCGTCCCAGGGAGTTCCGGGGTTTTCCCAGGTCTCCCCACCGGTTCCCCCGGTCTACCGACCTCAGGGATATCTCCCGGGATACGTCCAGGGACTCCCCCTAGGGACGGGTCTTCGGTGGTGGGCCCAGGGATACCTTGAGGGTTCCTCCCTGGGAGGTCCTCCAGTTCTTGGGCCCCCTGGAGTTCTGCCACCCTCCGGTCCGGTCGGACTGCGGTCTCGGTAAGAGTATATCCGGGGTCCTCGGTGATCTCGGGGGTCTCTCCCTTGTCAATGACCTCGGGGCGGGCCCCAATAGTGATCTGGGGCTCGGGGACTTCCAGAGGATCCGGCCCCATCCCGAGAGTCCAGGGAGTCCCAGGCCGGCCAGGGGTCTTCACGACCTCTCTGTCCAGTACCACCTCCCTGGTCACCCCAGTCGGGAGACCCACCTTTGACTTCCCGGGGGTTCCCTCTTTCGGCTCCCCCGGGAGTCCCTCCCTGGGGCTGTCTATCTCTGGGACAGGTCCCGCTGTAATGTCCCCACGGTCAGTCCTAAGTCCGGCCGGTCCAGGGATTCCCTCGAGTCCGATCCGGGTCCCATCCAGCCCTGGCTGCCCCGGACTGGCAATCGTGTGAACCTCCGTCGATCCAGTGACCTCGGGACCGCTCGACAGGTCGACCCGATCGGTCGTTGCGACCTCTACCCGGCCGGGGTCCCACTCTACCTTGTAACCGGCCTGGAGACCTTGGACTTCCTTGGCCTTGATCGTATCTCGGCCCCCATCCAGCCCCATGGGCCCAGGACCGACGGACATCGGGGCGGGAGATCCCTGTCGGACAATGTCCCCGGTCTTGTCCTCGATCATGTCTCGGCTTCCGTCGAGCTCGAGGGGTCGCTGGTCCAGAACTGGCTCAGCGGTCTCCACGATCGAAAGACTATCGTCCCTCTCCTTGATACCCTTCCGGAGGTACTTCTGGAGACTACTGATCTGTGAGGCTTTCGTGTAGCCGTCGCAACCTGTTCTGTGTTCCATTATCACATTTCCTTAGTTTCAATGATACTTGACAGTACATACACGAAGAGACCCTTGGCCGCCTCGCTGAATGCCTGTTTCTGGATGACCTTGAACCGGTAGGTCAGTTTCTCCCGCGTATACTGGAGTTCATCCCCTACCTCAAGGTCTCCCTTGTCCGAGTAGACCTCCACCGAATCACGGTTCCTAGCCCACACATCCCGGAGGTCATTCAGGTTGATAAGGAGGGTCGTCTCGAACTGATCATAGTCGGTCTCGAGAGTCGAGTCTGACGAATACGATCCCCCGAAGACGTTCTTCCACTTACTCCCGGTGAGCGGTCTGTTCACTACAAACTTCGTTCCCAGGAACTTAAGTTGGAGCTTGATCCCCTTCATCCCGATACCGTAGAACTTGGAAGCCTTCTCCAGGTACCGTGAGGACATATTCTCGGCCGACATAATCAGGCGTCCTCCTTCACGATCGTCACGAATCCGTAGGACTTCACGAGATACTGAATGAGCTTGACATACATCAGCTCCCCGATCCGACCCTTGACTTCGATCCGGTACAGATCCCTGTCACTGACCAGGGAAGTACGATGACCGGTAATCAGGTGGACCTGATCCTCAACCTCGTAGTAGTCGAGGTCCTGGGGAACATAGATCACCGGATTATCCAGGGTAGCATCTATCCCAGGGTTGTCCGAGGGAACCTCGGAGTTCACCTCGTAGTCCTCCACTCGGAGGGCTGCCAGGCGTTGTTCTAGTTTGTCTAGCATAGACGACTTTTTGTCCTTGAATACAATCATGGGACGTAGATATTAGGTTTTACGTGTAGCCCGAGGATCTGTTTCAGAATAAGGTCAAGTTCCTGGGCGGATTTCATTGTGTAGGTCCAGACCACGGCGGACCCCGACCGAGACTTGGCTTCATTCAGCTCCTTGACCCTCCGGAGTAGCCCGGCTTCCTTGGAACGGCCGTTGGCACTCACTATGAGAGTACCATGGAAAAGGTACAGATTCACTGGGGCTCCCTTGAGTCCCACCGTGTACTCGGTCCCGAACCGGCTGAGGCGGTCTGAGAGATAATTATTCCCGTAGGCCTTCCGGGGGTTCTTGATCCCGGCGTCCGTCGGCCGGGTAAGAGCCTTGAGACCCTCCACCACAAGCTCGATGAGTGCCACCCCGGTCCCCGGGCCAATGCCAGTCATCAGGTTCAGGACCCCACGTCCGAATAGGTTCTGTAGTTCCAGCCGATCGAGACGAGGGACGGTCGAGAAAGATCTCTGACTGATCTCCTCTAGCTCTGTCGAGGCATCCGAGTCCATCACATTCATCCGGACCCCCATCGCCTCCCCGATTTCCACGAGGAAGTCGGCAGCCACCCGGTGATTGGTGAAGGTCACCTGGATCTTCCATCCGGCGGACCCGAACCGGGAGCTCTTGTAGTCCATCCCGTGGTACTTTCTACAGTACCAATCCAGGGTATCCTCGAGTTCCGTCTCCTGGCCAGGGCTGAGGCCGATGGTGTACAAGGTCAGCTTACCCTTCACGACACAGACGTGAACCTTGAATCCGGAGAGATCGCGGGAGTTGATGACGAAGCTCTCCTTGAGCTTCGCCCTGGCTTCCCGGGAGTCTCCGACTGTCAGGCCGGCCCCACGATAGATCCCGAACTTCGTCTGGATAGCCCGATCGAGTTCATCGAACTTCACCGTGTCCATCGGGTTATGGATGGACCCCAGGAGTATCTTCCCGATCACGCCGGTCACGAAGCCCGCCCCGGCGCCCTTGGTGGCCCATGATACCCGATCCTCGTCCGCCGCCAGACGTGGGCGCCTCGGATCGGACGTGACTTTGTCGGCCACCTTGCCTGCCAGCCAGCCGGCGGCAGTCGCCCCACCGACAGTCGCCAGGGTCCCCGGGACAGGGTCTTTCGGGCCGGTATACGACCCGTCGGACAGGGAGTACAGACTGCCGGCCACCCTGGTTACCGCATTCCCGAATTCCCCGAGTGCCTTGGCACCCTCTGTATCGGCGAGACCCGCAACCATGGACTCGGCTTTCTTCAGCCCAGGATACCGAGCCACCAGGGCCTTGTCTGTCCGGAGCGCCCTGGGAATTAGGGGAGTCGTGACTCCCACCGGGGATGCCGAATGGATAGCCCCGAGTGTCGGATTGATGGCCCCAAGTCCCGCCGTGACGGCGGTGTTTCCGAGGACCGCCCCGGTTGTGGCGGGGTGGGTGGGAATCTTCGAGGCCCCACGGATGGTACCCTCGACTAACATAGAGCCGGCCTCCGGATTCACCGGGTTAGTAGCTCGCACGAGAGTCGACCGGACAGATCTCCCGGTCTTCCCGGTCCGGATGATAGTCTCGGCGATTGCATTTTCGAGGCGACTCCCTTCACCCTTCGCCCCCTTCACAAGTCCCCTGAGGACTTTTCGCTTGAACATCTTCATCATACTAGTAAGTCTCCTCTCCAAGAGGACTGTAGATAGAACTGGTCCAGTTCCTGTTTTAGCGTCTGATATGCGACGTCGACTGCCCCGAACACGTCGACACTGAAGTTCGGCATAGTCAGGTTACCCTTCAGGTTCCGGATGTACTCCAGGACCCCAACCATGCACTGGTCGACGAGCTTCTCTCCCTCGACCCCATTCTCGATATCCATCCAGTACAAGGCAGCCTCTGGCCCGAACTCGCCGCTGGGCTCGTACTCGAGGATCAGGGGACGACTACAGAGGCCCCTCAGGTAGAACCCGCCGGTAAGGCCGTAACCGAATGAAACGTAGGGCTTCCGGTAGTCCAGGACCGGCATGTAGGACCCTGGCCCAGGGTAGGACCCGAGAGCCCTGACCTTGGGGGTCGTATTCGGGACCAGGACGATCTGGTCCTCCCCGATCAGGCATTTCCGGTAGAGATCGAAGTTCGAACAGATCTTGTAGTATCCCTCCAGGCCGTCCCCCGGGCAACAACACTTGAGTTGGGAAATGTCCAAGACCTTGTTCTCCCAGATCAGGGGGAAGTGGTATTCCCATTGCCTGATCGACCGCCGGATTATCTCACCGATCACCTTGTCGGGGGAGAGACGGTCGGAGAGGCCAAAGATCTCCTCCAGACTGTCGATCGAGATAAGGGCTGACCGGAGGAACATTACCTCCTTCAGCCTGGACAGCTTGGTTATATCCATAAACAGTATTCTTTTTTTTTGTCGGACGCCCCGGGCCCGCGTTGGCAGGCCCGGTCGTGGATATTACGAATCGAAGCCGACCCCGACGGGGATAGCTTCGTTGTAGACAGTGATGTACTTGATGCTGCCCTGGTAACGGACAGTGATCTTCACATTCAGGCGATTTGCCCGTTGTTCCTGAACCGGGTTCAGGGACTCGGTCTCGTCGCACACAACCCGGTAGCCATCGATGAGACCGGAGGTCTTGGGAATCATGTGAGACTCGAACCAGTACTTGATCACTTCCTCGACCTCTGCCCGAGTCCGAGCCGAATTGATGCGGCCCTTGAACTGGCTAAGGAGGTTAGGCATGTTCTTCGAGATATGGATGATGCTCCTCTCGATGTTCTCCTCCTTCCGGACAGTGTCGGCCGTGGTAGCGGTGACAGCGTCATTGAAGTAGTACCGATCGAGGTTCACATCATAGAACACGGTATTGATCCGTTTCGTCAGGAGGAGCTGACGTTCCGTCCGCTTGAACTGGGTGGCCAACTTGACGGGAGTCACAACACCGGTGTTCTGACCGAAGGCGGGGGCGAACCATGAGTTGTTCACCTTATTCTTCGATACACACTCCCAGTAGAGTACACTGGGGGAGGCATTGAAGAGGTACCCGACGGTCCCATCGTCGTAGTCCCATGGGGATGCCCAGTAGAGCTTGGGAGTATCCTTGGTGATCTTCGACTTCTTGTTGGCAATCGTCATGTAGTTCCCGGACATCACGGTCGAGGCTGCATAGAAGTAGTTGCTCCCGGCAGCGATCCCGGCCATGTAGTTCTGGATCAGGCTGTAGGTATTGCCGAGGTCAGTCATACCCTCTACCACGTACCTCTCGTCTTCCTCAATGCTGTCCCATGCGCGCATGATGTCGCCATCGGTAACGTCCAGGATAGTGGTCAAGAGCTCGCCGGTCACCTTGTCCTTCCGACGGAGCCCGAGGTCAACGATCAGCTCGTCATCCCCGGCGGCCGTGAGGGCATAGGTTTCCCAGGTAGTCCGGGCTACCACTGCCACATGATCACCCTCGGTGTGTGAACCGGGGGCCACGGGGACCGTGTTCTCGGTAGTCACACCAGCGAAGCCGGTCAGGTCGGCCGTCTCGGTGGCTACCTTGGACCAAGCCCCGGAAGCGAGCTTGTAGACGTCGTAGTACTTCGTCTCCAAGAATACCTGTTTCCCGGCGACCATACCCTTGAGGTTCCCGTTCTTCTCGTACTGGATCCGGGGGAACCGGTCCACCGAATCGAAGGTGTTGTCGGAGGTGCTGGCCCCCGGCTTGACTGCCACGACGGTCCCGGGAACAGCGTTCCAGGTGTAGTCGTCCGTCGAGTACCCGTAGTAGTTAAGACCGAGATCGTGGAGATCCTCAGGGAGAGTCAGGTGAATCATGCTGAGGTTCTCGTTCAGGGTCGTCGCGGTGATATCACCACGACCAGGGATTCCACCGACATTGAATACCAGCCAGTCTTCCGAGATCTCGGGATCCTTGACGGCGAACTCGAAGAAGTCGTAGTCGAGGACTGCCTTCTTGGGAGTCTCCTTACCCCCGTTGGTGTACTTGTCGAGGACCTTGGTGGCTACTGCCCAGGGGCTCTCCGGGGCTGCCCCGGGAATCCCGGAGACGGGCTTCGGAGAAACCGCGTTGTGGTTGAACCGACGGATACGTACCTTGAGGTCCGACCGAGAGTTGTACAGGTTGGTGGCGTACGAAGCGGGAGCTTCGAAACCAGAGAATGCCTTCGAGTTCAGATCGAGGATGTTGTTGCTCCCGGGCTCGAGTTTTTCCCACCCCGGCTCGACGGCCAGGAGGTAGCTCATACCCTTGACCTCCACCTTCGTTCCCTTCGCACCGATCACCTGGTAGTCGTTCTTCCCGTCCTCCCCGGGGAGACCGGTGTCGTTGATAGCCACGTCCTCCAGGGGATTGGACTGATCCAAGAACCCGGCCCCAAGGTATACCTCATCGAACAGGACTGCCACTACCTCAGAGGCGCGAGTCCCAATCTCATCTCCCGTCACCTCGTTCGTACACTTGGTGTCGGCGAAGAATCGGTAGGAGGGCGAGAAGAACTTGGTCGACTCGTTCAGCTGCTCAATCAGGCCGGGGAGAGTGTCGACCTTGTAGTCGTACACGGGACCGGCATCGGTCACACGGTTACCGATTACCCCAGTCTCCGATACGGCGATCGCCCATCCGTCGGTGTACCCGATCGTCTCGCGATCCAGGACAAGCTTGAACTTGGGCACCCGCTTCAGGATCTCGGAGTTCTTGAGGACATAGGCCCCGTTGTCAGTCTTCCGGAGGGGCTTCGCATAGATCAAGTCCTTCGCCTTGGAAGCACGACATACCAGGAGATTGGTTGAGCCGGCGAGGCGATAGGCATTCAGCCACATCGTGCTTGCCAAGCTGGAACCGGGGTCACTGGTGTACAGGTCGTTCAGGGAATCCGTGTAGGACTTCTTGATGCTCTCGGCACCATAGGTCTTCACGTACTCCCGCTGGCTCCGGATAAGAGTTGGGGTGGCAGGACCGGAGTCCGAGATAATAACGGCTGCCACGATAAGGTCTTCCCCTGTCCGGGGATTAGTGGCCACCGGCTTGGCAGATTCGAGAACCTTGATGTACGGTTCTGGAGTCTCTTTCCATTTTGCCATTAGAATATAGTATTATGTGTATATTACGTTAACCGACTTCCATGAGGTACACGGGATACCCGGCTTTCACGAATTCCCGGACTACCCCGGCGATATATCCGGGATCCCCCTGGGTTCTCGAGTTGGTGATGGTCACCTCATTGAATCGATCGGAGATCTTCTCAGTCTTCGTCTGCTTCGGGAGTCCCCGGACAACCTCCTTGGTTACCTTCCAGAGTCCCGGTTCACTGACGGTGTTAATGAGGAGTCCGAGTTCATCGGCCCCCCGATTGATCACGATGCAGACACGAGTCTTCAGGAGAGTGGCCTGTTTCGGGTTGGTCACCCAGTCGGTACCCTCCTTGAGCCCCGACCGGCCCAGTTCGGACTGAACCTTCTTTATGAGACTGTGGCCGGACTTAACTCGGCTGGCCAGGGAATCCAGTTTCTTGACAGACCCCCAAGTAGCCCCAACTATAGCCCCAAGGGCTGCCCCTATCAGTGGGGTCATCATCTTGGACTTCTTAGTGGCCTTCGTCAGGTATCCAGAGGCTAGGGCCGTTCCTATTGCACCACCAAGAGCTGCTCCCTGTGCAGTATCGACCTTGATAGAATACTTCTTCTCGGAGAAGACCTTTTTCCCTCTAATGCTAAGCCAAGAGTTGTCCTTTTTGGGAGAAGGCCCGCTAACTTGGATCGGAATAGACTTAGTAGACTGAAGCCCCCTCTCTACCCCACTTAATGCCTTGATTAAGCGCTCGTTTTGCTTAGTAACCTCAGCGTGTTGTATCGCGGACTGCTCCTTATTCAGTTTATTCGTTCGATAGTTTGCGACTGAAACCCCAGTGCCTATCGCTCCTAACCAAGCGAATGGATTAGAAGCTCCTTTTATCGCCCCCTCCTTGATCATCTGACCGATTGACTGCTTCCCTGAGAAGGCTTTTGACTTAAAGTTCTTCATCTCCCTTAGTAAGTATAACCCTCTCTCTGAGTCATGTTCTGGTTCCAGTCCATTCTTTCTCTCCGAGCGGCCTGCCTCTTTGCATACCCCAGACGTCGGTTATAGAAATCGATCTCCTGTTGTTTCCCGGAGTTCTGGACTGCGGCTACGGCCCCTAAGGAACCACCGCCTATGATGGCTCCGACTTTAGCTCCGCTGGTGGCTCCTGCCATGAACCCTTTCCCGCCTTTCTTCATCCCAGATAGTCCGCCAATGACGGATCCGATTCCCATACCAATACCAGCGCCCATCCCCATCTTTGAGACAGTGTCACCCAGGGTCCCAGATTTCCTCCTTTCAGCGAGAATGTCGGAGTCCTTCATTCGCTTGATTGCGTCGGTATCATCCCACTGGGTATACGTTCTTTGCCTAAACATTTTCATTCTCGTCAGTTTTGTAGTTAGGGTCAACCGACTTGATCGCCCTATTCGTTAAATCTTCTCCTAGATTCCAAGACCCCATTCCTGCAGCAAACCCGAGAGGTGCAGCCGCTACCAGAGCAGTCTTTTTGTGGTTTTGCATAAATTTCCCAGCGCTCTTAAGATACTTCGAATCCTGCTGAACCAGTTGGCTCGCCAGTTCCTGGGTTTTCTGAGTCCCAGCACCAGCCCCGGCAGATACCTTGTCTAGGACCGTATGGAAGTACTCCCCTTTATCAAAGGAAGGGTCTACGTACTTCGGCGGAGTGATCACGGAAGAAGCCTCTTTAGCGACTTTACGCGCCTCTAGTGCCTTGTCGGAGGCTCCGAGTGACTTGAGAGCCTTCACTTTACCGGCCTCAATTCCTTTAGAGATCGAGGCTGCCCCTTTCTGAAGGGTATTTCCCAGGAGTCCAGACTTAGCTACCTTATAACCCAACACTGATGCAGCGGCTATACCGGCTCCCTTCATTAGAACAGATCCGGTATTCGAGGTTTTTTCCCCGGAAGCCCGCTTGACTGCATCCTCCTGGAGTTTCTGCTGAACCAGAGGGAGTGCCGCCATCCCGGCTCCAAAGCCTACCCCAATATTCAGGGCTCCGACACCTCTGTCAATGAGACCTCGGTTTTTGAAGGCGGTGTTACCCAGCATCTTGTAGTTGGCCCCCTTCTTGAGAAGAGCACCTCCTAGTAGAAGTCCTCCCGCCCCGAGTGCTATCTTTCCGAGAGCCCCTGTACCGGTGCCACCGTTTTCTTTATCTTTGTCTACCAGCTTCTTGGCTCCATATCCGGTCCCAGCCATTAAGGCTCCGGCGGCTAGACCCTCTCCGATAGTCCCACTGTGAGCCTTGGCAACGTTCCAGAGACCTTTCCCGGCCTTGGCTAGCTCTGATCCGACCGCAAATGATCGTTCCCCTAGTACTGACCCCGTCCGGCGGGCGGAGAATAGGCTGGAGCCTTTCTGAGCCCCCAGGATAGAGCCTCCGATCATTCCGGCGAGGGCGCCATACTTTCCACCGCCCTTCATGGCAGTCCCGAGGAACTTGTTCGAGGCGGACACAGCAGCTTTCCCGACTACTGCCCCCACTCCGGCTCCGACGGCTCCCCCTAGGAGACCACCCGTCGCTCCGGCAGCGGTATTCCCGAGAGTCTTACCGGCCCCCACTACGCCCTCTTGGACGGTGTCAGCCATGTCCTGAAAGTTCTGGTCGACTTCCGAGAAGGTAACGTAGGCATTCTTGACAGTCGGCTGATAGGTTTCACCCTCCCGAACCGAATCCCCGATAATCTCTTTGGCCTTATCGACTGCCATGTCTGGGGCCCCCAGCAAGAAATCGCCGGAGACGGACTTGAACCTGGCAACGCCAGAGAGTCCCTTACCTAGTAACCCGGTGGTTCCGACAGTCAGGCCGACCTGGGCGGCGTCATCGACTCCCGGTCCGTACTCACTGAAGGCTGCTTGGCCTGGCTTGATGGCATTCCCGATACCCTTCAAGCCTTCCCCGGTAGCTTGGGTAAGTTTCGAGCCGATAACCTGGCCGGCCTTCGCTACTGTCCCGGCAGCCCCGGTCGCCCCTAGGGCACCGCCAGCGACTGCTCCGACTCCGGCCCCCACTGCGTTCCCGATAAAGGGAACCACTGATCCAAGGGTCAACCCGAGGCCTGCCCCGGCGGCAGCACCGGCACTGGCACCAATCCCGGCAGCCGGGAGACCCCAGGTCCCTAAGGCTCCAGCGGCTCCGGCGAGACCACCGACTGTTTTACCTCCCCCAGAGTCTAGGACTGACCCGACTCCAGAGATCGTACCACCGACCGCCCCTCGGGCTGCATTGACGGTTCCCTGGACTGCACCCCCTACGGAGTCCATCAGTCCGTACTGTTTCTGTCTATATCCTGCCATTCAGTATGTTCCTCATTTTACGTAGTTCATCCCGTACCTGACTCTGGTCCTGGAGCTCTCTCTGGGCGGTCCCCATCCGACCGAGTCGGTCAAGGTCAGTGTCATACTTCCGGTGTCTCCCGAAGCCAGGGATACCCCGGGTATTAACAATTTTCCCGGAGGCAACACTGTTCCCTCCGATCGTCTTCACGGAGTATATCCGTTGTATCCGGTAGATTGCCATAGCCTACGAATCTAGTAAGTAAATTCGATAATGGAGACCGAAGGGTAACTCGTTGAGAGAGCGGATGGCGTCTTGAATCGAGTCGAATTCTAGGATTAACTCCCTAGACGACTTGTTATACCTGACGACCTCCCCCAGTAGATCATGAACATCGAGTCGAAGGTCAGCATTATACCCAAAATTTCCTTCGAAGTCAGAGAAGTTTCGATTCTTCCTACCCCCATTGTTATTTTGGGGCCTATTGCCTCCCTTTTTCTTCTTCCCTTGCCCTTGTTTCTGTTGATCTCCATTATTGTTGTTATTACCTCCACCACCACTCAAGCGGTTCTTGAAGTTGAAGGTAATCCCACCAATTTTTTTGTCATAGTACTTACCGGAGAGTCTAACTCTATCTGGTAACTTAGCCTTAGCCCCGATCTTGATGTACATCCGATACTTATCCCTCCCGAACAAGGAAGTACTTATAACGAATCTTTCTATCACGATATTGTTCCCCTTCAAGATCGGGATAACCTGGGACTTAGTACAGAGTTCCCATAGACCTCTCTGGCCATTTCGGAGTAGCTCATTGTACAATGATCGCATTGCATCATACTCCGAATATGTTTTTTCCTTGAATACAATCATTTCCCTACAATCGATAGGTTATACTTGAGCCCCAAGATCTCAATGATATCCAGGGCAATTCCGAGATTGTCGGTCTCGGCGGTCACCGTCCGAGTCTTCCGGTCGACCGAGAGGATCTTCATCCCGAAGATATCCCGGACGAGCTTCTGAGTGTACCCGTAGAGTTCTTTATCCTGAAGCCCGATCTGGTACTTTCCAGAGGTGTTCCTGGCGAACTCGGTGAGAACCATTGCCCTCGAGTTTACCTTAGATACCGCGTCTGCCTCCTCAGGCCGGATGATCTTAGGGTCCTGGCCAGTCTCCTTGAGGTGCTCGATCGCCTCCGAGATCATGTTCTCCCTAGAACTCGGTTTAGGTTTGAAATTAATCATTTCTTTGTTTCTAGTTCGAGGCTGACCTCCTTGATCAGTTCCCCGATCCGGTCGTATACCTCTGTGAAAAACAGTTCCGCCCGGAAGCTCGCCTGATACGAGAAGTTCGAGTTTCCGTCGGGAACGTAGTTATGGCTGAAGTCCTCCGTTATCTGACCCCACCGGACGGCTGCCGTCCAGGGCTCCCCGTAACGGTCGGGAGTCACAAATTCGGTGAGTCCTGACAAGAAGTCGACATTGTTGTAGCGGTTCTTGAAGTCATAGAACATCTGCATGTTCGTGCACCGGAACTCGAAGTCCACCGGCACCCGGTGATGAAGGACTCCACTATCCAAGTCCCCCAGTTTCGGATGAAGATCCTTCGTGGGAGTCTGATTGAATCCGTAGGAAACATAGGATGTGACGGACAGCGTCTGCTCTCGGTTCGTTCGGACAAGTTCCACCCCATAGTCTCCCAGGATGGCCCTGACCTCCTTGATAAACTGCTCCTGATAGTCGATAGACCGGATCCGGTAATCGTCGTACCGGTTCCGGAGAGAATAGATCGTCTCCGACTCTGACTCTAGGTCGGTGCCCTCCACAATCGGGACCCATGGGAAGTTCCTGAACTCCCATCCCTTCGGGATGCAGGACTTGGGGGTCACTGGGACGATATACTGGAGTCCCCCTGAGTACAGCACATACTCGGCAAACTCGGGATTCCGGTAGTCATCTTTCGATACTACCACTGTAGTCCCTGTGTAACTCTGGACAATCCTCGACTCCGAATCCGACACCAGCACGATCTTCAGGAGATGAGGGTCATAGGTAAGTCGCCGGAACCGGAGGCCATTCAGGGAGAACTCGGGGGTCACGAACCGGGAAGGGTTCTCCATTCCATCAAGGAACAGTGGCTCCCCGAAGTGCTGAAGTCCGAGGGTCCCCGCCACGGATTCTGAGGTGGAACCCTCCGGGAACTCGATGGTATAGATCCCACCGAGCCGGGAGGACCTGATCGTAGGGCCAGGCTTGACTTGGAAGTACTTGGAGGGTCCCCGATCTATTCCAATTCCTTGATAGATAATATCCATGTATCTTTATCTTAGGTTCTTGGTAACGGTTCTAGCGAGCCTCACCTTCGGGGAACGCGATTCTTTCATGAGATTCCTCGATACCTCGTAGAGATCTCTCCCGTCAATAACCCCATTACCCTGAAGTACTCGAATCCGTACCTTCGTTGTCTCTTCTTCCCCCTCCGAAAACTCCTCCTGCTGAGGCTTTCCGGGACCTCCCCCTAGGAGTCCCTTTGCTAGTAGACCTGCCCCTAAAACTCCGGCCCCAATAACTCCTGCCTTCTTGATGGTCCCGGCAGTCCCTTGTTTTCCCCAGGACTTCCAGGTTTCGGCGATTTTCTCTCCTATACCTATACCTGTTCCTCCTTTGGTAGTGCTCTTTATGGCCTCCTCGTTCTTTATTACGGGCAACTTGAAGATCTGGCTGGGGACATCCCCTAGGTTCTTAGGGACATCGGCAATATTCTTGGAATTATTGATGGCATTGATGTTTACCCCAGAACCGGAGGAATTGAAACCGAATCCGGAGGGAAAATTTTGAGTACCACCACTGCCAGCCGTGAAGCCTAGGTTTCCGCTGAAGTCGGCGAAGAGCCTAGTTACTCTGTATACTGCCATATTTCTTCTTTAACTGTATCCATGCGTCCCAGGTCGCCCTGGCCTCGATAGCAATCCGGTAGGGGTCCAAGGTCTCGGACATCCTCATCCGAGGGTTCCAGGAGTCACCGTTACGGATGTGAGAGAGCTCATGTTCCAGGAGGAACTCTAAGGCTCGGCCCGGGGACGTGATGACGGGTTCCATGGTCCCTCGATCGAGACCAAGGACCCGGAATACGATCCGTTTCTGCCGGGATACTTCCGAATCCGTGTTCCCCGAGATATACTCCCAGAACTCCGGGAGCCCCAGGTCAGACCTCAGTTTTATCCAGGGCCCCTCCGGGTCAGTCCCACAGGAGAGGCCGAGTACCGGCTGCCCGGAGGCATTCCTGAGTCCCGGGACATACTGTATACGTATCATATTGAAAAATAAGGCCACAGGCCTGACACCCATCGTTCCCCGGAGGGGATACATAGATGCCAGGCCTGTGGCCCGTTTAGTGTGTCTTTCCTCGACTCAAGCGGGGACTATTATCGACCTACCTTGAAGGTCACCTTCTGAACGAGTTCAGGGGCGAGGTAGCGAACACCCTCTTGGTAGTAAACGCCAGTTGCCATCTGAGTGGGGTTAGCGTAGTTACCGATAACGGGGGTGTCGGTGATAGGCATATAGATACCGCGGGCCAAGGGACCCATCTGACCGTCGGCAGTCTTGTGGACTGCATAGAACGTAGCTTCGCCGGCGGCCTCTTGAACGTCAAGCGAACGGAGAACGGGGATGCCGTTGTACCAACCGAGGAGGTCGTTCACGTAGGTCATCTTAGTGTTCTTCTCCCACTTACCGATCTGACCACCCTTCTGGAACTGGTTGGCAGCCCGGTTACCCGCCAGGTAAGCGGTGGTAGCGCAACCCTTGAAGGACTTGGCGGCCATGTTACCTTCGACCTCGATAAGGTACGAGTCGAAGAGGTCGATTCGGGAACGATAGTCCATGAACTTGCCGGACTGATCGGCGCTGTTGACAGTCATGTCAAGGTCAGCCATCACTTCACCCTTGTAGCCCTCCTCGAGAGTGTTCACGAGACGATAGTTGATCATCTTCGTGTAGAGCTCGCGGAGCTTAGTGAAGAGGAAGGTGGCAAGGTCAGAGCCGTTAGCCTTCTTGATGGCAGCCATCGAGGCGATGTTGTACTCGGCAACGAGAGTGTCAGGGACAGTCGTGAGAGCGAGTTGCTGCATCTTAGCTACGAAACGCTTGTCAGAGGCATGCGTGTTGGCGGCACCGTCGGTGTTACAGGGAGTCCCCAGGACATCCTCTTTACCTACGATAGTGATCTTAGGTTGTTTACCCCCCGAAGCTGTAGGAGCTGCCGTGAGGTCGAACTTGATCTTACCGTTGAGGTAGTTGATGCTGGAGGTAGTCATCTTGCCGGCCACCGCCATGAGCTGGCCTTGGCCATTATCGATGAGCTCGAAGTTACCGCCAGTGGGGTCGATAACCTTCACGCGGATCGTGCTGGGGATGAGCTTACGACCGAGGATCTCGGTGTAGCTGGTGCCGTTAACGGCTACTTCGCTAGTGAAGCCGCCCATGCTCTGAACGTCCTGATACTGATCGGGACCGAGGTTGGGCATTACCGCACGAAGATCTGTGATACCGAGGACGTCGTACCAGTAGAACAAGCCAGTGGGTTGTTCGAAGTCACGTTCGATAGACAAGAAGCCAGCGAACGAGCTTACGAAAGAAGCCACTGAGGCATTGAAGTACTGGGTGGACAAGAGGGGAGTCTCAGCATACCCAGAGAAGGTCTTCTGGAGAAGACCGGGGGCAGCGCTATTGAATTCCTCACTCCTAGCGAACACCTTAGTGTATTCGTTCATGCGAGACTTAGCGTCATCGACGGAGACAGAGCTACGGATGAGAGCTTCAGCCATCTGAGGAGTCTGCATGAGACTTTCAAAGTTCTGATACATTGTATGTCGTTATGTGTGTTATGAATTGATCCTTTAGATTTGACCGAGCCAGTCGGACATGGGGTCTGAGAAGTACCGTTCAGAGAACTGAGCCTCACGGATGTCGTTCTCTTCACCGGGCGCAGGCGCTTGCTTAGCCCCCTGAATCATTTCGGCAGCCTGACGGGCAGCCTCCTGGATAGAGTTCATAGCGGCCACGGCTTTGTCCTCGATGAGCTCGACCGACGGATTACCGACACCTTCGCCGTCCTCTTCGGGAACTACTTCACCCTCCACTGCCTGGGCTTCTGCCAGGGCGCTGGCGGGAATGCGGACAGTTACCATCTCGCCATCTCCTTCGCCCGATGCATGTTCAGCGAAGAATCGATCGATAGTGCTGAACTCACGCTCGTCATCCTCTTCGTCCTTATCCTCGGGGTCGTCGTCATCATCGTCCTCGTCAACCTCGGTGTCGTGGTCTACCTCGACATCCTCGAGAAGATCGTCGGCTTCATCCTCATCAATGGCTTCCGACTCGAGGCCGTCCTCATCGATAGTCACCTTAGTGATCTCGTCGTTCTTCTTGTCCTCGATCACTGCAGTCTCATCGTCCACCGGCGTGATCACGATGTCGCCATCCTCGATCTGTTCACCAGACTCGAGGGCGTCCTCGATCTTCGCTTGTGTAACGGGGAGGTCATCGTTTTCCTCAGAGAACAGCTTGTGCATCACACGAGTGTAGTACTCGCTGAACTCACGCTCTTCCTCTTCCTCTTCGTGTTCCTCGTCACCATGTTCCTCCTCGTCCTCTTCGTCATGGTCCTTGACATCAATGTCTTCCATGAGCTTGTCAGCCTCTTTTTCTGTGATAGCCTCAGAGTCGATAGTCTCGTCATCGAGAGTTGCCTTCGTGAATTCACCGGTCTTCTTGTCCTCCACTACCACAGTCTCGTCACTGACGGGGGTGATAATGTAGTTGCTGTTCTCGATCTGTTCACCATCCTCGAGGGCATCCTCGATGTCTTCCTGGGCATCCTCGATGCCAGCCTCGGCCTCACTGTAGAGGCGGTCCATGAATCGAGTGGTAGGCTCCAGGTCGGCGGCACTATAGAAACGGGTAACATAGAGCTCCCGATCGCTGAACTCGGCTTGCACGGGCTCTTCGACCTCCACCGCATCCTCAGACTCCATCAGGCCATGAGCGTACTCACGGGCTTGGTCGGGGTCTTCAAATACCTTGATGTCCTCGACGCCCATCTCTTCGAGACGGTCCGCCAGTTCATTGGCATCCTCCTCCGAATAGGCGGGGGCATCAACGAGAGTGCTGTTGACGGGATCGATACCTACTACAAAGACAGGCTCGAACTCGCTGTAGCGACGAGACAGTGCTTTCTCCTCGAGCTCTTCGACCTCGAGTTCATCACCATCCACTGTCACCTTAGCCTGGTCGCCAGTCTTCCGGTCAGTGATCACTACTTCACTGTCTCCCACCTTGTCAACCTGGATATTCCCGATCACTGCCGTCTCCTCGGTCTCGAGGACATCCGACATGACTTTCTCGTAGAACCCTTGGTCACTGAAGAGACGGGCCACTGCCATATTGTTGGTACGAACACTGAATTCGGCCTGCTTAGCCTCCTTGTCACAACACTCGGGGGCCTTAAGGTATTCCTGGAGATCTTCCTTGGGGAGGGCTTCCATCTCATACTCGTCGCCGGAGCCTTCCACTACGGTAGCCTCCTTGTTGACGTTATCGATGACCATGACCTTGTTGTCCCCTAGGTTGATGTAGGTAACCTCGTCAGTGTCGACTTCGCCGTGTTCTTTAGCAGCCTCGATGTCTCCGGCTACCTGTTCAGTCAATGCCTCGTTGCCATCGTTGACAGCCGAGAACATGACCTCCATAAACTTAGTCTTACTCATTATACAGAATATATTTTTACTGGATCGCTACCCGGGGCCCGGAGACTACGATTACCCCGGATCCCGCTAGGAGATCAAGGATATTCGAGGGGGCATCGTTGTAACGAGTACGGATAATCTGAACGAATTTATCGGTGGGCATAGTTTTTCCCGAGTGCTCATACCGGAGGTCCTGGAGTATCCCAGAATCCTGGAGGTAGTCGGTTCCCTGGCATCCGCCGGGAGGTGGAACTAGTCCATGGGCCCTCCGAATCAGGGTCACCGACCGGACCGGCAAGGACAACCCGGGGAGGACATCCTCAAGGTCCACCGGAGATCCGTAGCGTCCCCAGAGTTCCCCCTGGATCTCGCTGAACATTGCCTCTCCCACCTCCTCAGGGGAGGAGGTGGGATCGTCCGACCACTTCCGATCGTTCGTCCGGTGGGTCCTGGTACCTCCACACATGGGGCACCTAGGAGCAATTACGTAATCCCCAGGGACTTCCCAGGTATGTCCGCAATCGGTACACTCGAAGTCCGACTCCGTGTTCCCACGATTATCAGACCCTTCCCCGGTAGTATTGGGGGTACGGTGGGTAAGGGATGAGAATAGTTGTATTCTTGACGGCTCCCCGAACAGGCTTAGCCGGGCGGGGGTCCCAAACAGTTTGATACGCTTCATTATTCGCTAGTTTCTTCATCCTCCGGGGTTTCCTCGATCTTGACGTTCGAGTCGAAGATCTCGTTTACCAGGGAATCGGTGAATACAAGGTAAGCATCCTGAATCTTCTGAAGACGATCCTTAGAGATATACCCGGTCCTCTCGAACTGCATCATCGCCATCCTGAACGGAAGCTGGAGTTTCTGGGCAGCCTCACGGGTACCCTTCGAGATACTAGAGGCCCCGAGAAGAGTCGCAATCTGTTTCCCCTTCATGATGTCCGGGTAGATCTGTTTCACGATCATCAGAACGTCGTTCACGAAGAGTGACTTCAGGACCTTGACCTCCTCCGGCTTCATCCGTTCCTGACCGCCGGCAGCCTTGAGGGCTCCCTTGTAGTCAATCATGAGACGACGGAACTGGAGACGAGGGGACATCTTACCGAGACGTACCCGTTCCCGGACGGCCCCGATACTGTACTCTTTCTGAGTCGCCTCTTCGGGGGTTACCCGGATGTCAGTGACCTGGCTGAACTGTTTGACCTTCAGCTCACAAACCCGGAGACCGATCTTGGAAGTCCTCGGGAGACCGGTGGTCACGGAAGCTGCCATGGAGTCCGAGAAAGTCTTGCAGACTACCCCGTTAGCCTTGAGAGTCCGAGAGTCACGCTCCGAGAAAGTATCCTCGTAGGCCTCATCACCGTCTTCCAGGATCCCAAGGATCTTGGAGTCGGGACAACTCGGGTTCACTGTCACATCGACAGCCTTGAGTCTCTGGATCTTCTTCCCGATGTCATGCCCGGAGCCGTCGGGTTCCCAGTAGCACACTAGGACACAGGAGCATCCCAGCTTGACACCACTCCTAAGGAGACCCTTGAAGCGGCGGATCTGGTTAGCCATGGCGGGATCGAAGAGGCCCTCATCGAAGACCTCGGCTTCCGCATAGACCTTGTCACCTTCCATCCAGAGCCGGGAGATCTTCATCACCGGGGCGGGATTATTGTCCGTCACGATCAGGACACCATCGTCCTTCCCGATCACCGACTTCAATTTTCCCTGACCCTCAGGCAAGGAGTCGAGGGACCTAGACCGGTGGGTAAGGGTACACAACATGGACCCATCCTCCAGCGCTTCCTTCGACCGGTCTGACCTGATGTACTCAGCCCAGACGTTCTCTGGAATGTAGCTACCATCACTGGCATTTTTGCTACAGGTCCAGATCAACATTGATATCTTCATGTACCTTTATTTTACTTACACTAGATCGGTACCCAAGGTCTCCCTTGGGTACCGAGATTTTTATCAGGGCATCCCGGAATCCTTCCGGAATAGCTTCATGAATTCATCGATTGTCTCACGATCCCCCTCTGAGAATCCTGAGTCTGGTCCAGCCTCGGTTTCCCCGAGTTTCTGAAGTTCCACTTCAGCCCCCTTGATCAGGATCTCATCTTTCAGGGACTCGATTGTCTGGATGTAGGCCAAGATCTTCTCGATGCACACGAACTGGTCGGCATACGTGAGAGTCCCGTCAGTCAGTCGTTGGGGGTCCAGGACATAGTCTACCATCATTGCCAGTTTCGATAACATGTGAAGGTAGATCACGGGCCGGATACTCTGAAATACCTGTGACAGGTAGAGCTCCAAGACCCGCGTTTTCTTCGGGTCCGAGACACTAACGAGGGTCCTCGAGATATCCCCAAAGTCGACCTCCAGAGAAGTCCCATATTTCCGATTGTAGTCCGAAATGATCTCGACGAGGCCGGCATTAATGGACTCAGCTTTCTCCAGGTTCCCGGACTTCTCAAGGGCACTGGCGTCCCGGATGATATTCCGGACGCCCCCGGAGGTCCCTGGGATTACAGGGGTTGACCCAATGAAGTCAAGGGGATCCCCCACCGGCAGTTCCTCATAGGAATCGGTAACGGGAGTTGGACTTAGGCCCTCCGATTCTAGGACCTGTTTCTTAAACTCGTCCGAACCGAAGTTTAGTCCGTTAATCATGGTAAGATTTTTTTTGGGACTATGACTGAAGTCTCCTTCAGTCATAGTGGTTAGGTTAAGTCTCCCTCGAGTTTAGAAGTCGCTAGCAACGACACCGCCGATAGGACGACCAAGCTTGCTTCCATAGTAAGCACCGGTCAAACCGAGACCTACACCGGCACCGATCTTGGCACCCTTAGGAAGTTTCTTGATGGCCTTAGCGATCTGAGTCCTGGTCTGGAGCTTAGCAGAAGCCTTCTGTGCATCTTTCGTTACCTTCGAGATCTGCTTGTCGAAGCCAGAGGAGATGCGCTTCAAGTACTTCTGTTCAGAGAGGTTACCGCGCATTACGGCCTGACGTTGAGCGGTAGCATTCTTGTACTTCGCAATAGCGTCTGCTTTGTCGGCTGCCAGATTCTTGAGAGCATCCTCAGTAGACTTGATGAGAGCCTTGGAGGCAGACTTAGAGTCCTTAGCGACACCCTCTGCATACTTCAAGCCACCATAAGTGAGTGCACCGCCAGCAGCGAGACCTGCACCGCCACCTACGAGTTGACCGAGATCGCGACCCTTTTCTTGTTCCTCGCGGCTGAAAAGGGAGTAGTTGAGTTCGTCCATGAAGTCGCTGAACAAAGAGAGTTCGCTCTCAGTCATGGTAACAGAGTACAGCTGCTCTTGGGGCTCGCTGTAAGAATAAACTTTACGTCTTACGTACATTGTAGTTAAAGATTAAGTTCGTAGCAGGCCCCAGTGAAAAGTTTAGGGGTATTCACTGCAAATATAGGTTAATTACTGTTAGTCCTTGTTAGGGTTGTATCGGTGGTCCTCGGTGGAGGCCTCCTTTTCTTCGAGGGTCGTGCTAACAGCCTGGCCCTCGGTAAAGATCTTTGTCCCTAGTTCTTCCATTACTTCATTGGTATTGGTCGGAGAGGGGTCGTATTCCGCTTCACTAGACCCTGTCGTCCCCCAGATTTTTCTTGCTCTATCTCCAGTCGTCGGGCCTGCACTCGTTCCCGGGATTCCCGAGAATCACGAAGCTGTTCGAGGCGTTGTTGCTGGACCTGCCTCCGGAAAAGACCCTGTCGTTCCTGAGAACTCAGTTGTTGAGCGAGCCTCTGGTTCTGCATGATCTGTCGTTGCATCCGGAGATTCTCAGCCTGCAGGGCTTTCGCCATCATCCCGGGGTCCGCCTGGGCGGGCATCGGCTGTTGCTGAGATACCGCCGTCTGTTGTCCGGCCATGTTCCCTGGGACTGCCTCCTGACCCGCCGTCCCGGCGACCTGAGGGGAGTCGGTATAGATCCGTTGTACTTTATAGATTGCCATACACTCTAGAATATATTCTCCAGGGCCTCCTGGAATACACCATCGGCCCCGAGGATAATATCGGATGCCGACTCTGTCATCCTCGTCAGGATCTTCGACTGCATCACGTAGCCAGTTCCGACTCCATTCTCGTTTCCCTCGGAGAGGTAGAGGTGGAGATTGTAGATGCTCTGTGTGAGGCTATCCCAGAGGTCCTTCGAGCCTGCCGGCGATTTCCCGGCGGCATTATCGAATACCAGGGACGCCTTCTTGGGGTGGTCGACCTTGAACCGTGGGGGTACAACCCTGAGGTCGTAGGCTTCCCGCAGGAGTCTCTGAACCTCCGGGAGCTCGATCTGTTCGTACTGGATCACGCTCTTCAGGTAGACACTCAGGTCTGGGGTCCGGTCTGTACTAAGGTACCTCACCGGGATTCCCTCACGCTCCAGGTCCTGTGACAGTGACTTACTGTAGGCCTGGTCGAAAGAGACACTGATGTTGTAACGCTTGGCGAGTTCCATCAGGAACTCGAAGATATGGGCGAGACTGGTCTCCTGTCCATCTTTCCGGGTGAGCCCGAAACAGGCATACACTCGATAGATCGGCTCCCTGGTCTTACCACGGACCTCCCAGTGATCGAACGCCGAGATGCTGATCCCGGCAGTATCCGAGGCCACTGCGATATCTAGGCCGACACTCAAGAAGGTCCGAGGGGGTACCTCAGCGAGCGCTGGCTCGACTATCGGCCAGATCCGGTCGGTCTTGTCGTAGAAATCGACATAGAAGGTCTCCGGGATCTTGGGGGCATGTTTACTGCAAGCCACCAAGTGACTAATGTCACCCCCGAAGAATAGATCGCTAGAGCCTGTACTGATTCCACAGACGTCCTGGAGGGTCTTATAGATGTCAGCCTTCAGGTCCGGCTTTAGCTGGATCGGACACCGGATGATCCGGGACTTATCGAGAGACCGGTCAGTCTTCGCCCGGTCCTCGCTGAGAATCTGTGGAGTCACTCGGCCATCCCCGATGTAGACGGGAATAGTCTGGCCCTTCGATTCCCGGTAGGCCTCAGGGCGTACCTCGTAGTGGGCGGGTCGACAATCCCATGTCTGCCCCGGATCGGCGTTTTCCAGGAAGGTCTCGGTAGGTCCAGAGGCTCCCTTGGCCGACGAGTCGACGATAAAGCCCCCTACCAGTTCTCGGACCTCCGAGGTGTAGCGGGACTTGAAACGGATCAACATCGAGTTCACCCGTTCCACCGCTTTCTCTGGGTTCGGCCAAAAATTGACTTCACCCATGATGGTGAAGATAACGTCCGACCCGAGACCTCTGGCCGCTAAGGGACCGGAGGTGATAACCCGGGTATTCGGGGTCCTCGGGGGATCTCGGAAGAAAGGACTCTTCTCGAGGGCTTCCTTATAGAAGTTCGCGAATTCCTTGATAGCCGCCGTCTCGTCTTTGTGATAGACGACATAGGCCATTGGCTTCGGGGCCAGCCCGAAAGTCTTGTAGGGATCCCGGAGACAGCAGAGTCTGGCATGCGTCAGCATCATGCAGATCCGAGAGGTCACCGACTTACCGATACCGATGGCCCCGGAGAGGCACAAGAAAGGGTACCTGGTGAGGTGCCCGGGATAGATTGTCCCGAGGGAATCTTTCCAGAAATCGAAGATCCTGGTCCCGGAATCGAAAAAGTCGGGGCCCCCTAGGTAGTAGGGGTCCGTATAGAGTTGTTGAACCGTCGGTGGTCGAACGACATAACCGACGAGACGAAGGAATGAAGCCTCCTTAGCCTCGTCCGATAATGAGTTATACCTCGCCCGAAGTTCCTCAGGCTTGAGGATCGGTCCCGAATCCAGGTTATACGGGTCGTCTCCGATCCCGACAAACGGATTCGTGTTCATGAATGTTTTTTTTGTAGTTCCACCCCACAATTCTCATAGTGGAGTGGTTCTCCATCCCCCTCCTCCAGGGAAATGGCTATTGTTGCTGTTGCTTCAGGAAATCGATGTCCCCAAGGTCAAGACCCATCTGTTCGTACTGAGCCCTAACTTTCCGTTCCATCACCTTCAGGTAGTCCTGGATACTCTGATCATTGATCAGTTCACCGGTCCCGGGATCGGCATCCTTAATCATGCCTTGGATATAGCCAATGAAGGCCTTCGGGTCGATCAGGGGAACCGTGGATTCGAGAGTCTGGAGGGCAGTCGTGAGGACCCCGGAGATACCTTGGACGAGGCTCGAGATATTCTCGATCGTGTTCAGGGTGTTATTGTACTCGACGGTCGACTTCTCGAGGAAGTGAATTCGGACGAGGCTGGGATCCAGGTCAGACTTGTAGATCACCCGATAGATTTTCCGGACAAGCTGGACAGTCGACTCCTTAATCCCGAGCATGATCGAGTTCACCCTAGAGTTGGCGCGCTCCGAGGATTGCAGGATTGCCCACTTGTTCCCGGAGGTCGAATCTAGGATACTCGCCGGCAACCCGATAGTGCTGAGGACACTCTGCCGGTTCTGGTCGAGGGTCTGCATCATCTCAAGGATCTTGTCCGACAACTTGTCGGTACTGATCAAGCCCTTGTTCTGAATGGTAGCATTGAAATCCGGGATTACCTTGGTGCTCTGACTGAGAACATTCTCGATCAGGCTGGTAACGTCGAACTGGGCGCTCAGGAACGAGCTAAGGTCATTGTAGGAGTTCAGCATCCGCTGTACTTTCGTGCAGAGTTCCTCGGCATTCTCCATCGGGACTCCCTTGTCGAACATGAGAGCCAGGATGCTAGGGGTACTGAGGTCACGAAGGGACAGGAGACTAATCAGGAGATCCTTGACCACCAGTTCCTTCAGTTTCAGGAGGGAACTGTAGAACAGTGGCATGGCTGCCACGTAGTACTCAGGCTCGATCACCTTGTCCCGGTTCTTCGGGTCCCCAAGGACGGGGGTGGCGGCGGCGCCGGGGCGGGGGCTATCCTTCTTGAGAATCATGTCCGCCAACACGTTCCCAGGACTCTTCGGGGTAGTATCACGAAGGTCATTGTCGAGTTGCATGTTCGGGGTCCCGAGATAGAAACACTCTTCGTAGGGAATCTCGTAGGCCTGGTCATCGGAGCCCTTGGCAATGAAGGACTCCGGGGCATCCAGGGTCCGCTTGATGATTACCGCGTTCGGGTCAATCAGGGGGAGGACATTGAACTTCAGGTGTCCACTGTCGTCCCGGCCAGTCTTGAGCATTCCGTAGTAGGCACCATAGAAGATGCTGGACCCGAGGTGTGTCTCGATGTACTGGAGCCACCCGATCTGTTTGTTCAGGACCTCATTGATCCGGTCGGTCACCTGCTGATCGGTGGATCCGGTGTCGGGGTCAATGATTGAGATCGGCTCGGTGGTCCCACGATCGATGAAGTTCAGGACGAAGTCCGAGAAGAAGCTGACCGACAGTCGGCTGATATCCAGGAGTTCGTACTGCCGAGACTCCGACATACGGTCGTAGTACCCGGATATTTTCTTGCTGGGCTGGGCAGTCCCTAGGAGGGGACTTGTCCGGTCGGAATTCCGGAAGATCTGTGAGACCCCAGTGGAGCCACCGATCTTTCCGTATCCCCCGGAGCCCGGGTAGACATTCGAACGGAGGGGTACCCGAGAGCCACCCGCTTGCCAGCCCGGCATGACCGCGCTAAACACTCGTTCGAGTAGCCCTGGTTTACCATTTTTCCTCATTCTTTGATTAGTCTTTGGTAGGCCTCGGCGAGCTTCCGGTCATACCGGTTGGCTGCGTACCCGGGGCCATTATAACGTTTCGCGACCCCGACCCAGTCAAGGGCCTTCAGGGGCACGACTATTCCTGAGGTCTTCAGGAATTGTACGAAGTATCCGAGCTGGTCGGTCTCCGACCGATACGACTCGGCGAGATACCGGAGGGGATCCGGGAAATTCTGACCGATTATCTGAGGGAACCCGAAGGATGCCGACTTGACTGCCGCCACCGGCGAGATCTGCCAGGCCTCCCGGAGACGCCCATACTCGGCGGGGCCTCCCTTGTAGAGTCCGCGGTTCCAGGTCTTACTCAGGATCCCTGGGTGACGGCTCGAGAGTGCCGCCGGGTCTTTCCCGATGGCCCCTAGGTTTCGCCAGAACAGGTGAGCCTCGAAGAGGGCCGCCGGGCGCTGGTCGGTCCCGAAGGCCCCCATCCGGCCAGTCTCAACCTCCTTGATCGCCTTCAAGGCTTCCGGGCGGACTCCCAGGACGGATGCGGCGGACTCCCAGTCACGGTCCGTGACGGGCCGCCTGGTGTCACCGATGATCCTTGTCCACTCGTCCGCGCCGACGACCCCGGTGGGGGTCAGGCCGGACCTGGACTGCCAGTCCTTGACGGACTTCTCAGTGACCGGCCCGAATGAGCCGTCAGTCTTGAGTCCGAGGTAACTCTGTAGATAGAGTACGTCCGGGTCGGACATCCCGATGGATAATCTATTCAGCATACGGAGGAGGTGTTGTATCCTCAGTCGGAGGAGCCGGGGGTCCCGGCTTTTTCTTGTTCTTCCAGATCCCGGTCACCGAGTCAACTCCAAGCAGTGTGACTGCCCCGAGAATAAATTCGTCGGTCATTCCTGGGAGAGGCCGGCCGGTCACAGTCGACCAGATGTAGCACCCAAGGAGAACGATCCAACCGGTTATCCCACAGAACCGCTTCGAACTGAGGGAACCTACTCTCGACTCGAGGAGGCTCTTGATAGGATTTGTCATGCTCTCACGCTATGTTTACACGACTAAGGTACCCGAACCGTGAACCCCGGGTCAAGTGGGTTACCTCCTCTGTTATCCTTATACGTGATATGTTATATTTACTGAAGAGTACATCCGAATTAAAGGATTATTACTGGTATAAACCGGTGTACGCCGAACCGGGGGCTCTACCAGGCTTACCGGACGGGGCGGAAGTATTTGCTACCCGACCTGACGGATGTCCGACGGACGCGCTCCTGGTGTTTGCCCGATTCCTGGTTTCCTCTTTCAGGTCCGGCAACTCTAGAAGAACAGGGGTCGGATGGTGCGGTTCCAGGAAGGATCCGAGAGCAGTCATGGATATTTTCCTGGAGAGCCTTGACAGAATGGCCCGTGCTGTCTGGATAAAAAGAGGAGTAGTCTATAGAGACTTCTCCGACCTAGGTATGTTTGGCATCTGGAAACACCTCGTGGAGCACTACGGATACGTCGAGGGCCCACAGGACTCGTCGTATGTAGACGATCAGATGGGCAAGTTCAGGAGGGACCTGGAAATAGAGAGGACCTCAAGGAGAGCCCAGCTTCTTCTACGAGAGGTGGTGTCCCTAGAGATCCCCGACGGGCTGTCGAGGGAACTTCAGGACGAGTTCAACAGGGAATCCCCCGACCTGGACTGGATCCGAGGGGCCGTCGGGGTAGCCAAGCTATTGTTGGACCCTGCCTACCAGGGGACCAAGGTCGAACGGGTAATCGTCGTCTCCCCGGAGAAAGTCAAGGAGATCCCCTTCGACCGAGCGCTCGCTGGCAGGATTCCCCTGGATCCCGGATATGCCTATTCGACGGAAGAACTGTTCGAACTGGAGGATTGCCTGGCGCCCTACTACGGATCCAAGGGAATCCTAGATATTTTCCCCGGCATCTCCCCAGCGATACTCCGGTATCCGGACGGTCGTCGTATTCCGGGATACATGTATGTCCCGGGAACCCACTGATAACTATGTTATATCTACTGAAAAAGGACGCGACCGGTCTAAAGGATTATTGCTGGTACAAGCCGGGGTACATTGATGACCTGGAGGACCTCCCTGAGGAAACCAGGGCCTCCATTTTCGCCACCCGACCCGACGGAGGACCCATGGATGCTTGCCTGATAAGTGCGAGACTCCTGGCCTCCGGGATCGAGACTGTAGCCAAGAACGGGATCGGGTGGCACGGAACTCGGAGAGATCCGGAGGTTATCCTGGATATCTTCCACGAAAACCTCGCGAAGATGGCAACAGTCGCCTGGACGTTCAGGGGAGAGGTCTATATGGGCCGGTCCGACATAGGGATGTTCACCCTGTGGAAATACCTCAGAGATCACTACGGACACTCCCCCGACCAGGAGGTTGAGGGGTTCGTGGAGAACGTAGATCTCGCCATGGAATTGTTCGAGGTGAACCTAGGGGGAGAAAGGGTCCTACGAAGGTCGAGTATCATCCGGAGAGAGGCTGTAGTTCTCGGGATCACTGGGGAATCGTTGGAGGGTTTAGAGTCTGAGCTTTCCCGGGGTACTCCCGACCTCGGCTGGGCCCAAGGGGCAATCGAGACGATTGAGGTGATGTCTGAACGGGTAGAAGGAACCGGGGTGACGGTTGTTGATCCCGGGAAGGTCAGGGAGGTTCCGATGGACAAGGCCCTGTCCTCTCGACCGCCCCTAGAACCAGGGTATGCCTACCCTGTGAAGGAGATCATGGAACTGGAGGACCTCCGAGCACTCTACGAATTCGCATGGCTCGTAGAGGAATTCCCGGGGATCGTCCCAGCGGTGGTCTCTCAGGGACCTGGCAAGCGGGGTCTCCCCGGGTACATGTATGTCCCGGAGGAGGACCACGCCGGAATCTCCCTCCATTAACCTTATACGTGATATGTTATATCTACTGAAGAGTATTTCGACAATCGAAGGATATTATTGGTACAAACCCGGGTTTACCGGGAACCTCAAGAACCGGGAGGAAGCCCTCCAGGGGGCCGGCAAAGGGACCGTGATCTTGGACACCCGGGAGGGTTCCAAGTCCGACGTTTCCCTGATCTCCGCCCTTTTCCACCTCCGGACAGAGTTCGACCACGATAACTATGGGGGAACCGGGTGGTACGGGTCGTCGATGCCCGAAGAGAAGGTGACGGAGATCTTCCGGGAACCCTGGGAGAAGGTAGCCCAGGAACTATGGGGGAAACGGGGGACCCTGTACCTCGACCTGAATACCCGGAGTATGCTGGAAATCTGGTCCAGGCTAAAGGAAGGATGGCCGGAGATCTGTGTGACGGGGGATGAGGACCTCTGTGACAACGATCTCCAGAGAAAACTGGACACCGAAAAGGAGAGATCCAGGAACAGATCCCGCCGGTTCGTCCGAAATGAAGTCAAGATGCTAGGACTGGCTCCCGACTCGGAGGCCTACCAGCGGATCGACTACGAACTCGCCAAGGACGACCCGGACTTCGACTGGATCAGGGAACTCCTTGATACGGTCGGCCGGCTGGAATCGATACGCACTAAGCCGGTGGAGCCACTGACCCTGGTCCCAGGGTATGGGTCCATCCAGGTATCCCCGGAGACTATCCGGGAACTCCCTGAGACCTTCCGGCTATCCCAGATCCCCGTACTGGAGCCTGGGTGTACGTACTCGATCACGGACCTCGAGAGGCTGGACGAGTACCTCAGCACCTGGAAACAGAAGGGAGTCCTTGACAGACATCCGGGGCTTATCCCGGCAGTCGTGGTGAGGGGGAAGACACTGGAGTCCGGGTACATGAAAGTCCCGGGATAGGAAGAGAAGAAAACTATAAACAAGCACATGG
>ERZ772764.70-NODE-70-length-66420-cov-3.961682_pt1 | contig 66420 bp, 52 predicted proteins | sample MGYA00512163_ERZ772764 | MGnify/ENA primary metagenome ERZ772764 (study PRJEB29015, sample SAMEA2737903) | human oral metagenome | biome: human oral; feature: human-associated habitat; material: dental | place: China | collected 2094 ... | reverse complement strand
TCAGCACACCGTCGTAGTTGCGGAACATGTGCTCCACGACGGGACGGGTGAAGGCGTACTGGGTGTCGGTGTCAACGTTCATCTTGATGACGCCGTTGGCGACCGCGAGGGCAATCTCATCGGCGGTGGAGCCGGAGCCGCCGTGCATGACCAGGTCGAAGGGACGGTTGTCCTTCCAACCGATCTTCGCGGCGACCTCTTCCTGGATGGTGCCGAGGATCTCCGGGCGCAGCTTCACATGGCCGGGCTTGTACACGCCGTGCACGTTGCCGAAGGTGAGGGCGGTCAGGTAGCGGCCCTTCTCACCCATGCCGAGAGCCTCAACGGTCTTGAGGGCATCCTCGGTGGTGGTGTAGAGCTTCTCGTTGATCTCCCCGACAACACCATCTTCTTCGCCGCCGACAACACCGATCTCAACCTCGAGGATCGTGTTCGCCTTCACGGAGAGCTCAAGCATCTCCTTGGCGATTTCAAGGTTCTCATCAAGCGGCACGGCCGAACCGTCCCACATGTGCGACTGGAAGGTCGGGAGGCCACCCTTGGCGACCTGCTCGGCCTCGATCTCCATGAGGGGACGGATCCACGAGTCGATGTTCTGCTTGGCGCAGTGGTCCGTGTGCAGGGCGATGGTGACGCCGTAGTTCTTCGCAACCTCGGTTGCGTAGGCGGCGAGAGCGAGGGAGCCGGTGACGCGGTTCTTGATCGTCGAGCCAGAGGCGTACTCGGCGCCGCCGACGGAGATCTGGATGATGCCATCGGACTCGGCCTCAGCGAAGCCCTGGATTGCTGCGGTAACGGTCTGCGAAGAGGTGACGTTGATCGCGGGGTAGGCGAACTTGCCTGCCTTCGCGCGATTCAGCATTTCGGCGTAGACCTCAGGGGTTGCGATGGGCACAGGAGCCTCCTTATCAAATGACAGTTTCGTCACTGTCAATCCTCCCACATTCGACGAAGTTGGCGCGAGGAAGGAAGTCCCGACTACGTGCACATTTGCCACTCGACCCCTGCAAGAGTGGCCAGCTCAGGAACCCTACGGACTCACTCCTGTTCAGCGCTCAATTTCCGAGCGTGCTCCCACATGACGATCGCCGCCGCATGCCCCACATTCATCGAACGAGTCGAGCCACGCTGCGAGATCTTCACCACACACTCACACAAGTCGATCATCTCCTCGCTGAGCCCATTCGACTCCTCCCCGAACACCAGGCATGTCCTACGCGGCAACTCAGTCGACTCCAAGGGAAGGGAACCCGGCACATTATCGACACCCACGAGGACGAGGCCGCGACTCGTACACGAATCCGCGAGCGCCTGCGCACTATCCACATGGTCAACCTCGAGGTAGCGGTCCGTGACCATCGCTCCTCGACGATTCCAGCGGCGACGGCCGACAATGTGAACGCGAGCGGCCCCGAGCGCATTCGCGGTGCGCACAATCGACCCGATGTTGAAGTCATGCCCAAGGTTCTCGATCGCCACCTCGAAAGGCAAAGAACGCCGCTTGAGGTCCTCGCGGATCGCGTCCATCGTCCAGTAACGGTAGTGGTCCTCCACGTTTCGCCGATCGCCGAGGGCGAGGAGCTCCGGGTCGTATCGAGGGTCCTCGGGCACTGGCCCCTCCCAGGGGCCCACTCCACAAGATGCCCCGCCCTCGTTAATCGGACCCAAGGGGATGATCTCGTCACTCATATCGCTCACCGCGCCCACGATAGTGCCAGTGAGCGGAAGAAGATGACAGGATGGGGGCATGGCTCAGCTCCTGTCCAAGGACGAAATCATCGTCCGTCACATGCGAACCCACATTAAAGCAGTCCTCGGCAATATCATCGCCGAGATCCTCCTTTTGGCTGGTGGCATCCTTGCCACCGTCTACATGCCGCCCGAATGGGAGCCTTTCAGTCTCGCTTTCGTGTGGGCGATCGTTCTCGTCGCGACGCTCCCCCTGTTCCTCGTGCCTGTTCTTCGTTGGGCGTCCTCCACTTACACGCTCACTTCGAAGCGCGTCATCACACGCCATGGCATCCTCAACCGTCGTGGCCATGATCTTCCACTGTCGCGCATCTCCGATGTCGCCAGTGAGCGCGACCTCGTCGATCGCCTTTTCGGATGCGGGACCCTCACCCTGCAAACCTCCTCCGACGACCCGCTGGTCCTGCATGACATTCCGAAGATCGACTATGTGCAGCTCGAGGTTTCTAACCTCTTGTTTGACGATGTGCAAGGCGCGGTGGATGCCGACCCCGAGTAGGTTGAGTGAAACACGAGTAGGCCTGATTGAAGCACGTGAAGCGAAGGGCGGGCCCGCTGGCGTTTCAGTGTCACAAGCTCATCAGTTCTGCGTGAGAAGCTCATCAGTTCTGCCGAATGGGCGAGTCGCCTCGGAACCGTCAGTTCCTTCCTCATGGCGGGAACTAAAATCGCTTCTGGGGAGTCTCCTGGCGCGGTGGGGTCCGGCCTTCTCGGCGCCGAGGCAGGAAGATTCATCGCGGGTGCTCTCGAATCAGCGGGCTGCTGTGGTTCTGGAGCCGCATTGTCACTGGCAGCTGCGGTGGCATTGTGTCGGCGGAGCACTGCTTGTCGGTAGAGCAGTGACTGTCGGCGAATAGTAGGTGCGAAAGAAGGATATGAATCCCTGATTCCGCTACGAATGAGACGGAAGCTCATTGACGAGCCAACCCCATGACCTCGTTGATCTTCTGCGCCTAGGGAATCGTCGACAGCAGATCCCAGGCTCTGAATACCGGTCACCCGATCCTGCGCATTCATTCCTTCACAATCGAAGAAACGCTATGAGGATCAGGCGAAAGCCACGCTCGTGGACACGCGAAGAAGCAGGGCCCGCCGAGTCCTCGAGTTGTGCCACAACCCCCGGATAACCATCCGCAGTGACAAGACCGACGAGTGTTACTTCACAGCCACGAGATTCACCACCGCGCCATGAGGTTCACTGACCCGCCCTCGTCACCGAAAATGCCCCGCCCTCGCTCCCGAAAAGACATGACGAATGCCCGTGTTTTCGCCCACGAGCCGGTGACCGCTCATGCCCCGAGGCCTACGATGGCGACATGACGATAATGAACAATGCGCCCAAGCCCCTCGCCGAAATGCCTCCCGTGGCAGCCTGGCTGTCGGACATGGACGGCGTCCTCGTGAAGGAGAATCGCGCACTACCAGGAGCAAACGAGTTCCTCGACGCGCTTCGCCGCACGAACACTCCTTTCCTCGTTCTCACGAACAACTCGATCTTCACGAACCGGGACCTTTCCGCGCGCCTGGCGAACTCCGGCCTCGACGTTCCTGAAGAGAGCATCTGGACCTCCGCGAACGCAACCGCCGCTTTCCTCGCCCAACAGTCCCCCAGATCTACCGCCTACGTCATCGGCGAGGCCGGCCTGACCACCGCCCTTCACGGCGCGGGCTACGTCATGACCGAACAAGACCCTGAATACGTCGTCCTCGGTGAGACCCGAACCTACGACTTCAACTCCCTGACTCGCGCGATCCGACTGATCGAAGGGGGAGCGAAGTTCATCGCGACGAACCCCGACGTGACGGGCCCTTCGGATGAGGGGACATTGCCTGCGACCGGTTCAATCGCGGCAATGATCACCGCGGCCACCGGCAAACGCCCCTACTTCGTCGGCAAGCCGAACCCGGTGATGATCCGCGCCGGACTCAACAAGATCGGCGCGCACTCCGAGCACACCGCAATGGTCGGTGACCGTATGGACACCGACGTTCAGGCCGGAGTGGAAGCGGGCCTGCGCACTCACCTCGTTTTGTCCGGGTCCACGTCTCGCGAACAGATCAAGGACTACCCGTACCGTCCCTTCGGCGTCCACGAAGGGATCGGGGAGCTCGTCGAACTGGTCAAAGCGCACGTCGGCTAAGCGCACATCGGCTGAGCGCCCGCCTGCGCCGGGCGGGTCTGTGTTTGACTCGTTGAGGAGTTTTGCTGGCGTGGATCACCCTGCCTGCGCCGGGTGGATCTGCTCGTAGCCTCCACCCGGCAAATGCGCCCGCTAGGCTGGGAACCATGACGAACGACTCTCATAAAGCACGCTTGTCCGCCCTCGTGAAGGACCTCGCGGTCATCCACGAAAAGGTGACCCTCGCCTCTGGACGCGAATCTGATTTCTACGTCGACATGCGCCGGGCGACCCTCCACCACGAGGCCGCTCCTCTTATCGGCCACGTCATGCTCGACCTTCTCGAAGAGGCCGGTTTCGCTCCCGGGGACGACTACGTCGCCGTCGGCGGGCTCACAATGGGCGCTGACCCGGTCGCCGCAGCGATGCTGCACGCCGCCGCTTCACGCGGACTCAACCTCGACGCTTTCGTCGTGCGCAAGGCCGCGAAGGACCACGGGATGAAGCGCCGCATTGAAGGCCCCGACGTGAAAGGCAAGCGCGTCGTCGTCCTCGAAGACACCTCCACGACCGGCGGCTCTCCCCTTGAAGCCGCAAAAGCCCTCCAAGAAGCCGGGGCCGAGGTCGTCGCCGTCGCAGTCATCGTTGATCGTTCCACCGGAGCGAAAGAACGCATTGAAGCCGAGGGCTTCCCCTACTTGCACGCGCTCGGCCTCGAGGATCTCGATCTGGCGTGAATCTGGTCTTGGCCCGAAGTGAGTCTGGCTCCCAGGCGGAGGCAAGCCTGACTCTCAAGCCTGAGTCTGGCTCCGGGGGGATTTCTGAGCACAAAGGTCCTCGGCCCGCATAAAACGGGCCGAGGACCTGCACTCAGACGCTTAGCCGACCCACTTGCCGTCGGGCATAAAAGTATGCGGCTGACCGTCGATCACCTGTGTCGTCCCCGCGAGCATCACACCTGATCCGGGCTGCAGATAGTACCAGGAATATCCCCACTGAATCCACCCGGTTCTCTTCACACCCGAGAGGTCATAGAAGCGCCATCCATCGGAGTGTTGAACCCATCCGGTCGCCATCTCACCAGTGGGCTGAAGGTAGTAGTCGGCCCCGTCAACCGTGATGGAGCCCGTCTGCATCACGCCGGTTTGCGGATCCAGGTAGTACCACATACCACGGTCTGAAACCCAACCGCGCACTCCGGCACCCGAAGCTGAATAGAAATGCCACCTATAAGCGTGGTGCACCCATCCGGTTGCCATCACACCATTGGGGTGAAGATAGTACTCTGCGCCGCCAGACATGATGGGTCCGGTGATCATTTCACCAGAGTCAGGATCCAAGTAGTACCAGATCCCCTCCTCGGTATGCCATCCTCCTAGGCGCTGCCCTGTCGCCGCTAGGCGGTACCAGCTCCCGTCCTCCTTGTACCAGCCTGTGCGGATGAAGCCAGAAGCGTCGAAGCAATACACATCGGCATCAATGGTGGCCCAGCGAGAGGTCAGGAATGTGCCATCCTGATTCCGGTACTTCCAACGCCCGTTGTCGACAACCCAGGTTCCATCCTCGACTTCCATCGGGTGTTGCGCGCTGCCCTGCTGCGGCCCAGCCTGCACTTCTTCTCCGACTACAGCATCATCAGCTACATCGTCATTAGCGGGGTTCGCGTTTTCCGGACCGTTGACTGGAGCGAACGAGGATCTCGGCGCGTACTCGGCCTGGTGATCAGAAGACTGGGTACGGTCCTCAGTCACTTCATCATCAGGATCCACAAGAGAGGACTTGCCTGAGGGTTCAAGGGAGCTCTGCGTCCATTCGCCCTCTGGTGTTGAAGAATCCGCTAAAGGTGAGGCCATCGCCGTTCCAGCAAAAGAGGTAAGGGAGAATAGGGCAGTGCAGAGAACGGCGCCGGTAAAGGCGGAGTTCGGGAGGAGTTTCATCTACAGTCCTAGGGTCCTTGTCGTTGGAGATGCGTGAATTACCTGCCCGACTGTACCAGTATTGAAACATCTCGCGCTGTGTAAGTGAGCCGAGCCTCACTGCCATGAATGGCACTCAATTAACAATGTCGACACTTCGATTTGAGACAGCTTCTCCGCCTCAGCGTTTCAGAATGTTCCTCGAAGGTGACATTTATAAAGATTCGTGAGTGACACCCTATGGAAGATCGAGGGCGCTCGATACCACTCACCCAAGCGAGCCGCCACCGGCGATCATCCATCCCTTCAGGGATTCACCCTTAACTCGTCGATATCCTAATACGCCCTCCCCAGAAAGAGCAGGTGATTCGGGATTGTGAAAATACGTGCCATTGGACGCAGAGTCACGTCACCCAAATGTTGAGGATGACCATTGCAAAATTACACCACCCCAAGAAAGAAGCCCTCGCACAGAATTACTCCACCCCCGGGAAAGAGCTGACACTAATCCTCACCCTGGAGCTACACGGGGATTGTTCATCGCGCGCGACACGCACCGCGACCACTATTCTTCTCCCGGCGACTGCGCCTCCTTGTATAAGGGTGGCGGCGCCATATCCGAGGATATGGCGCCGCCACACAAAGGCTCTGACGAAAGCGATGATCCGCGCTGCCGCGACCTTAGTAGAGCCAGGCTCCTGAAGTGCTGAAGTAGTACCAGGTACCGCCGATTTTCACCCATCCGGTCGCCATCGCACCACTGCCATGGAAGTAGTACCAGGTACCACCAATCCACGCCCACCCGGTCGCCATCGCACCACTGCCATGGAAGTAGTACCAGGAACCGCCAATCCACGCCCACCCGGTCGCCATCGCACCATTGGAGCCGAGATAATACCACGTTCCGTCATACTCCTGGTGCCACCCGATGTGCATTCGAGTTGTTCCTTCTTCGAAGAAGTACCACTTGCCCCAGATGAGATGCCATCCTCGAGCGAGACTGGCATCGCCTGTCGTCCAGTACCAATATCCATCAACAAAGTGCCAGCCGGTGTAGGCGTTCCAGTTGTTATCTGTGAAGATCCAGTCGTGCACCGATTGGATCCATCGCCCTGTGCCATCCGCTGAGGGCACGCCGTTGGGATAGCTGTAATACATATTGATGGCGTCCTGAGGAACGTTCACCGCAACAGTGGCCTCAGGCTGCGGCTCCAAATCAATGATCTGTGCCTCTTGCCAGTAGAACATCGTTCCCGGGTAGTAGATCAGCACTGAGCTCGTTGAAAACCAATTGCCGTCGAGCGTGATGTCCTTTCTAAAGTCAATGGCCAAGCGGTATTGCCCCGAGGGGATTCCAGTCATTGTGACGTGCCCCGTAGACGGGTTGATCTTCTTCGAAGGGTGAGGAGCGCCCGGATACGAATGAACCGGGATGAGACTCGCATAGGCGTTTGCGAGCCACTGAGGATTCGTCCCCGCTGGGAGCTTCACCGTGACGCTCAACGTTCTAGTGGCCCTGCTGTCTTGCGCATCGGGCGATACGATCTCCTGCGGTGCCAGCGAAGGATCCTCAGATTGCACTGATTGCGCATCTAAGTGATCCTCCCCGTCCACAGGCAGCATCTGCCCACCCGGCGTTGCGTTCGCCTGACTGGGAATAACCATGGCGACGACGACGAACAACAATATGGCGACTCGAAGGAGCGAGCGCCCAAACGAACGAGTAACAGCAGACATGACCACTCCTCACGCAAAAGCAGATCCCTTTATCACAGTACGCACTTACCAAGCAACTTACTAGATGCATCTCACATCTAAGGATGCGAAGGGTGTGCACCTTCGTGCTGTACACTCCGCGACAAACAGCTCGGAAGCGTCCAGTAGTACCTGTGAGGAACGGAAACGGTTACATATGCGGGACGGTTCGCATGACGCGGCGCGTCGCCCAGCGCGGGGCGATTTTCATCGCTGCCATCGCAACCTTGAAAACCGGGGTCGGGGTGATGATGACCCTGGCACGGCGCACCGCGTCGAGGGCCTCTGCGCAGACCTGCTCGGGTGTTGCCATTGCCGATGCGGGCGCATGGGATACGTCGACCCCCGCGTTTTCAAAGAAAGCGGTTTTCACCGGTCCCGGACACACAACTGTGGTAGTGACGCCCGTACCTCGAAGCTCCTCCGACAAGCCCTCAGTGAAAGCCACAACCCAGGCCTTGTGCGCCGAGTAGGTGCCCGCCCCCGTCCTCGATGCGACCGAAGCGACATTGAGGATCGCACCTCGTCCGCGAGCGCGCATCGCCCGAGCCGCGTGGTGGCTGAGAATCATGACAGCGTGAACCATCACATCTAATCCGCCCAGCTCAGCAGCAAGATCATTGTCCGGGAAGGGCTTGCCGAGTCCGAAACCCGCGTTGTTCACGAGTAACCCGACCGGGGCTGTTTCTTGGTCAATACGCGCCGCAACACGCTCGCAGTCTTCAAGCTTCGACAGGTCAGCGACGATCACTTCGGCTTTAACGTTCGCGATCTGGCGGAGACTATCAGCGAGCGCGTTGAGCAGCTTCTCTCGTCTCGCAACGAGGACGAGGTCGTGGCCTGCAGCGGCGAGTTGCCAGCAAAACTCCTCGCCGAGGCCGGAGGTCGCACCAGTGACAAGAGCAGTTCCCATGCAAGAAGGGTACGTCGCAGCCCCCTTATGCGCCCTCCGATATGCGGTGGCAGTTCCCATGCGAGAAGAGTGCGTCTCTCGCGGTTTTAGGACGCAACAAGGTCCTCTTGGCGGAGGTTGGAAAAGCAGCGAAACGGGCGAAGCTAGTAGGGACGGATCTCAAGAGGCTAAGAATTGGAACGCCAAGTGGAGTACCAAGTGGAGTGCCGGCCGGGGAAGCGAGTGTGACATGCAGGCTAGCGCGTTTGCAATCCACAGACTGCGGATATCCACAATTCTGGGACAGTGGTTTCCCTCGATACAGCACGCCGACTACATTGACACGAGGAGATCCTGACACCAAGTGATCTGCGAATGGAAGGGGAAAGGCAATGGCCAATGGCGAGGACACCTCTCCCGAGAGGATTCAATCGCTTGAAGAACGGGTCGAAGCTCTTGTGACCCGAGTCGACGCCCTGCTGTGCCATCTGGAAGGCTCAGGAGCTACACTCTCGATTCCCAGCAGCGCGCGAGTTGATGTCCCCTCCTCTGCTTCTCGCTGCGCGATGAGCCCTGCTGTTCTTCAGCCTTCATTCCAAGCTCCAATTACCCCACAGCCCTCAACTTCGACTCACACTCAAGCTCCTGTTGCGGCCACTCCAGCTCAAGTCCCAGTCCCTGCGACTCCGCTTCAAGCCCAGGCTCCACTTCCGGCCACCGCGCCAACTCCGGCTCCTGCGCCGGTCCACACTCAATCTCCCCCTATCCCACAATCTCCAGTAGCTCCTCGGGGACAGGGATCGCACCTCCCCAAGGGCCAAGTACCCCCGGCCGTCAAGGGCACGATGATGCCTTCACTGAAGGATGCGAGTTCCTCGCGCCTCATCGTCCTCCTCCTCTCAGGCCTCGCCGCGCTTCTCGTCATCCTCGCGGCAACCAGTTTGATCGCCCTCCTCTGGGACTCCATTCCGAACTGGGTGAAGGTCTTGACTCTTGGACTCGTTGCGATCGCTATGACCGCATCGGGGGCTCTTTGGCACAAACGGGAAGCGCACCCCAGCATTCCGCCGGCAACTCTGACGGGAATTGGCGCCGGACTCGGTTATCTCACAGGAATTGGAGCGGCACTTCTCGAGGTTCTGCCGCCAATCGGGGCATTCCTTGTGCTGCTCGTCTGGACGATCGCAACCACCGCTTTGGCAACCCTCAGCAAGATGCCCTTCACCCTGATCGCAACCGCGATCGGCGGAGTTTTGACCCTATCCCTCCTGTACTCGCATGCACTCGGACATCCTTCCCAGGCGCTCCTCGTCGAGGGGCTCATCCTCGCCTATTCCGCAGCTTGCCTCGTATCCTCGACGATCGCGTCCCGGCCACTCCACGGTGCTTTCAAGCGGTGGACCATTGCTTCTTCAGCGGCTGCCACCGTACCCGCGTTGCTCTTCGTTCCGGTCGAAGCCGCCTCCAAGCAGTCCTCCCTAGGCACATACATCATGAGCATCGCGTTGGCCGTCCTCGCCCTTGTAACCGTCGCCTTCCTCGTGCGCGAACCTGAACAGCGCGAATGGCAATGGGTATGGACCCTCGCCCCGCTCGTCGTCATCATCTCCTACCTTTCACTGACGAGCATTGCGGCAACTGAAGAAGAACGACTCTTCCTCTCCCTCGTTCATTTCCTTCTCTGCCTTGGTCTTATCGGCTTTGCCGCTACACCTAAACTCTCCGGCCCCGTCAAGGGGCTCGCCGAATACGCGCTGCTCGCCCCGCCGATCTTCCTTCCCCTCCTCGACGAGGTCGGTGTCGCGCCCATCACGACCGCTTCCTACAAGACGCTAGTGGACTGCGCGGCCTGGTTCGTGATTCTTGCCTGCGCAGCACTTGCCACTCAACAGCGTTCTTCCTCTTTCCTCGTGATTCTCCCGATTGTTGCGCTCTATCGGGGCTTCGACTTCACGATGGAGACCTTCTCCGTAATCTTCATCATCCTCACCCTACTCATTGCGACGGTCCTCATCGACCGCGCCCTTAAAGCTCTCCCATGGCAGCGCGCCTTCGCCATGTGGCTCGGCATCTTCGGCCTCATCTTCAAGGTTCCTTGGGAGATCGTGTCTCAGATCCCCAAACACAGCACCTACAGGAATGCCCTCGAAGTCTCCGTCATCTTCCTTGTCTTCCTCGTGGTTGCTCTTCTCTTGATCCTCGGATTGGCGACCCCGAACATCGGTCCGGCCGATCTGTGGATGGGGCGACGACTCATCTTCTCCTCCACAGCTGGAGACAGTGCTGCGACTTCACGCACCACGAGCTTCTCCCCAGCTTCTCCTGCGCCCATGTCGGCGGCTCCTGCCACAGGATTCGGGCAACCTCCAGGGATGCCGAGACGCGAATCCGGGGGAGTTTTCGCTCCACTCAGCGTACTGATGACTCTGTTCTTCGTTTCGAGCGTGACATACATACTGCCTTTGATGCTTCTTAGTTCCGTCTGGAATTTCTTTTTCGGACTGCCCTCAGCATCCTCCACTCCGCTTGACCTCGTGGTTTCCCTCGGCATGCTGATTCTCGCGCTCGCCTTCGTCCTAGCGATGAAGTCCTACGCTACCCACTCGCTCTACGGGATCCTCATTCCCTTAGTCCTTGTCTCTGTCGTCTGGCAAGCATTCAATGTGATTCGAGCCCTCGACAATGCGCCGTGGGTCGCGACTCTCATGGTTCTGCTTGTTGGCGCTGCAGCCATCGTGTTGGGCTTCAGGTGGAAAGCACCGAATATGCGGCTCACTTCTCTGGTGATCGTCATCATTGCGGTCTTCAAACTCTCACTCATTGACACGGGCTTCAACGATTCGATTTCACGAGTCCTCTCCCTGCTCATTGCTGGCCTGATCTGTTTCGCCCTTTCCGTTCTCTATTCGAAGCTCAGCGCTAAGGCTCGGGCGAAAGAGACTCTCCCCTCAACAGATTTCGTTACGCCAGGTTTTTAGGCCGTAGCGAGCGCTGCGGTCCCGCTAGGTGCAGCGAGTATCCCGGGCGCTGCGGGCATGCCAGGCGGAGCCGCAGTACCAGGCGCTGTGAGCATGCCGGGGACTGCACCAGTAGCAGGTGCAATGCATACGCCGCCTCCCGTTCCTTCGTCCACGACTGTAAATACGATGCTCGGTGCACCTGCACCGGGTGCTACCCACGCCAGGTTCCACACCCACACCAATTACCACTAGAACCTAGCCCTTACAACCTAGCCACATCGGCACCAGTACTCGCCCCAGATACTTCGAACACACCAGGTGTCACACCCACGCCAGACGCACACCCACGCCAACCACCACCAGAATCTAGCCCTAGCAATCTAGCCACATCGGCACCCTTACTGACCCCAGGTGGTTCGAATACACCAAGTTCCACGCCCACGTCAGATAATGCGAGCTCCCTCGAAGATCATGCGAACTCCCCCGGCGCGCCGATAGACGGTGAGGGTCGATAGGGTTGAGGGATGAAGTTCGCAACCTGGAACGTTAACTCGATCCGTACTCGCGTCGACCGTGTCATTGCCTTCCTCGAACGCTCCGAGGTCGATGTGCTCGCAATGCAGGAAATCAAGTGCACACCCGAACAGTTCCCGATCGAACCCTTCACCGCCGCCGGGTACGAAGTCGCAATCCACGGCCTCAATCAGTGGAATGGCGTGGCCATTGCCTCGCGACTGCCGATCGTGAAAGTCCAGGATCATTTCGCAGATCAACCAGGATTCGGCGAACCCAAAGTCGTGGAAGCGCGCGCCCTCGGCGTCACACTTCGAGGCGAGAACGAAAAGGAAACCTGCATCTGGAGCCTGTACGTGCCCAATGGGCGCGAACTTGACCACCCGCACTACGCGTACAAGCTCGACTGGTTGCGCAAGCTTCGAAGCGACGCGCAATCCTGGCTCGCCGCCGACCCGAAAGCCCGCATCGCAATGGTGGGCGATTGGAACGTCGCCCCCTTCGACGAGGACGTCTGGGATATGAGCGCATTCGATGGAGCGACCCACGTCTCCGAACCCGAACGACAAGCCTTCTTCGCCTTCGCTGAAGACGGGTGGACTGAAGTGACTCGTGATCGCGTCACGAACTACACCTTCTGGGACTACCAGCGCCTGCGTTTCCCGAAGAACGAGGGAATGCGCATCGACTTCGTGTACGCCTCCCCCGCCCTCGCTCCCTCAGTTTCTGCCGCGCAGATCGACCGTAACGAACGCAAAGGCAAGGGAGCTTCCGATCACGTTCCTGTGATCATCACCCTCAAGGATTGACCGTGATTCAAAGGCTGTGACTGTTGAGGCAGCTCCAGGCCCAGGAAATGTGGCCCCGGTCCAGGAAATGCACCCCGCCCCTGGACATGCGCCCGCGCCACCATGGCTGAAGGTGTCGATGGTCTTCAGCGCCCCGCCCCTGGATATGGGTCCGCACCCTTGGACATGCGCCCCACCCTCGTCGAATCATCGATCAGAACTCCGGTTCCCACGTCAAACATGCCTGCGCGCCCGATCTTCAAACAGGCCCTCGACCTCGGCCAGGCCAGGCCCGGCCCAACCCAGGACATACGCCCCGTCCTCGTTCATGTACAAGGCTCGACGCAGGGCTCTTCCTTAGCGAAGGATGAGGGCGAGGAGCTCTTCGTTCATAGCGCTCCAATGCTCCTTATGCCAGGCACCGAATTTCTCTGTTCCGAGGAACGCGCAGGTCGCGCGGTGAGTACGGTCAACCCAGAGGAATGAGCCCGAGACTCCGAAATGTCCGACGGTGCCCGCGGGGAAGCTCGGCCCGGTCCAATGGGGGCTTTTGTTCCCCCTGATCTCGATGCCCAGTCCCCAGGGGCACGGAGCGTGACGCCCATAGCCGGGCACCACGCCGACGAGCTCCGGGAATTGAGGAGTCATGGCCTCTTGCGCGAGCTCGGGCGAAATCAGGGTCGGTTCCAGCATTTCGCGGCCGAGGATCAACAAGTCCTCGACAGATGCCACGCCCGCCCACGCGGGTGAGCCCACGAGTTCGGCGGTCGTCATTCCCAGGGGTTCGAACACCGCTTCTTCGATCCAACGCTCGATCGGAGAACCGCTCGCCTCCTCGAGTACCTCTCCAAGGACCTCGAATCCCGCATTCGAATACACCCTGCGTTTAGCGACGCTGAACTGGGGTTCGCGCGATTCGTAGGGCAGGCCCGAGGCGTGTGCGAGCAGATGCCGGATTGTCGAGCCTTCCGGTCCAGCCGGATCATCGAGTGAGCACAATCCGCGTTCAACGGCCACCAGAGCCGACCATGCGGTACACAGTTTCGTCACTGACGCCAAAGGGTAGCGCTTCGAAAGATCTCCCTGCTCGTGAACGATTTTACCTCCTGCCCACAGGGCGAGTGCGTGAGGGAAGGGAATATCGATTGAGAGCGCCACTGTGGCTCCTTCCATGGGGCGTTGGCTCCATTCACGATAGCCGAGCGACCCGGCGAGTCCACGACAGGCGCCCCCGTGCCCGACGCTCCTGCCCGACAGATCCCGCACCCTTGTCCATCAGGCCCCCACGCTCGCCTGACCACGCACCCCCTCGCCCATCAAGCCCACACCCCTGTCCGCCAGGCCCCACACCCTCGCAAAAGGAGGCGATCACGACAAGTGGAGGGGATATAACCCCTCCACACACCGCCAAACCCTCCACACACAATCAAGGAACGAGAAAGGGGCCCAGCCGGGCGCGGATGACGCGCCTGACTGGGCCCGAGAGCACTGTTCATCGGCCTCACTCAGCCCGAGCACTGCTCATCAGCCTCGCTCAGCCCAGGCACTCCTCTTCGGCCTCGCCCAGAGCAGCCTCCTCGGCAGCCTCGGCGGACTCGAAGACCTTCATGCACAGGCTATCGAGCTCGTCCGAAACATCGACGCGCACGGTCCTCCCATCCGCGATCTCCCCCGCGAGGAGCATCTTCGCGAGCCTGTCGCCGATCTCTTTTTGGATGACTCGACGCAGCGGACGCGCGCCGTAAGCCGGGTCGTAGCCGATCCGGGTGAGCCAACCGCGTGCGGGTTCGGAAACGAGCAGTCCGATCCTGCGGTCTTCGAGACGACGAGCAAGGTCGGCGACCATGAGGTCGACGATCCCGGACAGATCATCCGCAGACAAGGGGTCGAACATGACTGTCTCATCGAGTCGGTTGAGGAACTCCGGTTTGAAGGAGCGGCGCACGGCCTCCATCACGGCCCCTCGCCTCTCTTCCTCGTTCATCGTCTGATCCGCGAGGAACTGGGAGCCGAGATTCGAAGTGAGGATGAGGATCGTGTTCCTGAAGTCCACGGTGCGCCCCTGCCCATCGGTCAGTCGCCCATCGTCGAGGACCTGGAGGAGCACATCGAAAACCTCGGGGTCCGCCTTTTCAACCTCGTCCAGGAGGATCGCACAGTACGGACGACGCCGAACGGCCTCCGTGAGTTGGCCGCCCTGCTCATAGCCGACGTATCCCGGAGGGGCGCCGACGAGGCGAGCGACCGAGTGCTTCTCGGAGTACTCGGACATGTCGATGCGGACCATGGCCCGCTCATCGTCGAAGAGGAACTCCGCGAGAGCCTTCGCCAGTTCCGTCTTACCGACGCCGGTCGGACCGAGGAAGAGGAAGGAACCGGTCGGACGATTCGGGTCGGCGATTCCGGCGCGCGAACGACGCACAGCATCCGAAACCGCCTGAACCGCCTTCTTCTGGCCGATGAGTCGTTTCCCGATCTCCTCTTCCATGCGCAAGAGCTTGTCGGTCTCCGTTTGGAGGAGCTTACCCGTGGGGATCCCCGTCCAGGATTCGACGACCTCCGCGATCTCCGTCGGACCGACTTTCTCGGCGATCATCGGCTCAGCGGAATCCGTGTCAGCTTGTTCGGACGCGGCCTCGGCCTCGCTGATCTGGCGTTCAACCGCGGGGATCTCGCCGTTTTGGAGGCGCCCCGCCTCCTCCCAGCGGTTCTCACGGATTGCGAGTTCAAGCTGAGTGCGAAGCTCGTCAAGTTGGACGCGCAGCTCGCCGACGCGGTTGTGCCCGGCTTTTTCCGCCTCCCAACGGCCGGTGAGAGCCGTCAGGGTTTCCTGCTTGTCGGCAAGATCAGCGCGAAGCTTGTCGAGGCGCTCCTGCGTGGACTCGTCCTCGTGCTCGGGATCGGATTCTTCGAGGTAGGACTCTTCCATGCGCAGACGGTCGACCGCGCGGCGCAGCTCGTCGATCTCAACGGGGCTCGAATCGAGTTCCATGCGGAGCCTAGATGCTGCCTCGTCAATGAGGTCAATCGCCTTGTCGGGCAGTTGACGCCCGGTGATATAGCGGTCGGACAGGCTGGCAGCGGCGACGAGGGCGCCATCGGAGATCGTCACCTTGTGGTGGGCCTCGTACTTCGGGGCGATGCCGCGAAGGATCGCGACCGTGTCTTCAACGCTCGGCTCGCCCACGAAGACCTGCTGGAAGCGCCGCTCAAGGGCGGGGTCCTTCTCAATGTTCTCCCGGTACTCGTCAAGGGTGGTGGCGCCGACCATGCGGAGCTCTCCTCGGGCGAGCATCGGCTTGAGCATGTTCCCCGCATCCATCGCCCCCTCGGAGCCGGCGCCTGCGCCGACGACCGTGTGGAGTTCGTCAATGAAGGTGATGATCTGCCCGTCAGAGCGCTGGATCTCCGCGAGGACTGCTTTGAGGCGCTCTTCGAATTCGCCCCGGTACTTCGCGCCGGCAACCATTGCGGGCAGGTCGAGGGCGATGAGGATCTTGTCCCGGAGGGATTCAGGGACGTCGCCTGCGACGATGCGCTGCGCGAGACCTTCCACGACTGCGGTCTTGCCGACACCGGGCTCGCCGATGAGAACAGGGTTGTTCTTCGTGCGGCGGCTCAGGACCTGGACGACTCGGCGAATCTCCGCATCACGGCCGATCACGGGGTCGAGCTTACCCTCGCGCGCCACCTCCGTCAGGTCGCGGCCGTACTTCTTGAGAGCCTCGAAAGAACCCTCGGGGTCGGCGGAGGTGATTGCTTCGGGGCGAAGACGTGCGAGGGCTTCGCTGAGCGCCTCCGGGGTTGCGCCTGCGCTTGAGAGGATCCTCCCGGCCTCGTCCTTCGAAGCGGCGAGGGCGATGAGGAGGTGCTCGGTCGACACGTAGGCGTCCCCGCCTTTGTCTGCGAGGCTGCGCGCCTGGTTCACGACATCAAGGAGGGCGCGTGCGGTCTGAGCTTGGGATGTGCTCGCTCCACTCGCCGAAGGGAGGGTGACGAGGGCGTTGCGGGTCCTCGCTCCGATTGCGCTTCGGTCTGCGCCGACGGCGTCAACGAGTGCGGTGGCGATGCCTTCCTTTTGTTCGAGGAGGGCTTCGAGCAGGTGAATTGGCATCACCTGGGGGTTGCCTGCGGCTTGGGCGGATTGGAGCGCGGAGGCGATCGCCTCCTGCGCCTTCGTGGTGAATTCCGTGGTCATGTGTCCTCCTTCGACGCGTGGCGTCGAGATGTGCTTAGCGGCCGAGAAGTCCTCGATCACGCTCTGCACTTCTCAACGCCCCCATAGTTGAGTCTATTCCACTCAACTTTGTGGCTCGTGTCTAGGGACCTTGTACCGGACCTCGGAACCACGTATGAAAACGGCTCGTACCACACCGCCACGGAGCAAAGGACCTTGAGCCGAAATCAGGTACGAGAAAGGCGGGGCAGCGAAAGAATCGCCCCCCCGCCTCACCGATAGGACAGACCTTCCCTCAGGGATCAAAACTCCCTCAAGGATCAGGACTCCGAGGAGTCTCGGCCCTCATCATCCGATTCGGGCACACCAAGATGCTCGTTCAGTTCATCGAAGAACTCAAGGGTCGTTCCCAAAGCACAGCGGCACTGGGTGTAAAGCTGCTGATCAGTCATGCCCATCTCAACATCGAGATTCAACTCGGCGAGAGACTCAAGTTCCCCATTGACCTCGCGGAGGGCGCATGTTGGCCATAGATGGGTACGATGCCATTCCTCAATCCGGAACATGACCTCTTCGCGCTGGTCCTCACGCGGCGTTCCCTTCCAGAAACCCACGACGGACAAGACATCATGATGAGCGCCGACCATGCGGAAGTAGAAGTTGTGCCCGTTCCAGCGGCTCGCAATGTCCCCATCATCGTCAAGACTCCACTTCCACCCGAAAGAATCGAAGAGTAGGCCGAGGCGCTCAATGGTGACCGGGCGAACCGTGAAGTCGGTGAAGGTCGGGGCCTTGGGTTCCTCCTCAGAAGAGGCTGCTTCTCCCTCAGGGGCCTCGGGCTGCTGCTCCCCCACAGGGGCAGAGGAGTGCTCCGCGCCCATTGGGGCCTCGGGGTGTTGCTCCCCCACAGGGGCAGGGGAATGCTCCGCGCCCATTGGGGTCGCGGGCTGCTCGCGATGCTCATCGCCATCGCGTGAACGATCTCCTTCGCCAAAGCGATCGGAGAGCCAGGAGAAGATACCCATCAGAGTCCGAGCCTTTCGATCATTTTGTCAAAGAAATCTGTTGTCGTCGCGATCCCGCAATTGATCTGCTGCAAAAGCTGCGCGTCCGTCGCCCCGTACTCCCAGTGCACAGAGTTCTCCGCCTGAACGCGGATCTGACCGTCGTCTGTGATGCGGTATTCGCACTTGGGCCAGAACTTCCTCAGGTGCCAATCCATGAGGAAAGCACGAACCTCTTCCAAGCGATCAATCGAGATCTCGCGGTTCAAAACGCCGTAGACCTGGAAAACGTCCTTCTCGGGGCTGAGGAAGCGGAAGTAGAAGGTATGGAGATTCCACATTCCCCCCAGGTCTCCCTCGTTGTCGACAAACCAGCGCCAGCCTTGTGAGTCGAAGATTTTCTTCACGCGATCCTGCGTGATAGGGGTCGGATTCTGTTCCAGAACAGGATCCGACTGGGGTACGTCAACACCCGACACGTCGCTCATGAGCCCTCCGATCAGTTTTTCTAAGCATAGCGAGGCGGGCAGGTATTTCCGACCTGCCCAACCGGAGCAGAGCCTGAAGCTCCCACTCCGATCTCATCCTCAATAGCGTGCAAGTGCTGTCAGAATCACTTTCCTCTTCTGGTTCACCACGATGAGCCAGACGATACCTCCGACGGTGAGGAAGAGGCTGAGAACACCGACTCCCGTTCCCCAAGCGAAGCCGGAGAAGCCAGCGTTCATAATCGAATCCGCGTCAAGGCCCGAGAACGCCAGGAGATTGGAACTGCCCGATCCCACGCACTCGAGAACGTAATCACCCCGTTCGAGTTTCTGAGCAAAGAAGGCGTCATTTCCGACGAGCTCCATCCGATGCGTGCCGCCGCTGCCCTCGAGTGAGCAGGAAGTGACATTGCCGGCCTGACTGACAACCATGAGCGCACCGGAGTCGTCAACTGTGACCGTGTCTCCAGAGGCGACGGGGCTCATCCGGTCCATCATCGAAGTGAAGTCAATCCCACCGAGGATCCCTCCAACGAAAGCCAAGGGCGCGATGATTACGGCGCTGAGGATCCCGAAGACAATCAGGAGGATCGGGCCCACGCGACTGGGAACCTTGAGCACGGGGGCACCCGTATTCGGGAAGTAGCCGTTCTGGTGCGGGGCGGGCGCAGTAGAGGGAAATTGTTGGCCATAGGAGGACCCCATTGCGCGCACGGCATCATCAGCGAGGAAGCGAAGGGGCAGGTCCGCACCCGACTGGGTTGCCTGAGAAGCGTTGTGTTCTGCGCCCTGATAGGTGCCGTGAGGCTGATGAGTGCCATAAGAGGGACCTTGCTCGGCCGGGATCTGGCCGTACTGGGGCCATGGAGTCGATGCCTGCGATGGGGCTTGCGAAGGTGTTCCCTGTGAGTGTTCAGACGAGCGCTGTCCGTATCGAGGCTCGTCATTCATCTGTGATGCCATGGTTCCTCCACATCGTGTTCAGTATCTTCAGGTTATCGAATAGCAGTGCCCAAGACCGCAGGGCTTTCCCCTACTCCCCCCTGATTCCCCTCAGGGCGAAGCCCCACGCCAGCAGGCGAAGCCCCACGCCAGCACCACGAGGCGTGTTTATCCCCGAATCGACGAAGGCGAGCAGCTTGCCCCCTTCGTCATCGCCGAGAGCGAGCCCACGTGGCGTGCAGGCTTGCTTGGATACGTGTCGCCCAAGGGAACGCGGGTGGTGTACGTGCTGGGCGGGCAGCACGAACGGTGCACGAGCCAGCTGAGCGAGCGCGGGTGAGACGGTCATGCCGAGGAGTTGCACGACAGCGACAACGATCCACCCGAGGGAGCGCGTTCGGTGAACGAGCCACTAGGAGCGCAGATCGCGCATGATCCGCCCACAGGAACGCAGAAGCTGTAGGAGCCTTGTTGCGAGCGAGCAGCTCGAGAGCACGAGGGGACCTCTCAGACTCCGAGCGTCCCGAGGCGCTCGGCGCGAAGCGCGCCAACTCCCGGCACCTCCAAGGGCTCCAGCTCGAGGCCCGTCGCACGCGAAATCAGCAGGTCCGCAAGCTCAGGATTACGCGCAAGGCAAGGGCCATGCATATAGGTCGCAATAATCGATCCTTGAACAACCCCGTCGTAGGCGACGGGCGCAGGCTCGCAGCCTTCGGGCGTGCCATTGCCCGTGCCCTTCACAACGCGACCAAGGGGCTTCGCCTCCGGGCCGAGAACGGTTCCTCCGCCGTGGTTTTCAAAACCCGTCAATGTCTCTGTCAGCCCCTCGAGCATCGGCTCACTCACGAGTTCACCGATAGAACGCGAACCTTGAGGGTCGGTCGTAATATCCAAGACCCCAAGGCCTGCGACGCGTTGATCGCGCGCATCTCGATACCAATGGCCCAAGACCTGCAAGGAAGCGCAGATCGCAAGCAGGGGGCGCCCCGCATCGAGGGCACGCAAGAGGCCGGGGTCTTCGCGCAACTTCTGCGCTGCAAGAGACTGGGCGGTGTCCTCGCCACCCCCAAGAGCGTAGATATCAAGGCTTTCGGGGATCGCGTCGAGCAGGCCGACCTTGACGACTTCGGCTGCGATGCCGCGCCGACGCGCCCGCTCCTTGAGCACGATCGCATTGCCCGTATCTCCGTAGGTGCCGAGGACCTCGGGCATGAGGACCCCGATCCGCAGGGTGGATTCGCTCATCACTTCCTCGCCTCCCTGGCATCGAGGATCGTCTTGAAATCTCGCAGAGCCGTGTAGTTGAGGAGCATCTCGACTCGTCCGGGCTCGCATGCGGCAAGCGCCTCCATCGGTGTTTTCACGAAGCTCGTGTGGATGTTCGCATATTCGAGGCGCACCGCCAGGTCGGCGCCGCGTTCACCGCAAGCCACGACGCGGATGGGCTCCCCGTCCTCGTCGCTCGTTCGGGCGAGGGCGCCAAAGTCGACATCCCAGAGCCAGGACAGGTCCTGTCCATCAGGGATCTGGCCATTGACCCCGATGACGACCTGCTTCACCTCCGGGTCGATCATCGTCATCGTTTCCTGCCAACCCGCGGGGTTCTTCGCCAGCATAATGCGAGCCTGGCGGCCATCGACCTCGTAAATGGAATACCGGCCCGCGACCTCGTGAACAGAGCAGATCGCATCGGCGGCGGCCTGCGGGGAGACTCCCAGAGCCGCAGCGGCCGCGACCGCCTGCGCAGCGTTAGAAAGATTCGCTCGACCGGGCAGGGCAAGTGCAAGCTCGACACTCACTCCATCAGGACCATTGAGGCGAGCCTTCGGGGTGGAAGCGGAAAGATCAATGTCGTCGAGCCACCAGTCGGGGCGGGGGCGCTCGCACAACTCCGGCAGGGCGCCACCAGACTGGGCAGGAACGAGACGCCAGGTACCGTTCTCCCACAACACTCGTCCGCCGCGAGGATAGGCGATGGAATCCGCGCCCCAACCCGCTCCCGCCGCAACCCACACGACCTTGGAGGAGGAGCAGGCCGCCGACACGATGAGCGGATCATCGCAGTTCGCGATGATGATGGCGTTCGGATGCTCTTCGACGGCCTGACGCAGGCGCAGCTCCACCGAGGAGATCTCGCCGACGCGATCAAGCTGGTCGCGAGACAAATTGAGCAGGACAAGGACCTCGGGGTTCACCTCGCCCGCGACTGCGGGAAGATGCATCTCATCGACTTCAAGAGCCGCGAAGGGCGCGCGCGGGGCGTTCATCAAAGCGGTGATGACGCCGGAGGCCATATTGTCGCCGTTCGTGTTCGAAGCGACAGGACCGCGGGTTTCGAGGGCGGCGCGCACCATCCGGGTCGTCGTGGACTTCCCGTTCGTCCCGGAGACGATGACCGTATCCATTGGGGCGGCCAAATCGGCCATGATCCTCGGTGAGACGCGCATCGCGACCTCTCCGCCGATCATCCCTCCCGATCCTCGACCGAGGGCTCGGGAGGCCGCTCTCGCCGTTCGCCCTGCGGCGACAGCGAGTGCACTCCTCGGGGAGAGTCGAGGTCCAGGTCTTTGCGAAGTCATGCGGTAACACTAGCGCGAGCCACAGCCCGTGACCGCAATGGCACAGGTGAGAGCTACGGGCAAGCCCCCATATTCTGCGCGGCGGAGGCATTGCGAGCATTCAGCGTGAAAATGCGAGAAGTCGATGCTGCTCTGCCAGGCTTGCAAGAGAAGTTGCGCGACGGAAGGAGCTCGTTCCGCCCGGGGCTGATCCGCAGCTTGGCGAGCAGCAGATCAGGAATCCTTGCGCCGCCGGGCAAAGCGGTTTCCCGCGAACCGACACGCCAACCAGGCGACTCACCTCCGATTACACCCGACTCCAACAGCACACAAGGGCAGTGCGACACAGCAAAACCAGTCACAGATCAGGTGACCCCGTCAGGAGTCGCAACTCCCTATGGGTCGGCAGAGAGAAGAACGAGCAGCAACCAACACACCGTACAAGGCGAACAGCGAGGCGCAGCCGAAAAAGAGCGCTTGTATGGTGACACGCACTAAGAGCATTCCCCAGACCGCGTAAGAAATGAAGATCGCACCATACGAAATCAACGAGAGAAGACTGAAATACGCTGGCTCGTCCGACTCTTTTGCACGCGAAATGATTTGATCGGTCAGGAAGGGGGCGATTAACGAACCAGCCAACCCTAACATGAAGAACGCCAGGAAATAGGAGCACAACGATACTTGAGCCAGAAGAATAAAAGCGAATGCCAAAAGCAGAAGAACACCAGGATGAAACACCTTCACCTTCGACATTCTCGGAACCCTATAGAGACAGGCCGCACCCAGGGTGCCGCCCACCACAAACAATGCGACAGCAATACTGAAATTAATTGAGCCAAATCCATTCGCCGCAAAACTGCTCGGCAAAACGACATTTAAAACACCCGATAGAACCAACTCGATTATCACTATCTGCAGAATCGGAGTAATCGTCGAAAAACTGCCAAACAGACGACGAATCACCGGTCCAATCTCCAACTTCTCACGAACCGAAGAGACGTCCGCCGCACCGATTTCACAGAACGTCATCTTGAAGTATAGGCAGGTGGCAAGAGACGCTGTGAACAACAGGAGAGCGACCGCATTCTTCGACAGGTACGCCAGAGCAAATCCACCTGAAAGCGCCGCCAAGGCTAGCGACAAGTTGAGCGCCACCTGCATCAAAGCAAGGGCACTCAGATAGTTGTTATCCTGCGACAGACGGCGCAAAATCAGTGCCGAAGCGGGGATGAAGACCCCATCACTCAACGCAAATATTCCTAGCGCACCAAGCACAACATACGAGGGCGCTCGGAATTGCGCAGTAATGAGAATCAGTGAGAACGCTAGAAGCCGACCAAGGAGTCCAACATGAGCAGCACCTATCGGATTGCAGTGATGACTGACCATAGGAGAGAGCAGCAGCCCAAGAAGCCGGAGCAACGAGATGAAGGTCAATACAAGAGAAGCTGTCTCACCATTGAGATCGGAGAATAACAGCCAGCTGAGGCACACGAACAGAAATTGATCTACTGAAGTAACGGCGAGCCCGAAGGCGACCCACTTCCTAATCAACCGTCGCGCCACAACCTTCTCCCCACAGACGTTCCAATCCACACCACTGAAACTCAAATCCCGCCATTTTCCGTCTTTTAACTGGCCCCGACGCCCACTCCCCTCCTCCCTCCCTCCCAAAAAATCACGGAACAGCGAGGAATATTCGCACCCTCAGAGCCTCCGCAACTGTTTCAGCACACGATGCTGACGTCACACGTCGCAGCATTTCACGCTTGCAAGTCATCGAAACTGCAAATGGCTCCCTCAAACATGACACTCGCCGTCCGCCTGCGGGAATGCGCATAAGGTGCACCAGCGCCAAGGCGGGGCGGAATTTCCTGCTTCCACGTGTAAGAGTAACGCACAAGGATGAGGCGATGATCGTCATCTCCAGCTTCGAGATCATCGGTGTCTTGTTTGCCGAATACGCTTCCAAGGATGCGGATGGAGAGCCTCTGAGCCCAGTCCTATTGGGTGTCGCCCCAGAGCTAACACCCTTCACCTAAGAGCCACGAGCCACGAGCCACGAGCCACGAGCCAATGGTGCGCGTGCGGGGAGTGTTTCCGGATCGCGATCTCGAAGACGATAGTGCGAAGCGAGAAGCTATCGACACCTAGTCCGCTTAGTGAGGTCAACGTTCCTTACATCGTTGAAGGGTGGGATGACGAGGGTTGAATGACATGGGCACTCGATCGGGGTTGAAGATCTGTTTCCCCTTGGAGGGGTAATGGGCCAGCCACTGAACCAACACTGATCGCAACAGTGACACGTCAGCGGGGCACTCTGATCGGGCACGCGGATCACGATGGGGTTTCGATCTGCGGGGTCACAAGAGCATTCGGGGAAGCCGCAACGGTGCTCCCCTTATCAAGTCCGATCCGTCAACGAACACCACCCATCCTCGCCTGAGCAGAGTCCCCACCCTGACTTGAGCAGAGTCCAGTGGGCCCTCCTCCCCCCGGGGGGTCAGAGAGTATAACTGCCAACAGCTAGCCGACCAACGCCAACAGCTAGTCGATGACCGCGACGCTTCCTTCGATCACTCGCACGCCTGCGGGTCCGGCTTCAATCACTGCGCGCACGCGCTGTTCAGGACGAAAGTGGAAAGGCGGGCGGAAAGGCCTCCAAAGAGCGAGTTCCCCTCTCCCACTCGAAGAACGCCTCGGAGCCCAGCTCCGCTCACCACGCCTCACCGGCAAGACTTCACCGCTGGGCGTCGCAGCGAAGACCCGGTCGCGCCGTTCCATGAGCTCCGCCAATCGCTCTTTCAGGGCAAGGTTCTCCTCCTCGAGACGTTCGACTGAGCGCTCAAGTTCGAGAATCCTCTGGATCCCCGCGAGGTTGATCCCCTCCTCCTGGCTCATGCGTTGAACATCGCGCAGACGCTGAATATCGCGCTTAGAGTAGCGCCGCCCTCGGCCCTTCGCCCTCGCAGGGATGACGAGGCCGAGGCGGTCGTACTGGCGCAGCGTCTGCGGGTGCATGCCCGCAAGCTCGGCCGCGACCGAAATGACGAAGGTCAAAGCCTCCTCAGCCCCGTTTCCCTGCGCCGCCATCGTCTAGGCCTTCGCCTTCGCGAGGAGCTCCGCCCTCGGGTCCGAGTCCTCAAGAGTCGCGATAAAGCCTTCGAGCGCTGCCTTTTGAGTGTCGGAAAGGTCTTTGGGGACGGCGACTCGCACCTCGATGAGGAGGTCACCCTTCGTCTTCGAGGTTTCGACGCCGCGGCCCCGGACACGAAGGACAGCGCCCGATTGGGTTCCGGCGGGAACCTTCACCGTGACAGAAGAACCATCGAGGAGGGGAACCTCAATCTTCGCTCCGAGGGTCGCTTCGGCGAAGGTCACGGGCAAGACGATGCGCAGATTGTCGTGGTCTCGAGTGAACACGGGATGGGTACCCACGTGGATCGTGATGACGAGATCGCCCGGTGCTCCGCCGTTGACGCCGGGACGGCCTTTCTTGCGCAGACGGATCTTTTGGCCATCCTTCACACCCTTGGGCAGACGAACCTTCTGCTTGGAACCGTCGATCGACATGATGACCTCGGTTCCGGCGAGGGCTTCGCGGAAAGTGATGCTCGTTGAAGCGTGACGATCCTCGCCCTTACGAGGACGTGGCGTCTGCGCGCCCCCGAAAGGAGAGCCGGCAAAGCCGCTTCGACCGGGATCGAAGCCTCCCCCTCCGAACCCCTGAGCTCCGGCGAAAGGCTGGCCCGCTCCGAAGAGCCCACCGAGAATGTCACCGAAATCGGCTCCGCCGCCGAAGTTCACGCGAGTGCCCCCACCTGTGAAAGCACCACCGAAAAGGTCGGAAAGGTCGGGGCCACCGGCACCACCCGCACTGAAACGAGCCCCGCCGCTGGCCATGGAACGAATAGCGTCGTATTTGCGACGCTGTTCCTTATTCGACAGCACCGAATAGGCTTCGCCGATCTCTTTGAAGCGTGTTTCGGCCTTCTCGTCGCCGGGGTTCTTGTCTGGATGCCACGTGCGGGCAAGCTTGCGGTAGGCCTTCTTAATGGCCGCGTCGTCAGCGTCCTTCGAGACGCCGAGGACCTTGTAGAAGTCCTTGTTGAACCATTCTTGTTCACTCACCGCACGTCACCTCCTTCTCGGTTTTTGCCCGGGCGTTCCGGGCGTTCGCGGGCGGGTAATTATTGGGGTGGTCACTCAGGGTTGTCCACCATGACCTTGGCCGCGCGCAGGACCCTCTCAGCGCGGCGGTAGCCGGGCTGGAGGACCTTCGCAATGATGGGGCGGTCGACCTCGGGATTCGTATTCGCGAGGAGTGCCTCATGGAACGCGGGATCGAAGTCCTCATCTTCTTGGCCGAAACGCTCCAGAGAGAAACGCTGGCCGAGAACAGATTCGAGCTTGCTCGCGATGGAAGCGAAGGGACCGTCATCGAGGTCGCCGTGAGCGCGCGCGGCATCAATGTCATCAAGGACACCGATGAGCGCTTCAAGGACCTCAGATTTACCGGATTCTCGGTGTCCGGACGCCGCTTCCTTAGAGCGGCGCACGTAGTTCGAGTACTCCTGATTGAGGTTGTACAGATCCGCATGCGCGCGAGCGAGCTGATCTTCCAATTCGGCGATCTTCGCGAGGGCCTTCACAAGGTCCGAGTCTCCGAGATCATCTTCGAAGGCGCTCATGTCGAGCTCTTCGCCCGGAGCGTTCACGCTTGAGGTGTCGGCCTCGGCGGCGGCGTCAGAGTCGGTGGAGACTGACTCAGCGGCCTGCGGCTCGTCGCTCTGGGCTGAGGACTCGGCGGCGGGTTCAGCGTTCGGCGCGGCGGGCTCGGCGCTCGTGGCGCCCTCACCCTGGCCCGCAGGGGCCGACGTCATCTCGTCGGCCCCTGCAGCCTCGTCCTTCGAATCGGGCTCTTCGCCCAGGTTCTGAGGATCGATCACTTGGACTCGTCCTCATCCACGATCTCCGCGTCGATGACATCGTCATCGCCCGCCGAAGACGCCTCAGCCTGCTCGCCCTTCGCCTCAGCGGCCTGCTGGGCGGCGTAGACCTCTTCGCCGATCTTCATGGCCGAGGCGTTGAGCGTGTCGAGCGCGGACTTCACGGCCTCGATGTCTTCACCCTTCAGGGCCTCCTTCACGGCGTCGACATCAGCTTGGACCGCAGTGCGCGTACCCTCAGTCACCTTGTCCGCTTCATCCTTGAGGAGCTTCTCGATCGAGTAGACGACCTGCTCAGCCTGGTTGCGGGTGTCAGCCTCCTCGCGGCGCCTCTTGTCCTCAGCGGCGTGCTCCTCCGCTTCCTTCACCATGCGGTCGATGTCCTCCTTGGGCAGGGCCGAGCCGCCTGTGATGGTGACGGACTGCTCCTTGCCGGTGCCGCGGTCCTTCGCCGAGACGTGAACAATGCCGTTCGCGTCGATGTCGAAGGTGACCTCGATCTGCGGGACGCCGCGGGGGGCCGGGGCGATGCCGGACAGCTCGAAGGTACCCAGGAGCTTGTTGTCATGGGCGAACTCGCGCTCACCCTGGTAGACCTGGATGAGTACGGAGGGCTGGCCGTCCTCTGCGGTCGAGAAGACCTCGGAGGCCTTCGTCGGGATCGCGGTGTTGCGGTCGATGAGCTTGGTCATGATGCCACCCTTGGTCTCAATGCCAAGAGAGAGCGGAGTGACGTCGATGAGGAGGACGTCCTTACGGTCACCCTGGATGACGCCGGCCTGGAGGGCAGCACCAATGGCGACGACCTCATCGGGGTTCACGCCCTTGTTCGGTTCGCGACCACCAGTGAGTTCCTTGACGACCTCGGTCACGGCCGGCATACGGGTCGAGCCGCCGACCAGGACGACGTGGTCGATTTCGGATGTGGAGATCGAGGCGTCGCGGATGACGTCCTTGAAGGGCTTCTTCGTGCGCTCAAGCAGGTCGGAGGTCATTTCCTCAAACTTCGCGCGGGTGAGGGTCTCATCGAGGTGAATCGGACCATCGGCCGTCATCGACAGGTACTGCAGGGAGATGTTCGTCGAGGTCGAGGAGGAGAGTTCCTTCTTCGCCTGCTCGGCGGCCTCCTTCAGGCGCTGCAAAGCGACGGCGTCCTTCGAGAGGTCTGCACCGGTCTTGGCCTTGACCTGGGCGATGAGCCAGTCGACGATGCGCTGATCCCAGTCATCGCCACCGAGTCGGTTATCGCCAGCGGTGGCGCGAACCTGAATGGTGGAGAAGCCGTCCTCGTCCTTGCCGATCTCGAGGAGGGACACGTCGAAGGTGCCGCCACCGAGGTCGAACACGAGGATGAGCTCGTCTTCCTTGCCCTTTTCGAGGCCGTAGGCGAGGGCCGCGGCCGTCGGCTCGTTGACGATGCGCTGGACGTTGAGGCCGGCGATCTGACCGGCGTCCTTCGTGGCCTGGCGCTGGGCGTCGTTGAAGTAGGCGGGGACGGTGATGACCGCGTCGGTGACGGGCTCGCCGAGGAAGGCCTCTGCATCGGCCTTGAGCTTGGAGAGGATGCGGGCCGAGATCTCCTGGGCCGTGTAGTCCTTGTCGTCGATGGTGATCTTCCAGTCGGTGCCCATGTGGCGCTTGACGGAGGAGATCGTGCGGTCGACGTTCGTGACGGCCTGGCGCTTGGCGATTCCGCCGACGAGAACTTCGCCGGTCTTGGAGAAGGCGACAACGGAGGGCGTGGTGCGCACACCTTCTGCGTTCGCGATGATGGTGGGTTCGCCGCCTTCAAGGACGGCGATTGCAGAGTTCGTGGTGCCGAGGTCAATGCCGACTGCTCGTGCCATGGTGTTTCCTTCCTTCCGGTCGGAGCGAGTGTCCCGACCTAGGGTTTCTGACGTTCTACAGACTCACTTGAGTCCCTTGGGCTCAACTTTAGAACAGGAGAATCGCGGGCGCAACACGACGCGACTCACATTGAGTCACATGTACTCAACTCTCGTGTCGGCGCACACAACGGCCCAACAACGTCATAGACGCATCACGGATCACCGCCAGAACACGCTCCGCTCGACGCCCAGCAGCGGCTGACTCGTGCGGAGCACGCCGTCGTACGCCCCGACTGGATCGCGCCGTTATCCGCCTGCAACGACACGGTCTATCCGCGTGACCATTCGTGCACCCCCTCCACCTCCTTGAGTAGGCACGTCCGTCACGAGCAATGACAACACCCGGGGCGCCCACAGCCCACATGACATCACCCACACCTTCACTGCAGTCGTCCAAGGCAACGAACGCCGTCTTATCGTCGTTCCATCAGACACCGCCCCCCGCTGTTGCTTCGCCATCACGGGGAGCGGTTTTCTTTCTGTATCGTGGGGAGATGACCGCGCCATCGTTCCCCAAACACTCTCGCACTGACGCTGAGTTGTTGGATCTGATGATCGCTCGCGGACTGCTCATTATTGACCGTTCACGCGCCCTGCAAGACCTCCAGACCTACGGCTATCACCGTCTCGGCGGTTACAGATACCCCTTCCGCCTTCTTCCGACAAGTGAACAGGATCCTCGTCAGCGCAAGTACCGTTCCGATGATTTCATCAAGGGCGCCGCGCACGAGGGCATGCTTAAGGACAGGGTCCGTTCCTCCGGCCCTCGACCAGACGATCGCCCCCAACGAGACGCGCACATCCAGCAGACGCGTTGTTCGACGCATCCAGGACGAAGCGTGTTTCGCACTGGTCGCACCGAAGTCGGTGGACGGCTCAAGGCGCTGAGCCTTGGCACCGGGCGGGGCGTCGTTGCCTCTCCCAGCGTCAGATAACCCCAACGACAGTAGTCGATACGTCTCTTTCGATTTCGATTTTCCTGATCATCCCTTCGATCATCGGACGAGCCACGTGCATCTGTGGCGGCCTCATGAGACGATCGGGCCATGCAGTGCGAACACTGGGACCGGGGCGCATGCCGCTCCTGCCGTTACCTCGACGTCCCCTACGGCGAACAAGTCGCCGCCAAGTCTGAAACGGCGGCCGAGGCCCTCGCCCTCGTCCCCACCGCCGCGGGCGTCCATTGGCTCTCACCGAGGCGATCCGCGCCCACGGCATTCCGCACCAGTGCGAAACTCGTCGTCGGTGGGACCCGTCGGCGCCCCACCCTCGGCATCCTCGGGCCGGATCGGCGCGGCGTCGACCTTCCGGGCTGTCCCATCCAGCATCCTGCGATCAACCGGGCCACGCCCGCACTCAAGCGCTTCATCCGCTCGCTCGACCTCATCCCCTACGATGTTCCGACCAAGAACGGGGAGCTCAAGTACATCCTCCTCACCGTCGGAGCCGATGACGCACTCATGTGCCGCTTCGTACTGCGCACCCGCGACCGCGTCACCGACATCCGCCTCGCCCTGCCCGACCTCGTAGCCCTCGTCCCGAACCTCGCCCTCGTCACGGCGAATATCCACCCCGCTCATGAGGCGCTCATCGAGGGCCCCGATGAGATCATCCTGTCCAAGCGCCGGATGCTGCCGATCCGCGCGGGCGACCTCGATCTCGCCCTCGGGCCGGGCTCCTTCATCCAGACGAACGCCGCCGTGGCCGGCGATCTGTACCGCCAGGCCGCCGACTGGGCGGCTCTCCCCCTCGCATCGGGCGATGCGCCGCAGACACTGTGGGACCTGTACTGCGGCATTGGAGGGTTCGCCCTTCACGCCGCGAACGCTGGCATCCCCCGAGTCACCGGCGTCGAGGTGTCGGAACGGGCGATCGCCTCTGCGATCCGCTCGGCATCACAGGCGGGACTGTCCCGCACCGCTGCGCGCTTCATCGCAGCGGATGCAACCGCGTGGGCTGCTCAGCAAGACCCCGCCACGGCGCCCGACGTCCTCATCGTCAATCCGCCCAGGCGCGGGATCGGGGACGCCCTCGCCCAGTGGGTCAACGAGCACGCAGGCGAGCGCGTCATCTACTCGTCGTGCAATCCGACAAGCCTCGCCCGGGATCTGGAGGCCATGCCCGCCTACCGGTGCGTCGAAGCGCGCCTATTCGACATGTTCCCCCATACCGACCACGTCGAGGTCGCGGTGCTGTTGCGCCGCACCCCCTCCTGAGCCGTGCGGCCGCTGCGCGTCGGCCCCGACCGCCCCTTCATGAGTCGCGCTCTTTGAGTCGGCGCATGCGCTCCCACTGTGCGAGGCGGTCGCGCACCGCATGCTCATACCCGTTGTCCGTCGGCTCGTAGAGGCGGCGCCGCGCGACGCCGTCGGGGAAGTAATCCGCGCCCGAGAAGCCGTCCTCAAGGTCGGGATCGTATTGGTATCCCGCACCGTACCCGAGGTCCTTCATAAGGCGGGTCGGCGCGTTGAGGATGTGCGCGGGCGGCATGAGCGACCCGGTCTCCTTCGCCAGTTTCCACGCCCTGTTGAATCCCCGGTACACGCTGATTGACTTGGGTGCACTCGCCAGATAGACGACGGCCTGGGCGATGGCGATCTCCCCCTCGGGGGAGCCGAGCCTCTCATAGGACTCCCAGGCGGACAGCGCCACGGACAGCGCATTCGGATCCGCCATGCCCACATCCTCACAGGCGAAACGGATGAGTCGGCGCGCCACGTACAAGGGGTTCTCACCTCCCAGCAGCATTCGCGACAGCCAATAGAGGGAGGCGTCCGGGTCCGATCCCCGCATCGACTTGTGGAGCGCCGAAATGAGGTTGTAATGCTCGTCGCTCGACTTGTCGTACAGGGGCGCCCGCGAGGCGACCAGATGGGCGAGGCCCTCCGCGTCGAGGGGTTCGCCCCTCGGTCCCAGTGCATCGACCTGTTCGACGAGGCCGAGCAGGTAGCGCCCATCCCCGTCACTCATGGCGATCATGGCGGCGCGTGCTCCCTCGGTCAGCGGCAGTGGCCGTCCGATGAGGCCCTCCGCCCTGTCCATGAGCTCTGCGAGAGCGGCGCCGTCGAGGCGGTGGAGCACCATGACGTGGCAGCGCGACAAGAGCGCGCCGACGAGTTCGAAGGAGGGGTTCTCGGTGGTCGCGCCGACGAGGACGACCGTGCCGTCCTCGACATAGGGCAGGAAAGAATCCTGTTGGGCGCGGTTGAAGCGGTGGATTTCGTCGACGAAGAGCAGCGTGCCCTGACCGATCTGCCTGCGCTTGGAGGCAGCAGCAAAGACCCCGCGCAGGTCCGCCACCCCAGAGAAGGTGGCGGAGACCTGTTCGAAGACGAGGCCGGTCTTGCCGGCGAGCAGTCGGGCGATCGTCGTCTTGTCGCATCCGGGCGGCCCCCACAAGATGATCGACGAGATCCGCCCCGCGTGAACCATTCGCCCGAGCGGGGCGTCGGCTGAAAGCAGGTGGTCCTGCCCGACGACCTCGTCGAGGCTGCGCGGACGCAACCGGTCCGCGAGGGGAGGGGTCGTGTCGTCGAATCCGCCGTCCTCAGCCGCCGAATCGAAAAGGGAGGGACCCTCCGGAATCGTCATGGCGCCCGCACCTCCGCCGAGAACGGCGGTCGGGTCGCGCGCCGCATCATCCGAATGCGCACACGGCGGCGCAATCCCTGGTGGTGCGCGAGGGCGCCTCGATACATGCGTCCATCTTATGCGTGGGATCTGCGAGCCGCACGCGACGGCGGGCGCCCGCATTGAGGCGTCATCGGACGATCGCGGGACGGCCGCCGAGGGGCGCCCATCCTCGAAATGTCACAGCTCGTCCATAGGTCCGCCACACGGCGGCGACAGCGCAGCACGGTTACCTGAAGACATGACCATGATGCGACGCTCTGCCTCTCCCGCTCCGCTACTCGCCCGGGAGACCGGCCTCATGAGGCGTTTGGGCACCCAGGTCCGCTACATCGCGTCGTCTCTGTCCTCCACCGGAGTCGACTACCTCATGCTCCTCATCCTCAATGCGACGATCGGCGGCCTCTTCGCCCCTGTCATCATTGCGAGAACCGCATCCTGCACGATGAACTACCTCATCAACCGGCGTGTCTTCAGGGCGCGCGGCGGCCTCATCGCGACCGCGGCGCGCTACTACGCATGGGGGGCGGTGATCATGCTGCTCGCCTACGCCTCACTCACGACCCTCACGAACACGGGAGTGCCCCTGTGGGCCGCATCGATCGGGGCGAACTCGTCCCTCTTCGCACTCAACTACCTCGGCCAGTCCTACCTGGTCTTCGGCACCGTCGAGGCGCTGCGCTGCGATGCTTCCCGCCTCGGCTCGCGCGTCGCCGGTCTGCTCGCCTCCGGGCGCGCGCGCCTCGCGGCCGCGGCATGAAGCGGGCGGCGGCGAGGACGGCGCCCCGCCCTCGCTCTAGGCCCGCCTGCGGGAGGCGAACACGCCCCCGGCGACGGCCGCGGCACCGGCGATGGCGAGGACGAGGAGAAGCCCGCCGGCCCCGGTGATCGGCAGCGCGCCCACGATGCCGGCACGAGGAGAGGCCGGTGCATCGGATGCGGCGTCGCGTCCCGTCACGGAGACGACGAGTTCGCTCGTCACCACCCGCCCGTCGGCGAATGAGACGGTCACGGGGATCCGGACTGCGGTCGTCGCATGATCGGCCGGCACCGTCCAGCGGATGACGCCCGTGGTCGCATCGATCACCGCATCACGCGGAGCCGACTCCCCCAGGGTGAACGATGTCCCCTCGGGCAGGGTGACGGCCTTGCCCGACTCGTCGCGCACGATCGGAGTCGCACTCGCCTCGTCGCCCGCCGTCACTGCGACCGGCTCGTAGGAGACGCTGAGGGGCGCGATGGGTCCGGGGGCATTCGCCTCGTCGACGAGGACGGCGACGGTTCTGGCGGGAACCGTCACGGTGCCCGTCGCATCGTCCCAGGTCGTCGTCTTCACCACGGGGTCGGAGCCGGAGGCCTGGACGGGGCTGAGGACGAAGTGGCGGCCCGCCTGCCCGTCGACTGCCTGTGTGAGCGGCTCCTTCGAGGCGTTGAAGACGACGAGGACGCCGTTGAGATTCGGATCGACGCTCGTCACCGCCCGATTCCCTGCGTCCGTGGACGCACCGCTTGGGGCGTTGTCGTCAATGAGCATGAGGAAAGTGCCCGGCGCCTGGTCGGGACCGGAGTTCGGGAAGGAAACCTTCTCCTTGATGAGCCGGGTGGATCCGAGTGAGAACAACGGTGTCGACTTGCGCAGGCGCAGAAGGTCCAGGGCTTGCGCCTTCGCTGCAGCGATATCATCCGCGCCGGGTTTGAGGGAGGGGTCCTCCAACAGCGGCCTCATGATCGGCCACTGCTCCTGATTCGTCGACGCGACTGGCAGGCCGTGTCCGAAACCGTTGTCGCTGCCCGTCCAGTCGATGGCATTGAAGTGGTCGCCCGAGTTGTAGGAGTCCCGGTCGAGCGACTTCGAGCGGAGCCTTTCAGTGCCCGCCGCCCAGAACGAGGGGGATTGTCCGAGGGCGACGGTCGCCAGCGACACCGTGTTCATGCGGATCCGGTCGCTCATCGGCGTCGACGAGGGCAGTTTGTAGGTCAGCAGATCGAAGAGCGTCTCATTGTCGTGGGCGTCCACGTAATTGACGCTCTCCGCGGGATCTGAGGCATAGCCCGCGGACAGGGAGTTGTAGTCGATCTGGCTGCCGAGTTTCACGCTCCCGTCGTAAGTCGTCAGCGCGTAATCCTTGAGATTGCCGGCCACGCCGAGTTTCACCAGGTCGGTCCGGTGCATGAGGTCGGCGAGCTGTTCCTCGGCGCCCCTCGTGTCCAAGCCGTTGGGATCGGTGACCGCGCCGGAGCCGAAGCCCTGGAAGACCCGGTGGTCCGCGTCGAAGGGGCCGCCGCCGTGGACTGCGTCGCGCAGCCGGTCATTGAATGCGCCGATCTGCGTGCCGTCGAGCTGTCCCTGGGTCGCCTGCGTGAACAGGGCGTTGTTTGCGACTTCGCCGAAGTTCCATCCCTCGCCGTACAGGTAGAGGCTCGATCCGTCGACACCGTCCCTTTCGAGGGTGAGTTCGGCGAGCGCCTCCTTCGCCCGGATCATAGTGTCGCGGGAATGGTGACCCATGAGGTCGAAGCGGAACCCGTCGACCCGGTAGGCGCGCGCCCACAGGACGAGGGAATCGATCATGAGGTCTTCGCTCATGAGGTTCTCGGTCGCAATATTGGAGCAGCATGTGGAGGTGGTGATCGCTCCGGTCGCATCGAGGCGGTGGTAGTAGCCCGGGACGATCCGGTCGAGCACTGCCTTGGGGTCCTGCCCCGCTGCGGCCGTATGGTTGTAGACCTCGTCGAGGACGACCTGCAGGCCGACGGAGTGCAGAGCGCCGACCATGTCCCGGAACTCCGCGATCCTTGCCCCTCCGTCCTGGTGACCGTCGGCCGCATAGGAGCCCTCCGGGGTCATCCAGTGGAACGGGTCGTATCCCCAGTTGAAGGCGTCTCGATCCGCGACCGCCGCGACCGCCGCCTGCTGGTCCTCGGCCGCGGGACCCGCATCCGGGATCGTCGGAATCGCTTGATCCGCACGTCTCTCGGGGATGGTGGAGATGTCGAAGGTCGGCAGCAGGTGAACGGTGTCGATGCCCGCTTCGGCGAGTTCCGCAAGCGCCCTCATGCCCGTCGAGTCCGAGACGGTGAATGCCCCGTAGGTGCCGCGCAGCGCGGCGGGCACGGACTCGTCTTTCGCGGAGAAGTCGCGGACGTGCAGTTCATAGATCGCCCGAGAGGCGTCATTGTGGACCCGAGGGGACGGGGTACGGGCCCACTGCTCGGGCATGATCGCCGGGTTCATGAGGTCGATGGCGACCGACCTCGTCGAGTCGGCGGTCAGGGCGATCGAATAGGGGTCGGTGACGGTGTTCGTCTCCACCTTCCCGGTCGCCGGGACGTAGCCCTCCCCCTCCCACAGGTACTGCGCACCCGCGGTGATGGCCCCGTCCGCATTGTCCACGACCCAGCGCCCGTCGGGGCCCAGGCGTGCGGGTGTGCGGCGGGCGTCCTCGTCGATCTGGGGAACGGAGCCGGTGTCATCGCCACTGTTCCAACTCAGCAGCGTCACACTCTTCGCGGTCGGCGCCCACAGCGCGAAGGAGGGCCTGGACCCCGTCCACGTCACGCCGAGTTCCGCAGTGCGTGCATCGTCGGAGTACAGGGCGTCGAGGACGGGCGCGATCTGCACTCCGGTGAATGCGAAGGGGGCGGAGTGAGCGGTGGCGAGAACGCGGACCTGGCCGGTGAGGGCCCGCTTCACGGCGTCGACGCCGAAGCCGTCCGGGATGCGCAGTCCGATGTAGCCCTTGAGGTTCGGTCGGAGGTCGGTCGCCTCCTTCGGCAGGTCTGCGGTAATTGTCAGCGGCGTCGATTCTCCTCCCGCGACTGCTCCGTCGATGATCTCCGCACCGCCGTTGCCCGCGGTGACGAGGGAGAAGCCGATACCGGCTTCTCCCGAGACCACCTGATCTGCGGTCACGCCCTTGGGGAGCATCGACGTCGGCCATGCGAGGGTTGTCGCATCTACCCAGTAGGCGGCTTGTTGTCCGGTTCCCATGAGGGGAGCGTCGGCGACGTCGATGTCGAGGAGGTGCGTTGCCATGGTGTAGGTGAATGTCACTGTCTTGTCGGATGTCACAGAGAAGGAGTAGTTCGGACCGTCTTCGACCCCGTCGACGCCGTAGTTCTCCGTCCAGGAGCGGTTATGGGCGACTTTGACGAGGTAGTTGCCCATAGGCAGCTTATTCGTTGAGTAGGTCCATGTCCCGTCCCCATTGGGCGCCATGAGTGGTGCGAGGCAGTCGGGCGCCCAATTGCCGCCGTTGTCCCCTCGCGTGCACCCCAGTGGCGCTTGGAGAGTTCCGGAGAGTGTGATGACAGGGCCGTCCGCGGTATTCCACACCCGATGGGTTGCGGGGTCGTAGAAGAAAGTGACGGGACCGGTTTCGTCCAGCGAGTAGGTGATGTTGTCTCCGCCGGGGACTCCGTTGGCGCCGTAGCTCTCGTCCCACGTCCCGCCGATCGCGACCTTGTACTGCCATTGGCCTCGCGGCAGGTCGAAGGTTGCGGTGTAGATGCCCGTCTCGGGGTCTTTGATGAGGGCGGCCCTGTCGCATTCGGGTTGCCATTCGCCCGAGCACCCCATGGCGGGGTTGTGGGAGCCTGGGATGGTGACGAGGGCGTCGCCGTCTCCGTCGTAAGCGCCTGTGAGGGCGTTCGTCAGGGTCACCGTCGTCGGTGCGACGGTCGGGGCGGCGACGGTCGGGGCGGCGGCACCGGGGATCAGGAGTCCGGCGCTGATGAGGGCGGCTAGGAGAAGCTGCAGGCGGGTCATTATTCGCGGGGCGTGTGAGGGACTCACGAAGACTCCTTCGTCTTGTGCAGCAAGTTACTGAAACTACATATCACAACGTACTCCGTGCCGCCCCTCACGTGAAGACCCCGGTCCATTCGCTGGACCGGCACCACGCGCGATCAGGGGCGGACACAACTCGTCGTCCATACGCTGCGCGGCGCTTGGACCGCGACTCGTACGCCCCGCGGTATCCGAAGCGGAACGGCATCGGTAGACTCTCCTCATGACTCGGACGGCGCGCTTCTCATTGGACGGGATCGTCGAGCGCGACGCACTCGCAGCCGCCCCCTTCCTCCTCGGCGCAACCCTGAGCGTTCTCGGCCCGACCACGGCCGTGTCCGTCCGCCTTACCGAGGTCGAGGCCTACCTGGGCGAGCACGACCCCGGATCGCACGCCTTCCGCGGGCGTACCGCTCGGAACTCGTCAATGTTCGAAGCCGGGGGCCGCATCTACGTCTACTCCATTTACGGCATGCACCATTGCGCGAACATCGTATGCGGGCCCGCCGGGTCGGCCTCGGCGGTCCTCTTACGCGCCGGAGAGGTCACCCGGGGGGTCGAGGCGGCCAGGGCCCGCAGGCCGAGGGCCCAGCGCGACACCGACCTCGCGCGAGGACCGGCGAGGCTGTGCACCGCCCTCGGACTGACTCGCGAGGACGACGGGGCGCTGCTGGGCGAGGCAGGCGGCCGCGCCCGCCTCGTCCTGCCGGAGGAACCGGTCGCGCCGGCCATGATCCGCCGGGGCCCGAGGACGGGCGTCACCGGCCCCGGCGGGGACGGCGACGCCTACCCGTGGCGCTTCTGGATCGACGGCGACCCGACGGTCTCCGCCTACCGGGCCGCCCCTCGACGGACTTCATGAGCCGGACCGGCGCGCGGGGTCCAACCCGCACCAGCCGACGCTTGCACGCCCGAGTCTCCCATGACGACCCATTCCCATTCGGCGCTCACCCCGCGACGGTGCGCCCACCGGCGAAGCGCCTCCTCGTTGACGCACTCCGTCCCGGCGATGAGGATCGCAGTCGACAGGACCTCCGCCATGACTCCGCTCGCGCACAAAACGCTCGCCGGGCGCCGCGCCGACGTCGGCGCGGCGCCCGTCCTCGGGTCGACAATCCGATGGGATGGCGGGCAGGACGCTCCGCCTGGAATCCCGGACGTCGACAGTGCCCCTCCTCGCAGGGGCACCGACCCCGCCCAGTCGTCCGCTCCCCCGACGGTGTCGCGCAATCCGATCCGCCAGGGCGCGCCGCTCGTCCTCGTCCCCCATGCGGCGAGCGATGAGGTTCCAGCGGAGACGAGGACTCCCCCGGCTCCCATGTCGACCGCGAGGTCGCGCAGACGGTCCGCCGTCTCCCCCTTCGCTACTCCGCCGAGGTCGACCCTGGGGTGCGCGCTGTCGCTGCTCGCAATGAGGCGCCACTGGCCGATGTCATTGCGCTCGAGGCGCGACGGCGAGCACGCCCGGAGGGCTCTCGCCCGTTCCCGTTCGTCCGGCGCGAGCGTCGCAGGGTCTCCCGACCCGAGTGCGCGCCCGCCGCCCGCACCCTCCCACAGTGCAGCGAAGGCGCCGATGAGCGGTGTGAACACTCCGCCGGTCGCCTCCGACAGGGCGAGGGCATCGACAAGGAGGCGATCCGTCGACGCGTCGACATCCGTCCACCCCTGTGAGGCGTTGAGTCGCGATACATCGGAGGAATCACGGAAGACGGACCAGAGCTGCTCATGGGCGTCGACGAGGGAGCAGGCGGCCTCGGTGATTGCCCGCAGGTCCCCGCCGTGGCCGACGAGGTCGAATCGGGTGCCCATCGCGGGGAAGGAAACCCTCCAGGTTGGCAAGCCGCTGACGCTGAAATCGACCGTCGCGCCCCATCCCGTGGCACTGCGCGACGACGGGAGTCTCACCGATCCGCCCCGCCGAGGTCCTTGTCCAACCCCTCATCCCGCATCGAGTCGGACAGTCCGGGGATGTCGACCCGGTTTGCCGCAGCATCATTGTCAACCCCCTGGGCTGCGGAAATGGCACGGATCGCGGCCTGCATGAACTGGGAGTGCGCGACGGTCGCACCGGAAATCACGTCGACCGCATTCGGGTCGTCCGTTTCCGTCAGTCGCCGGGAGTATTCCTCGAAGGAGTCCACTGCCGCCTGCGCCCTGGCGTAGTACTCCTCGTTGAAGACCTCCCCCGCGGAGTTCAGCTCCACACTCGAAAGATACGGGGAAGAACAAGTCAGAGAGAGTGAGGGACCGGGGCGGTGGGTACGAAGGGAGCAAGTCAGGCAGTCCCAGGACTCGTTCGTGAAGAGCAGAGGGCGCGCGGACATAAGGAAGCAAGAGCGCGTGGGCAGCAGAGTTCGACGACGAGCGCCGAGGTCGAATGGACACAACTTCGAGATCCGAGGCGCAAAATCAAGACTTCAGACACAGGGTCAAGACTTCAGACACAAAAGCGGGACTTCAAACACAAGGGTTGACCTTTAGAGAGTCACATCAAAAAACTTTGCATATTTGTCAATCCAGACTCGAAATGCACACACCTCCATCAGAAAAACCACTTCCTTTACCAATACTTTCCAAACCCTGAGTGAGCTGCACACAAACTCCCCTACCATCGGAAGGGGAAAATGATTCTTATTCGCCTTTTCTGCTACCCTATTAGGGCCTCCAGAAGCCGGAGCATTCCCATCAATTCAACGGAGACTTGATGTTGAACATACGAAAAGTGATCGGCACAGCCCTGGCCGGTCTTGTCACCCTGGGAATGGCGGGCACTGCAATCGCCGACCCCACTCCCGACCAGACATACGCAATCCCCGCCGCAATCCCGGCCTCGGACGTCGAGAAAGTCGCCACCTGGCAGGACATGAAGTTCGCCATGTTCATCCACTGGGGCGTCTACTCGCACTACGCAGGCTGGTACAAGGGGCAAAAGCAAGAAGTCGGCTACCCCGAGCAGATCAAGGCATGGGGGCACCAACAAACCTGGGATAGTCGCATCCCCTTGTCGGGAATTCCCCGCGAGGAGTACCTCGCTACCGCGCAAACCTTCGATGCTCCCAACTTCGATCCCACCGCGTGGTGTCAGCAAGCCAAAGACACCGGCATGAGAATGCTGCTCATCACTTCCAAGCACCATGACGGCTTCGCCATGTGGGATACGGCGACAACCGACTACAACTTCACCAAGCAGTCCCCCTCCCACCGCGATCCCATCCTGGAACTATCACAGGCCTGCAGTCAGGTCGGCATCAAGTTCGGTCTCTACTTCTCCAACATCGACTGGGAGAAACAGCCCGAGAATCCGTGGAGGAATGACAACACCCTCAACGAAGAGGGCTACATGGAGTACGTCCATGCCCAGCTCCAAGAACTACTCGGCGGCAAGTACGGCGAGATTGCCGAGCTCTGGTACGACATGGGTAAGCCCAACCCCGAGCAATCCGACAAGATGCGCCAATGGGCGCACGAGCTGCAGCCGAACATCATGATCAACTCGCGTGTGGGCAATGATCGCGCCGACTTCGAAGTCGGCTGGGACAATGAGCTTCAAAGCGAACAGACCCAGGGCCCCTGGGAGTCCGCCGTCTCCATCTTCCCCAAGTGCTGGGGCTACTGCGAGTGGGACAACGTCAACGCGCAGTACCTAGACACCGGGTACCCGGACTACCCCGAGTGGGATCATGTCACTAATGTCGATAACCAGACCTGGCTGCGTACAGACCCGAACGGAGTGGCCAAGAAGACTCGTGAGACACTGGGGAACCTCTTCAACACTGCAGCACTCGGAGGACAGTTCCTCTTCAACGTCGGCCCGAAGTTCGACGGCTCCTACAACGAGTGGGACGCCTCCGTCCTCAAGGCCATCGGTGAGTGGAACACCGCTCACCCTGGTGTTCTCACGAACTCACGTCCCACCTACTTCCCCATCGAAGAATGGGGCAAGACCATGGTTGACGACTCCCATATCTACATGGGCGTCGAGAAGTGGGAAGAGGGCAAGACCATCACCCTCAGGGGCGCAGGCGCGAACTCGATTGAGTCCATCACCCTGGATGGGACTGATCAGGCCCTTTCCTACACGGTTGAGGGCAATGACCTTGCCATCACGCTGCCCGCCGCCCCCGACGACTTCCTGCCCGTCATCGCGGTGAAGACCACCACGGCCCCCGTTTACGTGCCCGTGGGCCTGACCACCGTCACGCAAGGGCAGACCACGATCGGAAGCGAACACCTCGAGATGTTCAAGGCGCCGACTCCGAAGACTGGTGAGACTCAGGTCATCGCCTCACTCACCTCCGGCGATAAGCGCGCCGAAGGCGTCTCGCTGCGCTTTGACACGACGGGCTTCACAGACAGCTACGCCAAGTACAAGGTCACTGTCGGCGATCAGAAGATCGGAGGGTTGACAACTGCGGATCTGGCCGCTGGCGTTGGTGCTTTCACGCTCGAAGCGGGACGCACCTACCGAGCGACCCTGTCCTACGACGACCCCTACTACGCATTGAAAGGCTTCGGCAAGAACACGAAGGTCACCTCAGTCACGGTCAGCGCACAAACCGTGAAAGAGCCTGCGTCGATCAGCTTGGATCTCCTTTCCGTCACCCCGGGCGAGAAGGTCACTGTCACCGGGAAGAACTTCACGCCTGACGCGACCATTCTGCTCACCTTGCATTCAGACCCGGTCGACCTCGGGACCGCGAAGGTGGCTGCGGATGGAACCTTCACCGCTGAGGTCACCATCCCCTCGGATACGCCCATTGGCGACCACCAGCTGATCGCCCTCGACGCTGCGAGCGGCGAGTCCGTCAGTATCCCGCTGGCCGTGGCGGCGCCCGCTCCGTCCAATCCGCCCGCTGCCGAGCCAGGTCCCCAATCAGGGACCCAGCCCTCCAACGACGGGTCCTCTTCCACAGGTCTCCTCGCCCGCACGGGTTCGAGCGCACTGCCGGTCCTCTTCGGGGCCGCACTGGCCGCAGGAGCTGGAGCCCTCTTGCTGCTGCGCAAGCGCACAGCCCGCTCCTGAGCACTAGCTCCCGTTCGGGGCCGCCGCACCACCTCACAGTGGGCGGCGGCCCCGAGCCTTGTCCATTTCACTCAAAGAGTTCGTCGAATGCATCGTTGAGTGAGCCAAGCCACGTGACGATTCGCAGCGCATTGCGAGCAGCGTGACCTCAGGCACATCTTTGCTATAGCCATCCACAGCTACGAAAACAGTGTTACCGTCGTTTTATCAGACACCGCTCCCCGCTGTTGCTCAGCCATCACGGGGGCGGTTTTCTTTCTGTCATCGGGAAAGACATGTGCGTCCGTAGCCACCTCATGGGACGATCAGACTATGCACTGCGAACACTGGGAATCGGGGGTGTGTCGTTCGTGCACTCTCATTGAAGTGCCCTACCAAGAACAGCTGGCCGAGAAAGCTCGTTCGGTGAGAGCCACCCTCGACACTGTCCCCAATGCTTCGAACATTCACTGGCTCCCTCCTGCCTCATCCGAGCCCCGAGCTTTTCGCACCTCAGCAAAACTCGTCGTCGGCGGGACCCGCAGGCGCCCCACCCTCGGCGCCCTCGGAGCTGATCGGCGCGGCGTCGACCTGCCCGCCTGCCAGATCCAGCACCCCGCAATCAACAAAGCCATCCCCGGACTTAAACGCTTCATCCGTGCACTCGACCTGACGCCCTACGACGTGCCGAGGCGATCCGGAGAACTCAAATACATCCTTCTCACCCTCGGAGCCGACGAGCAGCTCATGTGCCGTTTCGTCTTGCGCACGCGCGAGCGTGTCACCGATCTGCGTCGTTCCCTTCCCCTTCTGCGCGAACTCGTCCACGGCGTCTCAGTCGTCACCGCGAACATCCACCCCACACACGAGGCAATCGTCGAAGGACCCGAAGAGATCATCCTCACTAAGGCCCGCGTTTTGCCGCTGATAGTTGGTGACACGAGGCTCGCCCTCGGACCGCGTTCCTTCGTCCAGACGAACACGCAGGTCGCCTCCCAGCTCTACCGTCAGGCCGCCAAGTGGGCGAGCGCCCCCATCGCCAAGGCCGCCCCCTCCACCGCTTGGGATCTGTACTGCGGAGTCGGTGGCTTCGCGCTCCACCTCGCCCAGGAGGGCATAGCCTCGGTTGCGGGAGTGGAGGTTTCAGATCAGGCGATCTCATCGGCGATCACAGCCGCAAGGTCAATGGGGATTAGCCGTTCAAAAGCCGTGTTCGTGACGGCGGATGCCACCGAATGGGCGAAAGCACAGCCCGCGCAGACCCACCCCGATTTGCTCGTCGTCAATCCACCCAGGCGCGGCATTGGCGAAGAACTCGCCCGATGGATCGAAGAATCCGGCATCCGACGAGTCATCTACTCCTCGTGCAACCCGAAGTCCCTCGTGAAGGATCTCGCGCTCATGCCCTCGTACCAAGGAATCGAGGCGAGGCTCTTCGACATGTTCCCGCACACCGATCACGCCGAGCTCGCCCTCGTCCTCGAAAAGACGAGGACACTCCCCTAAGCCCTGCAAGCCAGGATTCTTACGGCGACTCGACGTGGAGGAAGCGCGCACTCGAACACGAGCGAAGGAGAACACCAAACGGGCATCCCTCCTTCAGTGCTCACAGAGACTTACACTCATGGCAAGCGTCCCGCGCACAAGCGCGTCGACCCCGAACGATGAGGAAAACCAATGGCCGTTGAACTGCTGACCGAGTCCACCCCGGAAATCGTCGAAGCGATGGAGCGCCTCATCCCCCAACTCTCCCGCTCAGCGAAACCTCTCGACGCTCAAGCCTGCGAACGATTCATCTCCCAGCCCGGCGTTCATTTCCTCATCTACCGCCCCGACACAGCCGACGCACGAGGCGAGCATCCGATCCTCGGCATGCTCTCACTCGCGATCTTCGAGATTCCCACTGGCGTTCGAGCCTGGATCGAGGACGTCGTTGTCGACGAAGCAGCGCGCGGTCAGGGCGCGGGCCTTAAGCTTGTCGAAGCTGCTCTTGAACAGGCGAAGAAAGTCGGCGCGAGGACCGTCGACCTCACGAGCCGCCCCTCACGCGAAGCAGCGAATCGCCTGTACCGCCGAGCCGGTTTCGAGCAGCGTGAGACGAACGTGTACCGCGTGCCCTTGGACTGACGTGGACCGCGCAGACCTCGCAGTCACCGCCGACATGGACCACGCGCCCCTGGACTGAGCTCTTCGAATCTGAAGCGTTGCCCGAGTGGAGGGCCACACTCTTCATTTCTGAAAGCACCACCGCTGTGGGTATGCACCCCGGGCGGATGATGCTCTGTGACTTGCGCTCATGCTTCGTGACGCCCACTTACGCTTCGTGACGCCCACTCACGCTTCGTGATGCCCACTCACACCTCATCATGAGTCTCCCCTTTCAGAGATCAGGGAATTAGGTTAGCCTTACCTTGCCTAATTCGGAGACCCCTCCGAATTAGGCCAACCACACGAAAGGACACTCAGCATGAGCGACAAGACCATCACCGAGATTCTCGAAACAAAACGCGAGGACGCTATCCTCGCTCCCAACTCCAACCACCACCCGGGCGTGCACGCGAGCACCGCTTTCCAGCTCGAAGCCGAGCTCAAGGGCTGAAACCATGACGAAGGGGAGCGGAAAGGGTCTCGTCCAACTATGGCCGAGCGAGAAGGACTCATACGCGCGCAGAGCAGACGGAACCCTCATCAGAGGTCTGCGCAACGATCTCGAAGCCCTCGCCCCCTGCCCAGACGCGGCCCTTCCACTCCCCTCCGACCCTTTCTCCATCGTCATTGACCTCACCCCCAACGCGCACCCCGCTCTCCTCGCCGATAGCCCGGCTCCGAAAAGCCTCCTCAAGGCATGCGCGCGAAAACTCACACTGAAAGAATTCTTCGAAGGAGAAGGCCCCCTCCCCGGCGACACCGTCATCCACTACCTGACGAGCCCAGACCTTCCCAGTGTGCTGAAAGCCGAGGAGCGAGCGCTGAATGCTGGAGCCTCTTACCTCGCCATCCTCATCCGCTTTCCCGATCTTCTCATCGGCCCCTTGTCCAGCCCCCAATTCCCCAACCTCTACAGACACCTGGAGGCACGCATAACGGCGGCCAGCCTCGCCCCCGGAGCCACCTCCGCGACATTGCGTCCGCCCGCCCTCGATCTCATCCGCGATCACCTGAAAGAGTTCCCCGATCGTCTCCTCGACGTGAAGATTTCACCCACACGAAACGAGGATGCGAAATCATCCCTGAACTGGACGACTATCGATATTCCCTCCGCGCGCAAGCGCGCTCGGGTGCTCGTTCCATGGCTGACGTGGAGGGGCTACGAGCACGCGCCAGAAATCATCGATATTCATTCGGAGGCATTCTGCGACGAACTCGCCGGAATCGTCACACGACTGCGAACGATCGATCACAACGAAGCCCTGCCCAAATGCGTCATCACCATTCAATCCGATGTCACGGATATTCGGGTCATCAGCGAATGGAGCAACAACACCGTATGCCAGGGAAGCGCCATTGAGGACGAAGATGAGGCACGCCGCGCAGCGGTGGGAGAGGCCATCGAGAGATACTGCGTCAATGTCATAGACTCCGAGCCCATCGTCATCGGCAGCTACGACGACCTCCTCTCCTCAGGCCGCACCCCCGTTCCCCCTGAAAGCTTCATACTCTTCTCCTCCGAGCAGTACGCCCAAGCCGGTTTCCGATTCACACCTTTCACCCCTCACACCCGAATACCATGGATGCCGGCGCGTAACCTTACGCGCCAACGCGACGACTTCGTCCCCCTTTCCATGGTCTACGTCAACTACAACCAGAAGGGGACGATCCACGGCGAACCCTTCTCCTCATTCCCCAGAATCGCACCGATCCCATACGCGGGAATCGCCGCAGGCCACGATTTCGAGGGAGCACTGCTCAACGGCCTCGAAGAGATCATCGAACGCGACGCCACAATGATCTGGTGGCACTCGAAGCCAACGATTAATCCCGTGAGCATCGAGTCGCCCAAAGTCGCCGAAACCGTCGACCGGTTCTTAGCGAAAGGGTTCGATCTCTCCTTCTTCATCCTCCCCAACGAGTTCCACATCCCCGTCGTCGCCGCAGTCTTGCGCAACGACCACCACCGCACCTGCAACATCGGCTTCTCCTGCCGCCCGAGCACGGAAGCTGCCGCTCTCAAGGCGATCACAGAAGCCGCAACCCTCTTCGACGGAGCGATTGATCTGCTCGACCCGGCGGGCAGGATGTTCTCAGCCATCGAGAGACTGGAACTGTCACCGAACATGGCCCTGCCGTACAGGCAAGACCGGGCCTATCTCGACACCATTGAATGGAACTACGACTCCGTTCATGACCTCATGATCCAACAGCAGCTCAACCTCGACCCCCGGGCGCACGAGCATCGCTCCCCACATCTCGATCGCCCTATCGTCCCGATTACCCGATACCCCGTGGATGAAGGGGAATCCCGCGCTTCGGCCTACTACCGCAACAAACTGGAAGCCGCAGGCTACGAGATCCTCGCCGCCGACGTCACCACCCCCGACATTCGAGCCTGCAACGGCGTCGTGCTCCGAGTCCTCGTCCCCGGTCTTGTCCCGAACTTCCCCGCGGGAGACATCACGCTCGGAGGCGGACGAATCCTCAATGCCTACCACCGGATGGGACTGCACGACGCCCCGCAGAGCCCCGACCAGCTCAACCGATTCCCCCTGCCTCATGCCTAGCTCTCATCCCCCCACCAGTAGCATCGGCTTCACTCAAGGAAATACTCGGTTACCCCGTGCCGCACGGGCCCGCAACGCGAGTATCAATGTCGGCCTCGTCGTCCTCCTCATCATCTCGATGCTTCTCGCATGCAGCATCGGCGCAGTCGAAGTCCACCCGGGAATCACCCTGCGGATCGTCCTCGAACACCTCACCCCGTGGCAATGGACGATTCTGCCGCCCCCAAGCCCCGTTGACGAGGGCATCATCTGGAGCACCCGACTTCCCCGCACTCTCGTCGGCGCCGCATGCGGCGCGGGACTAGCCGTCACAGGCCTCGCCGCTCAATCGACCCTACGAAATGTTCTCGCCGACCCCTATATCCTTGGGATCTCCGCCGGAGCCTCCACCGGAGCTGCAGCCGTCATGGTCTTCGGTCTGCGGATGGCTAACAGTCCAGTTCACGTTGGAGTCGGAGTCGGCGCTTTCATCGGTTCCCTCGTCTCACTTGCCCTCGTCATGACCCTTGCCAGGGGAGCGGGGCGACTGACGAACACGCGAGTGATCTTCGCCGGAATGGCCGTGAATTTCTTCTTCTCCGCCCTCACCAGCCTCATCATCATGCTCGCGAAAGACCCCACGACGACACGCTCAGTCGTCTTCTGGATGCTGGGCTCCCTCGCCGGAAGCCACTGGCCCGAGGTTGCCATCGCAATGGGTGCCAGCGGCGCCGGGATCCTCGGACTCATCGCCATCGGTCGGCGCATTGACGCGCTATCCCTCGGCGACGACGTCGCGCGCACCCTCGGTGTAGATCCACAACGCCAGCGCTTCCTCGTCTTCCTCCTCATCTCCCTCATCGTCGCTTTCCTCGTGGCCCTCACAGGAACGATCGGATTCATCGGACTCGTCGTCCCACACCTCGCGAAAAGACTGCACGGTGGGATCTTCCGCCGCTCCGCCCCCGCTTGCGCAGTGATCGGCGCCATCATCATCGTCCTCGCCGACCTGCTCGCACGAGTCGCCGTAGCCCCCGGCGAAATGTCAATCGGAGTCATCACCTCACTACTCGGAGCTCCCCTCCTCATGTTCCTCATCGGACGCGACGCAAGGAATGAGGAATGACAACGACAACCCCCGCCTTCCGGATCGAGGATCTCAAGGTCAAATACGGATCAGCCCTTGCCCTCGACTCGATCAATGCTGAAATCCCCCACGGCGTGGTAACCGGGCTCGTAGGCCCCAATGGCTCAGGAAAAACGACACTTCTGCGCACGATGTACGGGGCTCTCACCCCCGCTGGCGGACGAGTGCTCCTCAACGGTTCCCCCCTCGACTCTCTCGATCCGAGGGAGATCTCGCGTGAGATCAGCGTCGTCGTCCAGCAGTCTTTCATCCCTCATCGAATGAGCGTTCTCGACGAAGTACTGCTGGGGCGCATGCCTTTCATCTCCGACTTCAGCCCCTACCGTGAAGAAGATCGCAAACTGGCCCTCGATGCCCTCGAAGCGGTGGGGATGCTCGACAAGAGGGAACGACGCTCCGACGAGCTATCCGGCGGTGAACGCCAACGCGTCGTCATCGCCAGGGCGCTCGCGCAAGGAAGTCGCTGCATCCTCCTCGACGAGCCCACGAACCACCTCGACATCCGCTACCAGCACGAGGTTCTCGAACTGTTGCGCGATCTTGGCCGCACCGTCGTCATCGTCCTGCACGACCTCAATATGGCCGCACGCTACTGCGACAGGATCCACATCCTCAGCGCAGGGCGCATGCACTCCGTCGGCGCCGCCGAACAGGTCCTCCTCGAAAGCACCATCGCAGAGCTGTACGGCGTCAACGTTTCACGGATTGACCACTGCGGCAAGCCGCAATTCCTTTTCACCTCACCCTCTCGCTAAAAGGAGAATTCCATGACACTCAGACCCCTGTTCCTTGCCGCCGCAACCTGCGCGGCCCTCGTCCTCGCGGGATGCTCGACCGACACAGGTGCCGCCCAAGAGCACTCAACCTCAGCCTCCCCCTCTTCTAATGCCGCCTATCCAATGAAAGCCTCATTCTGCGGACAAGAGGTGACCGTCAAACACGAGCCCCAGCGAATCATCGGCGCTGGGCGCGAAGGAGTTGCAAACATCGTCTCCGCCGGTGCAGCGGACAAAATGGTGGCACGATTCGGCGAGCACGGCGCTCAATACGGCCCCCGCATTGAGAACGAGCTCAACAAACTCACCGGTATCGAGGAGGTCGTTTCCGCAGGCGGCGAGGAGCACGGCACCATCAGTTTCGAACGTATCCTCGAACTGCGCCCCGACATGATCTACGGATCAGCCCTAGGTGACGGCGACCTGAGCATTGACAATCTCGAAGGAAACGGGATCTCGGCCGTGATGCCTCCGAGCAGCTGCGCCTACGCCTTCGCCGACGCGACGAGTAACTTTGCCGATCTCGATGCGATTCCCGCCCACGTCCATGAACTCGGGGCTCTCCTCAATACCGCAGAGAAGGCCGACACGAACGCGAGCACAATGGAAACGGATCTCGCCGAAGCCCGAGCTGAAGGTAAGAAGCTCCCCGAACTCACGGTCGCAGGTCTGTACTACTGGGATTCATCCGAGGACCTCTTCGCCTACGGCGCGAATTCGACGATCCAGGGCATCTTCGACACCGCGCATCTGAAGAACGTCGTCGCCCCCACCTACGACGCGATGTTCAACGGCGCCATCTCGCCCGAGGCGATCGTCAAGTCGAATCCCGATGTCCTCATCGTGACCACGGGGGAAAGCGGAATCACCCTCGAGGACTCCCTGGCTCGTTTGGAGAAGATCCCCGGAATGACGGAAACGGCAGCGTTCAAGAACAAGAGGATCATTGAGCTGCCCTCCGGGGCCGCCTACCCGACCGTCGAAGCGATCGACGCAGCACGAGGGCTCGTGAAGACGCTCGCAGAACAGTGACCTTGAAAGGCCCAGGAGAGAGAATGAGCATTCGCACAGTAGGGGAACGTCAACGTGCGGTCTTCGAAGCGGCAGGAGTGAGCCCTGCGGTCCTTATCCCACCGGTTCTCGCCGGCCTTGCCGCGAGCACCGCGCTTGTTGGAAGCGCCCTAGTGAATTCGATGATCTTCACCGAACTGCTGGGAAAACGCAATCCCTCCGCATTGACGAGATGGATCGCAGTGCTTGCCCTGCTCCTCATCCTCATTCCCCTCCTGGGCCTCCTACGGGCCTACATCGCGAATAGGCTCGGGCTCCTCCTCAAGGTGAATCTGCGCCGGAGGATCCTCGCAGACATTGATGAGCGAGGACCGATGCGCCTGAGCTCCTCACGCGCAGGAGCCCTCGAATCACTCATGGTTGACGGGGTAGAGGCCATTGAGCCCTACTTCGGTTCCTATCTTCCCCAGATCGCCGTCACTGCACTGACGGCAGGCCCCCTGTGCATCTGGATCGGAACCGTCAGCCCAGCCATCGGCACCGTGCTGTTCCTTTGCGCGATCGCCACCTTCCTCGTGCCGAGGCTATGGGACCGCGCTCTTGCTGAGGAGGGGCAGGCGCACTGGGGCGCCTACGAAGATCTCAACAGCGACTTCGTCGATGCGATGATGGGGATGACGACCCTGAAATCCTTCGGCGCGAGCCAGGCCTACGGGCATAAGCTCGCAGAGAGATCAAAAGAGCTCCTGCGAACGACCCTGTCGCAGCTGAGGATCTCCCTTGGAGAGACCGGCGCCTCCGCCGCCGTCATGGTCCTCGGACCCGCGATCGCACTCCTCATTGCTGCTTTCGAACTCCATCATGGGCTCTACGGGGTCGATCGTCTTTTCTTCATCACCCTGCTGTCCATTGAGGTCTTCCGTCCCCTTCGAGATCTCGCCAATGCCTTCCACGCGGGTTATTTCGGACTGAGTGCGGCAACGCAAATCCACGAGGTCTTCCACGGGAACGCTCCCGCCCGCATCACATCCGAGCGCCGTGCCCTGCCCGCTGGAAACACCGCCGACATTGAAGCCCACGCCGTGTCCTACACCTACGAGGGGGCCGATGCGCCCGCCCTGAGCAATGCCTCACTGCGCATTCCCCAAGGGAGATTCCTCGCAATCATCGGCGGCTCCGGCTCGGGGAAGTCAACCCTGATTGGCATGATCCTCGGTCTCGACTCCCCGACTGCAGGTAGAGTCACGATCGGCGGCGAGCCCGCGACCAGCGTCGACATCCCCTCAACGATTTCGCTGGTGCCACAATCTCCCGTGATCTTCCCCGGAACCGTCGAAGAGATCCTCGCGGCGGCGGCCCCTTCGACGACTCGGGAAGAGATGCTCGAAGCGTTGACTCTTGCGCGCGCATACGGGCTCCATGACAATCGCGATTCCTGCGTGCACCACGGCTCAGGCGCCCAAGGAGAAGACCTCGACCTATTCATCGAGGAAGGGGGAGCGAATCTCTCCGGAGGCCAGCGCCAGCGTCTGGCCATCGCCAGGGCTCTTGTCAGAAGACCACGAGTCCTCATCCTTGACGAATCCACCTCCGCATTGGATTCGAATACCGAGGCCCAAATCCTTTCCGGCCTGCGCAAGACCTATCCCGAGATGACCCTCGTCCTCGTCACCCACCGGATGGAAGTGGCGGCGAGCGCAGACGAGATCGTCCGTCTTTGCGGTGGGGAGATCCACTCATCCGGAGCCCCCGCCGAAGTCATCGGCGTCTCCTCCCAACCCGTGCCTTCCCAAGGAATCGAGAAGCGATGAAACAGACTTTCACAGACCTCGTGTCCATCATGGGACGACTCGGGGAGTTCAAACGCCTGCTCATCGGCTCCGTCCTCGTGATCGCCCTCCATCAGATCGCCCTCATCCTCGTCTCAGTGGTGAGCGTATGGATCACGACAAGGCTGGTATCCGAGGACCACCCCCAGCTCTTCCTCCCCTTCCTCGTGCTCTTCTCCCTCGCTATCGTCCATGCACTCTGCTACCTCTACGATGCCTGGTGGTCCCATCAGCTCGCCTATCAGATCCTCGCGCGTATGCGGATCGACCTGTACGCAGCGATCCAGAGGATCGCTCCCAGGGGCCTGTCGGGGCGACGGACCGGCGATCTGACTGCTACTGCGATGAACGACATGGAACAATTGGAATGGTTCTACGCCCACACCGCTCCAGTAGCCGTCGCAGTCCTCATCAACACGATCATCATCGAGTCCGTGCTCATCGCCCTGATCGGACCACTGGCCCTACTCGTCCTCATTTCGATGGTTCTCCCCATCCTCATGCCATGGTTGCTCGCCCCGATCCAAAGAAAACAGGGAGAACGGGTGCGCGCAGGCCTTTCAAGCCTCAAATCCCTCGGCCTCGACTCGGTCGTCGGCGCACGAGAGCTCTACGCCCTCGGACAACGCGAAGAACACACGCGTCGAGTTCTTGAGATGAGCGCCCTCGTCCAGCGCGACAAACTCGCACAAGCCACGCGCAAGAGCATCGAATCTGCAGGATCCGCTTTCGGCGCTGCCGCGGTCAGCATCGCCATTTTGGCCGTTCTCACGGGCAGAGTCATCGAAGGAACCTACCCGGCCCAGCTCCTTCCCGTCGCCATCGTGCTCATCGGGATGGCAACTCTTCCCGTTCTCTCTCTTGCGGGGATGCTCGGCATCATGGGCGAGGTCTCCTCCTGCGCCCACCGAGTCAACGAGATCCTCGACGCCCCAGATCCGCTCCCCTCCACGGTCCTCGATCTGCCCCTCGTCGAAGGCGAGAAGGATGCTGCCGTGGGCGAGTCCGTGACCTACCGCTATGAGGGTGAAGCCGCTTTGAAGGAGGCGACCCTGAGTGTCCCCGGGGGCCGAACCGTCGCGCTCGTCGGTCCTTCCGGTGCCGGAAAATCGACCTTCGCTCATCTGCTCATGCGCTTCATGGACCCCGATTCGGGGAGCGTGCGCTTCTCCGGGCACGACCTTCGCGGAATCGATCCGGATGAGCACAGGCTCGAGGTCGCTCTCGTCCCGCAGAACGGCCACGTCTTCTCCGGGACCTTCCGCTCGAACCTCCTTCTGGCCGACTGGAACGCCGATGAGACCATGATGTGGGAGGCGCTTGGCGCAGCTGGACTCGACGACCTCGTCAAAAGTCTTGGCGGTCTTGATGCGCCAGTCGGTGACCGGGGAACTGCGCTGTCTGGGGGCGAGCGGCAACGGGTCGTCCTCGCGCGCGCATTCTTACGACAGCCCCGCCTCCTCATCCTCGATGAGCCCTCAGCCAATCTCGACCCGGAATTGGAGCGGGAGATCACCGAGTCGGCGACGCGCCTCAGGCAGGGGCGGACGACCTTGGTGATATCGCACCGCCTCGCTTCCCTTGCTGATGCGGAATCCATCTGGGTGCTCGACTCTGGAAGGGTTGTCGCCCACGGCTCGCACGAGACACTCAAACGCGATAGCGCGCATTACAGGCGCATTCTGGCGGATCAATCGGACGCGGAATCCTGAGCACAGCCGGAGGGGCCCGCCGGCGAGGACCTCATCAACAGTGGTCTTCATCGGCGGGTCCTACGTCAGCACAGGCGGGCCCTACGATGGAGTTCATGGGTTATTTCGAATACGACGAGACGACGCAGCACGCGATCGACTATCAACACTTCCTGCTCGACTCCCCCTCCGCCTTCCACGCCGCCGACCTCGTCCGTCAGCGCCTCGAAGACGCGGGCTTCACGCCTCAAAATGAGAAAGACCCCTGGGATGCCTCCCCCGGCGGGCACGTCATGCTCCGTTCAGGTGCCGTCGTCGCATGGGTCGTCCCCGAAACCCTCACCGAGGACGCGGGCTTCAGGATCGTTGGCGCACACACCGACTCCCCCGCTTTCCGCGTCAAACCCTCCATGTCCTCGACAAGCCCGGATGGTTTCAAACAGATCGACGTCGAAGTCTACGGCGGCATGCTGTGGAACTCGTGGCTCGACCGCGAGCTCGCAATCGCCGGGCGCCTCCTCATGCGTGATGGTTCACAGGTCCTCGTCCGAACCGGAGCGCTCGCGAGGATCCCGCAGCTCGCAATCCACCTCGACCGTAAGGTGAACCCAGAGGGCCTGAAGCTCGATCCGCAGCAACACCTGCACCCCATCTGGTCCCTCGATTCCGACGCCGATCTCATGGAAGAAATCGCGAAGTACGCGGGAGTGAAGGCCGAAGACATCGTCTCCCACGATCTCGTCCTCGTACCTCAGCAGGGGCCGGGGACTTTCGGCGACCGAGGCCAGTTCTTCGCCGCTGGCCAGCAAGACAATCTCTCTTCCGTCCACTCGGGATTGACCGCTTTGGAGCGCCTGGCCGCGAAGGGAATGCCGAAAGAGGGCGATGTCCTCGTTTTCATCGCTTTCAACCATGAAGAGATCGGTTCGGAAACCCGATCGGGCGCCGCAGGCCCGCTCCTTGCGAGCGTCCTCGAACGCACTGGCGCAGCTCTTGGCCGTGACCTCGACGCACGACACCGCATGCTCGCCCAGTCCACTTGTGTGAGCGCCGACGCTGCACATTCGGTCCACCCGAACTACGCCGAACGTCACGATCCCCACAATCGTCCTGTTATGGGCCGTGGTCCCATCGTCAAGATCAATGCGAATCAACGTTACGCCACTGATGCAGAAGGCATCGCCTTGTGGTTGCGCGCCTGTGAGGCTGCGGGGGTGGCGAGCCAGAATTTCGTCTCCCACAACGCCATGCCCTGCGGTTCAACGATCGGGCCGATCACCGCGACAGGGCTCGGCATTCTCACTGTGGATGTGGGCATCGGATTGCTGTCGATGCACTCGGCGCGCGAGATGAGCCATGTCGATGATCTCATCGCCCTGTCGAAGGTGCTGGAGGCCTACTGGCTCGGCGCCTGAAGGCGGGCTCGCTTCTGATTCCCCTGTGGGGGATGGGGCTCTCCCCGTAGTGGAGGGGATAACGACAAAAGGAGGGGATATAACCCCTCCACAACACGCCATCCCCTCCACTTAGGGCAGGTGGGGAGGTCCGGACCTCTCCCTTCAAACGCGCAAGCACGTTCAGGCCAGCATTCGGGGCATGCAAGCACGCTCACGCCCCCCATTTCGAGCACGCAAGCTCGTTCACGCCCATGTCCTGCCCCGCGAAGCTGCTCAGGTGAAGCCTCTAATCCTCGAAGTCAGCGATAACACTGCCGGAAAGTGCCTTCGCAATCAGGCGCTGAAAACGCTTGTTCATCTCGGGCAAGGCATTGGCGCGTAAGAACACCGCCTCTGTGTTTTCCCCATCGCTGGGCTCAGGCTCGCCCTCGTTCCATTCGAGGACGAACGCGGTATCCAGGTAGCTGGAGACATCGCCGTTCCCATAGATCACAGGGCCGACGACATCGACGCTGATCAGCCGATCGACTCGAGCCGATACTGCGGCTTCTTCCTCCGTTTCACGAACGGCCGCGATTGCTGGTTCTTCACGAGGATCCACGATGCCGGTGATCGGAGTCCATGCGCCTGTGTCCGCACGCTTCACGCATAACACCTCGACGGTGCTGGAGTCGTGAATCATGCGTGACCATCCCTGTGGAGAATTCGTCGCTTCACCACTGTCCGGGTCGAGGGCTCTCAGAACGATCGCGGTGGTTCCGGGAAGCCAGAGCTCTGCATGTCCGATCTTTTTTCTCAGTTCGAGGACGAAATCTGGTGTCGTCATGCCCTCAGCCTATGCGCACTCATCATGGGCCACCGAAGCGGAGAACCTGCTTTTACAAGGGCGTCACGGGTGATCGAGGACATGACCGCACCCCCTGTGGAGGAGAACCCTCGCTCACCAAGGGGGCACGCATCAGCAGTGGCGATCACCGTGCTTGACTCTGGAGAACCCGCGCTTGCATAGGGTCACGCCCCGCATCCGCTATCGCAGTCTTCACGATCCTCAGGGCCCGCGCTTACACGGGCCAGATTCATTCCAGGAAGTTGGCAGAGCAGACAAAGGAAGGGCCGTCCTTACAGGGGGATTACAAGGGAGAATGCCTGTTTTCGTCGATTCCACAAGGAGCCGATGCGCAAGCTCCGCTCACAAGAGGAAATCTGCGCTCAAGCGCGTGCCGCATAGTGCTCAACGTGGCCGATGAGGCTGCACAGCTGGGGTCCACACCCTGAGCTCACGCTCGCACTCCACGCGAAAACCCACCCTTTGAACTCACACTCGTGCTCCACTCGACAACCCCACTCTCTAAGCTCACGCTCGGACCCCCTCTGAGCTCACGTTCGCACTCCACGCGCAGCCCCACACCCACGGGGCATACTCCCCGCGCGCGCACCAATAGTTCGGAACCGGAGCCGATTCGTGAGAAGGGAATGTCTCCTTGGACAAGCGGTCCTCGACCTGCTTCAGCGGATACACAGCACCTCGAACCTGCTCAGCAGATGCACGACACCTTGAGCCTGCTTCTCCAGATGCACAGCACTTCGAGTCGTCTTAGCTTTCAGATCCACCAGATCCGTGGAACAACTTTCAGATGCACCAGATCCGTGAAAGGACTTTCACATGCGCCAGATCAGCGCGAAAACTATCAGATGCTCCAAATCAGTGGCACGAGGAGGATCTTCACAATGATCGTGAAAGCGAAAAGAGTGGCGTATGCGGCCTCGATACGTTCATCGGCGACGCGAGCATCCGCTGCCTGAAGGACTGCAGGCTGGCCGAGGAAACCCGCGACTCCCCCTGCGCTTCTCGCAGCCGACAATCCCGCGAACCTGCCCGCGAGCGCCTGAGCGACGCAGCACAGCAGAACAAGGAAGAAGGCGAGCAAGGCGGCCTTGGGTCCCTCCGGGCTGGTCAGGAGCGCGGAAAGTTGGGGGCCCGCTCCCAGCCCAAGCCCCGCGAGGAAGAGGAGCAGGCCGATCTGGCGGATCGTGAGGTTCGCGGACGTGGGAAGCGACCAGACGAGCGGGCCCGTACGGCGCAGCGCGCCAAGGAGCATGCCGACGATCAGGGGGCCCGCTGCGGAACCGAGTTCGAAGGTGGCACCTCCGGGAATCGGGAAGGGGAGCGCTCCGAGCAGCATTCCGAGCACCATCCCGATACCGAAGGCCATGGCGTCAACTTCCGAGACTCGCTTCTCTGAATCACCCAGCCAGTTCTGAATATTCTCAAGCTCTTCGGTCGGGACGACGACGGCAACATGATCGCCGAGCTGCAAGTCAAGGTCGTCGCGGGCAAGCAGGTCCAGGTCTCCGCGACGCACACGGGTGATGACTGCACCGAAGCGGGTTGAAACGTTGAGAGCGGAGATGGACCGGCCCGCGACATCCGGGTTCGAGACGACGATCCTTTCGAATGCGACATCTGAACGGTCATCTTCGAGGTGATGGTCCACAGCCACTCCGACCTGGGAAGCGGCTTCCTCAATATTCTCGGGGTCTCCGACGAGGAGGATGAGATCACCTTCCTGGAGATCCTCACCGGGAACGACGACTCGGGTGATGTTGCCGCGACGCAGATAAGACATGCGCACGCGCTGCTCGCGCCACGCCCGAACATGGCGGGTGTTGACCGTCTCGGTGACTCGGACTGTCAGGGTCTCGAGGCTTTTGCCCGCAAGCGATGGCGTGTCTTTCACGCCGACCCATTTCCTTGTCACGGTCATGGTGACGATGAGGATTCCGACGATGACACCGATCGGATAGCCGAAGGCGTAGCCGACGGCCGCTTGGGGGTCGCCGGTGACGCGTGTCGCAGCGTCGAGGGCGGGGGCCGCAGTCAGGGAGCCCGTGAAGATACCGAGGGTCAAGCCCTTCGGCAGGTGCAGGAGGTGTCCTCCAAAAGCTGCGGCTAAGGCGCCGAGGAGGGAGACGATTGCTGCTGAGGCTAAAAGCGATGTTTGCTTGCGCAGGTCCTGGAAGAACATGGCTCCTGCGGAGATGCCGACGGTGTAGACGAAGAATGCGAGTCCGATCTGCTGGACGATCTTCATGTCATTGCCGATGTTCGGGTCCCAGGCGGAGACTGCGAGTCCCACGAAGAGGGCGCCGGCCGCGCCGAAGCGCAAAGGTCCGAAGCGGATCGCTCCGAGAGCGGCTCCCGCGCCGACAACGAGGAAAAAGGCAAGTAGGTGGTTCGTCTCCAGTAGTTCGGCCATGTCTCAAGCCTATTCCCTCGTTCGGGACACCCCTCACTTGGGGAATTACCGTTTCGAGGTGCAAGAAACGACATCACTCCTCACAAGGCTCCCTTCCATTCGGAGTGTGATCTGTTATCTCTTCGCTTCCGCCGCGCTTGAGCTTTCTGCGCGCGCCCGAAGGCCTCCGAATGCGCAGGGCCTGGGCTGGACCGGTCTTAGCTTTCTGCGCGCGCCCGAGGGCCGCTAGCTGAGCGGCGAGGGGCCGCGCGTCCTCCCGTGGCTTTCTGCGCGAGCCCGAGGGCCGCTGCTCGTTTACCCTAAGGAGGTCGCCCGCATGAAGGAGTGCCCCATGTTGTCCAGCGCGATCGGCACCATTGAGCCGACTCAGGACAGAATCGACGAGCTTCACCGCATCTTCGATGTCATCCGTGCTGCGCCCGATGCGCACCGAATCGATCTTCAGGGCTCGTATCCAAGCGGCTGCATGGATGGGCGGCCCTTCATGCTCAAGGCTGAGGATTCTCCCTCCGGTAAACCGGAACCTGCACCACCGCGTGTGCGCGTACCCGGAGGGAGCCTGGCGACCTGGGTCGCCGACTTGCTGCTCGTCGGAGCCTTTTGCCCTGAGGGGTTTACAGGCTGGGACGAGGGCGAAGACCCTCTCCCCGCCGATGTGCCCGAGCAATGCGAGGCGTGGATTTCCAACCTGTTCTCCGCCCTGCGTGAATCCGGCATCGAAGTGTGCGTTCATTCGAGCGAAAAAGTCGGGGAAGACGATTTCGGCTGTGGAGCAATGGATGGACTGAAGGCCGCGCTGCGCCTGATGATCGACTCGCGTGAAGAGGTTGAGGCTCTGATGCGCTCTTGGGGTTTGGATCCCGCCGAACTTCCTGCGGCGGCCTTGGCTCGGGCCGAGCGCCTGCGGACGGTGTTGCCTCAGGGCGCTCGCCTCGGCCAGGCCTGCACGCCTTGGGTTTCAGCACCAATTCCCCTGGCTATGGGCGAGCATCGTGAACTCGTCCTCGTGGTGAATGCGCAGCCGGGGACGAGCGTCAACTCCGATGGACTCGTTGATGTGCTCGGCGGGCAAGCTTTCGTCATTGACATTTGGTCCTTTGAAGCGATTGCTCAGACGCTTATGGAAGCGGCGACAAAGCGCGGGAGTGCCACCAATGCGACACGCGACGGCATCGTTGCCGTGCTTGCCGCCTTCTCCGCTTCGGCACTCCTCGCCCTGTGCGGTCCGAACATTGAGGTTGTGCTCCTGCCTGCCAGGAGCTGATTCCTTCTGGCATCTACCATTCCCTTATGAGCGCCTCATCCTCCCAGCCCCCGGTATCCCCGCCGAACACGGCCGAGGAGGTGGATATTCCCCGCGGTGCCCTCGCCGATGGGGATAGCGTTCGGGTGGACACATGGTTGTGGGCGGTCCGCAAGATGAAGTCGCGTTCTCAAGCGACGAGTGCGGCGAGGGCCGGACATGTGAAGGTCAATGGAGACAGCGCGAAGGCTGCTCAAAAGATCCGAGTCGGCGACGAGGTCCGATTGCGTATTGAGGGCTTCGATCAGGTTCTGCTCGTGCGCAAGCTCCTCGTGAAGAGAGTCGGTGCTCCTCAGGCCAGGGTCTGCTACGAGGATCGGACACCTGCCCGCCCGAAAATGGTGGTTCCTATTGCCATTCGTGAACGCGGCGCTGGACGTCCCTCGAAGAAGGAAAGGCGTGAACTTGATCGTCTGCGTGGGAGGGATTCGCACGAGCGCGCTCGTTTGGAGCGCGCATCTGCCGCGTGGGATCCGGAGGCTGTCCTGGAGGACTGAACGGATGCCTCAACAGAGCCGAAGAGGGTAGCGCCTGGTGCTGCGCGGGAGTCGGCCACCGTTACCCCGACGTGAGTGCCGCCCTGCCCGTAGCGCCCGGCGCTGCACGGGAGTGATGCTCGCCTGAACGAGACTTCCCGTGGAAGAGTGAAGAACTGCTAGCAAGCGCCACGTGCCCCACCCGTATCGAGGTCAACGCTGCCCAGCATTGAGGGCGCCGCTCCCCCTGCGGGAGTGACGAGCTACAGGAGTGAGAAGCCGCCCTCAAGGAAAGGACACTGAAGGAAGGACCAGCAGGGCCCCTTGAAGAGGCGATGCTCAGTGTTGAAGAGCGAATGCCGAGTGGAAAAGGCGAATTCTCAGCGATAAGGAGCTTTCAACACCCCTTGTAATTCCCCCTCAAATCCTCTTCACTGAATGAAAGATCTTAAGCGGTATCGCGGCGAGGGCGGCGCTTCGAGGCAGCGAAATCCGCTCGGCGTGACGCTTGCGAGATCGCACCCGTTTCAATGTGGTTGAGCCACTTCGATTCTGCTTCAAGTTCGAAGATGTGGCTTTCGAGGATGAGCTTCCAGGCGAGCTCCCCATCATCGGCGCTTTCGTTCATGCGCGTAGCCTCGCGCAGAACCGCGCGAGTCGCACGGCGCTGCATCTGGATGAGTGAAGCGACGTCGACACTCGGATCTGCGGCAGCGACGGCAAGCTTCATGACAAGCTCATCACGCTCTGGCTGCTCACGAGTAACCGGAGTGGACCACCACTCGTCGAGGATCGCACGGCCCGCATCGGTGATCTCGAAGACTTCGGAGTCTCGACCGGCGTTGGTCTCCTGGTGGGAGGTGACGCAACCAGTGCGTTCAAGGCGCTGCATTGTCTGGTAGACCTGACCGATGTTCAACGGCCATGCGCCGCATGTTTGATCCTCAAACATCTGCTTGAGCCGATAGACCCCGGCAGGCTGAAGCGAGACAAGAGCAAGAAGTGCATTGCGAACAGACATTGGAGCTCCCGACCCTGGATTTGGGCAGATAAACACGGAAACGCAACGATACTATCCCAGTCCTTGACCGCTGTCCTCTTCAGTGCGAGACGCAAATTCCATGGCCTTCCCCCAGGTACCGAAACGCTGACGAACGCTGGCGGTCGAGGGAACATCTTGACGCCCCAGAGCGCGCTGCTCTTTCGACCATGAGGTGTAGCCACCCAAGGTGGCGCTCAGTCCCGCGTGCTCGGCACTTTCGAGGAATTCGGTGAGGATTGTGCGCATGACGGCCTCATTGAAACGCCCCGATCCTTGTGCCCGTCCTCGTCCACTCGCCCGAAGGCCAAGACGCGCCAGGGCGTCGTTCCATTTCCCCTTCCCGAGGCGAACCGCAATCGTCCTCGAACCCGTCGGCCACAGCAGAGCGCCTTTGCTGGAGGAGATTCTCCATTCTTTCAAGATGAGTTTGCGCACTTCGTCGGCGCGCGCGGCGGAAAGCTGAGGGAGTTTCCCAGCCGCCGCAGCCTCTTTCGCGGCGAGGATCGGGGCGATCGCCTTCTTCACATTGTCGCGGGTGAGGTTATTCTTGCCGATCAGCGGCTTGAGGGTCTCGAAGAGAGTCTCGTCGGTACGGGTCTCGTCAAGCTCCAGCGCCAAGGGATGGGCTCGCGAAGCCAACAACCAGAATCCTGCTTCGATCTGAGCATCGGTGAAGGCCGTAGTTCGCGCCTTGGGGGTGCGAGGGGTGGATTCGTCTTCCCCGGCTCCTTCTGCTCTGGGTTCGGTCGTGGGCTCACTCACCCCTTCATTGTAGCAAACTTGCCTGGGCCTTGAGCCCCCACTTCGAATCCTCTCCACGAGCCCCACCATGGGCACTCCGGCGCTGGCACCTTCCTTCACGATCACGCCCCTCGCCCGCAGGCCCCACAGCCCCGTCTGCGATGCGATCAGACCAGCTTGCGCCCACGCCTCTCGCCCGAGAGGCCCGCCGCACACCAGAGCGCGCCCCCATCCTTGTCCCCCACAGCGAGCCCCTCCACCCCCTCGAAGACGACACTCCGTCACCTCGGCGCTACACTTTTCAGCAACCTGAAAATTGCTCTTTGGAAGAAGTCCCCATGCTCTTCAGCCTTGCATCGCGACATCTAAAAGCGCGAGTCTGGGAAGTCCTCGCAGTCGTCGTCCTTCAAACCGCAGCGACAATCGCCTCCCTCGAACTGCCAGACCTCAACGCCCGCATCATCGACGAGGGCGTCGCTCAAGGCAACACCGGGCTCATCTGGCACTTCGGCGCGCAAATGCTCGCCATCGCCTTCGCGCAGATGCTGTGCACCGCGCTCGCGATCTACCTGGGAGCCCGCCTCGCCATGTCCCTCGGAGCACACCTGCGCTCCGACATCTTCACGAAGATCCACGGATTCTCCACCCAGGACTATCACTCCTTCGGCGCCTCCTCGCTCATCACCCGCTCAACGAATGACATCCAGCAGATCCAAACGACGGTGATGCTCACCTTCTCCATCATGATCGGCGCCCCGATCATGGGTGTCGGCGGCGTCATCATGGCACTGCGCCAAGACGTCAAACTCTCAGCGGTCCTCCTCGTCCTCGTTCCCCTCCTCACTATCATCATCGCCCTCGTCATGAGGCGCCTCAGCCCACTGTTCCACGTGCAGCAAACCCGCATCGATAACATGAATACGGCTCTGCGCGAAGAACTGGCCGGGATCCGCGTCATCCGCGCCTTCATCCGCCAGGACTTCATCCGCGAACGCTATACCGAGGCGAACGATCAGCTCCGCAAGGTTGCCCTCTCCATCGGCTCCTGGTTCGCTTTCCTCTTCCCTGCCGTCATGGTGGTCATCTCAATCTCGACCGTCGGGGTCCTCTGGCTCGCTTCAATCCTCATCGACTCTAATGAACTGCAAATTGGCTCAATGATCGCCTACATCAACTACGTCGGCATGATCTCGGGCGCGGTCATGATGGCAGCAATGATCTTCATCATGGTTCCGCGCGCAAATGTGGCGGCTCGACGCATCACCGAAGTCCTCGACCACGAAGCCACCGTGAAGGAAGCCGAAACCCCAGCCACGATTCCCAGCGGGCCGTGGACCTTCACCTTCGAAGGAGCCGCTTTCCGTTACCCCGGAGCCGAGGAGGCCGTCCTCGAAGACCTGAACCTCACGCTCCGCCCGGGCACGACGACCGCCATCATCGGCGCGACGGCCTCCGGTAAGACGACCCTCGTGAATCTACTGCCACGCATGATCGATCCGACAGGCGGTCACCTCGCCGTCAACGGCCAGGACCTCAAAGACCTCCCTCTCTCGGAGCTGCGCTCGCGCATCGCGATGGTCCCCCAGAAAGCCTATTTGTTCTCCGGCACAATCGCCTCCACCGTCTCAGGCGTGGAAAACCCCGACGCCGCGCAACGCGCCAGGGTGGAACTCGCGCTCGAAGGGGCGCAGGCGAAAGAGTTCGTTTCCGCCCTCCCCAATGGGATCGATCACGAGGTCGAGCCCGGTGGAGCGAACTTCTCCGGGGGCCAGCGCCAGCGCCTGGCCATTGCACGAGCCCTGTACCGGGCGGCCGAGCTGTACGTCTTCGATGACTCCTTCTCGGCCCTCGACTACGCAACGGACGCGAAGCTGCGCCTCGGCCTCAACACCTACACCAATGGTGCGGCCATCCTCATCGTCGGGCAAAGGGTCGCCTCGATCCGCCACGCGGACGAGATCCTCGTCCTCGAAGATGGGCGCATCATCGGGCGCGGCACCCACGCCGAACTGCTCTCGTCCTGCGAGACCTACAAGGAGATCGTCGCCTCTCAGATGAAGGAAGAGGAAGCAGCATGAGCTCGCGGGAAACACGTCAAGCCCCTCGTCCTCGAAACCCCCATGAGGCAATGAATCGGCCCGTTGAGAAGTCGAAGGATTTCTCCGGCTCCTTCAAACGCCTGATCGGGGAACTGCGCCCCGACTACTGGTTCGTGTCCATCGCTCTCATCGCCGCCGTGTTCTCAGTGGCTTTCAACGTGGCCGCACCGAAGGTCCTTGGCAAAGGCACCGACATTATCTTCAACGGTGTCGTCTCCAAGATGATCGCTCAGGCGCCCTCGAAGGAAGCGGCCGTCGCCGCCCTCGAAGCCCAAGGAAAGACGGATCTGGCGGGGATGCTCGACTCCATGGACATCACTCCGGGGGCGGGCATCGACTTCGACGCCCTCGGCAGGGTCCTTCTCATCACGGTCGGCATCTACCTCGCCGCAGCCCTCATCTCTTTTCTCAGCGGCTGGGTCCTTCGGATCGCGGTGCAAAACCTCGGCTGGCGTTTGCGCGACAAGGTGCAAAGGAAGATCGAGAAACTGCCCCTGTCCTACTTTGATTCGCACTCGCGCGGCGACCTCATGTCACGAGTGTCGAACGACGTGGACAATATCGCTCAGGTCATGAACCAGACCCTCTCGCAGTTGTTCCAAGCGGTGCTCATGGTCCTCGGCATTCTCACAATGATGCTCACCCTCTCGTGGAAGCTCACCCTTCTTGCTCTTATTGTCATTCCGCTGGGCGGGGCGCTCACCGGGGTTCTCATGAGCAAGGCGCAGCCTCAGTTCCGCCAGCAGTGGAAGTCCACTGGAGAAGTCTCAGATCTCGTTGAAGAGACGATCTCCGGACATGAGGTCCTCGCCCTCTACGGCCTGGAGGAGCGCTACACCACCGCCTTCGAGAAGTCGAACACGGCCTTGTATCGTTCAAGCTTTATCGCGCAATTCATTTCGAATCTCGTGATGCCGCTGATGAACATGATCTCGAACATTTCCTATGTGATCGTCGCGGTCGGTGGCGGCCTCATGGTCGCGAAGGGCTCCATGTCTCTGGGCGATGTGCAGGCCTTCATCCAGTACTCGCGCCAACTCAACCAGCCGATCGGCCAGCTCGCGCAGATGATGAACTCACTCCAGTCTGGCGTCGCCTCCGCTGAACGGGTCTTTGAATTCCTCGACGCGCAGGAGATGGCTCCTGACAGGGGCGCGAAGTCCTTGGCCGAAGCGCGCAAAGCCACCGGCGCTGTTGCTGTCGCTACCGAGCTCAGTGAATGTGCTGGCCGCGCTGATGGTGTCAACAATGCCGAAGGCGCGGAAAGTGCTGCCCTCACTCAAGGCATCCTGCGCGCCGAGGGGGAGAACCCCGCTAAGGGGAGGGCTCTTCGCACTGGCAGCGTCCTTGACGAGGGCGACTCAGGCACTGGCGAAGAGGAGCATGTTTCGGGCCGTGTCGTCTTCGAGCACGTGCGTTTCTCCTACGTCGAGGGCACGCCGATCATTCAGGACTTGTCTCTCGAGGTCGCTCCCGGGCAGATGGTTGCCATTATCGGCCCGACCGGCGCAGGCAAAACGACACTCGTCAATCTGCTCATGCGCTTCTACGAGCTCGACTCGGGCCGGATCACTCTTGATGGGGTGGACATCTCCACTCTTGATAAGGATGTGCTGCGTGCTCATATGGGGATGGTCTTGCAAGACACCTGGCTCTTCGAGGGCACCATTGAGGAGAACATCGCTTTCGGCTCCGATGACGCCAGCTCTGAGGAGGTCGTTGACGCTGCGAAGCAGACCGCTGCGGACCGTTTGATTCGCCACTTGCCCGAAGGCTACGAGACGCATGTCTCCGACTCGGCGGATGTCATCTCTCAGGGCGAAAGGCAGCTCCTCACGATCGCGAGAGCCTTCGTGTCCAGGCCTGACATTCTCATCCTCGACGAAGCGACCTCTTCAGTCGACACCCGCACCGAGGTCCTCGTCCAAAAGGCCATGGATCGTTTACGCAGGGGACGCACCGCCTTCGTCATCGCCCACCGCCTCTCGACGATCCGCGATGCCGATGTCATCCTCGTCATGGAGCAGGGCGATGTCGTGGAGATGGGGCGGCACGAGGAACTCCTCGCTGCGGGCGGCGCCTACGCGCGCCTCTACAACGCCCAGTTCGCAGGCCCCGCTGAGGCTTCAACGATCTGAGATCGCCCCAGCCGTGGCCTGACTACCGCGTCGCAGCCTCATTTTCGTCTTCCCTTCCGCCTCGCAGCTCAGGAGGCTTCTCCCAAGAGTGGAGGCCCTCCCGCACGGAGGTGGGTTCTCTTGGAAGAGCCCCCTCGCGACCCGGGGAGGCCAGCCGCAAGGTCCAGGGCGTCTCGTGCCCCGACTTCTCGCTGAGTGTCGGCGCTTCTCTCTGTTCACCCACGCCCTCGAGGATCGAAGTGCGAGACTGAGGGGGCGCAGCACAGCTGTGATCCTCTAACCCCAAGGACCACCATGTCTCCTCAGATCCCGAACCTTGTCCTTTCAAACGGCAAAGCGATGCCCCAGTTCGGATTCGGCACCTTCAAGATCAGCCCCGAGGACACCTTCGACGCGGTCTCCTCTGCTTTGGAGCTTGGATACCGGCACATCGACACCGCGCAGATGTATGGAAATGAGGTTGAAGTCGGGCGCGCAATCGCAGAATCGGGGATTCCGCGCGAGCAGATCTTCCTCACCTCGAAGCTCAACAACCGTAATCATGAGCCTCAGGCTGCGCGCGATTCTTTCAAGCAGAGCCTCGAAGACTTGCAGAGCGATTACGTGGATCTTTTCCTGGTTCACTGGCCGCTGCCGGGACTCTACGAGGGGAATGTCGCCCTGCCGTGGCCGGTGCTCGAGGAGTTCTACGA
>ERZ772764.68-NODE-68-length-66453-cov-31.780370_pt1 | contig 66453 bp, 46 predicted proteins | sample MGYA00512163_ERZ772764 | MGnify/ENA primary metagenome ERZ772764 (study PRJEB29015, sample SAMEA2737903) | human oral metagenome | biome: human oral; feature: human-associated habitat; material: dental | place: China | collected 2094 ... | reverse complement strand
TGTTAACGGTAACACCAAGAGCGCGGCGCCGGTAGATTCTCGGAAAGCAACTCAGGGGAGCCCTGCGGGCGCCGGTCGTGCCAGCGGCCCGCAACCGGGGCAACCAGCCCGCACCGGAACGGCCGACCCGCAACCGGGGCAGCCGGACCGCGCCTTCGCGGTCATGGGCGAATGGCTCAGCGCGCCCCGTCCGCCCCGCAGCGCTCCAGGACCACGCGCATGACGGCGGCCGCCCCGTCGTTCTCGACGGCGGCGGTCACGTGGTCGGCGCAGGCGCGCACCTCCTCGGTGGCGCCGCCCATCGCGGCGCCGAAGAACGCCCACTCGATCATCGCGATGTCGTTGGTGCCGTCGCCCACCGCGACGGTGCCGTCCCGGGGGACCCCCAGCCGCGAGCGCAGCCACTCCAGGGCACTGGCCTTCGTGGCGCCCAGGGGGCCGATGTCCGCCCACGAGGTCCATCCGACGAAGACCTCGTAGCGGTCGGCGGCGCTCAGGGAGTGGACGGCGCGGTCGAACTCGTCCTGGCCCATGCCGGGCGCCCGCACGACGAGCTTGGGAGTCGGGGTGGAGCGCATGCGCTCCAGCGGGATGATCTCGGCCCCGCGGTCCAACTCCCCCGGGGGGAAGGGCGCGGACAGCAGGCGCTTGGCCCCGGGGACCGCGGAGTAGAAGAGGACTCCGGGCATCTCCTCCGTGGCGGAGTCGATCAGGGGCGCGGGGTCCATGAACTCCTGCCGCACCACCTCCACCCCTCCCCCACTCACCCGCAGGACGGTGGCGCCGTTGTTGCACACGACCCACCCGTCGGTGAAGCCGAGCTCGTCGAGCACTTCGAACATCTCGTCCTCGGGGGCGCGGCCCGACGCGATGACGACCTGGGCGCCCGCCGCGGCGAGCTCCCGGATCCCGGCGCGCACGTGGTGGGAGGCCCCCCTGGGGGTGAGGACGGTCCCGTCGATGTCGAGGGCCACCATCACCTTGTCCGCCTCGTGGGGGAAGGCGGGGGGCAGGGCGCGGCGGGCCTCGTCGACGACCTCGGCGAAAGGCCGGGTCGGCTCGTCGGAGCCGGGCACCGTCAGGAAGGACGCCTCGGCCATGTCAGCGCACCGGCTCGAGCGCTTCGACGCCGCCCAGGTAGGGGCGCATCGCCTCGGGCACGCGGATGGAGCCGTCGGGGCGCTGGTGGTTCTCCAGGAGGGCGACCAGCCAGCGCGTGGTGGCCAGCGTGCCGTTGAGGGTGGCGACGGGGGCCGTGCCGTCCTCGCGGCGCTCGCGAATGCCCAGGCGGCGGGCCTGGAAAGTCGTGCAGTTCGAGGTCGAGGTGACCTCCATGTAGCGCTCCTGGGTGGGCAGCCACGCCTCGCAGTCGAACTTGCGGGCGGCGGAGGTCCCCAGGTCGCCGGCCGCCGTGTCGATGACGCGGTAGGGCAGCTCGGCCTTGGCCAGCATCTCCTCCTCCCACGCCAGGAAGCGGGCGTGCTCGGCCTCGGCGTCCTCGGGGCGGCAGTAGCTGAACATCTCAGCCTTGTTGAACTGGTGAACGCGGATGATGCCGCGCGTGTCCTTGCCCGCGGCGCCCGCCTCGCGCCTGTAGCACGTGGACCAGCCGAGGTAGCGCTTGGGGCCATCGCTCAGATCCAGGATCTCGTCGGCGTGATAGCCGGCCAGGGCCACCTCGGACGTGCCCGTCAGGTACAGGTCATCGGCGGGCAGGTAGTAGATCTCGTCGGAGTGCTCGCCCAGGAAGCCCGTGCCGCCCATGATCTGGGGGGACACCAGGGTCGGGGTCATCATCGGAACGAACCCGGCCCGGTGGGCCTGGTCGAGGGCCATCGACATGAGCGCGAGCTCCAAGCGGGCGCCGACGCCCTTGAGGTAGTAGAAGCGCGCGCCCGACACCTTCGCGCCGCGCTTCGTGTCGATCGCGTCCAGCCCCTCGCCCAGGGCGAGGTGGTCCTTCGGCTCGAAGCCCTCGGCCGCGAAGTCGCGGGGCGCGGGCCCCTCGTGGCGCAGGACCACAAAGTCCTCCTCGCCACCGACGGGCACGCCATCGACGACCAGGTTGGGCAGTTGGCGCGCGAGGCGGTCGGCCTCGGCGCCGGCGGCGTTCGCCCGGGCCTCGGCGGCCTTTACCTGTTCGGCGAGCTCTTTGGCCTTGGCGAGGATCGCGGGGCGCTCCTCCTTGGAGGCCCGTCCGACGGACTTGGAGACCTCCTTCTGGGTGGCGCGCAGCGATTCGAACTCCTGCAGGGCCCCTCGGCGGGCGGCGTCGGCCTCGATGATCTCATCGACGAGGCCGGGGTCGGCTCCGCGGGCACGCTGGGAGGCGCGGGCGGGTTCAGGGTTCTCACGCAGGGCACGCACATCAATCATGCACTCATCCTAGGCCACCCGGTGGCGATCCCGATTGCGCGTCCACCCGGCCCCGGGGCGGTCGGGCGCTCGGCAGGAGGAGGCGTTGCGGCCCCCGCCCCTATGGCTTACCTGCTGGTAACCAGAGGCATTCCGCGGAATATAATCAACTCTTGAAACTGTGTGTACTCCTTACCACAGTTATCCACCTTTGGTGTGTAATCTTGTGGACGACGGCCACGCGCCGTCAGCGGCCATCTCCATACGGAAGCCCGCCCCACGGCTACTCTGGGCGCATGAGCATTCCCAAGTGGTTAGTCGCCGCGGTCCTGGGCGCCAGCGCCGTCGGGGCAGGGCGCGCGGCCGTCGCCCTGACGAGACGGGCGAGGAGGCGCTCAGCGCTCTCGGTCCCCTCTCCCCCCGCCGACCCCGCCGAGGGGCTGCTGCGCCCCTGGATCATCCTGAACCCGACGAAGCACGAGGACCCCGCGGCGTTCCGCGCACTCGTGGACCGCGCCGCGATGGACCTGGGCGCCGGCCCGCCCCACTGGTTGGAGACCACGCGGGAGGACCCCGGGGCGGGCCAGGCCGTCGAGGCCGTCTCACGGGGGGCGGCCGTCGTGATCGCGGCGGGCGGCGACGGCACGGTGCGCGCGGTCGCCGCCGGAATGGCGGGGTCGGGCGTGCGCATGGGGATCCTGCCGGTGGGGACGGGCAACGTCCTGGCGGGGAACCTCGGGCTCCCCGACGACCCTGCCGCTGCGATGGCGGTCGCCCTGGGCGAGTACCACCGCAACGTCGATCTCACATGGGTGCGCCTGGACGGGGTCGAGGAGGCGTCCCCCCTGCCCGCTGAGGGCGGCCTCGTGCTGGCGGCCCACGCGGCCCACCCCCTGGAGGCGGGGCCCGATCCTGGACCCGGGGACGGGGCGCCCGCCCCGGCGCCCGACGGGCCCGGTCCGGACGGCGCGGCGCCCCTGCCCGCCCCGGACGAGTACGCGTGCGCCGTCGTGGCGGGCATGGGGTTCGACGGGCGGACAATGGCGGGCACGCACGCCGCGCTCAAGAAGCAGTTCGGGTGGATCGCCTACGTCCTGGCGGGCCTGGGCAGCATCGGAGCACCCCGCCTGAGCGCCCGCCTCACGCTGCGCAGCCCCGAGGCGTGGGAGCCCGCGCCCATCGACGCGGGGGACGGGCTGGTCGGCACTCCGCGGGGCGACGACGAGGTGACGCGCGTTGAGGCGCGCTCGGTGATGTTCGCGAACTGCGGGGAGCTGAAGTTCCTGCTGCTGGCCCCGGACGCGAACCTCAGCGACGGCCTGATCGACGTGATCGCAGTCGACGCCCAGGCGGGGCTGCTGGGCTGGGCGGACGTCACCTGGAAGTTCTTGGGGCAGCTGGTGGGGCTGCGGCCGCTGAACCTGCCGGTATCGACGGGAACGGTGGCGTTCCGCCAGGCGCGGGGCGCGTCGGTGGTCGCGCAGGCCGCGCAGGCGGTCCAGGTCGATGGCGATGCGCTGGGGACCGCGCGCGCGATGCGGGTGAGGATCCAGCCCGACGCCCTCGATGTGGCGGTTCCGGCTGAGCGGACGTGGATGGAGCTGCTCCCCGGATAGGGCCCCCATGCCCTGGGGGCACCGGTCCCCCTACCGCGGCGCGAGCGGCCAGTCCGGGGCGGCGCCCCCGCGTTTGCCCGTGCCGTCCCCGCCGCGCAGCAGGTCCGCCACCCAGGCGCGGCCCGCGCGGAAGTCGTCGTCGGCTGTGCCCGGCAGGATCGTGGGCCGCACGGCGTCGATCCGGGGGTAGGAGCCCATGAAGCGCACCTCCGGCGAGTACCTGTGCAGGCCGACCAGGGCCGCTTGGACCCGCTCCTCGCGGATGTGCCCCACGATGTCGATGCTGAAGGTGTAGTTGCCCAGTCCGTCCCCGCTGGGGCGCGACTCGATGCGCGACAGGTCGACGCCCCGCACCGCGAACTGCTCGAGCAGGGTGAGCAGCGCCCCCGACTCGTTGACGGGCAGTGCCACTTGGATGGTCGTCTTGTCGGCGCCAGTGGGGGCGGGCACTGCTCCGGGGCGCGAGACGAGGACGAAGCGCGTGACCGCTCCGGGGTTGTCGGCGACATCGGTGTGGAGCGCCTCGAGGCCGTAGGTGGACACGGAGATCGCGTTGCACAGCGCCGCATCGAAGGAGGCGTCCCCGCCGGAGAGCAACTGCGCGGCGGCGGCCGTGGACGTGGCGGGCACGTGGACCACTCCGGGGAAGGTCTCCTCGAGCCAGTTGCGGCACTGCGCCCACGCGTGGGGGTGGGTGCCGATGCGTCTGATGTCCTCGGCGCGCGTGCCGGGCCGGACGGCCAGCTGGAAGACGACGGAGACCACCATCTCGGCCACGATCACCAGGGGCTCCCCGTGGGAGAGGGAGTCGAGGGTGGCGTTGACGCCCCCTTCGATGGAGTTCTCGATGGGGACGACGGCGCGGTCCGCCTCGCCCCGCCGCACCGCCGTGAGCGCCTGGGGGGCGCTGGTCATGGGGATGAGCTCCGCTCCGGCGGGGGCGATCTGGTGGACGGCCTGCTCGGTGAAGGTCCCGAAGGGCCCCAGGAACGCGATGGCCATGTTCTCGCCCATGGGGGCCCGGCCCGGGATGAAGGTCGTCATGGGGTTCAGGGTAGCGAGCGGCCGGAGCGGGCGCGCGGGGGCGTCTGACCCGTGGGCACCGGGCCCAGAGGGCGCGGCCTGGCCGAAGGCGCCGGACCGGCCCGCTGGAGAGCGCCGTGGCTGTCCTGCCAGAAGGCGCCGTGGCGGCCATCCAGCCGGACGGCGACCCGGGGGCCGACTACTTGAAGGCGTCGGACCCGCCGCCCGGCTCCACGTCCCCGCAGGCGGTGATCCGGTAGAGCACGGCCGTGTCCCCCCGGTCGACCAACTCGAAGCCGGTGGAGGTGTCGACGTTGTACAGGCCGGGGAAGCGCGAGGAGCGCGCGAAGTTGTAGTACTGGCCGTCCTGCTCCTGGTAGTAGTGGGTGATGCCGAGTTTGCGCACGACCTCGCACACTTGCGGGTTGGTGTGGATCTCGTTGAAGTGCTTGGTGAGGACGTTCTGGGAGTCGCCGTCCTGGTTGACGGCGGAGAGCTGGGGGAACACCGCTTTGCGCCCGCCCAGCAGCTCCACGTAGGCCTCGCCGGCGATGGGGTCGCCGACGACCAGGGCGTCCTCGGGGGTGGTGGAGCGCATGCGGCGCAGCATCGCCAACTCGCCGGTGGTCGCCATTCCCGGCTTGCCGAGGTGGTCGGAGTCGTAGACGTAGTCGACCGCCCATGCGCGCGCGTCGAACGCGCCGAAGCCGCTGACGACCAGGGCGGCGACCGCCAGCACCGCTGCCACCGTCCACTGGGGGAGCCCGGGCAGGAGGGCCGCTTCCTCGTCCTCGTCGGCGGTGCCGTGGTCGGCGCCGCGCCCGTCCCCGTCCTGGTCGGCCGCCGAATCGGCGCCCTGGCTGCTGAAGCGGGCGACGGCGCCGCGCGCCAGCTCGGCGATCCACGCGAAGCCGACGGCGATCAGGACGGACAGCATGAGGGACTGCAGGCCCATGATGCGGCGCGAGTCCATGTACCAGGGCGCCAGCAGGAACGTGCGCAACTGCGAGGAGGGGCTGTACGCCAGGGCGGTGAGGGACCCGGCCACCAGGTACGAGGCGAGGGGCCACACGGGCATGCGGCCGCCGCCGGGCGAGGCGGGGACGGTGTCCTCGCGCCCGGGCACAGCCAGCCGCGCCAGCCCGGCGATGACGACCAGCCCGGCGACCAGGAGCACGAATTGGACGATGGTCCACCAGGTCATCCCCATCGTCTGGGCGAAGGGCGGGAAGGGGACGAACATGTGGGCCAGGCCCTCGCCCCAGCTGACGCCCTGCCTCGGGTACTTGCCCATGGCGCGGATCTTCGGCGACGCCAGGACCACCAACGGCACCACGACCACCACCGCGGCCACCAGCGACCACGCGATGCCCCTGGCGCGCCCGCGCGCGTCCTGCCAGTCGCAGCTCCGCGCCAGGCCCACCAGGGCGGCCAGCAGGGGGGCGGCCAGGAGCGCCAGCAGCGAGAAGACCGCACTCGGGTGGGCTCCGATCAGGCCCAGGGCCCCCACCATCAGGAACACGGTCTGCCCCGTCCTGCGCGCCAGCGCCCTGGCAGGCGGCCGGGAGCACCAGTCATCGGCGAAACGGCGCCCGACCAGGACCGCCAGGCCCATGAGGCCGGGCAGCAGCGCGGTCCCCGTGGCGTTGGGCCACTGGTTGTACATGGTGAGCGCGTCGGCGGGCATATTGGGCATGAGGCCCGCCACGACCGGCGCGGCAACGACCGCGGTGCGCGAGGAGGTGAGCACGGACACCAGGGCCGCCGCTCCGGTGGCCCACACCGCCATGAGGACCAGGGAGGAGACGTTCGAGGCGGGGACCACCGTCTGCGGCGTGGCGAAAAGCGCCACGAATGCGTGCCATCCCGTCGGGTAGTACACCTCGCGACCGCCGTAGAGCTCGTGGAGGCCGCCGAAGGGGGTGGCGTCGCCGCCCATGAGGATGGCGTGGACGCCGTTCATGTGGAAGGTCGAGTCCCACTGCTGCACGGGGTCGGCGGGGTCCGCGCCCGCCAGCATGGGCAGGGCGGCCAGCGCGAAGCCGAGGGCGACCGCCCCCCATGTCGCCCCGCGCACCGCCCTCTGGGCGGCGCCCAGGGGGGCGCGCGTGCCGATCGCCTCGGCGAGGGGCATCCCGGGCCGCCACGCGCCCCCGCTCGCGCGCCTCACGTGCAGCCCGAACCAGGTGAGCGCGCCCAGCAGCGCGCACATCCCCAGGACCGGCAGCACTGTTGCCGCCTCCCACCTGATCGAGGCGCGCGAGTAGAGGACGGAGAGCGCGGTGACGACCCCGAAGGTGAAGGCGGGGGCCGCGCCCACGGCCACCAGCGCCGACCGCGTGCCCGCGCGCGTCCAGAACACGCCCGGCAGCACCAGGGCGACGAGCATGAGGAGGAACGTGGGCGCCAGGAACCACCACTGTCCGATCATGCGGTCCTTACTCCGCCCTGGTGTCCGCGGCGATGTGCTGTGCGCCGGCGCCCTTGCGGCGCTTGCCCGCGACCTCGATGACGACGGGGAGCACGGAGACCGCGATGATGACGGCCAGGATCACACTGAGGTTGTCGTGGATGAAGGGCACGTTGCCCAGGAGGGCTCCGACGACGAGGAACCCCGCGCCCCACAGGAGGGCGCCGAGGGTGTTGAAGAAGACGAACCTCGTGTACGGGTAGCGCGCTATTCCCGCGGCGAGGGGGATGAAGGTGCGCACGAAGGGGATGAAGCGCCCGATGACCAGGGAGCGCCCACCGTAGTCGGTGAAGTAGTGCTCGGCTTTCTCCAGGTGCGCGGTCTTGAGGACCCTCGCGTCCGGTTTGAAGAAGCGCCTGCCCCATTTGGCCCCCAGGAAGTAGCCGATCTGCGCGCCCACGAAGGCGGCGGCCACCGTCCCGAGGATGAGGGCCGGCAGGTGCAGGTCGAGTTTGTCGTGCAGCAGTCCCGCCGTGAACAGCAGGGACTCGCCCGGGAGCACGGGGAAGAGGACCCCGGACTCGATGAGGACGATGAGCAGCGTCCCCCACAGGACCCAGGGCCCCATGGCGAGGAGTAGTGATTCGGGGTCCTTGAACCACCCGATGAATGTGTCCAGCGCAGAGGGCGCGGAGGCTGCTGCCAGAGTTGACCAGGTCACGAAGGGCCCTTCCGTCGGGGGAATCGTATCCCCATTACCCTACCTTTCCCACCGGTAAAGCTAGGATAACCGGCATGGATAAGCGCAGGGATTCACATCCGCGGACCGGCTCCGCGACCGGGGGCGCCTCCCCCTCCGACGAGCGCGCGCCCACCGCCCCCGCGGCGGGGGGCGCGGAGCCGGGCGACGGGGCGCCGCAGGAGCGCTCCCCGGCCGGGGAGGAGGGCGCCGGCCGGGCTCCCTCCGCGCCGCGCGCCGCCCGCCTGCGGGGACCGGTCTACGTCGCCGACCGCACGGTCACCACGACCCGCAGGCGCGAGGACCTGGTCGAGGTCGCGGTGTGCGCCCTCGGCATCGTCGCAGTCTGGGCACTCGGAGTCGTGGCCAGCGCCACAACCCGCGGCGTCACGATGGACGTCATGCAGTTCCAGGTCATCAGGAGGATCCTGCTGCTGCCCGTCAACTTCATCGAGGGGATGATCGTCCTCACCACGCCCATCGCGGTGGTCTCCTCCCTGGCGCTGCGGCGACGGATCCGCTCGATCACCCAGGCGCTGGCGACCTCCGTCGGCGCGGCCATCGGGGGAATGGCCCTCTCCTCGTTGGCGCGCCTGCTGCCCGAATCCCTGACGGCGCCACTCAGCGTCGACCGGGCGATCGCGACTCAGGGCACGCTCAGCGGCGTCGTCATCGGGGTCAACATCCTGTTCGTCGTCCTCGCCGCGCTCTTCACGGCCTCGGGCGAAGCGCAGTCGATGCGCTCCGTGCGCTGGGGGTGGGCCGGGCTGTGGGCGATCGTCTTCCTGTCGGTGATGCGCTCGTCGGTGACGCTGCCCGGCGCGTTCGTCTCCGTGCTGATCGGCCGCGCATTCGGCTGCGCCGGCCGGTGGGGCTTCGGATTCGGCGGGCAGAGGGCGCGGGGGCGCGAGATCGTGCGCGCCCTGTTGGACATCGGCATCGTCCCCACCCACATCGTCCGCACGGACCTGGACACCACGACGGAGCCCCTGCGCACGTGGTCCGTGTCCGAGGACGAGGACGGGTCCTTGCGCTCGGAGGCGACCTGTCCGGGCAATATCGACATCGCTGTGACCCTGCGCCCCGACTCCAGCCACAACCGGCACTACCAGGTGTGGGACGCAGGCGGCCGCGGCCTCGAGCTGGTCGTCGTCGAGCCCGGCCGCGAACTCACCGGCACGCTGGTGGAGCTGTGGAACAACTTCCGCCTGCGGGGCATCTCCCGGTGGGTGTCCCCCTCCGCGAAGGCCAACGTCGAGCGCGCCGCACTGACCTCGTTGCAGGCGTCGCGGGCCGGGGTGCGCACCCAGGAGCACGTGGGCATCACCGCCGCCGGGGACTCGATCATCGTCGTCATGGAGGCGCTGGAGCCGACCGCGCCGCTCACGGAGCTGGGCGGCGCCCTGACCGACGCGCTCCTCGACGAGGCGTGGGCGCAGCTGGCGGCCGCCCACACCCGGGGCATCACGCACCGCAACCTCGCCCCCAACTCGGTCGTGGTGGACACGGACGGGCGCGTGTGGCTGCTCGACTGGGACCGCGGGGAGGTGGCCACAACGGATCTCAACAGGTCGATCGACGTGGCCCAGATGCTCGTGCTGCAGGCTCTCGCGGCGGGCCCCGAACGGGCGCTCGCCTCGGGCAGGCGCTGCGTCGGGGACGAGGCGCTGGCCGCCTGCGCCCCCCTCATCCAGAAGCCGGTGCTGCCCACGGCCGTGAACCAGCGGCTGCGCCGGTCGGACCTGCTGGGGGAGCTGCGCGGCGCGCTCGTGGAGGACTCGGAGGCCGAGGAGGCCGGCACCGCGAACATCCAGCGCTTCCAACCGCGCACGGTCTTCACCTTCGCCATCCTCTTCGTCGCCGTGTTCGTGGTCCTGGGGTCGTTGAACTTCTCGGACATCATCAGCGCGCTCACCCAGGCGAACCCGTGGTGGATACTGGCCTCCGCCCTCCTGGCGTGCCTGATCTGGGTGGGGGCGAGCGTGCCGCTCATGGCCCTGAGCCCGGAGCGGCTGCGCTTCTCCGACACCCTCATCGCCCAGGTCGCCGCCTCGATCATCACCATCGTGGCGCCCGCGGGGGTCGGCCCCGCGGCCCTCAACCTGCGCTACCTGCGCAAGAAACGGGTGCCGACCGCCATGGCGGTCACCACCGTGACCCTCATGCAGCTCTCCCAGGTCCTCATCACGGTCACGCTGCTCCTGCTGGTCGTGGTGGTGTCGGGCGCCTCGCTGTCGGTGTCCATCCCCTATGGGACGATCCTGGCCGTCGTCGGCGTCGTCGTCGCCGTGGTGGGCGCGGTCCTGGCGGTCCCGCGCGCCCGGGCGTGGGTGTGGTCCAAGGTCGAGCCCACGTGGCAGCAGGTGTACCCGCGCCTGCTGTGGATCGTCGGCCAGCCGCGCCGCCTCGCGCTGGTGGTGTGCGGCAACCTGTTGATGAACATCGGTTACGTGGGGGCGTTCTGGTCCGCGCTGACGGCGATGGGGGGCTCCCTGGAGTTCTCGAACGTGGCCCTCACCTACCTGACGTCGAACGCCCTCGGCTCCATCATCCCCTCCCCCGGCGGAATCGGGCCCGTCGAGACCGCCCTCACCGCCGGCTTGCAGGTGGCGGGCGTGTCGGTGTCCATCGGATTGCCGACTGCGATCATCTACCGCCTCGTGACGTTCTACGGCCGCATCCCCTTCGGGTGGGTGGCGATGAAGTACATGGAGCGCAAGGACCTCATCTGACCCCGGCTGCCGGCGGTTCCCGCCGCACTTGCTGACGCGGCCGCCCGGGGGTCTGGACGGGGCCGCGCGCCCCGTCTATCGTGGGAAACGCGCCTGTTCCTCCTACCGTCGAAGCAAAGGAAGACCCCATGACGCGTTCAACACGACCGCTCCGCGCGTTCGCGGTGGCGCTCCTCGCCACCGCCTCCTCCCTCGCCGCCGCCGGCATGGCCCAGGCCGCGCCCGCGGCCCCCACCGACGTCGTCACCTACGACGCCCCCGGATCGGAATCCGCCGACTGGTCGACCGACAACGACCTGGACGCGACCGGTTACTGGACCCCGGAGAGGATGCGCAACGCCATCCCCGTGGACTCGGACCCCGGAGCCGCCCCGGATCCCGCTCTCCTCCAGCCCCCCTCGGGCTCCTCCCTGCTGTCGGCGCCGGTGGCGCCCGACTCCCCGCCCGTCGACCTCACCGAGCCCGTGGAGCCCGCGTCGGGCGAGAGCCCCACGATGCTGCTCGGCAACCAGGTGTACGTGCCCATCACCACGGGCAAGGTGTTCTACTCCGTGGGCAGCAACGACTACGTGTGCTCCGGCTCGTCGATCAACACCCCGGGCAAGTCGATGGTCGCCACCGCCGGCCACTGCCTCCACGCGGGAGCGGGGGGCACCTGGCACTCGCGCATCGCCTACGCGCCCGCCTACTCCAACGGCACGACCCCCTACGGCCTGTGGCACATGAAGACCGGGACCGCCTTCAACGGGTGGACGGACAGGTCGGACGCCAGGTACGACTACGGTTTCTTCATCGTCTACCCGCTCAACGGCAGGTACCTGGTGGACCGCGTGGGCGGCAACGGCCTGTCCTACAACCGCGGCACGACGAACAAGGGCGTCCGCATCTGGGGCTGGCCCGCCGCCGCGCCCTTCGACGGGAGCCGCCCCTACCACTGCGACGGGGACACCTTCGCCTACGGCACCGGGGGCGACATGGCGATGAACTGCAGGATGAACGGCGGATCCAGCGGCGGCCCGTGGATGACCAACACCTCCTCGGCCACTGTCGGACGCGTCTTCGGCGTCACCTCGCGTATTACCACCTCGGGCCCTGCGCGCATCATCTCGAGGCCGTTCGACGCGGACGTCGTCAGGCTCTACCAGTCACTGGAGTGACCGGTGGAACGGCATCGATACGGCCGCGTGGCGGCCCTGGTCTCGGCGGTGGCAGTAGTGGGCGCCCTCGTCGCCCTGTACGCCTGGAGCGCGGCGGGGGGACGCGGGCCCGGTTCAACGGACCCCAGCCCCTCGGTGTCCCAGTCCGGCCCCTCGTCCGAGTCCACCGCGACCCACGTGCCCTACGACCAGAGCGCCCAGTCCTACTGGACGGAGGACCGCATGCGCAATGCGGAGCCTGCCCAAATGCCGTCCGCTCCTTAGCCTCCACCCGCTGGAAAGAGGGGTCGGCGCGCCGCTCGCGGCGCGCCGACCCCCCTTCATCACCGGTTCCCCGGCGGGTCAGTGCCTCAACTCCCCCGTGGGTTCGAAGAAGTGCCAGTACCCGTCGATGTGGCGCCAACCGGTCGCCATCTTGCCGGAGTCCCCCAGGTAGAACCAGGATCCCTCGATCTTCTGCCAGCCGGTGGTCATATGGCCCGCGGCGTTCAGGTAGTACCATTCGCCGCCGTCTTCGACCCAGCCGATCGCCATGGCGCCCCAACTCGGGATCAGGTAGTACCAGGCGCCGCCATCGACCAGCCAGCCGGTGGACATCGCACCGGAAGCGCCGTGGTGGAACCAGTACCCGCCATCGCGCACCCAACCAGTGCGCAGGTACCCCGACTGGTCGAAACGGTACGTCTCACCATCGATCACCAGGGCCTGGCCACGCGGATACGTCCCGTCGGCGAACCGGTACCACCAGCCACCGGCGTCCTGCACCCACTGGCCCTCACCGGGCTCCGGAGCAGGAGGAAGGGCAGAACCCACCGCACCAGTGACCACACGGAACGTGATGTCCCTGCTCTCGACCCGCAACGACGCCCCATCGACCGACGGAACCCACGTGAAGCGCACCCACGAGGAGATCGCTCCCCCGTCGGCGTCGTCGAGCGACGGATCACTGTCGTAGGCCGAATTCCAGTCGGACACGACGGTCTCAGCGCCGCCGGGGCCGACCTCGATGGCGCGGGCCTCGCGGCCGACGGCGACGCCGCCGGTCATTGTGGCCATCACCTCAATGGTCTCGCCCGCCTTCACCTGGACCTTCGAGGCGTCCCCCGCCCGGTCGATCGCGGGCGAGGACAGCGACAGGGCCGGATCCACGTACCTGTGCAGATGGGACGCCGGATCCAAACCGGCCTTCTCCACGGCCGCCTTGGCCACCGACCACGCGGCGGAGTCCCTGTCGGCGGCCACGTACACGTGGGCTTCCGCGAGCTGCTCGGCGGTGAGGAGGCCCGTGGTGAGGACGAGCTCCTCGAGGGTGGAGGGGACCACCAGGGTCTGCGGGAAGTTACCGTGCGTGTAGGCGATCCGCTTCATGCCCTCGCCGAAGAAGGCGGACGCGGTGTGGTTGGGGACCCATTCCTCCGGGGACGCGAAGGCGCCGTCCTTCCCGCCGCGCACGATCATGCGGACGGGCAGGCCGCCTTCGAAAGCGGCCTCCTCGATGGTGCGGATCCGCGCGCCGAACTCGATGGTCTCGACCTGGGTCCCGGCGAAGGCGTCGGACACCTCTTCCAGGGAGTCGGGCAGTGCCACGTCGGTGAGTTCGTGGATCCCGGCGAAGGCCTGGGCCCCGATGGCCTTCACGCCCTCGGGGACGACCACTTCGCGCAGCGTCGCGTGGCCCTTGAAGGCGGCCTCGTCGATCTGCGCCGTCCCGGGGCGCACCGAGTACGCGGGCAGGGGGGCGGCGAGGGCGGCGTAGACCAGGTGGCTCCCGTCGTTGCCCTGCTGGTAGAGGACGGAGCCGTCCAGCGAGAGCACGGGGTTGGAGGGGTCGACGCTCAGGGAGGCGAGCGCTGTGGTGCCCGTGAAGACGCGCGCGCCCAGCTCGGTCAGGCCCGAGCCCAGGTGGACCTCCTTCAGCTCGGTGCTGCGGGTGAAGGCCCCGTCGCCCAGGGAGGTGACGGAGTCGGGCAGGACGGCCGAGACGAGCCCCGTCTCGGCGAAGGCGTAGGCGCTGATCGTGGTGAGGCGGCCCAGGTCCGCCCTGAAGTCGACCTCTTGCAGGGCGTGCGAGGCGAGGAAGGCCTGCTCGCCGATGGTCTTCGTGCCGCCCAGGTCCACCCGGGCCAGGGAGGGCATCCCCGAGAACGCGCATTCCCCGAAGGTCTCGAAGGCCTTGGGGAGGACCAAGGACTCCAGGTAGGAGCCGCTGAAGGCCCAGTCCCCGATGCTGCGCAACGAACTGGGCAGGACGACGCCCTTCAGGGGCGCGCTGTTGAAGGCGCCCGACTCGATGCGCGTCGTCTCATCGAGCACGGTGTAGGTGGTGCCGCTGCCCTTTCCGGCAGGATAGACCACCAGGCTCGTGTGGTCCTTGGAGTAGAGCACGCCATCGACCGCCTCGTAGGACGCGTTGTCCGGGGCGACTGTGAAGCCGCTGAGCTGGCGGGAGCTGGTGAAGGCGTCGGACAGCTGCCCCGCTTCCACGCCGCGCCCGATGTGGGCGCTGGTGAGGGCGCTGCATTCGCTGAACGCGCTGGATCCAACGGTGGTGACGGAGTCGGGGATGACGATCTCGGTGATCCCCGTGGTCCGGAAGGCGCTGCTGCCGATGGAGACCAGGCCCTCGTTGAGGCCGACGTGGGAAAGGCGCTCGATGGCGTTGAAAGCGGCGTCGCCGATGGTGCGCACGGAGGCGGGCAGGTCGACGGAGCCCAGTCCGGTGGCGTTGAACGCCTCCTGCCCGATGGTCACGAGGGAGGAGGGGAACCCCGGGGCGGTCGAGCCGTCGGCCTGGCGGACGCTCAGCCCTTTGAGCGAGTGCGCGGCGCTGAAGGCGGCCTCGCCGATCTCGGTGACCGCGTTGCCGACGACTGCTTCAGTGAGCAGTGAGCTGTTCTTCACCAAGCGGGCGGGGATCGATGTGAGGGAGTCGGGCAGGGACAGGCGTGTGATGCCGGAGTCCGCGAAGGCGCCCTCGCCGAGGGAGGCGGCCTTCGACGGGACAGCGACCTCCGTGAGGGCGGGTGTGTTGGCTGCCGCTTCGGCGCCGATCGCGGTGAGCTGGGAGGGGTGGTCGGCGGTGTCCTCGAAGACCAAGGCCTTCAGCTGCTGTGCGTCGGCGAACGCCCTGTCGCCGATGGTGCGGACCGTGGCGGGGACGGTGATGCGCTCGGCGGTGGTGCCGCGCAGCGCCTCGTCGGCGATGGCCGTGGCCTTGCCGGGGATCGTGATGTCGCTGGCCGAGCCGGTGTAGCGCAGGAGCACGCCGTTGGCGTCGATTTCGAAGCCGTTCTGGTCAGTGGTGGCGCCGACGGCGGGTTTGAGCGCGGACGCCGGCGGAGTGAACGAGGCCGGGGCGGACGGGGCCGCGGCCTGGGCACGGCCGCTTGGAAGCGCTTGTGCTGGTGCTGCGAAGGCGGCGCCTCCGATCAGCGCTCCTGTGAGCGCGATCGTGAGCGCAGCGCGTGGCATATGGGGAGTCATGGCCGTTCCAATGATCGAGGCGGGTGGGGAATGATGGGTGGGGGACGGCCCCGGACGGCAGTCCCTGATTTCACTAACGATATTGGTTATTCATTACCACTTCAAGCGGTTTATCGAACAGCATAATGAATAGTGGATACTCATTACTGATAAATTATTCAGTCGTATAATTAGTTGTCCGGTGGATCGGTTCACCTCCTCGTCGGATTCCAAGGAGCAGGGCGCTCCGGTCCGCTCCCGCCCCCGGTCCGCCGACAACGGTGTCCCGCGTAGCGGTGCGTCTGCTCTGCGTTCGGGCCGGCAGAGCGGAGTGCGCGCCACTGCAAGCGGAGTGGCGCTCTCAAAGGGAAAGCAGTGCTTCGCAAGCGTTGTTGCGCTTGCAGAACATGGTAGCGCTGCGCGAACGCGGTATCACTGTGAGAACGAGCCCACCGCGTGGAAAAGGGGCCGGCGCGCAACGATTCCTCGCCGCGCGCCGGCCCCGGAGCGGTTCGCCCAGGGGATCACCCCTTCAGCGCACCGGATGGGCCGAACTCGTACCACTTGCCGTCGATCTGCTGCCAGCCGGTGACCATGTGGCCGGAGGCATCGAGGTAGTACCAGTACCCGCCGTCGGAGACCCAGCCGGTCGCCATGGCGCCCGAGGCACCGAGGTAGTACCAGTACCCGCCGTCGGAGACCCAGCCGGTGGACATGCGGCCCGAGGGGTCCATGTAGTACCAGGATCCGCCGTCTTCGACCCAGCCGATCGCCATGGCGCCCCAACCGGGGACCAGGTAGTACCAGGCGCCGCCATCGACCAGCCAGCCGGTGGACATCGCACCGGAAGCGCCGTGGTGGAACCAGTACCCGCCATCGCGCACCCAACCAGTGCGCAGGTACCCCGACTGGTCGAAACGGTACGTCTCACCATCGATCACCAGGGCCTGGCCACGCGGATACGTCCCGTCGGCGAACCGGTACCACCAGCCACCGGCGTCCTGCACCCACTGGCCCTCACCGGGCTCCGGAGCAGGAGGAAGGGCAGAACCCAACACACCAGTGACCACACGGAACGTGGCATCACGCGCCTCGACCCGCAACGACGCCCCATCGACCGACGGAACCCACGTGAAGGCAGCCGACGACGCGGGCGCGTCCCCGTCCGCGGCGGGCCCGTCAGCCGCCCCGGCCGCCTGGTCGGAGGCAGCGGACTGAGCGGGAGCGGCCTGGTCCGCAGGGGCGGCCTGGCCGGAGCCGGACTGGGCCTGGTCGGCCCCGGACTGCGCTTGGCCGGCCCCGGACTGGGCCTGGTCGGAGCCGGACTGGGCCCCGGCCTCGTCCGCGCCCGCGGGCGCCTGCGCGCCCGGCTCCGCCCCGGCGTTCGCATCCGGCGCGGGGGAGGGCTGGGCGGCGCCCATGGCGGCCCAATCGGAGACGACGGTCTCAGTGCCGTCGGGGGCGACCTCGACGAAACGCGCTTCGCGCCCATCGGGGACGCCGCCGGTCAGCGTGGCCGTCACCTCAACGGACTCGCCGGCCTTCACCTGGACCTTCGAGGCGTCCCCCGCCCGGTCGATCGCGGGCGAGGACAGCGAGAGCGTGGGCTCCACGTACCGGTGCAGCTGGGACGCCGGATCCAAACCGGCCTTCTCCATGGCCGCCCTGGCCACCGACCACGCGGCCGACCCCTCGTCGGCGGCCACGTACACGTGGGAGGCCGCCAGCTGTTCGGCGCTGAGCGCGTAGGTCCCCAGCGCGAGCTCCGCGAGGGTGGAGGGGACCACGAGCGTCTGCGGGAAGGAGCCCCCGTAGCCGTAGTTGATCCGCTTCATGCCCTCGCCGAAGAACGCCGACGTGGAGCGGGCGCCGGTGGAGTCCGTCGACCCGGTGAAGGAGCCGCCCACGCCGCCGCGCACGATCATCCGGTCCGGCATGTTGCCCTTGAAGGCGTTCTCGCTGATGGTGTGGATCCGCGTGCCGAACTCGATGAACTCGACCCCTGTGGAGTACAGGCCGTCGAACGCCTCCAGGGAGTCGGGCAGGACGATCTCAGTCAGCGACGACGCGTTGTTGAAGGACCCGGCCTTGAGGACCTTGAGGCCCTCGGGCAGGACGACCCGCTGGAGCGCCTTGTTGTTGCGGAACGCCTGCGCGTCGATCTGCACGGTCCCGGGGCGCACCGAGTACTCGGTGAACGTGTTCGACGGCAGGGACAGCACCAGGTGCGTCCCGTCCTGCTGCTTCGCGTACAGGACGTTGTTCTCCGCCGAGTACACGGGGTTGTCCGCGCTGACGGTCAGCGTCCGCATCGCGTCCGAACCGGTGAGGAAGCCCGTGTCCAGGTCCGTCAGAGCCGCCCCGATGTGGACCTCCTCCAAGTGCGGGTTGTTCTCGAAGGCGAAAGCGCCCACCGACTTCAGCGAGTCCGGGAAGACGAGGACCCGGACGGGCGCGCCGGAGAAGGCCATGGAGCCCACCGTCTCCAGCCGGTTCAGGTCGGTCCTGAAGTCCACCGACGTGAGCGATGCGGAGTCGAAAGCGGAGTCGCCGATCGTCACCGTGCCGCCCAGGTCGGCGCTGGCCAGGTCCGCCGTCGCCTGGAAGGCGTGCGCCTCCAGCGTCTCGAACTGGTCGGGCAGCGCCACACTGGTGAGTCGCGCGTTCGCGAAAGCGGAGGCGCCGATGGACCGCAGCGACGCCGGGAAGGCGATCTGGCGCAGGGGGGCCTGCTGGAACGCCTCGTCATCGATGCGGACGGTCCCATCGACCACCGTGTAGGACCCGCCGCTGTTCTTCGCCATGGGGTAGGCGACCAGGTGCGTGCGGTCCTTCGTGTACAGGACGCCGTCGACGCTCTCGTAGGAGGCGTTCGCCGAGTCCACCGTGATGGACGAGAGCTTGGGCGACAGCGTGAAACCGGCGACCAGCTGGTCCGCGGCCACATTCGGGCCCAGGTGGGCCTTCGTCAGCTCGGGCATCGCCTTGAAGGCGCCCGATCCGACCGTGGTCACCGAGTCGGGCAGCTCCACCTCGGTGAGCAGCGTGCCCGAGAAGGCCTGCTTGCCCACGGAGACGAGGCCGTCGTTGAGGCCCAGGTGGGTGAGCCGCGCCGTCATGAAGGCGCTGTCGCCGATGGTGCGCACGGAGGCCGGCAGGTCCAGCGAGGCGAAGCGGGTGCCGACGAAGGCGCTCGCCCCGATGGTGGTCAGGGCCGAGGGCAGCCCTGCCTTGGTGGAGCCGTCGGCCTGGCGGATGCGCAGCTCGCCGAGCGAGGTGTTCTCCGAGAAGGCCGCCGCCCCGATCTCCGTGACCGCGTCGCCGATGGTCACCTCGTTGAGCTGGGAACTGCGTTCGGCCAGATCCGCGGGGACCGCCGTCAGCGAGTCCGGCAGGGACAGGCGCTTGATCGTGGAGTTCGAGAACGCGCCGTCCCCCAGCTTGACGACCTTCGACGGCAGGAGGACCTCGTCGAGGCTGTAGTCGTTATCGACCAGGGCGATCCCGAGCTCGGTGAGCTGGGAGGGGTGGTCCGCCGTGTCCTCGAAGACCACGGTCGTCAGCCTGCGCGCGTCGGCGAACACCCGGTTCCCGATCGTGCGGACGGTGGCGGGGATGTTGATGCGCTCGGCGTTGACGCCGCGCAGCGCCTCGTCGGCGATCGCGGTGACCGTGTCCGGCACGTTGATGGTGCTGCCCGAGCCGCGGTACTGCGTGAGGACGCCGTCCGCGTCGATGACGAAGTCGTCGTAGTCGCTCTGGTGCACCTCGACCGGGGCGGTCGCCGTCTTGTCACCGGCGGGGGTCGCCACCGTGGCGGTGACGGTGCCGCGCGCGGAGCGGTCCCCCGCTGTGATGGTGGCGCCCAGGGTGTCGGCGGAGGGCTGTATGGATGCGCCCTCCACGTCCAGGGCCCACGTCACCGAGGATCCCCGCAGTGAGGGGGCCAGCAGCGCCGAGACGGACGCCTGCCCGCTGGTGGGGATGATGATCGGGGAGTCGGAGAGGGCGATCCCGGTCTCCTCGGAGACGGGGGCGACCTTCACATGGGCGGTCGCGCTGACCGCGGGATCCGCGGCCGATGCGACGACGATGTCCGCCTCGCCCTGGCCGACGCCCGTCACCACGCCGGAGTCGCTGACCGTGGCCACCGCCTGATCGCTCGAAGTCCACGTGACGTCGGTCATATTGGCCTCGGCGGGCTCGTGGCTCGCGACCAGTTTCGCGTTCTGGCCGGGCACCAGCGACAGCGACGACTGGTCCAGGGTGAGCGAGGTCATCGGAATGGACTCGACGACGACGCGGTGGTTCTTCGAGGCGTTGATCCCGAAGTCCCACGCGCGCAGCAGCGGGGTGGCGGGGAGCTTGCCCTTGCCGCCCTGCTCGGTCCAGCTCTTCTGCAGGTCCGAGGCGCGCACGTCGAAGTGGTAGCGGTGCGTCCCATCCGCTTCGACCGTGCCGTCGTCGGACACCAGGATGCGGTGGAACCATCCGCCGCTGTCCGGGTCGGCGAAGTCGACCGCGGCCAGGGGCGAGGAGTCGGTCACGTCGAAGGAGACGGTCTTCTCCTCGCCCTCGCCCGTGGTGGCGAGGTTGGAGATCTCAGGGGCCACGGTGTCCATCGTGAAGTCGTAGGACAGCTCCTGGTGGGAGGAGTCCGGGCCGTCGGTGTCCGTCGATATCGTCAGCTTGTAGGCGCCGTCGGGCACGAGGTTGCCCTGCTCGTCGCGCCCGTCGAAGACCGGCGAGCCGAAGCGGGCCTCGGCGTAGAGGACCTGCATCCTCCGGGGGTTGTACAGCGACTTGTGGGCGCCGTCGAAGGTGTAGGAGCGCACCGCCTCGCCGGCCTCGTTGGTGTACGTGTACGTCATCTTCGCGGTGGAGCGCAGTGTGCCGGTCACGGGCTGGATCGAGTTGGGTGACACCGACCACCCGCTGTTCGACACGATGTAGCGCGACGGGTCGGGCTTCACCTCGTCGAGGAGGCGGACCTTCTGCAGCGGGTTGACGCCCAGCGGCATCCCGGTCGTCGTCGAGGCGAGGGCCGACTTGTAGATGTGGGCCTTCTGGGCGCCCTCGTCGGACCACTTCGTGTCGAACACGTTCGCGTCGCCCCAGTTCCCGTAGAAGCCCAGGAAGGGGACCGTCAGGCCGGGCTCGCCATCGGTCTGCGAGGCGAACTCGACGAATCCGTCGACGAAGGTCCCCTTGGGCAGGTTCGCGCCGACGTAGTCGGCGAAGGACTGCTCGACGGCGATGGCCACGCCCACCCGCGCCGTGCCCCCGGCGGGGACGGTGATGGTGGCGCCCTCGGAGGTGCCCGAGACGCCCTCGCCCGAGTAGGACACGGTGATGCCCTCGCCGCGGAAGTTCTTCGAGTGCTCGGAGATCAGACCGCTGTCGTTGACCAGCTCGGACAGGGCCTGGCTGGACAGCGCGTAGGAGCGCGCCTCGGAGCCCACGTTGCGCAGGGTGATGCCGAAGGTCCAGCCACTGGTGCCGTCGCCCAGGTCGGCCTTGGGGCGCGACGGGGAGCGGGCGCCGTCGACTGTGGGGTAGACGGTGGCCGTCGTGGCCGCCAGGGCGTCGGCGATCCCGGCTCCCTGCTTGCGCGGCGAGTAGTAGGCGCCCGTGCCCTGGTGGACGTCGACGAGCGGGTGCGCCGTGCCCATCAGCAGGTTGGTGACGACGTCGTGCTTCTCGGAGTCGGTGAAGGACGAGAAGCGCTCGTCCGAGGCGACCCGCTGGCGCACCTGCGCGGCGATGCCCGCCATCTGCGGGGTCGCCATCGACGTGCCCGACATGTAGCCGTACTTGTCACCGGGCAGCGCCGAGTAGATGTTGCCGCCGGGCGCGGAGATCTCGGGCTTGAGGGCCAGATCGGGCGAAACGCCCCAGGACGAGAAGTCGGACATCACGTAGTCGGTGGAGGGGGCCAGGCGCGCGCCCTTCTCGAAGACCAGGTTGTGGTCGGCGGCGGCCAGCATCGCCTCGCCGTTCGCCTTGGAGATGAAGGCGACGGGGATGGTCGTGGTCTGGACGGCGGGGCGCACCAACGAGTCGGAGTCCACGTTGTCGTAGATCACGACTGCGGCCGGCTTGTAGGGCGCCAGGGCCTTGACTTTGTCCTCGAAGGTCATGGGCTTGCCCGCGTCGGAGGTCCCGCCCCTGCGGACCAGGGCGAAGGCGCCCTCGATCCCGTCGGGGTTCGCCTCGTTCATGGCCGCGATATCAGCGGCCTTGCCCTCGCCCGCGTCCACGTAGCGGTAGGTGCCGGACTCGATGTCGCCGAAGGACGCCATGTCCCCGCCCGAGGCGTTGGCGCCCTCCTGATAGGCGATCCGCAGGCCCGCCGCGGTGAAGTAGGGCATGCCCTCGGCGTTGTCGACCGAAGCCACGGACAGGGACGTCTGGAACGTGGAGGGCTCGTCCACTGTGGAGGAGTCGGGATCCGAGGCGTAGGGGAGGTTCGCCCCGGAGGTGTTGTTGTGGGCCGAGGAGTACGAGTTGCCCGCCGCGACGTTGAGGGTGATGCCCTTCTCGCGCAGGACCTTGTAGGCGTCGGCGTAGATGGAGGCGGCCTCGTCGCTCATGCCCGCGTCGGATCCGAAGGACATGTTGACCGAGTCGGGCTCCAGCACGCCCACGTCGTCGAGGGCGCCCAGGATCGCGGAGTCGGGCAGGGCGCCGTCGGAGTCGCGCGCCACCTTCAGGGCCATGAGCTGCGCGTTCGGCGCAGTGCCGCGGATCGTGCCGCCGTTGCCCGTGGCGATGCCCGACACGTGGGTGCCGTGCGAGAGGTCGGCGCTGGAGTGGGGCACCACGTCCGCGTCGTTGTCCGCGTAGTCGTAGGCGAAGGGGATCTTCTCGGAGACGTAGACGCCCTCCTTGCCGACGGCGAGTTTCGACTTCAAGGAGGAGACGTCGCCCTCGGAGAGTTTGACGGTGGAGTCGTCCAGGTCGCCGCTGAACGCGGGGTGGCCCACCTCGAGGCCCGTGTCGATGACGGCGATCACCTGGCCGTCGCCCTTGTAGGCGGTGGAGTCCGCGTGGGTCATCGTCAGCGAGGACGCGTTGGCGGGGGGCCCCACGGCGTCGGGGGCGGGAGTCTCGATGTCGCGCTGGTGGAGCTCCTCCACGAACGCCGCCTTGACCCCCTCGACGCCGCGGACCGCCTCGAGCGCCCCACGGGGGATCTCGATGGCGAATCCGTCGATGACGGTGGAGTAGTCCTTGACGTCGGTGATGGGCGTGCCGCCGGAGGTGCTCACGCCGGGGAGCGCGCCCGAGACGGCGGAGGTGATGCGGTCCTTGACGACCTCGTGCTTCGTGGACGAGGAGAGGCCGAAGATCCGCCTATACCAAGGAATCCCCACATTGCCCTCGTCGAGTTGGACGATGACGGTGACCGGCGTGGTGCCGCCGGTGCGGTCCTCGTCGGCGAGCAGGCCGCCATCCGGCGCCTTGGCGCCGCCGCCGGCCAGTTCGGACATCGAACTGAGCGCGGCCTCGAGGCCGCGGCCGCTCTGCGAGTCGTCGCCGGAGCCGGTCCCGGACTGAGCCGCAGCGCCCGACGGCTCCGCGGGGGCCGGAGTGGACGGGCGGGCGGCGTGGGAGGCCGGCGGAGCGGGCGATGGCGCCGCCGCCGTCGGCGACGCCAGCGCCACCGCACTGGCGACGAGCGCGCCCGAGAGCGTGAGTGTGAGAGTCGCGCGTGGAATGTGTCGTTTCATGACTGCCCCATGGTTGACGGATATTGGATAAGCGCACCCTTTTTCGGGGAACAAGGCCACTCTTATTTCTGCCACCCTATTGGCGAACTGCCCTTCGCATCAAGAGAGATGTGGCGCGAAACACCACTACCCTCCCACAGCGTGAGACTACTACCATCGCAATATGCTCGTTCGACTATTGCGGGCGCGCCTGCGCCCATACACTTGGCTCCTCGTGGGGGTCGTCGTCCTCCAGTTCGCCCAGGTCATGGCCTCCCTCTACCTGCCCACCCTCAACGCCGACATCATCGACAAGGGCGTGGCCACCGGCGACACCGCCTACATCTGGCGCACCGGCGCCTTCATGCTGGCGGTGAGCGCCCTCCAGGGGGTCTGCTCGGTCCTGGCGACCTACCTGGCGGCCCGGGCCTCGATGGGCATGGGGCGCGACCTGCGCAGCGCCGTCTTCGAGCGCGTCAGCGGCTTCTCCGAACGGGAGACCACCCGTTTCGGCGCCGGATCCCTGATCACCCGCAACACGAACGACGTCCAGCAGGTCCAGATGCTCGTCATGACGAGCTGCACGATAGCGGTGACCGCGCCGATCATGGCCATCGGCGGGATCATCATGGCCGTCAGCAAGGCCCCCGCCCTCTCCTGGCTCATCGCGGCCTCGGTCCCCCTCCTGCTGGTCGTGGTCGCCCTCATCGTCGGCCGCATGGTCCCGCTGTTCCGCTCCTACCAGGACAAGCTCGACGGCATCAACCGCGTGATGCGCGAACAGCTCGCCGGGATCCGCGTCATCCGGGCCTTCGTCCGCGAGCGCGCCGAGACCGACCGCTTCGAGGAGGCGAACAGCTCCATCACCCGCGTCAGTGAACGCGTCGGCCAGCTCTTCGTCCTCCTCTTCCCCCTGGTGATGCTCATGCTCGACGTCACCATCGTCGGAGTCATCTGGTTCGGCGGGCACCGCGTCGGCGACGGCGACGTCGAGATCGGCACCCTCATCGCCTTCATGGCCTACCTCATGCAGATCCTCATGGGCATCGTCATGGCCTCATTCATGACCATCATGATCCCCCGCGCCGCGGTCTGCGCCGAGCGCATCAGCGAGGTCCTGGCCACCCCGCCCACGATCACCGCCCCCGCCGGGGCGACGACCGCCTTCCCCTCGCCCGGCTCAGTCGAAATGCGGGACGTGGGCTTCACCTACCCCGACGCCGACGAGCGCGTGCTCGAAGGCGTGGGCTTCACCGCGGCGCCAGGGACCACGACCGCCATCGTCGGCTCCACCGCCTCCGGCAAGTCCACGATGGTGCGCCTGCTGGCGCGCCTGCTCGACGCCTCCGAGGGACAGGTCATCATCGGCGGCACGGACGTGCGCGAAGCCGATCCCGAGGCGCTGTGGGCGCAGATCGGCCTCGTTCCCCAGCACCCCTTCCTCTTCGCCGGCACCGTCGCCTCGAACCTGCGCCTGGGCCGCGAGGACGCCACGGACGAGGAGCTGTGGGAGGCCCTCGGGGTCGCCCAGGCCGAGGACTTCGTGTCCGAGATGGACGGCGGCCTCGACGCGGCCATCGCACAGGGCGGCACGAACGTCTCGGGCGGCCAGCGCCAGAGGCTCGCCATCGCCCGCGCCCTCGTGCGCAGGCCCTCTGTCCTCATCTTCGACGACTCCTTCTCCGCCCTCGACGTCGCCACCGACGCGCGCCTGCGCGCGGCCCTGGGGCCCGCCACCGCGGGGACCACGAAGATCGTCATCGCCTCCCGGGTGTCCACCATCGTCGACGCGGACCAGATCCTGGTCCTCGACGCCGGGCGCCTGGTCGCCAGCGGCACCCACGAGCAGCTGCTCGCGGCCTCGGAGGTCTACAAGGAAATCGTCACCTCCCAATTCGGAGCGGAGGCCCTCTCATGAGCACCCAGGACAAAAACCCCACCACCCAGACGGGCGCCGAGGAGGAGGAGCTGGCCGCCGAGGCCCTCGCCTCGTCCGGCGGCTGGCACGACGGCCCGCCGCCCGGGAAGGCGAAGGCGTTCTGGCCCTCGTTCAAGCGCATGATCGGGCTGCTGACCGCCCACCGCAACTGGATGGCGGCGATCCTGGTCGCCACGGCGGCCTCCGTCGCCCTCGCGGTCATCGCGCCGAAGGTGCTCGGGCGGGCGACGAACGTGGTCTTCGAGGGCGTCGTCTCGCAGGCCCTGCCGGCCGGGACCACGAAGGAGCAGGCCATCGAGGCCCTGCGCGCCCAGGGGATGGACGACTTCGCCACGATGCTCTCCGCCATGGACATCACCCCCGGCGCCGGGATCGACTTCCAGCGCCTGGCGGGGATCCTCCTCCTCGTCCTGGGCCTGTACGCGGGCTCCGCCTTCCTCAACTGGTTCCAGGGGTACATGCTCAACCGGATCACCGCCCGCGCGCTCTACCGCCTGCGGCGCCAGGTCGAGCAGAAGATCCACCGCCTGCCCCTGAGCCACTTCGACCGGATGCGCCGCGGGGACGTGCTCTCGCGCCTCACCAACGACGTGGACAACGTGAACAACACGCTCCAGCAGACCCTCTCCACCGCGCTGAGCTCCATCCTCACAGTGGTCGGGGTGCTCGCCATGATGTTCTCCATCTCGTGGAAGCTGGCGCTGGTCGCACTCATCACCGTGCCGCTGTCGGGCATCGTCTTCGGCTTCATCGGCCCCCGCTCGCAGAAGGCGTTCACCGCCCAGTGGGCGCGGACCGGCACCCTCAACACGCGCGTCGAGGAGTCCTTCTCCGGGCACGCCCTGGTGCGCGTCTACGGGCGCACCGACTCGGTGCGCAGGGCGTTCGCCGAAGAGAACGAGCAGCTCTACCGCACGGCGCTGCGCGCCCAGTTCCTCTCGGGGATCATGATGCCGATCATGCTGGTCATCGGGAACATCGTGTACGTCGCCATCGCCGTGGTCGGCGGCGCCATGGTGGCCTCGGGGACGCTGCTGCTCGGCGACGTGCAGGCGTTCATCCAGTACTCGCAGCAGTTCTCGCAGCCGCTGGGCCAACTGGGCGCCATGGCCACCGCCGTCCAATCGGGCACCGCCAGCGCGGAGCGCATCTTCGAACTCCTGGACGCCGAGGAGGAGGGGGAGGACGCGCCCTCGGCCGCGGGGGCGGACGCCCCGGCCCGCGCCCCGTCGGACACGGACGGGCCCGGCGCGGCACAGGACTCCCCCGCCCCGTCGGACGGGGCGACCGCCCCGAAGGGCGCCGGCGCCATCGAGATGAGGCACGTGCGCTTCTCCTACTCGCCCGGCACCGAGCTGATCCGCGACCTCACGCTGCGCGTCGACCCCGGGAACACGGTGGCGGTCGTGGGGCCGACGGGCGCGGGCAAGACCACCCTGGTCAACCTGCTCATGCGCTTCTACGAGCTCGACTCCGGGCGGATCACCATCGACGGCCAGGACATCGCCGCCATGACCCGCCACGAGGTCCGGCGCCGCACCGGCATGGTCCTGCAGGACCCGTGGCTCTTCGCGGGCACCGTGCGCGAGAACATCCGCTACGGCCGCCCCGGCGCCTCGGACGCCGAGGTGGAGGAGGCCGCCAGGGCGTGCTTCGTCGACCACATCATCCGTGCGCTCCCCCACGGCTACGACACGGTTCTGGAGGAGGACGCGGCGAACATCTCCGCGGGCGAGCGCCAGTTGCTCACCATCGCGCGGGCGTTCGTGGCGAACCCCTCGGTGCTGATCCTCGACGAGGCGACCAGCTCGGTGGACACGCGCACGGAGCTGCTGGTCCAGCGCGCCATGAACGCGCTGCGCCAGGGGCGCACGAGCTTCATCATCGCCCACCGCCTGTCCACGATCCGCGACGCGGACACGATCCTGGTCATGGAGGACGGCGACATCGTGGAGCAGGGCGGCCACGCGGAGCTCCTCGCCAAGGGCGGGGCCTACGCGCGGCTGTACGCCGCCCAGTTCGCGAGCTCCTCCGACTGAGCCCACCCGGCCCCGGGGCCCGTACCGCCTCCGGGCGGCCCCGGGGCCGGGCGCTGCGCCTGACGGCGCGTCCGTCACCGACGGGATGATCCACGAGTGGGGCGCCCCGGAAGAACGCGGGTACGGTATCGGAGTACTGGGAAAGCGGGGAGGAGCGTATCCGCCATGAGCATCGCAACGCTTCTGGATGAGCACTCGATCGACCTGCCCAGTTACTCGGAGGTCTCGATCGAATCGGGCCGGGCCCCCATCACGTTGTCCGTCTGGGAGGCGGAGCGGGACATGTCGCCGACGGTCGTGTTCGTCCCGGGCACCATGACCCACCCCCTGTTCTACAGCCCCTTCCTGGACGCTCTCAGCCGGCACGGCTACCACGTGATCGGCGTCCACCCGCTGTCCCACGGGCGCAGTCCCCGCCTCATCCGTCGGTTCACCCTTGACGACATGATCGGGAACGTCCGGGACGCGGTGGGCTACGCCTGCGCCCGTTCCCCCGGCGCCGTCGGGCTAATGGGGTCGAGCCAGGGCGGCGTCCTCACCCTGCTGACCGCCGGCGCCGAGCACCGCATCCGCGCCGCCTTTCCGCACAACGTCCTTTTCACGCCCCTGCGTGAATCCCTGTCGGTCACCCGCTTCCCCAGCGCGCTCGGCCTGGTGTACCCGGCGATCCGCCGTATCATCGCCGCGGTCGGCCGGGTACTGCCCGGACTGCAGGTGCCTGTGGGCTTCTACCTCGACGTGGACAAAGTCTTCTCAGAGCGGCAGTGGCGCGACGCGTTCTTCGAGGATCCCATGCGACTCGAATCCTACCCGGCGAGTTTTCTGTCCAGCCTGTTCACGACTGACATGTCGGCCCTCGTCAATGGCAGTATCACCTGTCCGGTAGTGGCGTTCGTGTCGACGGGCGATCCCTTGTTCACCCTCGAGTACAGCCGCTTGGTCTACGAGCGGCTGGTGGCGCCCGAGAAGCGGTTGGTCGAGTTGCCCGCCGACCACCACCTGGTCCTCAACGAGAAAGCCGAGCGCGTTATCCCGACGGTACTGGCCGCACTGGACGACTACCTCAAGTAGCCCGCGCTGCCCTGTGGATAGTCCCGGGGCCGGCACCGATCCCCGCATTGGGCCCGGCAGAGCCACCCGGCAGTGCGACGGAGTCCGATTCCGCGGCGGCGCCCCCCAGTTTCAGCGGCTATTGCGACGATGACGCACCCGCCCTCACTGCCGCTCGGACAGCGCCAGGTTGGCGCGCACGGCCGCGCCGATGCGGTCCAGCGCCTCGGCGGTCGCCCAGCTGCCGTCGAGCCCGGCCAGGCGGGGGACGGGGACGGACTCGCCCTCCTCCAAGTCGAAGCCCAGCAGGGCGCGCCACAGGGGCACCAGTTCCTCGTTGTAGGTGTGCCCGTGGCCGGCGGGGGCGGTGCCGGCGACGGGCAGATCCGCCATGATCTGCAGGTAGGTCACTCCCCGCGTGAACTCGACGTTCTTGGACACGTCCCGCCCGGCGCGCTCGCGCAGCCAGTCGGGCTGGCGCCACAGCAGCCGGGGGTTCCACCACACGACGGGGTCCGAGGCGTGCTGGGCGTAGACGATCCGCGGGAAGGACCAGCGGCCCAGCTCCCGCCCGTACAGGTCCTGGCGCAGGTCCTCGGGGGCGTTGACGAAGCGCACGTTGCGGCCATTATCGACAACCGGAGCCACCTCGGGGCTCCCCCGGTGGCGCGAGGCCGTGAGCACCCGGTGCATCGGGGTGAAGGCGGGCGTGCCCACCCACAGCGCCCCATCGACGCGGGCCAGGGCATCGGCGGGGGAGTCGAACACGGACTGCGAGGCGAAGGCGCCCAGGGACTCCCCGCACACGAAGAGGGCGGGGCGCTCGGCCCCGTCGATGGCGTCGATCGCCTCGCGAACGGCGCGGAAAAGGGCGCGGGACGCCTCCTGGGCGGGCTCCAGCCCCGTCAGCCAGTTGAGGGCGGAGGGCACGTAGGAGTATTGCAGGGACGCGGTCGCGCAATCGCCGCCGGTCAGGTACTCGAAGGGCTGGACCTGCCACTCGTCCACCCATCCCGAGCCCGTGGACGCGGCGACCAGGACCGCTGCCCGCCGGAAGGCGCCGGTGCGCTCCAGTTCGGCGACGACCAGGGCGGCCGCCTCGTCGATGCCCGCCCCTGCGGGGGGCATTCCCGCGTACACGCGGATCGGCTCCTTCGCCGCGCGCCCGGTGACCGCTTCGACGTCGGCGCGGCTGGGGCCCCGTCCGAGGAAGACCCTCCCCTGGCCGCCCACCGATTCCCACGTGGAGGGCGAGGCGGGCGAGGCGGAGCGCTCGGGGACGCTCGGCTGGAAAATGCCCTTCGCGGTGCGCGTGTTCATCCGTTCGGCGTGCCGCCGGAAGAACCCGATGCCGCCGCGCAGGATCACGTTGGAGGTGAGGAAGTAGATGATCGCGCCCAGGATGGCGACGCCGGCCAGCGCCGCCGCCCAGCGCGGCATGTGGTCGGCCAGCGCGTTGATGAGCGCCCGCCCGACCAGGTTGACGCCCGTGATCAATCCGACGAAGAGGTGGGCGATGACGACGGCGCCGACGGCCCCCAGCAGGTAGCCCCACGGCGTTTCGGCGCGCATCCCCACCAGCGCGGCCGCACGGCGGGCGCGGCGGTACGACTGGACGACGGCGTACAACCACCAGGCCAGGAACAGCACCGCGATGCCCGCCCGCGACGCCCACTCGACGGATTCGTCGGCGCTGATCCTCAGGTCCGCCGCCTTGATGAGGCGGGCGCCCGTGCTCTGCACGATGAGCCCCAGGATGTAGCCGATGGAGACCAGGACGCCCGAGGCCACGGCGTGCCACCACCAGGACCTGGCCATGAGGGAGGGGGAGACCGACACCGCGTACATGGCGAGCGCGCCGATCAGCCCCAGAAACGACAATCCCATAGTGGTCGATTCTGCCAGTCGTGCGGCCGGAAAGGCAGATCGCGTGACCGTGCTCACTCCGGAGCGGGCGCCGACAGGCGCTGGGACCCGGGGCGCTTCCGCTGCCGTTGCCGCTACGGGACCTGGGGGGCGGGGGCGCTTCCGCTATGGACCCGGGCAGCGGGGGCGCGGGTGGTCCACACGAGTGTCGAGTAGGGGATCGCGATCTCCTTGCCCGCCCGGTGACCCAGGTGCTCGTACAGGTACCAGCGCAGGTTGTCCTGCATCGCGCGCCTGCGGGCCGCGTCCGCGCGCAGGTAGGACGAGCGGGTGGTCCCCAGTTCGAGGATCTGCTCGGGCTCCATACGGTCCTCCCACCAGAACCGCTCGAGGACGGGCGGGGCGAAACCGGCCGGACGGGGAGGGCGGTCGGTGCGGTGGACGTCCCCGGAGCGCATGATGCGGCAGAGGCGGTGGACCCACTGGGCGGTGACGTCCATTTGGTTGAAGACGATGACCAGGGGCGCCCCCGGCTTGAGGATGCGCACCGCCTCGGCCCCCGCAGCCGCGGGATCCACCCAGTGCCACGACTGGGCGTAGACGACCAGGTCGCAGCTGGCGGTCCCCAGGCCCGTGTCCTCGGCGGTGGCGGCGACCTGCGTGATGAGCGGGTGGGGGCGCGCCTGGGCGCGCATCGCGGCGGAGGGCTCCACGGCCCGCACGTCCAGGCCCTCCCCGGCCAGCAGGGCGCTCATCTTGCCCGTGCCCGCCCCGATGTCGGCGGCGAGGCCGCGGGCCGGGCGGTCGGCGGGCGCGGGGGCTGAGGCGGGCGCGGGCGCTCCCGCGCTCCCGCGGGCAGCAGGGCGCACCGCGCCTCCCCGGGCAGTGGGGCCCGCATCCCCTCCCCGGCTCCCGGAACCGCCCCCGCTCCCCCGCGCGTCCAGGCCAGCCGCCCGCACGATGGCGGCGACGGCGGCGGCCGGGTAGGCGGGCCGCACGCGCGCGTAGCTGGGGCGCGCCGCCTCGAAGGGGTTCCCGCCCGCGCCGCCCCTGTTCTCCGGGGCGCTCACAGCAGCGCCGACCCGAGGCGGCACACGTTGTCCACGTAGTGCGCGTACCACGGCTTCCCGATCCACTCGGCCAGGGTGAGCTCCCGGGACCGCTCGCGGTAGCGCTGGTCGTTGGCGGCGATCATCTCCGCCAGCCCGGGGTCCTCGGCCAGCAGCATCACCTCGTAGTTGAGGCCGAAGGACCGGAAGTCCATGTTCGACGACCCGATGGTGACGGTCCGGCGGTCGATCATGACGTACTTGGAGTGCAGGACGGTGGGCGCCTGGTACAGGTGGATGCGCACGCCGGATTTGAGCAGGGGCTCGTAGTAGGAGCGCTGGGCGTGGCCGACCAGGAACTGGTCGGACTCCTCGGACACGAACAACTCGACGTCGACGCCCTTGAGGGCGGCGTTCGTCAGCGCCGACAGGAGGGCCTCGTCGGGGATGAAGTAGGGGCTGACGACCGACACGGAGCGGGTCGCGCAGTGTATGAGATCGACGAACATCCGCAGGCTGGGCTCGGAGCGGTACGCGGGCCCCGACGGGACGATCTGCATCGGCGAGGCGTGGGCCCCGCCCGTGTGCTCGGCGTCCTCGCCGCCGCCCAGGTAGTCGCCGCCCAGGTCTTCGGGGCCCAGCACCTCGCCGCACGCGTAGAACCAGTCGGTGGCGAAGACCGTCTCCACCTGGCGGGCGATACTGCCGTGGACGCTGACGGTCGTGTCGTGGAACTCGATGCCGGCCTCGGCGTAGGCGGGGGTGTCGTAGTCGGCGGCGACCAGGTTGTGCGAGCCGACGAAGGCGGTGCGGGAGTCGACGACCAGCAGTTTGCGGTGGTTGCGCAGGTCGGGTCGCCGCACGGGGCCCTTGAAGGGGTTGAAGGGCAGCATGACGTGCCATTGGAGGCCGGATCCGTCCAGGCGGTCGCGGAACTCCCGCCACCCGGGGATGGAGCGCAGTCCGTGGTGGTCCACCAGCAGGCGCACGACGACGCCCCGGGCCGCGGCGCGCTGGAGGGCCTCGTAGAGGACCGCGGTGTCGTCGTCCCAGCTGGTCTGGTAGTACAGGACGTGGACGTGGTGGGCGGCGCGGTCCACGGCGTCGGCCATGGCGGCGAAGGCCTCGGCGGGAGCGTTGTAGAGCCCGCCCACGCTCCCGGTGGTCTCGCCGAACCGCGTGGTCTCGCGGTTCATCCGCATGATGGCGGCGGTCGCCTCGTGGGCGTGCGGCGTCCAACCGGGCGCGGCGGCCAGTAGCTCCTTGACGATCCCGGACGCCTTGGGGTCGTCGTCGAGGGCCCTGCCCATTGCCCACCAGGACCCGAAGACGAGGTAAAGGGGGACGCCCAGGAAGGGCACCGGGAAGATGATCAGCAGCCAGGCGGTCGAAGTGGAGGCGCGCCTGTGCCTGGGGACCACGCCGAGGGCGACCAGGCGGATGACGGTATCGACTCCGACGATCGTGGCGATCAGCCACGTCGGCAGCTCGGGCGGCGGCAACGGGACCATGCACCCAGACTACCGGCGGCCCCCTCAGGTGCGTACGACCAGGTCGGCGAGGCGCGCCCCGTCCCGCGCCCCGTCCTGCGCCGCCCACCTGTGCCAGTGGGGCGCGTACACGTCGCCGTCGCGTGCGAGCGCCCTGGCCCGGCGCTGGCCGGCGCCCCCGCCCGCTTCCACCCACACCGCCAGGTCGGCGCTGGCGCGCGAGGCGGGCGTCAGCGCGCCGCAGCCCTCGATGACGGTGGGGATCCCCGCGGGCAGGCGCACCGGGGCGAGGGGGCGCCCCGCTTCCCAGTCCCACGGCGTGTAGTGGGTGTCCCGCCCGGCGGCGAGGTCGCGGGCGATGCGGGCGGTTTCGCGGGAGCCCTCCTCGAGGCCGTCCCACCCGGGGTAGTAGGAGTCGAGGCCGAGAACCCTCCACGGGCCGCCCGGTAGCGCCAGGGCGGCGGCGAGCGTGCTCTTGCCGGCGCCGGAGAGTCCGTCGATCAGCACGAGGGGGGCGCCGGGGCGCCACGCGTGGCGGGTGCGCGCCAAGGCGTCGAGCGCCCTGGCGACGGCGGGGACGGTGGCCAGGGGCGCCGTCACCGGCCCACCAGCGACAGGTTGGAGGTGAGGACCGCGACGGCGATGGCGGCGGCGGGGATCAGGACGGCGACCGCCATGAGCGCGGCGTCCGCGGCGCCCATCCGGGACGGGCGCGCCCACGTGCGCGGGCCAGGGGCGCCGAATCCGCGGGCCTCCATGGTGAGGGAGAGTTTCGCGCTGCGCCGCAGGGCGAAGACCAGCAGGGAGAAACTCCCCCTGAGGAAGGAGCGGACGCGGGAGCCGTCGCCGATGCCCCGTATGCGCCTGGCCCGTTCGAGCGCTTTCCAGTCGGCCGCCATGAGGCCGGTCATGCGGGCGCCCGCCAGCGCGGCCAGGATGGGCCGGGCGGGCAGGTGGAGGATCTGCGCAAGCCCGTCGCCCATGTCCGTGGGGTCGATGTTCGACAGCAGCACGATGGCGGGCAGGGCGACCGCGCACACGCGCAGCGCGATGCCGATGGCCAGCCAGATGGACCTGTCGGTGATGGCCGCGGGCCCCATGCTCCAGTAGGTGGCGCCCCCGGGGGAGGCGTAGAGCAGCATCGACAGGGCCGACAGGGGCGCGGCGACCGCCAGTGGCGAGCAGCGCAGCGCGAGGCTGCGCGCCCTCATCCGCGCGGCGGGCAGGACGAGCAGTTCGAGGCCGAGCGCCACCGAGGCGCTGACGGGGTCGACGCTGATGAGCAGGGGCGTTGTCATGACGATGAGCGCGAGGATCCGGGTGACGGGGTTGAAGCGGTCGAGTCCGCGGCGCCGCCTCCCGTCCTCCCGGCCCGGGGCCCTCCGCGCCTGCGCCCGGGGGTGGTCGGCGCTGTCCGTTGCCTCCGCTGCGGTGGCGACCGCCTGGGCGCCGCTGCTGGCGGCTCCCCCGGCGCCGTCCGCGTGCCCGGCTTCGTCGGCGTCCTCGGCTCCGTCCGCTCCCCCAGCGCCGCCCGCGCCTGCGCCCGCAGGGCCGCGCTCCCCCTCGTCGGCGCCGCCGCCCCTGACGGAGCCCGCCTCCTGGGCGCTGCCCTCCGGGTTCTGGGCGGGCGGGCGGCCGAGGTCGGACAGGTCGATGACGGCGTCGCCCATGGCCGCGACGAAGGCCGGATCGTGGGTGATGGACACCAGGGTCGTCCCCCGCTCGCGCGCACCGCGCAGCAGGCGCACGAGGCCCAGCCACGTCTTGCGGTCCTGCCCGAACGTGGGCTCGTCCAGGATCAGCAGGTCCGGGGCGCTGATGAGCGCGGTGGCCACTGAGAGGCGGCGCTTCTCGCCGCCGGACAGGGTCATGGGGTTCGCCCCGGCCAGGGACGACAGGCCGAGGGCGTCGAGGTGCTCGTCCACCAGGGCGTCCAGTCCGGGGCCCGAGGCGCCCGCGGCCCGTGGCCCCACCTCCAGTTCCCCGCGCACGGTGCGGGCGACGAACTGGTATTCGGGCTCTTGGAAGACCATGGAGATGCGGCCCAGCATGTCGCGGCTCGACCACTCGTGCGGGTCGTCGCCCTTGCGGTCCGGCGCCCCGTGCGACGGGGTGACGCCGATGGTCCCGCCCAGGGCGGGCAGCAGCCCCGCCAGGGTGAGGGCGAGGGTCGACTTGCCGACGCCGTTGGGGCCGACGACGCACGTGGAGGCGCCGCGCGCGATGTCCAGGTCGATGCCCTCGCGGACCGGCGCCCCCTCCTCGTAGCCGATGGCGAGGCCGCGCGCGCTGAGGACGGGGGCGGCGGGCCCGCGGTCCGAGGCGGGAAGGACGGGCGCGGCGGATCCGCCGTCCGCGGCGGGCAGCGGGGGCAGCGCGCCCGCCTCGGCGGCCACGTCGTCGCCGGGCAGCCAGATCCCCCTTTCCCGCAGAGTACGGGCCTGGGAGGCGAGCACCTCGTCGATGGGGCCGTCGGCGGCGATCGCGCCGTCCAGGACCACCACGACGCGGTCGACCAGGTCCGCCCAGATGTCGACGCGGTGCTCGATGACCACCAGGGTGGCCCCCGACTCGTCGAGGACCCTCTCGACCGCGCCGCGCACTCCGGCGACGCCCACCGGGTCCAGGTTGGCGGTGGGCTCGTCGAGCAGCAGGAGGCGGGGCCCCATGGCGAGGACCGAGGCGAGGGCGAGCCGCTGCTTCTGGCCGCCCGACAGGGCGGTGGTGGGGTGGTCGGGGGCGGCGTCGAGGCCGACCGCGCCGGTGGCGGCGCTGACGCGCGGCCATATCTCCTCGCGGGGGACGCCCAGGTTCTCCATGCCGAAGGCCACGTCGTCGCCGACGCGGGCCAGGACCACCTGGGCCTCGGGGTCCTGCATCACGAGCCCGATGCGGCCCCGCAGGTCCGCGGGGGCGGCCCCGTCGACGACGAGGCCCCCCTTCGCCTCGCCCTCGTCCTCGCCGCCCAGGAGCCCGGCCAGCCCGGCCATGAGGGTGGACTTGCCGGACCCGGACGGCCCGAGGACGAGGACGCGCTCGCCGGGCTCGATCCGCAGGTCGACGCCGTCGAGGGCCCAGGCGAGGCGGCCGGCGTGGCGCCAGCCCCAGCCGCGCGCCTCCACGGCGGCCCCGCCCCCGGCCCGGGGGGAGCGGGCGGGCGCGGCGCCGTTCGCGCGGGGGTCAGACACGCTGGCGGGCCTGCCTGCCGGCGGCGAAACGGTCGAGGGCGCCGGTGGCGGCCAGTGCCCGGGTGAGCGCCCACGCGAGGACGCCTCCCAGAAGGGCCCCGGAGACGATGCCGGTCCCCAGGTAGACCAGGTTGACGGAGAGGGCTTTCTCGTAGTTGCCCGTCACGAACTCGTAGGCCCAGGCGCCGCAGAAGGCGCCGGCCCCGGCCAGGGCGGCGGTGGCGATGGTGTAGCGCCGGTAGGCGAAGAGCAGGAAGAAGAGCTCCGCGCCCAGGCCCTGGACGAGGCCGGAGTACAGGGTGGTGATGCCCCACTGGGATCCGAGGGCGGCGGACACCGAGGCGGCGAGGAGCTCGACGAAGAGGGCGGCGCCGGGCTTGCGGATGATGAAGCCGCCCAGGGGCCCGCCCAGCATCCAGATGCCGGTGGCCAGGCCGCCGAGGCCGGGGGCCAGGTTCCCGAAGAGCTCGTACCCGGCGCCACCGACCTGGTTCCACACCAGGAAGATGAGGCCGCACGCGACGGCGAGTACGGCGGCGGTGACGAAATCGATGACCCGCCATCCCAGTCTCGGGGCGGCGGGGGTGCGTGGTTCGGCCATGCTCAGGTGTCTCCTCTCGTCAAGCACAGCGGCCACGAGGGAAGAAGCCTTCCTACGCCGGTATGGTCCGGTTCAGGTTCAACGGTCGGGGTCCATCCCCTTCTCAGCTCGTCGTGAGCTCCCGTGGCACAATGGCGAGCATAGTGGCTAACCATCGTCCCCGCGAGTGCGGGCGCGGGGACGGGCCCCGACCTGCGCCGACGCGGTCCCCGGGCGCGGGCCGGGGAACGCGGCCCACTCGTCGAGGGCCTCGGCCGGCGGAGGCAGTCCGCTCGTCGAGTGCCTTGGCCCGCGCCAACGCCATCGGCTGCATGGGACGTGCCCCCCGTCGTCCGCCAGTTCCCGCCACACCGCGAGTCGCTGCGATCGACGTGGGGGCACCACCGCCGGATCACGGCATCCGTCCTCTCATGCGGTTTCGAGGTCCTTCGCGATCAAGGCGCGCAGGTACTCGGATCGCGTGCTCCCCGACGCCGCTGCCCGATCATCAAGGGCTTCGACTTGCGAAACGGGCAGCCGCACGGCGACAGCCGCCGTTTCCTCGTCGAAGAGGGGCGGCCGTCCCGGTACGGGCCGCCACTGGCCCGGGTACTTCCCTTCTTCGAACATGCGCGCTTCGGCTTCAAGTTCTTCATCCGTGGCTGTTCCGCCGCCCCTGAGGTGGTAGGTGGTCATCGTTTCCTCCGTTCGCGGCCCAGAACCTCGGTAAGGAAGTTCTGCGTGGGGGGTGTCATCGCATGGTAGATCAGCACCGTTCCATCGGACTGGATCGTGGCGACGAGCTCGATCGGCCGTCCGCGCGCGTCATGGCCGATTGCCGCGTACGCGGGGCGGTGGGGCGAGTCCATTCGTTCTGCGAACAACGTGGCACCGCACCACGCCTGGATCACGTCCTCGTCGTCGAGCTCAGGATGACGCCGGTGGACGCGGGCGTGCACCTGGATACGATCGTCCGGGTTCATGGGGCATCCTCACCGACCGGTCTTTTCGTTTACAAAAGTCTAGCACTGCCCGGTTCCCGTTTCAGCAGCACGCGCAACCACCCCCTCCCGCGCAATCGGACGACCGCGGCCGCGCACTCCCGCGCCGCCACCCGATCGCGCCCTCCCATGTGGGTTCGCGGGCCGCCCCTCGCCGACCCGTTCATCAGCGCGGGGCGCGACACCCCTAGAAGTTCCCCAGCGGACCGTCCCCGCACCGGGGTCGCGTCTACGAACATGGATGGTCGCAGTTGTGACTGCAACCATCCACATGCGGTTCACGCCACCAGGCGCTCAGGACTCCAGGTACTCCTTGGCGGCGGTGAGGACCTGGTCCCACATGCCGGCCTCGTCCTCCCACGCCTGGCGGACCACGTCCTCGTCGTCGCTGACCGACGACAGGCCGGACTCCTCGACGTGGATGGCGACGCCGCCGCGCTCCTCGGACAACGAGATCTCGACGCGCGTCGTGCGGCCGTCGGGCAGTTCGTCGTCGGCCAGGGGGTACCAGCGGTAGGCGACGACGTCCATCGGGTCCTCGTCGGCCTTCTCGATCAGCCACTGCCCCGCCTCGGGGTCGTTGACGCGGTAGACGCCGTCATCGCCCCGGGTGACGTCGTGGTCGCCGAGGGGGCCGTCGTTGACCCACCACCCGGGTTCGGACACGAGCGCCCAGGCCCTCTCGACCGTCGCGTCCACCACGACGTCGGTCTCGACCCGGTCGAAGTCGTTCTCACCCTCAACGGGCTCATCAACGAAGATGCTCATGTGACAACGGTAGCGCCCCGGACCGCCCCGCGCGCCGCGGCGCGTCCGGGGGGCGCCGATCAGGCCAGGCGGGTGACGCGGTAGCGCCAGCTGGGGCCGGCCTCGAGCGTTTCCACGCGGTAGTGGGACGAGGAGTCCCGCAGGTGGGCGAAGAGCGGCTCGGGCTGGTGGGGCGCGCGGATCCGGATGTTCTCGCCGACGGGCAGGCTGTCCACCGCCGCGAAGAGCACGGCGTGCCGCACCACGCGGGGGATGGAGTGGATGACCAGCTCGTCGTCGCTGCTCTGGTGGACCACTCCCGCGCCCCCTCGGTGCTCGTGCCCATGGCGGTGACCGCCGCCGTGCCCGCCGCACCCGCAACCCGACGGGGCCGGGGCCGCCTCGGGGGCCTCGTGCCCGCCACAGCCGCAGCTCGACGAGGCCGAATCCGCGTCAGTGGAGCCGTGTCCGCCGCAGCCGCAGTCGCCGGCGGGCTGCGTGCTGGCATCGACCAGTTTGAAGGTCTGGGCGCCCGCGGGGGCCGCCTCGGGATTGGTTGCCACGGTGTCTCCTCTTGTCAGGCGATCGTGGGCTCGGTGCCCACGGGCGACCAGTGTAGGGTTCCCCAACCAGGCCGTCGCGCCGAAAAGCAGGGGGGCCTTCCGATCGGCGGGCGCACGCGCTCCCCGGGCACGAGTGCGGGCACGGGTCCGCCGTTCCGGCTCACCGGCTCCCCCTCGGGCCCACTCCCCGTCCCTTCTTGGTGCCGCACACAAGGGCGGGGATTAGACAACACCGCACCGCACACAAGGGCGGAATCAAGCCCTTGTGTGCGGCACGTGTTTCGTAAATCAGCCCCCTTGTGTGCGCACCCCGGGGGAAGCCGGTCCGGGACCCGGCCCTTGCGGGGGGCAGCGCTCCCCGGACGCGAGCATGGGCACCCGTTGTCGGCACGGACGCGCCTTGTTGACATCGTGAGGGGGTCGTCGACACCGCGAGGGGGATATAACGCGCGCTCATGTCAACAACGCGCGTCGGTGCCGATATCCCATGCAGATCGTCGACAACGCGCGTCGGCGTCAGCCGGTGCCAGCACCACGCCGATGGCCTTCGTCAGCACCAAGGGCGAGGGCCGCCCCAACCGGCGGCCACGACGCCTGCGGGCGCGCCCGGAGGGCGTCCCGACCACCGGTTGCCCTCAGTCCTGGCGCAGGGCGAACTCCGCCTCGACCTCCACCGACACACCCAGGGGAAGGGCCGCGACGCCGACTGCGCTGCGCGCGTGGGCGGAGCCGAAGACCTCGCCGAACAGCTCGGAAGCGCCGTTGACGACCCCGGCCTGCCCGTAGAAGTCAGGGCGCGAGGACACGAAGCCCACCACTTTGACGACGCCCGCCAGCCTGTCCACTCCCCCGGCGGCGGCAGCGGCGGCCGCGAGCGCGTTGAGGGCGCACACGCGCGCCGCCCCCTTGGCGTCCTCGGGGTCGACCCCGCCCTCGCCCACTGCGCCGACGCACACCGGTTCCCCTCCGACGACGGGGATCTGCCCGGATGTCCGCACGACGCCGCGGTCGATGACGGCGGGCGTGTACGCGGCGACGGGGGTGGCGACGGGCGGCAGCTCGATGCCCAGTTCGGCCAGCTTCGCTGAGGGTTTCGTCATGGTTGCTCCTTTCGCGGCGGCGCCTGCGCGGGCGGCGGGCTGGCGCCGCGTTCAGGGTAGCGCGGGGCCGTGGGCGCCGCACCCGCCCGCAGCTCCCCTCGGGCACAATAGTGTGGCGGAAGGGAGTCCTATGGACATCGTCATTCAAATCGGACTGATCTGCGCGCTGCTGTACGTGCTCGGAGTGCTCCTGCACGGCAGGCGCTCGCGCCGGCGCCTCGTGTTCCTGCGGACTCTGGCCTTCCTGACCTTGACGGCCCTGGGCAACGCGCTGCTGCTGGTGCTCCTGGCCGTCGGCGGGGGCGCGCTGTTGAGCGCGGTGGCGCTCATCAAGGATCCGAACGCGTTCGACAGCGCCAGGAACGCCGCCGGGATCCTCCAGTCGCGCTTCGGGGACTTCCGCAGCGTGTGGCTGCTGCTGACGCTGCTAGTCCTCGTGCTGCTCACGGCCGTCGTCCAGTTGGCGGTGAGGCGCGCGCTCACCCTGCGCTTCCACTTGGCCGCCGACGAGGAGGTCTACGAGATCGCCGAGTACTTCATCCAGTGGTTCACGATCTTCCTGGTGGTGTACCAGTTGTACTTCGCCGAGATCAAGGAGGTGTTCGAAGCGTACCTGAGCAGGTCCTTGACGAACATGGCCTTCGATATCGCGTTGACGCCGGAGAACCTCAATATCGTCATGCAGCCCATCGCCTTCTCGACGTGGGTCGTCATCGCCGTCGAGCACATGCGCAAGCACGCTGCGCACTCCGCGCCCCCTGACGCGCCCCCGGATCCGGAGTCCGGGGTGGGCGGCGGCTAGGCACTACGAGGCGAGGGCCGCCGCGCCCAGCGCCGTCCTGGGCCCCGCCCGCTTGGTGTCATCCTGCGCCCCCCAGCGCCGCCACCCGTTCGGCGCCCTCCCGGGCCCAGCGGTCCGAGCCCAGTGATCCCATTGGGGCAGGAAACCACGCATTGGGGCAGGCAATTTGCCTACCCCAATGACCCGTTGCCTACCCCAATGCGCCACAGCCGACCCCGGCGCGCCCGTCCGCGGCCCCGTCCCCGCTCGGCCCTCCGCCGTTCCCCGCTCAGTCCGCATCCGTTGAGGCGCCCAGCGTGACCGGGCCACCGCCCCATTCCCCACTCCCCTCTTCCGCTCCGCCCTGCGGGCGGTCCGACGGCCCCGGGGCAGGAGGGCCGTCCGAGCGCCCCGCACTGCCGTCGAGGCGCTGGACGTGGAGCGTGAGGCGCGCGACCGCGCGGCGCAACTGGGCGACCTCCCTGGCGAGGGCGGCGGTGTCCGGCCCAACGCCATCCCCCATGGCGCCTGCTCCCCCATCCGCACTGGCAGCACCCGGCCCCGCGGCGCCTCCCCCTTCGGCCACGGCGCCCTCATCGTCCGGGCTGCCCAGGCTGTCCCCGGTGCCGCCACGCACGGGAGCGCCAGCACCGCCGCCGCCCGCCCCATCCGCACCGGCCTGCGCCCTGTCGTCGGCCCCGCGGCCCCACAACGCTCCGCCCGCACCGGCCTGCACGCCACTGAGGACTCCCCTGGGCGCGTGCCCCGGCCCGCGCGCCGCCTGTTCCGCGTCGTCGCGGACCCGCTCGACGATCCACGAGGAGAAGAGGCCCGTGACCACGCCGAGCAGCGCGATGCCGAAGAGCATGAAGCCTGTGGCGACGACCCTCCCGGTGGGGGTGACCGGGGAGATGTCCCCGTAGCCGACGGTGGTGACCGTGACCAGCGACCACCACAGGGCGCGGCCGACGTCGGTGATGAGGGCGCCGGGCGCGTGGCGTTCCGCTTGGAGGACCGCGAGCGCCCCCATCCACACGAGCAGGACGGATAGCCCGCCCGTGTACAGGACGAGGCGCCCCCGGAAGGTTGTCTCCGCGCGGCGCTGGAAGACGCGGAACGCCGCGAGTATCCGCACGAGGCGCAGCGGCCGCAGCGCGGGCAGCGCCACGGAGGCGAAGTCGAGCATGTTGTGGCGCAGCCAGTGCCATCTGCGGGGCGCGGTGGCCAGTCGGACGGCGAAGTCCACGGCGAAGAGCGCCCAGCAGCAGTCGAGGACCGCCTCGCGGCCGCCCTCCTCCCCGGAGTCGGTGAGGACCTCGGCGGAGTAGACGGCCAAGAAGACGACGGCGATCGCGATCATCGGCCATTCGGTGAGGCGCTCCCACCTCTTGTGGAGCCCCTCACACGGATCAGAATCTTTCGTGGGGCGCGTCATCCCCCTATTGTGCATCGCTTCACGATCAGAAGAAATACCCGGAAAGTCCCAAAAGTCACCCAGAAACAATCCAGGGATCTCCCAGACATGGATGGAGTAATTGATCGTAACCAAAACGTTACCTACGGAGGAGCACCAATGAGCACCCTGCAGATGATCGGCATCGACCTCGCGGCCATGCTCGTCCTCGTTCTCGGACTCTACTTCCCACGCCACCGCCGCTCCGACCTGGTGGCCGCCTTCCTCGGCGTGAACGTCGGCGTGCTCGCGGTGGCGACGGTCCTGGCCAATTCGACGGTGAGCGCGGGCCTGGGCCTGGGGCTCTTCGGCGTCCTGTCCATCATCCGCCTGCGCTCGGACCAGATCTCGCAAACGGAGATCGCCTACTACTTCGCCGCCCTGTCGATCGGACTGCTGTCGGGCATGTCCACGCAGGCCACGCCCCTGCTGATCGGACTCATCGCCCTCATACTGGGCGCCCTGGCACTGGGCGACTCGGCACTGGTCTTCGGCCGTTACACGACGCGAACCGTCCAACTGGACAGCGCGATCGCCGACCAGGACGCCCTCGCCGCCGCCCTCGAGGAGCGCCTGGGGGCCTCAGTGGTCGCCACCAGGGTCATCAAACTCGACCTCGTCAACGACCTCACCCTGGTCGATGTGCGCACGAGGCAGTCGCGCGCCAAAAGGGGCACGACGTCCCCCCGCCGCGGCGCCCGGCCCCACGCCGGCGCCGCCCCCCCATTCCCCCGCCCACGCCGAGGCCGCGTAGGCCGGCCCCGCGCGGAGGAGTGGCCCCACAAGAAGGAGGAGAAGCAATGCCCACCACCCGCACCCGCGTCGTGCCGCGCGCCCTCGCGCCCATCGGCCTCGGAGACCTCAATAGGCGCGCCGCCCTGCTCACCCGCGTCGACCGCAAGTACGTCCTGGGGCTCGACGAGGCCCGCAGGGTCCTGGCGCTGGTGGACCCGGCTTCGCGCCTGCTGAGCATCGACGGGCTCGACGTGTCCGCCTACTCCACCACCTACTACGACACACCCGGGCTGGACGCGTTCTCCATGACCGCGCGCCCCCGCAGGCGCCGCTTCAAAGTGCGCACCCGCCTCTACCTGGACTCCGGCCAGGCGTTCCTCGAGGTCAAGACCCGCGGCCCGCGCGGCACCACCATCAAGGAACGGCAGCGGATCGCTCCCCACGAGGCGGGAGCGCCCCTGACCGACGCCCACCGGGGGTGGGTGGCCGACCGCCTCGAGCGCGTGGGCCGCCCCGGGGCCGCCCGGGAGGTGGAGCCAGTGCTGCGGGGATCCTACTCGCGGTCCACGCTGCTGCTGCCCGGGGGCCGGGCGCGGGCCACCATCGACTCCGACCTCGCGTGGACGGCGCTCGATCCCCGGGGGCGCCCGGCGCGCACGCTGACGCGCCCCGACCTCGTCATCGTCGAGACGAAGGGGACCGCCACCCCCTCGTGCCTCGACCGCCTTCTGTGGTGCAATGGACACAGGCCCACCAGGATCTCGAAATACGCGACGGCCATGGCCGCGCTCCACGAGGAGCTGCCCACCAACCGGTGGAACCGCGTCCTCACCCGGCATTTCGGGCTCGCAGCCTGACTGAGAGGAAGACACGCCCATGAAAGCCTTGAAACCAGCATTCACCCCAGCCCGGGCGCTCGGCGCCGTCGTCCTCGTCTCCGCACTGGCCCTCGGCGCGTGCTCGTCGGGTTCGAACGGCCAGGCTAGCGGCGCGGCCGCCACGACGTCCGCCCCGGCTTCCGCGACGGGCGCCGGCGACACGACCGCCCCGCCCACGGCCGCCGAGGCGCTGGCCGCGAACGCGAAGGCCTCCCACGTGGAGGACTCCGACTGGTCCGCCTCCGACGCGGTCGACGTGGCGCTCAGCGGAGGCGGCGCGACCAGCTCCTCGGATGGAGTGTCCAGCGCCAACGGGACCGTCACCATTTCGAAGGCGGGGGTCTACCGCCTCAGCGGATCCCTCAGCGGGAGGATCGCCGTCGCCGCTGGGGACGGGGACCGCGTCGTGCTGATCCTCGACAACGCGGTCATCGCCTCGCCCGCGGGACCGGCGATCGAAGCGACCACAGGCGACGACCTGGTGCTCTCCCTGGTGGGGAGCTCGACCGTGACCGACGGCTCATACGCGGCGGACGCCGAGGCGAACGCCGCGGTCTACGCGGACATGGACCTCACGATCACGGGGTCGGGGTCCCTGTCCGTCACCTCCGGCGCCTCCGACGCGATCACCTCGAAGGACGACTTGTACGTCGCCTCGGGTACGATCACGGCCACCGCCTCGGACGACGGCCTGCGCGGCAAGGACTCCCTCACCATCGCGGGCGGCGAGGTGGCGGTGGCGTCGGGCGGGGACGCCCTCAAGTCGGACCAGGACTCCGATGAGACGAAGGGCTATGTCGCCATCACCGGCGGGTCGGTGAGGGCCGTCGCCGACGGGGACGGCATCGCGGCGGAAACGGACGCCATCATCACGGGCGGCTCCGTCGACATCACCACCGGCGGCGGGGCGGCGGCCGGCGAGCCCGCCTCCGGCTCCGCCAAGGGCATCAAGGCGGGGACCTACGTCCTCACGGGCGGCTCCCCCACCGTGACCGTGGACTCGGGGGACGACGCCATCCACTCCGACGGGGCGCTGCGCCTGGGCGGGGGCACGATCACCGCCTCGTCGGGCGACGACGGCGCGCACGCGGAGGTCGCGGCGGTCCTGGACGGCGCGGACCTCACGGTCCCGAGGTCCACCGAGGCCCTCGAGGGCGGCCTGATCACGGTGTCCGCCGGGAAGGTCGACCTCACCAGCACCGATGACGGCGTCAACGCCTCCGGTTCGACCACCGTCGAGGCGGGGCTGGCCGCGAAGGAGGAGTCGGACTCGTCGACCGCGTCGCCGCAGCCGGCCTCTCCCGACGGCGCGGGCACCATGAAGGACACCGGCGAGCAGCTCACCATCACGGGCGGGGTCCTCACGGTGAACGCGGACGGCGACGGACTGGACTCGAACGGCTCGCTCACCATCAGCGGCGGCACGGTCACCGTCTACGGCCCGAGCTCCGGGGCGAACAGCGCTCTGGACTCCAACGGCGCGATGACCATCACGGGCGGCACCCTCATGGCGGTGTCCACGAACGAGATGGTGGAGACCCCGACCTCCACGGACGGCCAGGGCTGGGTGAGCGCCGAAGTCACCGGCGCCGCGGGGGACGCCGTGACGGTCGCGGACTCGTCGGGCACGGTACTCGGCTCGTTCACGCCGCCCAAGGCGTTCAGGAACGTCATATTCTCCGCGCCGGGCATGGCGAACGGCTCCACCTACACGGTGACCGCGGGCTCCAGCAGCGTCGAGGCGACGGCCGGCCAGGGCGGGGTCGGCCCGGTGCGGCCCGGCGGCCCAGGGGGCCCGGTGGACCCGGGCGGGCCCGGGGCACCGGGGGCGCCGAGCGGCGAGCCGCCCACTGAGAACCCGCTCGAGCCACCCAGCGAGGGCGCTGTCCTGCCGACGCAGCCGCCGTCGCTCAGCTGACGGGAGCGGATGCGACCGCCGGCCGGTCCGGTCACCCGGTCGGCACCCGGTTCCGCGCGACCGGCCGCCAATCGGCCTGGATGCACGTCCGGCGAACGCTCCGGATCCGGCCCCGGCTCGCGCCCCCTCCCGGCCCCACCGCGGTGCCCGGGGAGCGGGGCTGGGCCGGGGCCGCCTCGCGCCCTGCGCAGGCCGACAGCCATGGGGCTGGGCGGACCCGCATCAGCTCCGCACCCAGCCCCCAGGCGCGCGGAACGCCCCTGTTCCCCGCGTAGTCCTCCGCAGAGGACGACCCTCTATGACATAGCAGCCCCCTCCTATGAGATAGAAACCGCCATCTATGAGATAGAGATGTGTCATAGCGGATAGAATGCCCCTATGATCCAGACCCTCGAAGACCTCCAACTGGCGCTGGCGCAGATGGAGCTCCACAGGGGAGACACCCTGTCCCTGGAGGCGAAGACGTTCTCCGAGTACTCGGCCAACGCCCTCGGCCCCACGCTCAGCGCCTTCGCGAACCTGCCCGGCGGAGGATCGATCCTACTGGGGGTCTCGGAGAGCGACGGCGTTTCCGTCGTGGGCGTCGACGACGCGCACGCCCTCATCCAGAGCGCCGTCTCCCAGGCGCGCAACGGGTTCTCCACGGAGATCCGGGTCGAGGGCGGCGCGTTCACCATCGACGGCAGAACGGTCGCGGTCCTCAACGTCAGCGAGGCCCCGGTCAACGAGAAGCCCTGCCGTTGGAACAAGCGCAAGAAGTCCTACATCCGCCAGTACGACGGCGATTACGCGATGTCCCCCCAGGAGGAGCAGCAGCTCCTCCTGCGCCACGGCCGCCCCAGGGAGGACTCCAAACCGGTCGACGGCTCCAGCAGGGCGGACCTCAACGCCGACCTGGTCGCCGCCTTCACGTCCTCGGTCCGCCGCTCCACGTCCCGGATGGCCGATGTGGACGACGACGTGATCCTCTACCGCATGAACATCGTGACGGGCGACGGGAGGCTCACGACCGCCGGCCTGTACGCGCTGGGCGAGTACCCCCAGCGCCTGCTCCCGCATTTGACGCTGACGGCGGCCATCGAGGGGAGCGGCGGCGCACGGGCGGTCAACCGCCGGAACTTCGTCGGCCCGATCCCCGAGATCCTCGACGACGCCCTCGACTGGGTCATGCGGAACGTCGACTCGGCGCAGGTGGTGACCTCCGACGGCGTCGGAACCACGAACCTCTCCATGCCGGAGCTGGCCGTCCGCGAGGTCGTGACGAACGCGCTGGTCCACCGCGACCTCTCCGAGCCCGCCTCGGGCAAAGGGATCGACTTGCGCCTGGGGGACCGCGAGCTCCGGCTCACCAATCCGGGCGGCCTGTGGGGGGTCACCGTCGACCAGTTGGGCACGCAGAACAGCAAGTCCGCGGTCAACGAGTTCCTGTACACGATCTGCCAGAACGTGGAGTCCCGGCACGGCCGCGTCATCGAGGCCCTGGGCTCGGGCATCGCGGCCGCCCGCGACGCCCTGCGCGAAGCGGGCCTGCCCGAGCCCCGCTTCTTCGACAACGGCGTGTCCTTCACCGTCCTGTTCCCGTCGTCGTCGCTGCTGCCCGAATCGGATCTGGCGTGGCTGGGCTCCCTGGGCGCCAGCGGGTTGTCCCACCGCCAGTCGCGCGCGCTGGTGGACATGCGCCACGGAACCGTGTTCACGAACTCCGCTTACCGGGCGCGCTTCGGCGTCCCGGCCGACGAGGCGCGGGCCGACCTGGCGGACCTGGTGCGCCGGGGCCTGGCGGAGCGCTCCGGCGAGCGGAGGTGGGTGAAGTACCGCCTGCCGTCCCGCCTATGAGCGGATCCGAGTAACGCGACCCGCGCCCTCCTACGCCAACGCGCGCAGCCAAGTCCGCAAGCTTGCCGACCCCCGCCCTGCTCCCAGTGCGGCTCCGGCGGCTGCTCGCACGGGTCACCCCCGTTCGTACTGCAGGCACAGCGCTTTGAAGCGCTCGTCGAGCTCCGCGATCCTGGCCAGGGTATCGGCCAGCCGAGCACTGTCGTCCTCCATGCTGTTGAGGTGCGCCTGCCCGAACAGGGCGGCGATCCGTTCTTTCAGTTCCGCCCTTTCAGGGTCGTGTTCTTCAAGGAACCGGCCCATGTAGATACTCCTGGCCGCAGCGAGGCGGAAACTGAAGAACTGGTGGATCTGCTTCTGCTGCCGACTCATCCCGTTCTGCCTGATCGAGTCCGCGTACATCCGCATGACGCCCGATTCTCCCTGCTCGTACCGCTTCCGCATGACCAGGGAGGCCCCGTGGTAGATCTCCTCAGCATTCGGTTCCCTTGTGCGCGTGAAACTGCCCCACATGGAGAAAGCGCCCCTCTTGTACGCGATCCCCTCCGCCGCCCACGCCCTGGCGAAGTCCTCCAACTCCATTTCCATGCAGGGGAATCCCGCCGGATCGTGCAGGCGGACGCGCTCCTCGTGGAGGCCGGAGACGCAGACGAAATGATCAACCCCTTCCAGGTCCCGGCAGTTCGGGTTGTACGTCAGGTAGCCCATATCCAAGGGCCCCGCCACCACAGGGCCATTGGCCAGCATCCGCTGAAGCCGCCCCCACGCGCCATCGGCGCTGGGCCCCTCCGCCTCTTCGGCATAGAAGTCCTCGTATTCGAACCCGAGGATGCGCAGGCAGTTGCTGATGGAGGCATCCGGATGACCGTTGTCGAAGAAGACCAACGGGTGCTCCGCGTCGTTCTCCACGACGCTCGCGCCATTGCCCATCACCATCAGCGCCTCCAAATACTCGGGGCGGAAACGGAAACCGTATGAATCGAGTGCCATGGCCAAAGAATTGGTGTAGCACAACGAGACGTCTCCGAAGTACAGGTCCATGCCGCAGCCTCTCTTCCTATGCGCGCAATAGATCAATCTGCCTTTCAACGGCTCCCGGGCAGAGTACTCCGCAGAGGTGTGCTCGGCCGGCCGTCCACCATGAAGGATGGGCCGTTCACGCCGGACGGAGAACCGTTCTCCTCCGATGCGCCATTCCGCGGGATCTCGTCCTCCTTCGTCCGCGGGAACCGCTCGCCATCACCATAGTGGTAATAAAATTTCCAGTCAACACTTCGCGCCCCCGTGTTATTCCCGGCTACTTTTCCCGAATTAATTTCCGGTCGTGGGGATGTTCGACGGCGGAAGATTCCCCGCCTCACCGACTCCTTGCCGGCCGGGCGCGCGGGCGCTGGTGGCACCACGGCGGCCGAAGCCGGCACCAGGAGCGCACCGGCCGTGGGGGCGCCTTCCACAGCTACGCGGGATCCTCCAGATCCTCCTGGCCGGGCAGCCCTGGTGGAGTCATGTGTTGCGGAATGATCTTGCCAGAGAGGCGCCCAGCCGTCTGGCGCCCTCCTGACGGACCTCCACCGCAGAATGCGAGCCAGTTGGGGCGCTCACACGGCGCAGCACCGACCGCGGTGCCGGAGCTCTGTCGCTGAATGCGGGCGGTCGGGACTGCGCACGGGTCGTTTTGCAAGCAATGCCGCGTTTTCAAAGGGGAACCGCACCCGCGGGGCAGACGCCCGGGCCTTTTTACAAGCGAAGCGGAGTTTTCAAAGGGATACCGTCGCTTTGCAAGTATTATAACACTTGCAAAGCGTGGTATCGCTGTGAAAACTGGGCCCGCCGCACCGGAACCGGCGTGGAAACAGCCCACAGCGCCCCACGCCCGGGCTCAGATGCCCACGGGCCAGGCGGTACCGCAGTGAAAACGGCCCCCGCCGCGCGCGCACCGCGCCCTCCCGGCCGCCGCGGGTCGCATTGGGGCAGGTTAGCCGCATTGGAGCAGGTTAATCCACATTGGGGCAGGCTATTGACCTGCCCCAACAATCCGTTTCCTACCCCAATAGGCCATTACCTGCCCCAATGCGGACGCGCATCCGCCCACGGCCACTGGCGGACCGGCACCCAGGCCCATGCGCCCACGCTCCGCAACCACCGCCCCCAGGCCCACCCGCGCCTTCCCGGACACCCGAGGACGGGGTCAGGTCGTAGAGCGCCGACTGACCCACGCCCGCGCCTGCCCGGACACCTGGCCCGCTCACAGGCTGGCCGTACTCACGGCGGGGTCTGCCCCCACCCCTCCCCGGACTCCTGCGAACCCGCTGATGATAACGATTGCATAACCGTTGTGCCGAAGCGCTTCCGGCGCGCAAGAGGCTGCCCGTATAGTGGACCTACCGCGCTGCTGCCCGGTGCCCCGCTGACCGCGCCGTCAGCGGCCGGAGTCCCACCTCGGACGGGCAGGAGCCGTGGCCTTCAGGCGGAGCGCCCGAGGGCTCAACACAGTGGTTGAGAATCAACGGAGGAGTTGACATGAAATCCCGAATCGCCGCGAGTGCAATCGTTTTCACATCGGCCATCGCGCTGTCGCTCGGAGCATGCTCCGGCGGCGGCACGCAGTCGGGCAAAGCGGGCGCAGGCGGGGGCAACTACACCATCGCCGTGGTCCCCAAGGACTCCACGAACCCCTGGTTCGTCCGCATGGAGACGGGCGTGCAGCGCTACGCCCAGGAGACCGGCATGAACGTCTTCCAGAAGGGCCCCGCCGAGACCGACGCGACCATGCAGGCGCAGGTCATCCAGGACCTCATCGCCCAGGGCGTTGACGCCCTCTGCGTCGTCCCCGTCGATCCCGGGGCGATCGAGCCCGTCCTCAAGCAGGCGATGGACGCCGGCATCACGGTGGTCACCCACGAGGGCGCCTCCCAGCAGAACACCATGTACGACATCGAGGCCTTCAACAACGCCGAGTACGGCGCCTTCATCATGGACAACCTGGCCGAGGCCATGGGCGAGGAGGGCACCTACACGACGATGGTCGGCCACGTCACCAACGCCTCCCACAACGAGTGGGCCGACGGGGCGGTGGCCCACCAGAAGGAGAAGTACCCGAACATGACGCTGCTGGAGGCCGAGCCCCGGGTCGAGTCGCAGGACAACTCGGAGACCGCCTACCAGACCGCCAAGGAGGTCCTCAAGAAGTACCCGGAGGTCAAGGGCATCCTGGGCACCTCCTCCTTCGACGCGCCCGGCACGGCCCGCGCCATCGACGAGCTGGGCCTCAAGGGCAAGGTCTTCACCGCCGGGACCGGCCTGCCCAACGCCAACAAGCAGATCCTCCAGGACGGGTCGGTCGCCTCGCTGACCCTGTGGGACCCCGCTGACGCCGGCTACGCGATGGCCTCGCTGGCCACGAAGATCCTCAACGGCGAGAAGATCGCGGACGGCGTGAACCTGGGCGTCACCGGCTACGAGAACATGCACTTCTCACCCGGCTCCACCAAGGTCCTCGAGGGCAACGGCTGGATCCAGATCAACAAGGACAACGTCGACTCCTTCGGCTTCTGATCCCACCACCACCCGGGGCCCGTTCCGCACCGCCCCGTCCCCCGCCCCGTGGCCCCACCGACGGGGCGGGGGACGGGCGCGGCGGGCCCCGCACGCACCTAATTCGCGCGCCGGCGACCCCACCGGGCAGCCGCGGCGCACTGCGGGCTGAAAGGAAAGCAAATGGAAGCCCCATTGCTCACTGTGTCGAGCGTGAGCAAGTCCTTCAAAGGCGTCCACGCGCTGCAAGGCATCGACCTGGAGCTGGCTCCGGGCGAAATCCACTGCCTGGCGGGCGAGAACGGCTCGGGCAAGTCAACGCTCATCAAAGTCATCTCCGGGGTGCACGCCCCGGACTCGGGTTCGATCACGATCGACGGGATCACGTGGGACCGGCTCACGCCACTGGAGGCCATCGCCGCCGGCGTGCAGGTCATCTACCAGGACTTCTCCGTGTTCCCCAACCTCTCCGTCATGGAGAACCTGGCGCTGACCACGGAAGTGGCCGCCGGGCGCGCGCTGGTCAACTGGAAGCGCTTCCGCGCCATCGCCGAGCGCGCGGTGGCGACCATCGGCTTCAAGGTCGACCTGGACGCCAAGGTCGGGGACCTGTCGGTCGCGGACAAACAGCTGGTCGCCATCTGCCGCGCCCTCATCTCCGACGCGAGGGTGATCATCATGGACGAGCCGACCACGGCGCTCACGAAGAACGAGGTGGCCGCGCTCTTCCGCATCATCCTGGACCTGCGCGCCAGGGGCATCGCGATCCTCTTCGTGTCCCACAAGCTCGAGGAGGTCTTCGAGATCGCCGAGCGCTTCACCATCCTGCGCAACGGCCGGAAGATCATCACGTGCCCCAAGGAGGACCTCGACCGGCGCTCCTTCGCCAAGCACATGACCGGCAAGGAGTTCGACGAGACCCGTTTCGAGCCCACCGCGCTCAGCGACGAACCGGTTCTGGAGGTCGAGGGCCTCAGCGCCCCCGGTGCCTTCGAGGACGTCTCCTTCGAGCTGCGCCGCGGCGAGATCCTGGGGATCACCGGCCTGCTCGGCTCGGGCCGCACGGAGCTGGCGCTGGCGCTGTTCGGCGCCCACCCCACCCAGGCGGGCACCATCCGCGTGCAGGGCGACGAAGTGCGCCTGCGCAGCGTCAACGACGCCATCGACGCGGGCATCGCCTACGTGCCGGAGGACCGCCTCACCGAGGGGCTGTTCCTGTCGCGCTCCATCGGCGAGAACATCGTGATCTCGGAGCTGTCCGACTTCACCAACGCCCTGGGTGGAGTCAACAAGAAGGCCATCGCCGCCGAGCAGGCGCGCTGGGTGTCCGACCTCCAGATCGCCACGCCCGACCCCGGCAACGCCGTCAACACGCTGTCGGGCGGCAACCAGCAGAAGGTCGTCCTGGCCAAGTGGCTCGCCATCAAGCCCGACGTGCTGATACTCAACGGGCCCACCGTCGGCGTCGATATCGGCTCGAAGTTCACGATCCACTCGATCCTGCGCGAGCTGGCCGCGGACGGCATGGCGGTCATCATCATCTCCGACGACATCTCCGAGGTGCTCACGAACTGCTCGCGGGTCCTCATCATGCGCGGGGGCCAGCTGCGCGAGGCCCTGGACCCCGCCACGACCTCCGAGGCGCGCCTCGGGGAACTGCTGGCCGCCACCGACCCACAGCCCGGATCCTCCGGGCCCGCCGACAACGCCGGCGCCGACCAACCCGAAGGAGGGCGATGATGGAGGCGTTGAAGAAGAAGGCGCTGCACGCCAACGAGTTCTGGGTGTTCCTGGTGGTCGTGGCCCTCGCGCTCATCATCCAAGTGCGCTCGGGCCAGTTCTTCACCGCGAACAACCTGGTGGACCTGGCGGGCGCGATGGTGGTCCCCGGCCTCTTCGCCGTGGCCGCCCACCTGGTCCTGGTCTCGGGGGGCATCGACGTGTCGTTCCCGGCCCTGGCCTCGTTGGCCGTGTACGCGACCACGCGCGTACTGGTCGACAACGGTTTCGACGGGCCCGTCATCGTGCCCTTCCTGATCGCCGCCGGGCTGGGCGCGCTGCTGGGCGCGTTCAACGGGATCTTCACCTCGCGGCTGACGGTGCCGACCCTGATCATCACGCTGGGCACGGCGAACGTGTTCAACGGGTTCATGCAGGGCGCCCTCAAGTCCGTGCAGATCAACACCATCCCCTCCTCGATGCAGTCCTTCGGGCAGGCGTCCCTCTTCGTCGCGCAGAACCGCGCCTCGGGCCTCCAGTCCGCCATGCCCGTGTCGTTCCTGCTGCTGGTCGCAGTGGTCGCAGCGGCGTTCTTCCTCACCCGGTACACGATGTTCGGGCGCGGGATCTTCGCGATCGGGGGCGACGAGGCGGCCGCCGCGCGCGCCGGGTTCTCCGTGGCCGGCACGAAGTTCTGGCTCTACGTGATCGTGGGGATCATCGCGGCCATGGCCGGCATGGTCCGCACGTGCTCGATGGGCCAGATGCACCCGACGAACCTGCTGGGCATGGAGATGATGGTCATCGCCGCCGTCGTGCTCGGCGGCACCGCGATCACGGGGGGCAAGGGCTCCTTGACCGGGGTCATGCTGGGCACCCTGCTCATCGTCATCGTTCAGAACTCGATGATCCTCACCGGCATCCCGACGATCTGGCAGAACTTCGCCCTGGGCCTGCTGATCATCGTCGGCACAGGGATCTCGGCCGTCCAGGTCGCCCGCTCCCGCGGGCGCACAGCGTAGGAGGAGACGCCCATGAACACGAAGACCCGTTCCACCAAGACGGGGGCCCTGCCCGCGTTCCTCACGCGGGACCCCTACATCACGCGCCTGGTCCTGGTGCTGGTGCTGCTGCTGGCGTTCTTCGCCATCGTCAAATCCGGCCCGTTCTTCGCGGTGCGCACCTGGCAGTCCATGGCCGTCCAGTTCCCCGAGTTCGGCCTGATGAGCCTGGGCGTCATGTTCACCATGTTCACAGCCGGCATCGACCTGTCGGCGGTGGCCATCGCCAATGTCACGTCGATCTGCGCGGCCCTGGCCCTGCGGGCCGTCCTGGAGGGGCAGCCCGCAGCCACCGCCCCGTCGATGGCGACGGCGACCGCGATCGCCCTGGGGATCGCACTGGCCGTGGGCGCGCTGTGCGGCCTCATCAACGGTGTCCTCATCGCCGTCGCCAAGATCCCGCCGATCCTGGCGACCCTGGGCACCCTGGAGCTCTTCGGCGGCATTGCCATCGTCCTCACCGACGGCAAGCCCGTGTCCGGCGTCCCCGAGGCGTTCGGCGCGGTCTTCGCCTCGCGCGTGGGCGGGGTCGTCCCCATGCCCTTGGTGGTGTTCATCGTGTGCGCCCTCGTCGCGGCAGCGATCCTGGGGCTCACAGGCTTCGGCACCAGGATCCTGCTGCTGGGCACTAACGAGAAGGCCGCCCGCTTCTCCGGCATGCACGTGACGAGCCTGCTGATCCGCACCTACATCCTGTCGGGCGTGATGGCCGCGATGGCCGGACTGGTCATGCTGGCGAACTACAACTCCGCGAAGTCCGACTACGGCGCCTCGTACACGCTGCTCACCGTCCTCATCGTGGTGCTGGGCGGCGTGAACCCGAACGGCGGGTCGGGCCGCCTGTCGGGCGTGCTCTTCGCCATCGTCATGCTGCAGGTCCTGTCCTCCGGCCTCAACATGTTCCCCAACATCTCCAACTTCTACAGGCCACTCATCTGGGGCGCGGTCCTGCTCTTCGTCATCTGCATGAACGAAGGGGCGTTCTCCGTGCGCCGCCTCATCGACGCCTCGCGGCGCCTCCTCAAGAAAGGAACACAACAATGAAGACCGTCCGATCCAAGAACGTCGTCGTGGGGGCAGACTTCGCGGGTTTCCCACTGAAGGAGGCCGTGAAGCGCCACCTGGAGGAGAGGGGGTGGACGGTGACGGATCTGACGCCCGTCCTCGAGGAGACCCCGATGTACCACCGCGTCGGCTTCTCCCTGGGCGCCCAGATCGCTGAGGGCCGCTTCGAGCGGGCCCTGGCGTTCTGCGGCACGGGCATGGGGATCCACATCGCCGCCTCGAAGGTGCCCCACGTGCACGCCGCCGTGTGCGAATCCGTGCCCTCGGCCCGCAGGGCGTCGGCCGCGAACAACGCGAACCTGTTGGCAATGGGGGCGTTCTACGTGGCGCCCCGCACCGCGATGGCGATGGCGGACGCGTTCCTGGCCTCCGAGCTCGGCAGCGGCTACGAGGACTGGGAGGGCTTCTACGCCTACCACCGCATCGGCTACGACGAGTGCGAGAACTTCGACTACGAGGCCTACAAGGCCAACGGGTTCGAAGTGGTGGACCCGCAGACCGCCGAACTCGCCGAACAGCCCCGGGGCCTGGCCTACTGAGCCCGCTCCGCCCCGGGGGGCGCTGATCGCCCGGCGCGCCAGCCTCCCCCGGCCTGGAGCCGCTGGCCCCGGCCGGCTCCGGTGCGCTGGCCCCGGCCGAGCCCGCACCCGCCCGCCCGGGCCCGTCACCCCTTGACGGCGCCCGGGCGGCGCCTCGTCGACTCCCTTTCCACCAGGGTCCCCTCAATGTGGATCCTGCCCGTGGAGTCGTCGTCCCCCATCAGGATCGACACCCCCCGGTGGGCGATCGCGTCGAGGGGCTGGTGCAGGGTCGTGATCGTGGGGCGCATGAGCGCCGCGAACTGGATGTCGTCGAACCCTGTGACCTGGACGCGCTCGGGCACGGCGATGCCCCGGCCGCGCAGCGCCGTGATGGCGCCGATGGCCAGCAGGTCGTTGAGGCAGAGGAACGCGTCGGGCACCGCGCCCGAACGGTCGAGGACCCGGTTGACGGCGGCCCCCGCCTCGTCGACTGAGAAGCTGCACTCGATGACGTCGTCGGGGTCCAGGCGCATCCCCAGCTCCTCCGCGACTGCGCGGGCGGCGCGGACACGGGTCACCGAGGAGACGTTGGAGCCCGTGTTCGACAGGAGCGCTATCCGCTCCACGCCCCGCTCGGCCAGGTGGTCGAGCAGGGTGCGGATGCCGTGCGGGTCGTCCACCCCCACCATCGGCACGTCCAGTTGGACGCCGCGGTCCAGTTGGACCGTGGGCACGTGCGCGGCGGCGCGCTCCAGGGCGGGGGTCGAGTAGGTCTCGTGGCAGGGCGCGACGACGAGCCCGTCCACGGCGCCGCTCTCCAGGGAGCGGAGCAGGTGGTCCTCGTGGGCCACGGACATGCGCGCGTCCGCGAGCAGCAGGTTGAGCCCTCGCTCGGCCAGGCAGTGCTCCACCTGGGCCACCAGCTCCATGAAGAACGGGTTCCCGATGGAGGGGACGACCATGCCGATGTGCCCCGTCGTGGACAGGCGCAGCGAGCGGGCGACGGGGTTGACCCGGTAGCCCAGGCGCCGCGCGACCTGCCGCACGTGATCGCGGGTGTCGGCGCGGATCAGCTCCGACCCCTTCCCCAGGGCGCGCGAGGCGGTGGCCACCGACACCCCCGCTTCTCGCGCGACGTCGACGAGGCGGGGGCGGGGAGTCGGCTCCGGGGTCATGGTCTTAGTGTATAAGCGGCTCTTCGGAGTCGAGGGTGGGGGAGGCCCAGCGGGGTTCGCGGTCCAGCGGTCGGGGTTCGGTGTTCGGCGGTCGGGGTTCGCGGTCCGGCGGTCGGGGTTCGCGCCGACGCCAGGGCCGGGCCGCAGGCCGACTTCCTCCCATTCTCCCCTGGGCACGCACACAAGGACCCTGATTTACGAAACACCCTGCGCACACAAGGGCGGAATCAAGCCCTTGTGCGCGGTCCCATGTTGCCTAATTCCCTCCCTTGTGTGCGACACCGGGAAGGAACGAGGATCAGAACCGCAGGGGATACGGCGGAGCCCGCGGGGGAAGACGAATCCACCGTGCTGCCCGTCCTATGGGCTCAGTGCGCTATACGCGGGATGATCCACCGCGCACGAATCCGCCAACGCCGCCACCGCGGCGCGCGCCTGGGCGCGACTCCCGGGTGCGCCGACCCGGCCAACGCGGTCGCCGGGCACCCCGCATCCCCTGCCGGGCCCACCAAGCCTCATTGGGGTAGGAAACCACCCATTGGGGTAGGCGATTTGCCTACCCCAATAATCCGTTGCCTACCCCAATGCCCTGTTGCCTACCCCAATGCGAACCCGCATCGCTTGTCCACAGCCGCCCGCCTGCCCGGCCACCACCTCGTCGCCCTAACCACCCACTTGCCCGGCCGCGCACATAGTGCTACCTTGATCACACCTTAATTCGGATTCCGGAAAAAGCGGTTCCGCGCCAGCGCCCAGCACCACGGCCGTCGTCGGCCTGAGTGCCCGGCGTGCCACGGCCACCGACGGCCCGTGCGCCCCGCCCGCCCCGGCACACCAAGAAAGCCCGCACCGATGCGCAAGAAAGACCTCCACTCCCTCCGCAAGGCGAACAGGCGCCTCGTCCTCGGCCTGCTCGCCGAGGGCGCGCCCCTGTCGCGCACGGAGATCGCCGAGCGCACCGGCCTGTCCGCCTCCACGGTCTCGACCATCATGTCGGACCTGCTCGCCGAGGGCCTCGTCCACGACACCGGCGGCACGGAGTCGACCGGGGGGCGGGGCCGCCGCCTCCTCGGCATCAACCCCGCTTGCGGCGTGATGGCCATCGCCGAGATCCAGCGCCAGCGCACCACCGTGTCCTTCCACGACATGGGCCTGGGGCGCCTCGGCGCGCGGACCCTGGAAGTCCCAATCAAACCGGGCGCTGGCGACCGGCTCCTCCAAGCGATCTGCGAGTGCGTGTCCGCCTTCGCGCACTGCTCCCCGGCGCCCGGCGGGCTCGCGGGCATCGGCCTGCTCTTCGACGACCAGGCCATCGCCTCGGACGTGACGGTCCTGTACTCGACGGGCTTCGACGAGGCGTCCATCAGCCTCCGCCAAGCGCTCATCACGCGCTTCAAAGTCCCCGTTGTCGAGGAGTCCGCCCAGGCGTGCTCCGCGCGGGAACTCGTCGCCGCGCACCTCGACAACGCGCGCTCGTGGGCGCACATCGCCCTCGGCCCCAGGATCACCCTCTCCCTCACCACCGAGGAGGGGCCCGCCCCCATCGGCTCGCGTGGGCTGGCGGATCTGACGGAAGCGGTCTTGCCCGGCCAGGCGCACCCCGAGCGGGTGCTCGCCGCGCTCGCCCGCTCCCCCCTGCCGCCCCGCCTGCGCCCGGCGCCGCACCCCGGCTGGCCGACGGCGCCCGAAGGGGAGGCGGCGGGCCGTGCCACTCCCCCGCCGTCCGCCCAACCCCCCGCGGGCCGTGCCGCTCCCCCGCCGTCCGCCCAACCCCCCGTGATCCGCGCCGACCAAGCCGGTGCCGACCAGGCCGGGGCCGACGAGGCGGGGGCAGCCCCCGTGCCCGCCCGCCCCTCGTGGCCGCACTTCCTGGGCCGCCTCAGCGACACGATCACCACGGTCGTCTCGCTGGTGCCCATCGACGCCCTGCTGGTCTCCGGCGAAGCCGCCTCGGCCACGGGTTTCACGGCCCTCCTGGCGCGGACGCTGGCGCTGCGGCTGCGCGGGCGCGCCCCCCGCGTCATCCCGCTCACCCGCGCCGCCCCCGCAGAGCCCGCCCGCATGGCCACCGCGCTGCGCGCCACGGTCCTCACGTCCTGACACACCGAACCGGCAACGACGCCGGACCCCGACTCCGAAAGGAAAACCCATGATCCAGGGCATTTTGATCCTGCTGACCTTCATCGTGGTCGCCGCACTGATGATGGCCAAGAAACTCCCCACCCTGGTGGCGCTGCCCCTCATGGCGGTCGTCATCGGCCTCATCGCCGGCGTCCCACTGATCGCCAAGGACGACCAGGGCGTCGCCACGGGCCTGCTGGACGGCGTCTTCGAGGGCGGCACCGTGAAGATGGCCTCCGCGATCATCGCCGTCGTCTTCGGCGCGTGGCTGGGGCAGTTGATGAACCGCACCGGCGTCACGGAGACCATCATCAAGAAGAGCGCCGAACTGGGCGGCGGGCGGCCCCTGGTCGTCACCCTCATCATGGCGGTCGCCACCGCGCTGCTGTTCACGACCCTGTCCGGCCTGGGGTCCATCATCATGGTGGGCTCCATCGTGCTGCCGATCCTGATCTCCGTGGGCATCCCCGCAGCCTCGGCCGCCTGCGTGTTCCTCATGTCCTTCACCACGGGACTGGCCCTCAACGTCGCCAACTGGCAGGTGTTCGCCAAGCTCTTCTCCCTCGACATCGCCGTTGTCCAGGGCTTCGAGTTCTACCTGGCCGCGGCCACGGGCGTGGCGACCGTCGTGTTCATCCTGGTGGAGTTCGCGCGCAACGGCATCAAGTTCGCGTTCTCGGCGCCCGCCCCCTCCCCCGCCGGCCCCTCCTCGGACACGCGCGCCCTCAAGGGCGTCACCGGCGCCCTGGCGATGCTCACCCCGCTGATCCCCATCGTCCTGGTCGCCGCGCTGAAACTGCCCGTCACCGTGGCCTTCACGATCGGCATCGCGTGGTGCCTGGTGTTCACGGCGCGCGGATTCAGCCGGGCGATGAACACGCTGGCGAAGACGTGCTACGACGGGATCACCGACGCCGGTCCGGCGGTCATCCTCATGGTCGGCATCGGCATCCTCTTCCTGTCCGTCACCCACCCGAAGGTCAAGGAGGTCCTGGACCCCATCCTGCTGGCGGTCGTGCCCTCCAGCCGCTGGGCGTACATCCTCTTCTTCATCGTCCTGGCGCCGCTGGCCCTGTACCGGGGCCCGATGAACATGTTCGGCCTGGGCTCGGGCATCGCCGCCCTCATCACCGGCCTGGGGACGATGAACCCCCTGGCGGTCATGGCGGCCTTCCTCTCCGCTGAGCGCATCCAGGCCGGCGCGGACCCCACGAACACGCAGAACGTGTGGACCGCGAACTTCTGCGAGGTCGATGTCAACACGTGCACGAAGCGCATCCTCCCCTACCTGTGGGCGGTGTCGGCCATCGGCGTCCTGCTGGGGGCGTTCCTCTACTTCTGAGGCCGTCTCCCCCATCCGGCCCCGCCTGGCGACATCGGCGGGGCACGGGGCCGGGCGGCGCCCAGCAGCGCGGGCCCGCCCGGTCCCACTCCCCCACGGCGCCCCTCCCCCGGCACGCCCGCACCCACTGGGCGTCGCGCCTCCCAGACGGCACCCGCCTGACGGCGCACCACCCGCCACCGCCCGGGCCGGTCCCCACGGCGGCCCGCCCCCGTCCCTGTCGGCCCCGCTCGGGGCGCAGCAACGAAACGAGAGAACCCATGCCCGTAAGAATCGGAATCGACGTCGGCGGCACCTTCACGGACGCCGTCGCCATCGACAACACCACTTTCGAGGTGATCGGGAGCGCGAAGGTCCCCACCACCCACTCCGCGCCCGAGGGAGTGGCCGCCGGGATCGTCCAGGCCCTCCACCAGGTCATGGAGTCCGAGGGGATCGCGCCCGACGACGTCGTGTTCATCGCCCACGGGACCACGCAGGCGACGAACGCCCTGTTGGAGGGGGACGTGGCGACGGTCGGAGTCCTCACCCTGGGCTCCGGCCTGCAGGGGGCCAAGAGCCGTTCGGACACGACGATGGGGCGCATCGAATTGGCGGAGGGCAAGGAGCTGCCCTCCACGAACCAGTACGTCGACGCCTCCGACGACGGCTTGGCCGAGCGGATCGACGCCGCCCTGGACGGCCTGCGCGATCAGGGCGCCCAGGCGGTCGTCGCCGCCGAGGCCTTCAGCGTGGACGACCCCGCCCACGAGGCCCTCGTGGTCGACCGGTGCGCCGAGCGCGGCGTTCCCGCGACCGCCACGAACGAGATCTCCAAGCTCTACGGCCTCAAAGTGCGCACCCGCACCGCCGTGGTCAACGCCTCGATCATGCCGAAGATGCTGGAGGCGGCGACGATGACCGAGCGCTCCATCCGCCAGGCCCGGATCCCCAGCCCCCTCATGGTCATGCGCTGCGACGGCGGCGTCATGACGGTCGACGAGGTCCGCCGCCGCCCGATCCTCACGATCCTGTCCGGCCCCGCGGCCGGGGTGGCCGGGGCACTGCGCTACGAGCGGCTCACCGACGGCGTCTTCTTCGAGGTGGGGGGCACCTCCACTGACATCTCCTGCGTGAAGGACGGCCAGGTGATGGTCACCTACGCCGAAGTCGGCGGCCACAAGACCTACCTGAGCTCCCTCGACGTGCGGACCGTGGGCATCGGCGGGGGCTCGATGGTGCAGATCCGCGGCGGCCGCGCGGTGGGGACCGGCCCGCGCAGCGCCCACATCGCGGGCATCGACTACGAGGTGTACACGGACGCCGACAGGATCACCAACCCCCGCCTCGTCGCCGTGCGCCCACTGCCCGGGGACCCCGAGTACGCGGTCGTCGAGTGCGACGGGGGCGCCCGCGTGTGCCTCACGATGGCGGGGGCGGCCAATATCGCGGGCCTCGTGGGAGACCAGGACTACGCGCGGGGGGACGTGGAGGCGGCGAGGCGCGCGTGGGCGCCCCTGGCCGAGTCGATGGGCTGCTCGGTGGAGGAGGCCGCCGAGGCGGTGCTGGCCCTCGCCTCGCAGAAGAACGCGGCCGTCGCCTCGCAGCTCATGCGCGACTACCACCTGGATCCCCGCACGACGGTGTTCGTCGGCGGGGGCGGGGGCGCGGCGGCGGTGGTCCCCCACCTGGCCCGCGCGATGGGGCACCGGCACCGCCTGGCCCGCAACGCCGCCGTCATCTCCACCATCGGGGTCGCCATGGCGATGGTGCGGGACATGGTGGAGCGCTCCGTGGTGAACCCGACGGACGAGGACGTCATCGCGATCCGCAGGGAGGCCGAGCTCAAGGCCATCCAGTCCGGCGCGGCTCCGGGCACGGTCGAGGTGACCGTCGAGGTCGACTCCCAGCGCAACATGGTCCGCGCCGTCGCGGTGGGCGCCACGGAGATGCGCGCGGAGACGGCGGAGGACGGGGCCCTCGGCGACGGCGAGCTCCTCGCCACCGTGGCCGAGAACCTCGACCTGCCCGCCCAGGAGCTCACGATCGCGGCGCGCACGGACCAGATGCTGGCGGTCACGGCCCGCGTGAGGCGCAAGCGGCTCTTCGGGCTGCTGTCCTCGACGAAGACCCCCGTCCGCCTCGTCGACGCCTCCGGGGTGATCCGCCTGCAGAAGGCCAACGCGCGGGTGTGGCCCGCCACCGTGGCCTCCGCCGCCACCGTGGTCGACGAGGCGATCGACGAGCTCACGGTCTACAACGACGGCGGCGCCAACTACCCCAACCTCCACCTGGTCGTCGGCGGGAAGACTATCAACCTGTCCGGCTTGTCCAGCGAGGACCAGATCCGCTCCCTGGCCGGGGTGGAGCTGCAGGGGTACGACGGCGCCGCGCCGCTGATCGTCATCGGCACGACCAGGCTGGAGGACTGAGCCGTGGCCGCGCCCGCAGCGGCGGCGCCCGCGTTCCCCTACCCGTGCCGGGGCGCCTGCGCCCCCGAGCTCGCCGCGGACCCGTGCGCCGGGCGGCTGGCCGGGGCGAGGCGCGCCGAGGCGATCGACATGGCGTGGGAGCGGGGCGCCGGGGCCGCCCGCCGCCTGTTCCCCGGCGGGGCCCGCGGCACCGACTTCGCGCGGGTGTGCGCCGACGCTGGGCTCACGGTCGTCCGCGGCGGGGCGGAGCGCGCCGCCGGGAGGCTGTTCTTCGCCGAGTACCTGCCCAAGAAGCGGCTCGTCGTGGTCAACACGCCCTCCTTGCGCATGTGGGCGGACCACCACGGCGTGGGCCTCGGCACCGCTGTGGACATGGCCCTGTGCCACGAGTACTTCCACCACTTGGAGTGGACCCGCCTGGGGCTCACGTCCCTGGCCCTCCACGTCCCGCTCCTGCGCGTCGGCCCCATCCGGGTCGGGCGCGTCCGCTTCCGGTCCCTGTCGGAGATCGGCGCCTACGGCTTCACCCACGAGTGCTTCCACCCCTCCAGCGAAGGAGTCCCGCAATGACACAGCGAACCGTGGACTACGGCGGCCGCGCCGTCCCCGTGATCGGCGCCTACGACGTCGCCGTCGTGGGGGGCGGGTCGGCGGGCTCGGCCTGCGCGATACGCTGCGCGCAGCTCGGCCTTTCCGTGGTCGTCATCGACCGCTGCGCGATGCTGGGCGGCTCGGCCACGAACGCCACCGTGTGCCCGATGATGCCCACCCACGTCGCCCACCGCGGCGTTTTCGCCCAGATCGAGCGGGAATTGCGCGCCTCGGGCGAGGCCACCCGCGACGGCACGACCGCGATGCTGTGGTTCGCGCCCGAGCGCCTGGGCATGGTCTACGAGCGCCTGCTCACCGGCTCGGGCGGGGAGGTCCTCTACGACGCGACGCTGGTCGACGTCCTCGACGCCCCCGGGGCGGACAGTGCCACCACTGGGGCCCGAGCCGACGGCGCGGATACGACCGGGCGCCCCGCCGACGAGGCGGGGACTGGGGATCCTGGAACCGCGCCTGGCCCCGCGACCCGGCCCGCGCCTCGTCGACTGCGCCACCTGGTGGTGATGACCGCGCAGGGCATGGTCTGCGTCGAGGCGGGAGTCATGGTGGACGCCTCGGGGGACGCGGTGCTGGCGCGGCTGGCCGGCGTGCCCACGCGGAGCGGGGACGAGGCGGGGGCGAACCAGGTGTGCTCGCTCCGCTTCACGATGGGCGGCATCGACGTGGACGCCTACCGGGACTACTGCCTGTCGCTGGGCGACGAGTTCTCGCCGCTGAAGTCCGGGTTCTTCTTCGAATCCGCGATGGTCGCGGGGCGCGGTTTCGCACTCGAGCCCCTCTTCCGCCAGGGCGTGGCCGAGGGGCTGCTGTCCGAGGGGGACCTGCGGTACTACCAGGCGTTCTCAGTGCCGGGCAAACCCGGTGTCATGGCGTTCAACTGCCCGCACATCCCCAGCCTCGTGTCGAACACGACCGCCCGGGGCAGGTCGGCGGCGATCGTCGAGGCCCACGCCGCCATCGACCGTCTCGCGCGGTTCCTGCGCGCGAAGATGCCGGGTTTCGGCAGCTCCTTCCTGGTGGGGGTGGCTCCGATGCTCGGCGTGCGCGAATCCTGGAGGATCGACGGGGTCTACCGCCTCACCGAGCAGGACTACGCGCGCCAGGCGCGCTTCGACGACGGCTTGGTCCGCGGCGATTGGTTCATCGACGTGCACTCCCAGTCCAAGGGGCTCTTCCACCAGAAGGGCTACCAGCCGGGCGACTACTACGAGATCCCCTACCGGTGCTTCATCGCCCCGCAGGTCTCCAACCTGCTCGTGGTCGGCAGGTGCATTTCGACGACGTTCCTCATGCAGGCGTCCGTGCGCATCATTCCCACAGTCATCGACATGGGGGATGCCGCGGGCTGCGCGTGCGCCCTTTCGGCGGCCAGCGGCGTCCCCCCTCTGGCGCTGTCCGGCGTGGAGGTCCGCCGTTCCGCCGACGCTGCGTCGCCCCTGGAGTGAGGGCGAGGGCTGGGGCTGAGCGCGCGAGTTTGGGCTGAGCGCGAGGGCTTGGGCTCAGCGCGAGGGCAGTGGGGATCGCGCGCGGGCTGCTGTTCCCGCGCTCCTGCTCGACTGCCCGGCGGCCTCCCCTTTGCCCCGCCAGGCCGTGGCTTGGTCGGATTCTCCTCCTTTCCTTGCCCGGCCGCCCCCCTGCCCTGCTAGGCGGTGGCTGGCTCGGATCCTCCTCCTTTCCTTGCCCGGCCGCCCCCTTGCCCCGCCAGGCCGTGGCGCTTCGCGCGATCATGACCTTGCTTGTGGGCGGCGGGTGGTCGCAGTGCTGGCGCTGCTGCCGCCTCAACGCCCGCCCGCGGTGTTGGGATCGGTGGGGTCCGGTTCGGCACGAGGATCGTCCGGAGCCGGTGGCGACTGGCTCCAGGACGTTGCCGTGGGCTCGGGGGCGGAGGGGCCGCCCGGGCCACCTGGGCCGCCGGTTCCAGGCGCCGAGGAGCCCGGCTCGGGCGGCGTTGGGGTCTGGACGCCTGCGGGCGCGCCAGTGGGGGACGGCGCCGAGCGCGGGGAAGTCGGGGATGGTGCCGAGCGCGGAGCACCGGAATGGGAAGGGGCAGGACGGGCAGGGACAGGATCGGACGGGTCGGCCCCGGAAGCGTGCAGCGGAACGAATTCCGCGAGCAGCCACCTGCTCCCGTCCCACCGGAGGTCGACTTTCACGGTCGTGGTGCGGTACGCGTGGGGCGTCATTGTTCCGCGCGCGTAGATGTCGGGGGTGCGTTGGGTGGTGGTGAGGGTGGTGGTGTAGGTGTTGGTTGTTGTTGTTGTGGTGTTGGTTGTTGTTGTGGTGGGGTTGGTGTTGGTGTGCCAGGCGTTGGTGGCCCATCCTCCTGTGGTGTAGGTGGTGGTGGTGTCGGTGGTGGTTTGGGCGCACCATTGGCATTCGGGGGCGGATATGTCTTGTAGAGGGGTGGTGTCGCCGGTGTTCCAGGTGTAGTCGGCCAGGGCGAGGGCGTGGTAGGCGGTGGCCTGGGCTCCGTTGGGGGTGTTGTGGTCGGTTCCCGCTGGTGGGGCGGGGGGTGTGGGTGCGGGCGCGGGGTAGGGGGGGGGGTTGGAGTCGGGTCCGGTGGGGTATCCGCCGGTGGTGGTGGCGGGTCCGGGTGGGGGCAGTGGGGGGTTGGTCCAGTGCCATAGGAGGGCGGAGGCGGTGGCGGAGGCGGCCAGGGTGAGGGCGAGGGCGGCTGCGATGTGGGCCAGGCGGCGTTGGTCGTGGGTGAGGGGGCCGCGGTGGTTCTTCCAGTCGTGTGGGCCGATCCATGCGCCGCTGGTGTAGAACCAGTGCTGCCAGGGGTGGGCGGGCCTGGGGGGGCGGGCGCGGCGCAGGAGGCGGGCCAGGGGCCCGCGGCGGGGCGCGGCGGTGGCTGGGGGTGTGGCGAGTTCGTCGAGGGCGGCCAGGGCGCTGGCCGGAGGCCCGCCGGGGCCCTCGTGGGCGGGCGCGCTTGCCGGGGCGTCGTGGCCGGGGCGCGCGCCTGCCGACCTGGCGGGAGTGGTGGAGTCGGAGGGTGTCTTGGGGCGCGGGGCGAAGGGGGCGCCGGGGGCGCCCGGGCCCATCAGGGCCTCCCACTCCGCGTCCAGGGGGTCGGTGTCCCACGAGCGCCCCGAGCCGGAACCGCCGCCGCCCTCGCCGGGCGGTCCGGGGCGTGCGCCGTGCTCTTGGTCGGGTCCGGGCGCTGCCCGGACGGGCTGGTCATCAGATCGAATACGTGCAGGTCGGGCGGCCGGGCTGGTTCGTGGGGCTGGGTAAGAGTTCTGAGTCGGGTTCCCTCCTCTTCGCGTCCAGCCCGGTGGTCGTCGGGCTGTGCATTCGCCCGGTGGGGCCATAGACGTTGTCTATACCCCTGCGGCCCGGGAACACGCAGGTCGGGGGAATGGAGCCGTCCTGGGGGGGCTGGTTCGCGGGTTGGGGTTGTGGGTTGTGGGGTTAGTGACCGTCTTGTTCGTCGGCGGTGTCGGTCAGGTCGATGCGCAGGTGGGACACGGGGA
>ERZ772764.67-NODE-67-length-66465-cov-5.855549_pt1 | contig 66465 bp, 59 predicted proteins | sample MGYA00512163_ERZ772764 | MGnify/ENA primary metagenome ERZ772764 (study PRJEB29015, sample SAMEA2737903) | human oral metagenome | biome: human oral; feature: human-associated habitat; material: dental | place: China | collected 2094 ... | reverse complement strand
GCTATATCCGCCTGCATTTCCGTTAATCTGAAATCCATAATTAATTCCTCCCGACATGATATACATGTTCTGAAATATATGTAATCGCTCTACAGGCATGCCTGTATGCGGCTTACGTGCTTCCGTTCTCGGCGGCAATACTTGCCCTTAGAGAATTTCCGAGAATGCCTGAACGCGTGTACGCAGCTGTTCCAACGACGGGGACTCGAGATCGACGTCAAGAGAAGTATACCGCACACCCGCCTCTTCGAATTCGACTTTGTAAATAGGATAGTCAAATTCTTCGGGATCACAGAAACGCATCATACAGACAACTACAGCGTCTGCACTGTATTTTTTCGCCGTATCGATAAGCATCTGACCGCGCGGTTTGTCAGGGTTCAATGCCAAGGGGCACCCGTCGAAATTTTGCCACTGCTGCGCAAGCTGTTCCAACGGATCAATGCCGGACGGTACGTCTGTGCGGAACTGTCGGGATTCCTGTGCCAGATCATCGGCGACAACGGCCAGGTTGAATTCCCGGAAGATATCGAGAAGTTCGTCCGGTTCAGCCATAATACCGGAGAGAACGATCTTCTTACCGTTCCAAGGGTTGACCGGTTCGGCCTTGACAGCATCAATGAGTTCACGGACCCAGACCGTATGAACGGCTTTATCCATAAACCAACGCGCCTTGATGACATCATGCCGTCTTACGGGTGTGAAAATCTGCGGATACCGGGCGGCCACATCACAAAATTCCCGCATGATCCGACGGTTCTCATTATACACTTTGATGGCTTCCTGGACAGCGAGGTCGGAGATCGTTACAGACAGGATACGTTCCAATTCACTGCGGACGTGTTCGAATTCTGCACGCAGAAAATCGACGGCGGCCCTGATTTTGCGGTTCTGCGGATGCGTAAAAACAACGACCGGAGCCTTACCGTGCCATTTCTGGCTCATGCAGCGGAGCGTATCACAAGGTACGGAAAAAATAACCGCATCCAGACAATCATACGTGCCGTTCAGTTGCAGTTCCATATCCGCCTGCATCAGGGAACAGGCAAAAGGCGGCAGATATGTACGCGCCGCCGCTATTTCCGGCTTCTGGGCGCCGAAGAGGCCTACAGGCAGATACCCCGCGGCGTACACGATTTCCTCAGGAGCATAATAAGGCATCATGCCGACGAGGCCCTTACCCGTTTCTTTTTTATACGCCAAAACCGTTTTCTGCGGATGATCGGATACTTCCTGAAATTTGCCGATAAGCTCATCAATCTTGCTCATTACCGTTTTCCTCCTTCGCTTGTCTTCTGTTCTTCCATCGTTTCACAAAGTGCTTCTACGCGTGTATCAAACTGCGCTTCCGAGAAATTGCGAGGATCGCACTGGTCACCGTCAAAGATGACATAGGGAATGCCGAGGTTTTTCTGGACACGCTGACCGCCTTCATTATTAAGCAATGTCATATTCTTGCAGGAACGGTTTTGATGCATGATTAAGCCGTCACATTTGCCGTCGCGGCAGACTTGCTCAAGAACGGCGCCGCGCTGTTCAAGACAGCAGTTGATATAAGTACGGGAATACGCGTCCGCCATGGATTCCAAATTTCCCGGCTCATACGATACGTCCCACATACCGGGGTATGCGGAACCGGTCATCAGGGAGCCGCGGCCTTTCAGTTCTTTAAATGTATGACCCAACCCGATCCAGACGGCGATACCCTCCCATGTTACACGGGATTTTTCGTTTTCGCCGAAAGCCCAATTCTGATTGCTGACTTTTTCTTCCAATTCTTTAACCAGTTTGTTGAATGTAATTTCGGAATAGTTCAAAGAACGGGCCGCTACGGCAAGACCCATGAAGTTAAAAAGGTCGAACCCGTTAAGCGGCGACGGCTTATACCGAAAGAATGTCGCAATTTTATTCCATGCGGCAATAGATCGCTGTGTCTGTTTCTGTACTTCAAAGAATTTGTCATAGTTAAAAGGGCGGCCTGTCAATTCTTCAAGCTGACGGATGGCCTCTTTGAATTCACCGACAATATAACGTTTTGCATGTTTTGAGACAGGGTATTCATGGTTGAAGGGAACGTCGATATTGATCAGGGGAACATGCAGCTCTTTTGCCAGGTTTTCATACCATTTAAGCAGTGTATTGCAAATATTGTTGCAAGTAAGGACTACATCCGGAAGCGGGACACGGGACGCGGGAGATTCTTCCAGTGTCTTCGGAGTAACACCGGTCATTGCCTGCTGTTTCATGAGTTCCATATACCCCATGTTAACCCGACAGTAAGAACAGATATCCTGGTCATAGCCCTTGTTTTCCGCAACCTCAAGAAGTGCCGGCGAGCCGTGTCGGGCACCGATGCCTGCCGCATGTGTTTCCGGATAAACCATGGCAATATCCATGGCTGTACAGAATTCCGGAGGCGCAATAGAGGCGGACCAACACACGAGCCGTCCTTCTTTTTTCGCCTGTCTGGCATCTTCATCGACTTTCGGCAGGAAATACCCGAGAGCATCTTTGGAACTCATGCTTTCAATGTCTAACATTTTTTCTTCACTCATGGTGATTCTCTCCTTTATCTATTGATTTTTTCATAGGCCAGCAACGCCGCGCCGAGAGCCCCGACGGCCTGAGGATGGGCGGCAACTTTCACTTCAACGCCCAATTCCCGGGAAATCGCGTCAACCACGCCGAGATCACGGGCGACGCCGCCTGTCATGGTAAGAGTGCCGTCAACCCCTACACGGCGAACAAGCGCACTGGCCTTACTGGCAATTGATCTATGAACGCCTGCGACAATATCTTCCTTGGGGATTTTCTTTGCCAGAAGGGAGATAACTTCCGATTCGGCAAACACGGTACAGGTACTGCTGACCGGCGCGGGATTCTTTGATTTGAAATACCAGTCACCCATCTCCGACATGGGAATTTCCAATACCTTGGACATTACATCCAAAAAACGACCCGTACCGGCGGCGCATTTATCATTCATGGCAAACTGCATGACCATGCCTTGCCCGTTCAGTTTAATAGCCTTCACGTCCTGACCGCCGATATCAAGAATCGTCGTTGTGCCGGGAATTTCAAAAAGAGCGCCTTTCGCATGGCACGTGATTTCGCTGATTTCACCTTTTGCGCATTCAACATTGAAACGGCCGTACCCTGTAGAAATGATATTGGCCATATCATCAACCGTAAGATTTGCTTCCTTAAACACTTCATCAAGAACTTTTTCAGGGCCGCTGGAACCTGTGCCGATTTCAACAACCCGCTGTGCCGTAATAGTTTTACCGTCTTCTAAGATTACAGCTTTTGACGAAGACGAACCTACGTCAATACCTAGTGTGTACATGCTGCTTTTCCTTTCCGATAATAGATTCCGAGAGAGTATTATAAATCCGGGAACGGGTTCGGCTTATCTCTGTTAACGGGAGCCGTCGTCTGCACGTATTCGACGAGAATGCCCGCATCCGTACTGGGACGGCGGAAGTTCACTATAATATCGTCCGTACCTTGAACGGCTTTTTTTTCAAGCATACAACCTTCAGTTTCTTTTTCCATGAGCTGACGAATGCCTTCAACGTCCTCCACTTCAAAAGCGATGTGGGCGATGCCGCCGCGGCCGCCGTTAAAGTCTTTCAGGACGCCTTCACGAGGAACGATAAACTCAATGGGACTGCTGCATTCTCCTTTTTTTGTAAAAATAAGATCGGCATGATACGCGTCCACAAAGCCGGCATAATCGACTTCAAGACCGTTTGTTTTCATGAAATCATGAGCTGCTTCCATGGTCGGCAAAACGATACCGACATGGTGTAACCGCAAGGGATGCCAGGATTCTTTGAGTCGCCCTTTTTCAAGCCCCATTTCTTTCACAAAAGGATCGGCATCCTTACCGACAATCGGAGCCGTTGTCTGCACGTACTCCACGAGAATACCCCGGTTCGTGGAAGGACGGCGGAAATTTACAATAATATCCTCCGTTCCCTGTACGGCTTTCTTTTCAAGCATACAGCCGGGACAGTCGGCTTCCATTTCCCGGCGGACAGCTTCAACATCGTCAACTTCAAAGGCGATATGCGCAATACCGCCGCGGCCGCCGTTAAATTCCGTCAAAACACCGGCATGAGGAATGATCATTTCAATAGGACTACCGTATTCACTTTTTTTGGTGAAAATAAGGTCCGCCTGATAGGCCTCCACATACCCGGCATAATCAATTTCCAATCCGTTATTTTGCATGAACTCATGTGCTTTTTCCAAAGTCGGAAGTACGATACCGACATGATGAAGTCTCATAGGTTTCATTTGCTTACTCTCCTTTTTTATTATATATTCCTGTTTTTTAATCCCATTAGCGACTCACTGAAAATCCGGGTGTCCATAGTCGTATAATCCTCTACAATCGGCTTGAAATCCATATGGGCAAGAATATCTTTTTCTACGTTAACACCCGGTGCCACTTCCGTCAGTTTCAGACCCTTATCTGTCAGCTTAAAGACGCAGCGTTCCGTAATATACCAGACATTTTTGTGCATCTTTGTCGCATATTCACCGTTAAAAGTAACCTGGTCAACCGATTTGACAAATTTGTTTGACTTCCCTTCCTGAAGGATTTTTACTTCACCGTTTTCAACAGCGACTTTTAAGTCGCCGTTCGTAAAAGTACCGCAGAAGAATACGTTCGGCGTCATCTGGGAAATATGGACAAACCCGCCGCAGCCGGCAATCCTCGGACCGAAACGGCTAACGTTGATATTCCCTTTTTCATCACATTGCGCCAGCCCCAGAAAGGCCATATCCAAACCGGCACCGTCATAAAAGTCGAACTGATAATCTTGGGCCACAAATGCGTCGGCATTTCTGGCCGAGCCGAACAGCGCACCGCCTTGCGGTACACCGCCGATAGCACCGTTTTCGACAGTCAACGTAAAGTCATCGGCAATTCCTTCTTCACCGGCTACGGCCGCCACATATTCGGGAACTCCCACGCCGAGGTTAACGACAACATCTTCTTTCAGCATAAGCGCGCCGCGACGGCCGATGATTTTTTTGGCGCTGAGAGGAAGCGCTTCTCCACCGGTATCTTCCGGAGCGCGTCTGTCACCGCAGAGAGTCGGATCGAATTTACAGCCGAAAGCCTGTTCATGGTCTCCTTCATCGGCAACAACGACATAGTCAACATAAATACCGGGAATTGTAACGAGGCGGGGGTCTAAAGAGCCGTGTGCCACCACCTTTTTAACCTGAACGATGACGATACCGCCGTTATTGTGCACTGCTTGAGCGACCGTCGTATTCTCAAGAGGCGCGACTTCTTCTTCCGTCGTAATATTGCCGGCTTCATCGGCATAGGAGCCGCGAAGAAAAGCCGCGTCAATGGGAAATGTCGGATAAAAGAGCTGTTCTTGCCCTTCAACAGTTACCAGCTTAACAATATCTTCGGTTGTACGTTCGTTGATTCTGCCGCCGCCATACCGGGGATCAAGAAAGGTATGCAATCCGATGCCCGTAAACACACCGATTTTCCTGCCCGCCATAGCACGGAACATATGGCACATAGTACCTTGAGAGAAGTTGTACGCTTCAATTTTATTATCAACGGCTAATCGCGCCAAAGCCGGTACAGTCTGATAATGACCGATAATCAGCCGTTTTAAAAGGCCTTCATGCGCCAAATGTTCCGCCCCTATACCGGTCCTGTTGCCTTGAGAAGCCGAATAAGTGTACGTTAAATTCTTCGGACTGCCTGTCTCCAGAAACCGTTTCTCCAACGCCTTCGTTAATGCTTCAGGGTGCGCACAGGCAACAAACCCCATGCTGGTAAGCGTATCATTGTCTTTTATCAGATTAGCCGCCACATCCGCTGTGATAATTTTCACTTTCCTCATCGTAATGTATCCTTCCTTTCAAGATACCGGGCCCGATAATATTTTAATCACCGCTCCTGTAATTACCATTAAGAATGATAACTCTAATTTTATATACTGTCAAGGAATAATAATTGTATTGTCAGCCCGTTCAGTTAACGATATATGGACAACGGTAATCCGAAAAACCATGATCGTCAGGATACATGATAAGAGTTTTCCTCATCGTACTGTCTTATCATCTTGAACCGGTTCCCGTCTTACACAGGGACGATATAAAAAACAGCACTCTCCGGCGTATCTCGCCGGGGAGTGCTGTTACAAAATCTCGTTTTCCAATATATCAGTCTTTTGCGCCTCTGCAAATGCCCCGCTCCGCATTGCGAAGGAAGCGAAGGAGATGCTCTACTTCTTCCGTACTGTTAAGGTCCTGTTCCATCATTTCAATGGCCTCCGCTAAATTAAGCCCCGAACGGTACAATATCCGGAATGCTTTCTTCAATTCGCGGCGCGTTTCTTCGGACATGCCCGCCCGCGCAAGGCCTACGCTGTTGAGCCCGATAATCCGGGCCGGCTGGCCGTCGGCAATGACGAAAGGAGGAATATCCTGTACGACCTTCGCCAGTCCGCCGATCATGGCGTTCCGTCCTACCTTTACAAATTGGTGAATACCGGCGATGCCGCCGATAACAACACGGTCTTCAACGGTAACGTGGCCGGCAAGACCGGCACAGTTACTCATAATGATATTATTGCCGAGAACACAGTTGTGCGCAATATGCGTGCACGCCTGGAAAAGACAATCATTGCCGATGCGAGTCTCTTCGCCTTCACCGGTAGCACGGCTGACTGTAACGAATTCACGGAATACGGAACGATCGCCGATAATGACATAACTCTTTTCACCTTTAAACTTCAAGTCCTGCGGTTCCGAGCCGATGGATACGCTCGGGAAAAAACGGCAGTCCTTGCCGATTGTCGTCCAGCCGTCAATAACGGCATGGGACATAATTTCAGTCCCGTCACCGATTTTAACATTCGGGCCGATAATAACATAGGGACCTATCTTTACACCTTCGCCGATAGTTGCATGGGGATCTATAATTGCCGTTGGGTGAATGAGGCTCGCAAAACGTGTCTCCCTTTCGTCGCTCATTAAATTCACTCCTCATTTTCCTCTCAACAAGAGTCCGGTATCTATTTCAGAAAATACGTCTATTAGTACAATCGTCAGAAAAAGAGCTTTTATAACTTCCCTAATCTGTGATTATCACCTAGTTAACGTCCGTTTTCTTCAACATACTCCCGAATACTTTATTTTTCCGCTTTTATTTCTTTTCCTGTCCGGGCATTAACGCGAAGAGATATTCACCTTCAGCACAAACAATTTCGCCGACTTGACACTGTGCTTTGACCTTACCCATGCGCCCCTTGATTTTTACGATATCTGCCCGCATGACGACCTGGTCGCCCGGTTTGACAGGGTGACGGAAACGAAGTTTATCGATACCGGTAAAGAAAGGAATAAGGCCTCTGTTTTCTTCAGGATATAACAAGGCGACACCGCCTACCTGAGCCATCGCTTCTGCAAGCAGAACACCGGGCATTACCGGTTTTCCCGGAAAGTGGCCCTGAAAAAAGGTTTCATTGAAAGTCGCATTCTTAATGCCGACAGCATATTTCATCGGTTCCAGTTCAATAATGCGATCTACCAAAAGCATAGGATAGCGGTGCGGCAAAATTTCCATAATATCCGTTACTTCCAAAATCATTTTAATTCCTCCTAGTTCATTTCTTTATAAATCTGCCGTGCTAACAGATTATTCAGTTTATGGCTGGACTTGACGGCAATGACATGGCCTTGCAATTGCCTGCCTATAAGAGACAGATCGCCGATAATATCCAACACTTTATGACGGACCAGTTCATCACTTGTGCGCGGTACGGAAAGGCATGCGTCATTGTCATAGACGACTACGTTTTCAATAGTACCGCCCTTGCCGAGGCCAAGTTTTTTCATCATTTCAAGCTCTTCCGTAAAGGCAATAGTACGGGCAAAGGAAATCTCGTCAATATACGACTGTTCCGTAATCTCCGTGTCAATAAACTGCACGCCCAATAAAGGATGCGGGTTAATGGAGGTAAACGTAATGCGGAACCCGTCATACGGCAAGATGGCGATAAACTTATCCTCTTCCTGAACGAGGTGCTGTTTTTTGACACGATAAACTTCCCGCTTCGCGTTGAGTTCACGAATGCCCGCTTTTTTGATCATGGTCACAAAATCGGCACTGCTGCCGTCGGCAACGGGCGGTTCGACCGAATCCATCTCAACAATGCAATTATCGATATGCAGTCCCTGTAAAGCGGAAAGGAGATGTTCTACCGTAAAAACTTTTGCTTCTCCCTTTTCCAGGGTCGTCGCCCGCATCGTATTCGTTACATATGATAAATTAGCCGGTATAGCCGGACTGTCGGGCAGATCGGTACGAATAAAATGAATTCCTGTATTCGCTTCCGCAGCGCGCAATGTCATATGGACGGGCAATCCCGCATGGAGGCCTATGCCTTCATAGCTTACGGTTTTATTCAGTGTCGTTTGCATCATCGGGGACATGAAAACACGTCTCCTTCCTTGTTTTCATACAGACATATTTCATCACATACTGGTTAATTATATCCTATTCTACAGGCGTTGACAAATAGCGCCCCGGTTTGTGCATTCTGCGTCTTCCGGACTGTTAAGGAAAAATCTTTCTTAACAGTCGGTTGCAAACTACGGGTTGACGACAACAACCTTTCCGTATCCGCCCGGTTCATAAATGACAACAGCTTTCATCAGATTTTTATCCGTCACCTTGATACCCCTCTCATCTTTCAAGAAAAGTACTGCCGCCTAAAAGTAATATACCCCTCATTGAGTTATCCTGTTCTGTTTTTCCGATTTTTCAAGCCGGAAAAAATAATATACATTTTCTGCAGCCGTTTTGTTCATCCCTTCAACGGAAGCCAGTTCTTCTACAGACGCCGCCTTGATCTCCTTCAAGGTTCTGAAAGTCTGCCAAATAGCTTTACGCCGCTTCGGTCCGATACCTTCAATATGATCAAGGACGGAAACGAGGCTGCGCTTGCCCCGCAGCTTGCGGTGGTACGTGATGGCGAAGCGATGAGCCTCATCGCGGATAGCCTGAAGGAGCTGCAGCTCCGGCGTATGATGGCTGAGAATAACGGACTCGCTCCGACCTTCGACGAAGATTTCTTCAATACGCTTGGCCAGGCTGATGACCGTCGCTTCCGTTCCGGCCTGTCTGATAACGGGCAGTGCCGCATGGAGCTGTCCTTTACCGCCGTCAATGATAATCAGATCCGGTTCGGGCCAATCTTTTTCACTATAGCGCCGCTCCATGATTTCCGCCATAGATGCAAAATCATCGGGCTTACCCTGTACCGTTTTTAATTTAAAACGGCGATATTCAGACTTTGCCGGCCTGCCGTGTTCAAAGACAACCATGGAAGCAACCGTTTCAATCCCCTGCGTATGGGAAATATCGAAACATTCCATCCGTTCGGGCAGGCAGGGCAAGTCGAGAACGCGTGCCAACGCTTCAACGGCGCCGCTAGTTTTATCCTTGTCATGCTGCCATTGGAGGCACCGCTGTTCGAGAAGAACACGGGCATTGGTTTCAGCCATTTCAAGAAGGCGCTTTTTCATCCCTCGCCGGGGTACGATAAGCGATACATTCCTTCCTTTTTGCGCGGACAGGCGCCGTTCGTACTCTTCCTTCCGTTCAACAGCGGCAACGACGATTTCCTTCGGCACGAAAACGCCGTTCACATAATATTGATCGAGGACCGCCGCCGTCAGGGACGAGCTCGTTTCATCATCACCGTTTTCGATATGGAAGATTTCCCGGCCCATGAGTTTACCGCTGCGGATCATGTAGATCTGCACGCACGTCTGTCCCGCTTCTACGGCGAAACCGATAATATCCGAGTCGCCCGCACCGGTCGTGACAATATCCTGCTGTTCCTTAACGGCGGCCAGTGCTTCCAGCTGATCGCGGTACATCGCCGCTTTTTCAAATGCCAGGCCCGCTGCGGCCTCTTCCATTTTATCCCGCAGGTCGTTTACAAGCCGCCGGTTTCTGCCTTCCAACGCATCGACGGCAAGTTCCGCCTGCCTGCGATAATCATCTTTGGAAATATAGTTCATGCAGGGAGCGTCACAATGTCCTAAATGATATTGCAGACAGGGGCGGGCGACCTTCATGGAGCGGCAAGTACGCAAATGAAGCGCAACCTGCATCAAATTCAGAACGCGATGGACGGCTCCCGCATCGGCAAAAGGGCCGAAATAACGGGCGCCGTCACGCTGTACGCGGCGCGTCATAAATACGCGCGGATACTCTTCCTGAACGGTCACCTTGATATACGGATAGGTCTTATCGTCACGCAGCATGATGTTGTAACGAGGATGATGCTTTTTGATGAGCGTATTTTCAAGAATCAGCGCTTCCGGCTCATTCGCGACGACAATCGTTTCCAAGTCAACGGCATGGCTCATCATAGCCGCCACCTTAACGGCGCGGTTTGAATCTTTACGAACATAACTCTTTACGCGGTTACGCAAGTTGACAGCCTTGCCGACATAGAGAATGCGGCCTTTTTCATCCTTCCAAAGATAGACGCCCGGTTCAGTTGTCAACTGTTTAATTTTTTCCAGTACATCTTCACGAACCGCCATGCCTTACCTCTTCTTTTTCATCAATCTCTTTGTCCGCTCTAAAACGGGCTTGAGGAATTGTCCCGTATAAGACCGTTTCACCCGGCAAATTTCTTCCGGCGTCCCTGTAGCCACGACCGTACCGCCGCCGTTGCCGCCTTCAGGACCGAGGTCAATCAGATAATCCGCCGTCTTGACAACATCCAGATTGTGTTCGATAACGACAACCGTGTCACCGCCGTCGACGAGCATCTGCAGGACATTCATCAACTTATGAATATCGGCACTGTGCAGACCTGTCGTCGGTTCATCCAGGATATAAAGAGTCCTGCCCGTGCTGCGTTTAGACAGTTCCGTCGCCAATTTAACACGCTGCGCTTCTCCGCCGGACAGGGTTGTCGCCGGTTGTCCGAGACGGATATAACCGAGGCCCACATCCTGCAGAGACTTCAATTTATGGAGAACGCGCGGTACGTTGCCGAAAAATTCACAGCCTTCATCTACGGTCATATCAAGGACTTCCGCAATCGTCTTACCCTTGTACTTTACTTCGAGGGTCTCCCTGTTATATCGTGCACCGTGACATACTTCGCAAGGTACGTATACATCGGGGAGAAAGTTCATTTCGATGCGGATAATGCCGTCACCGCGGCAGGCTTCACAACGGCCGCCCTTGACATTGAAGCTGAAACGCCCCGCCCTGTAGCCGCGTATTTTCGCTTCCGCCGTCTGGCTGTAAAGCTGCCGTATGAAATCAAAAACGCCAGTATACGTTGCCGGATTGGAACGGGGCGTACGGCCGATAGGCGCCTGGTCGATATTGATGATTTTATCTATGTATTCGGTACCCTTAATCGCCCTGAATGCACCGGGACAATGAGGCGTGCCGTATACTGCTTCAGCCATACCCTTGTAAAGTATTTCATTAACGAGTGTCGACTTTCCGGAGCCGGAGACACCGGTAACAACCGTAAGTGTACCGACGGGGACGGACACGTTGATATTCTTCAGATTATGCTCTTTCGCGCCGATAATTTCCACGTACGTACCGTTCCCTTTACGCCGTTCTGCCGGTACGGGAATGTACTTTTTGCCGGACAAATATTGCCCTGTAAGTGATTCTTTGCAGGCCATAATATCAGCCGCCGTCCCTTGCGCGACAACATTACCGCCGTGTTCGCCTGCAGCGGGCCCGATATCGACGATGCAATCGGCCGCCTGCATCGTATCTTCATCATGTTCGACAACGATAAGAGTATTGCCGGCATCGCGCAGGCGCTTCAAGGCGGACAAAAGCTTGTCGTTATCCCGCTGATGCAGACCGATGGACGGTTCATCAAGGATGTACAGAACGCCGACGAGACCGGCGCCGATTTGCGTAGCCAAACGAATACGCTGCGCTTCTCCGCCCGAGAGGGTGCCTGCCGTACGCGATAAGGTCAGGTACTCAAGGCCGACTGTCTGCAAAAAGGCCAGCCGCGCTTTAATTTCTTTCAGAACCTGCTTGCCGATAATTGCCTGTTTCTCCGTTAAATTGAGAGTATCAAAGAATTCGATCATCTTCGTCACGGTCAAGCCGGTCAGTTCATGGATATTGAGGCCGCCGACCTTAATAGCCAATGCTTCCGGACGGAGACGCGAGCCGTGACACGCCGAGCAGGGTTTGACAGTCATAAAAGCTTCAAACTGATCGCGCATCATGTCTGTCGACGCTTCTTTATAGCGGCGCTGCACCATAGGCATGACCCCTTCAAAAGGAGTCGTAAAGGATTTTACTTCACCGCGCATATTCTCATATTCAAATGTACATTCATCCGCCGACCCCCAAAGAATTTTTTCCTGCGTTTCTTTATCCAAATCGGCAAAAGAGTTTTCCACGGTATAGCCTTTCGGGCCTAAGAGTCCGCCGAGCTGGCGCATGAACCATGAATTCGGATTATTGCTGAGCGCCGCGACAGCGCCGTCGGCAAAGGATTTATGCTCATCCGGCAAAACGAGAGTCCTGTCCACTTCCATCGTGCTGCCGATACCGGAGCAGGACGGGCAAGCCCCGAAGGGGCTGTTAAAGGAAAAAAGACGCGGCTCGATTTCAGGCAGACTGATATGGCAATCAGGGCAGGCGAAGTTCTGACTGAACGTCAGAACCTTACCCGTATCAACGCGCAGGATACGAACGATACCGTTGCCGAGCTTTGCCGCCGTCTCAAGAGAATCACTGAGACGGGTCATAATTTCCGCTTTTACGACAAGGCGATCGACGACGACCTCAACAGTATGCTTCTTATTTTTTTCCATCGGAATGTCATCGGCAAGCAAGTATATTTCACCGTCGACACGGACGCGTACATAACCGTCTCTGACGAGCTGCGACAATACTTTCTGATGTGTGCCCTTGTGTCCGTCGACGACAGGCGCCATAATCATGATCTTTTGTCCCTCGCCGAGGGCAAGGACCGCATCGGCCATCTGTTCAATCGTCTGCTGTTGAATAGGTTTGCCGCATTCGGGGCAAAAGGCGGTCCCGATACGCGCGTAAAGCAAACGAAGGTAGTCATAAATTTCCGTAACCGTCCCTACCGTGGAACGCGGATTGCGGCTTGTCGTCTTCTGGTCGATGGAAATAGCCGGCGACAAGCCTTCTATATAATCCACATCGGGCTTGTCCATTTGCCCCAAAAACTGGCGGGCATAAGCGGAAAGTGATTCGATATAGCGGCGCTGCCCTTCAGCGTAAATCGTGTCGAAAGCAAGCGACGACTTGCCGGATCCCGACAGGCCCGTAATGACGACAAACTTGTCACGAGGAACGGTAATATCTATATTTTTCAAGTTGTGCTGACGCGCACCTTTTATGACGATTTGTGAGTCTGCCATGCTTTATTTTTTGCTCCTTTTACTTGTACCGCCGTCTTCCGGCGTCCCGCCCTTCCTGCGGCGCAGGGAAGGATGGCGGACCTTGCGGACATAACGGGCCGAAGGCATAGCTTCGTCCTGCATCTCTTTCGGCAGCGTATCATCGTGCGCCATATCGGCTAATTGCTGTCTCAGCTGCCCCAGACGATCACGCAATGCGGCGGCCTTTTCAAATTCAAGATTTTTCGACGCCGTCTTCATCTGCTGCGTAAGCGTATGAATAACCTTATGCAACGCGTCTTTCGTCAACCCTTCCGTGCCGCTCTTGTATGCTTTTTTTTCTTCCGAAACCTTTGTCAGCTCAATGAGGTTGACGACTTCTTTTTTGACGGACTTCGGGATAATATGATGTGCTTTATTATAGGCTTCCTGAACGGCACGGCGGCGTTCCGTTTCATCAATAGCGCGTTGCATTGAACCGGTTACGATGTCGGCATACATGATAACCGTACCGTTTTCGTTGCGTGCCGCGCGCCCCATCGTCTGGATGAGGGACGTATCGGAACGGAGGAAGCCTTCTTTATCGGCATCCATGATGGCAACAAGAGATACTTCCGGCATATCGAGCCCTTCACGAAGAAGATTGATCCCGACGAGAACGTCAAAGATACCGGCACGCAAATCATGAATGATCTCGGCACGCTCGATAGTGGCAATATCGGAATGGAGATAGCGGACGAGAATGCCCGTTTCTTTCAGATAATCCGTCAGATCTTCAGCCATTTTCTTCGTCAACGTCGTGACGAGGACGCGTTCCTTCTTTTCTATGCGCTTGCGGATTTCACCGAGCAGGTCGTCCATCTGACCGGTAACGGGGCGAATTTCCACGCGCGGATCGAGCAGCCCCGTCGGCCTGATGATTTGCTGCGACAAGTTGGTCTGTACTTCCATTTCATAATCGCCGGGCGTTGCACTGACATAGACGATTTGGTTGATACGATCAACAAACTCATTAAAATTAAGCGGCCTGTTATCAAGAGCGGACGGCAGGCGGAAGCCGTATTCAACGAGTGATTCTTTACGCGACCGATCGCCGGCATACATCGCCCGCAGCTGGGGGATCGTGACATGCGACTCATCCACGAGAATGAGAAAATCATCGGGGAAATAGTCAAGCAGCGTATACGGGGCTTCGCCCGGCTTACGGCCCGACAAGTGCCGCGAATAGTTTTCAATACCCGAGCAATAGCCCATTTCTTCCATCATTTCCATATCATATCGCGTCCGCTGTTCCAACCGCTGCGCTTCAAGCAGGCGGCCCTGATCCCGTAACACGGCGAGACGTTCGGCCAGCTCGCCGTTAATCGTGCCGAGAGCACGCTGCATCTTTTCTTTTGTCGTAACATAATGGCTGGCCGGATAAATGGCTATATGCTTCCGTTCGGCAAGAATTTCACCGGTCAGCACATCCACCTCCGTCATACGGTCGATTTCATCCCCGAACATTTCAATACGGATAATCGAACTGTCGAAAGCCGCCGGGAACACTTCAATCGTATCGCCGTGGACGCGGAACGTACCGCGCTGTAAGTCCATATCATTGCGCGTATACTGAATATCGACGAGCTTACGGAGAATTTCGGTCTGCGCCTTCTCCTGCCCGAGACGCAACGAGACGACGAGGTCGCTGTAATCTTCCGGGTCGCCTAACCCGTAAATACAGGAAACGGAAGCTACAATAATCACATCACGCCGCTCGAAAAGGCTCATCGTCGCCGAGTGGCGCAATTTATCAATTTCGTCATTAATGGCCGAATCTTTTTCTATATACGTATCGGTTGAGGGAATATACGCTTCCGGCTGATAATAATCATAATAACTGACAAAATATCCCACTTCGTTATCGGGAAAAAACGCCTTGAATTCACTGCATAACTGTGCCGCAAGGGTTTTATTGTGAGCTATGACGAGGGTCGGTTTCTGTACCGTTTCTATGAGCTTTGCCATTGTAAATGTCTTGCCCGTGCCGGTCGCACCGAGAAGGACCTGTGCCCACTGACCGCTCTCAATGCCGGCAGCCAACGACTCTACGGCTTCGGGCTGATCGCCTGTCAGCTCATACGGCGCCTCAACGCGAAACGGACGGGAGCGGTCATAGTCCTTATTGCGTTCCTCTACATTCATGCTGTACCTCTATATAAATTTAAATGGATATACTGTAATGCTACTATTCTAACATATGTTCGGTATGACAGGAAGAGCGCGTCCCTTCCCCGTCACTTGCAGGCATATGTTACGTTTTTTACGGTTTTCCCGAAAGAAAAGCCGCAAACGTATGCTCATAGAGAGAGGCAGCGCTGATTGCGCTGCCTCTACGTATTATTTGGCCATTAGTTGAGCTACTTTGTTGGCAAAGGCTGCCGGGTCATCCGGCATAATCCCTTCGAGCAGCAACGCCTGGTCATAAAGGAGCCCGCTGTACTCTTTAAAAGCGGCACTGTCTTTTCCGCCCTCATGAACCTTCTGCAACTTGCCGAAGAGGTCATGATGAGGATTGATTTCCAAAATTCGCCGCGCCTTCATGAAGGGGTTGTTGGCGCCGGCAAAGGCCTGTTCCATCGCGATAGACGGGCCTGCCGCATCGGCTACAATGCAGACGGCGCCGCTCTTCAGGCGATTGGAAAGGCGAACATCCGCTACTTTTGCACCGAGTACGTCCTTCACATCCTTCAGCAACTCTTCATTGGATTTAGCCAGGTCTTCATTTTTCTTCTTTTCTTCCTTAAACGCATCGTCTTCCAGATCCAGGTCACCGCGGCTGACAGAATGGAAAGTCTTACCGTCGTATTCGCGGATAGCTTCCACGGCGAATTCATCGACCGGATCGAGAAGATACAGGACTTCAATGCCCCTGTCGCGCAGAAGTTCCGTCTGCGGCATGGCGTCAATGCTTTCTTTATCCTTACCGGCAGCATAGTAAATCTTTTCCTGACCGCTTTTCATGCGTGCCGTATACTCTTTCAACGAGACGAGCTTTCCTTCCGCCGACGAAAGGAAAAGGACCAGATCTTTTAACTTTTCAATGTGGCTCTCGCCTGTCATCATGCCGCTGTAGATACCGATCTTTAATGATTTTCCGTATTCGGCCCAGAACTTTTCATATCCTTCACGGTCTTTTTCGAGCTTGCGCGCCAAGGTCTTGAGAATATTCTTTTCCAGGTTTTTGCCGATAAGTTTAAGGCTGCGGCTCTGTTGTAAAATTTCACGGGAAATGTTCAGGGACAGATCCGGCGAATCGACAAGCCCTTTAATGAAACGCAGATAATCCGGCAGGAGGTCTTTGCACTTATCCATAATGAAGACATGCCGCGAATATAATTGTACGCCCGGTTCATAATCACTGTAATAGAGGTTAAAAGGCGCACTGCCCGGAATAAAAAGCAAAGCCGTATATTCGACGGTACCTTCAGCCTTCGTATGGAAAATCTCCATCGGTTCTTCCCATTCATAAAACTGATGACGGAAGAAATCTTTATATTCATCTTTCGTAATGTCCGACTTATTGCGCGTCCATAAGGGCTGCATGGAATTCAATGTTTTCAATTCCGTTTTCTGTTTCGGTTCAGCGCCTTCAATGGGCTTGCCGTCTTCATTTTTGGGAATTTCCTCAACCGTTACATTCATCTTAACGGGATAGCGAATGTAATCGGAATACTTCTTCACCAATCCAGCAATACGATCTTCATCAAGAAAATCGGCGTCACCGCTCGTAAATTCGTCCTTCAGTTCCAAAACGATGGCCGTACCGTGGCGGGCGACGGCAGCTTCATCAAGAGTATACGATCCGTCGCCGGTCGATTCCCAGGACCAGCCTGCTGTCGTGCCGGCTTTGCGCGTTTTCACAGTAACCTTTTTCGCCACCATAAACGCCGAATAGAAGCCGACCCCGAATTGACCGATCAGCTCCTTGTCCGATACATCCGCGTCTTTTTCCTTTGCCTCACGCAGCCGTTCGAGAAACTCCTTCGTGCCGGAGTGGGCAATCATACCGAGATTATCAACAATATCCTGCTTATCCATACCGATACCGTTATCGGCAATCGTTAACGTCTTCGCGTCCTTATCGACGGCCAGGCGAACAGAAAATTCCGCGTCCCCTTCCAAAAGTTCGCGGTTCGTAAGCGACTCATAATGCAGCTTGTCAATTGCATCGGATGCATTGGAAATCAACTCGCGCAAGAAAATTTCCTTATTCGTATAAATAGAATGGATCATCAGATCCAGCAACTGCTTGGTTTCCGCTTGAAATTCATGTCGTTCCTTAGTCATTTTTCAAACTCCTTCCTTACTCTGTTCGGATATATGCCGAAACACTATCCTTATCATAATATACAAAGGGCAAAAAGTCAAAGATATTGTAGGGCGACTTCGTCAGATTTTCATTCTCCCGTTCATACAAACCGGCAGCCGCGGCTAAAATATCCGTTTCTCTTGAAATCTTAATTCAAATACAAAGGGGCTGTAACAAAATGAGTTTTTTAACCCATTTTGTTACAGCCCCTTATATCTCCATCTCAGTACAGACCGATGCTGGCGGCGTATGCCAGGAGTACGGACAAAGGCCCTGTAATAGTCCGCGAATACAATACTGCCGGCACACCGAGTTCGATGGTTTCCGGTTCGGCTTCGCCGAGGCTGAGTCCGACAGGGATAAAATCCGCGCCTACCTGTGAATCAATGGCAAACAGCGCGGGCAGGGCGTATTGCGGCGGAATATGCCCTAAGCCGATTTCCGCTCCCAGCAAGGTCCCGACAACCTGGGCGATAACCGCCCCCGGCCCGAGAATGGGGGAAATAAAAGGCAACGCGCAGACAAGGGAAATGATGAGCATGCCCGGTAAAGTTCCCGCAACGGGAGAAATAGTGACGGCAATGACATTGCCGATACCCGTGGCCGTAATAATGCCCAGAATCATGCTGACAAAAGCCATAAAGGGCAAGATGCTTTTAATCGTAATATCGACGGATTCTCTGCCCGAAGCGTAAAATTTATTGACGACCTGGCCGATACCGATACCGATACGAGTGACAATATTTGCTTTCGGCCGATCCGAGACAGACACGCGAACGGCCTTTTCCGGAGCCGCCGCATCTGCCGCCGCCTGTCTTTCCGCCGCTTCTTTACCGGCATAGGTGATGCATTCAGCCGTAACACCGGAAACATAGAGCTCTTCTTTTATAAATCTGGCAAGCGGTCCCGACTGGCCGACGGGAACGACATTGACGGTCTTGATCCCTTTGCGCGGATATACGCCGCAACGAGCCGTCCCGCCGCAGTCAATGACTGCCGCCAAAATTTCTTCGTCCTTCACGCCGGTACTGAACCCGTCTATAACGTCAGCTCCCGAAAGCTCGCCGAGCTGTTTGGCAATGGGATGAATCCCGCCGCCGGTAACACTGAGGATAATATGTTTCTTTTCCGTCGGCACGAGCGTAATCGGGCCGCCCCACCCGCCGTTACCTTTACACACAACTACCGGTTTATACATGATACCACCTATACCCTTCGTCCCGCTTTGCGGCACATGTGGAAGTAAATACGTTCCGTAATAATGCCGCGCAGAAAGATAACGACAATACCGACAAGAAAATAACGGACAACCAGGTCGCCGAGCTGGTAGCCCAACGCCTGAATACCTGCCGCTATACCCATATAGACAAAGAGTTCACCGCCGTTGGCATGTGGGAAGAGTCCCGTCACGGGATGAACAAAGCTGACCTGGGCATCATAAAAAGCAGGTTTATATCTTTCATCGACAAAGCGCCCGAACGTGAAACACATGGGACTGGTCAGGAAGATAACCGACAAGACCGGCACAATCGTATACCGGGCCGCCTTATATTTTGTCGCCTTTTTGGCAAAGTGATAAAAACGCTGTTCGCCGATAATTTTGATAAGCGAGTTTACGGCAGTCATCAAAACGATGACCAAAGGAATAATTCCCGTTACGAAACCCGTAAAAATATGGGCGCCGACTTTAAAGAGTTCAATAAAAGAGTTGGCACATGCCGCAATCAGTTCCATTAAGCGTTAACCTCCTTACCGGCCGCCGTCTCGGCCAGCTTTGCTTCCAATGCGTCAAGGGCTTGAATATACCCGCTGTATTCGTCTTTCTTATATTTGCCGAATCCTTTAAAATGACTGTTCACGTCATAAACGGACCGTCCGTTTAACTCGTTATACGGTTTAAAACGATTAAATACGGTCAGCCCTTTCATCAGTTCGGCGCCCGTAATAATGCCGGTATTATCACAGGCAATCAGTATGACATAGCCGGCCCCGACTTTGCGTTTCTTCGAGCCGACACCGACATTGCCCTTTTTATGGAGTTTTTTCATTGATTCATTAAAAGACTTTACCTGTAACCGTGTGCCGAGAATCTGCCCTCCCATTAAGACGAACAACATACCGAAAAATAATGCAACTTCCATAAATTCTCCTCATTCTCACGGGACTACTCAGAAAAACACCCCGAAACAGGTCTTCCCGTTCCGGGGTGCAGTGCTCTTCATCCGGATTCTGAATACGGTTTACTTCATAAAAGTAACCGAATTTCTTCGTATAGAATAGCACAGCTTTTATTTTCTTTCAATATATTTTATATCTGAATTTTTGTAAACATAAGGTACTTTCGTCAACTGTCTTTGCCCGAAAGCGCTTCTCCGCAACACGTGTTGGGCCGTTATCATACCTGCTTCTTATAGCCTGTCGTTAAGTCCACTTCATTTATAAGCGGGCAGTCGGCCAAAAAGGACCTTAAATTACGTACGGCAATATCAATGATCATATCGTGCGTATATTTCAGATGAAGGCCGCCTGAAACGTGCGGCGTAATATACAGTCCCTTTGTTTTCCACAAGCGATGTCCCCGCGGCAGCGGTTCGGGTTCGGTTACATCAAGAGCGGCTCCGCCGATTTGCCCGCTTGCCAGGGCCTCGCAAAGCGCGTCCTGATCCACGGCATTACCGCGCCCGGCATTTATAAAATAAACACCCTTCTTCATAGCCGCGAACCGTTCTGCCGTAAACAGGCCTCTTGTCGCTTCCGTATCAGGCAGTGCGGCAGCGACTACGTCGGCACGGCTCAGATAATCATCCAATCGTTCCATCGTCCCCATTTCATCCGCACCGGGGGCCGCTGCCGTCGAGCGGCGTCGGATTCCGATAACATGAGCGCCGAACCCCTGCATTTGTTTGCCGAAGGTCGATCCGATATCGCCATACCCGATGACGACGACAGTTGCACCGAACAACCCTCCCACGACACCTTCATCCCGCCAGATTTCTTCTTTCTGATTGTCATAGTACGCAGGCAGCCGTTTCATCATCATGAGAACCTGAGCCGTCATATGCTCCGCAACGGCTATGCCGTATGCGCCGGTCGCGTTGGTAAGAATAACGCCCTCGGGAAGCAACCCGGGTACGCAGTACGAACCGGCTCCGGCACTGTTTAATTGGAGCCATTTTAACTGTCGTGCATGCCGCAGTAAGGCCGGCGCAATATTACCGATAATAATATCGGCACCGGCAAGGACATGCTCGTCGATAGGAGCGGCAAAGCCCTGTAAACTGCCGTCACAAAAAATAACCTCATTATCTCTTGCCGCCGCCATAATACGGCGTTTATGTTCCTTCGTCACGGCACAAGCCACAAGTATATTCATATAATTTTCTCCTTCTGACATAAGAAAATACGCACGCCTGTTACGGCTTCCATTATAGCATATCCCGTTTTTTCTCCATACATGAGATTGAGACCCGCCTCACATCCGGACGCAATCCGCGCGGTCCGGCACACTTAATTTAAACGGTTGTTGTCCGCTCTTTACCAAAAACACGGGAAAGAGCGGTGCTCTCTCCCGTGCCCGTATAATCGGTATTACCAATCAAGTTTCCCCGTCAATAAATAAACGAGAAGCCCTTTTTCGGCATGCCGCCGATTTTCCGCTTCGTCGAGAATGGTATCCAAGTGTTGTTCCAACACCTCCCCCGTAATTTCATATCCCGGATGAACGGGCATGTCATGAAAGACCAGTGTATTCGTCCCGGCCATAAGATCCGCGTCAATCTGATAAGGCATCATCATTTTAATGATAGCTTCTTTCTTTTCTTTATATTCGGGATTGGTAAAGAATTCCATGTCCACCCACGTGTCCGTATAAACACAATCCGCGTCGGCAACCGTTTTCTTTAAGTCGTCTTTGGATATATGCGGATCCAGTTCAATATAACGGCCTGTTTTTTCCAGATTTGTATAGAACGTGTCATCTACATTCATAACCTGGCTGAAAGGCGTCAATCCGTACATTGTGCCGCCGAGGGCGACAACCAGCTCGGACAGGGAATTGAATGTATTGTTCTTAGCCCCGATATAGAGGACCTTTACATCGAACCGGCCCGTCTTTTCATAGAGCGTCAACATATCGGCCAGGGCCTGGGACGGATGAAACGTATTGTCACAACCGTTTATGACGGGTACGGTCGCATATTTCATAAATCCTTCCGTCGTTTCCGCTTTTTTGAACCGGCCCATAATACAATCGACATTCCGGCATACATACTTCACTTCACTCATGAGGTCGCCGATCGTAAAATTACTGTCCGCCCATTTCTGGTTATAGGCTTTCCCGCCCAGCTCTTCCATGCCGATCATAAAGGACAAATATGTCCTGTTCGATGTCTTTTCAAAAATCATGTATAATTTCTTACCGTCAAGAATATGTTTATATGCATTCCGGTCAGCTTTAATCCGTTTACTCAGAAGAAGTATCCCCTTTAATTCATCTACCGTAAAATCATTGAGACAATTGACATGCTTCATAGTTTCCTCTCTTTCCGACACCAACCCTTTATTCGTATTTATATACTATCACTTAGGATATTTATGTCAAGTGTTTATTCTATATTAATCCGTTATTAAGGTATAAAAAAAGACGGCAACCCGAGTTACCGTCTTAAAAGGTCTGTTTATCACAGCTTACGCTTTGGTTACGTTAGCTGCCTGCGGGCCACGAGCGCCGTCAACGATGTCAAATTCAACTTCCTGACCTTCAGTCAGGGATTTGAAGCCGTCTTCCTGGATAGCGGAGAAGTGAACGAATACGTCACCGCCGTCTTCTCTTTCGATGAAACCATAACCTTTTTCTGCACTGAACCATTTTACTTTACCTTGCATGACAAATCCTCCTAAGCTAAAAACTTCCAGCTATTCAGTAGCTATAAAGCAAGTGTACCACGTTTAAATTTCCGTGTCAATGAATATTTTTTATATTCCTGAAACCTGAAATGTGATAATTACGTTTTTTCCTTTCTACCTGCGTACATAATCAACAAAAGAATATGCATATTTATTATCCATTGTTTTATCATGATCTTCTCTTGATTCTATGATCCACTCTTCCTTCTCCTCTTGCGGGAAGAAAGTATCCGCATCGAATTTTGCATCTATTTCCGTAATATACATGCGTTCGGCAAGCGGCAAAAATGCTTCATACACAGATGCCCCGCCGATGATAAAGTACTCTTTTCCCTTATCCAGACTATGATATAAATCATCAACGGAATGATACACTTTTATCCCTTTATGCTTCAACGTATAATCCGCCTGTGTCGTAACAACGATATGCCCGCGTCCCGGCAGCAGTCCGGGCAGGCTTTCAAACGTCCTTCTGCCCATAATGATATCATGGCCTGTCGTAAGCGCCTTAAACCGTTTCAGATCGGCCGGAATGCGGCAAAGCAGATCCCCGTCTTTGCCGATACCGTTATTTCGATCCCTGGCAACAATAATGTTGATCATTAAACGGCGACCTCCATGGGAAGCTTTCCCGCATGTTCATACCCTTCGAGAGCGATATCTTCCGGTTTAAACGCATAGAAGTCCGTAATGCCGTCGGCAATGACAAGTTTCGGTGCGGCTGCAGCCCGGTCTTTGCGCGCCAACTGCGTGCGCAAAGCAGCCACGTGATTTTCATAAATGTGCGCATTATTGATGACATGCGTAAAAAGTCCGGGCTGCAGAGACGTAACACGTGCAAGGAGGTGGATAAGCACGGCGTACTGCGTCATATTGAAAGGAACGCCGAGCCCCATATCACCGCTGCGCTGAATAAGCATGCAATTGAGCCTGCCGTCCGTAACGTCCCACAAGGTTTGAAAAGCACAGGGCTGCAACGCCATGTCCTCCAAGTCTTCCATATTCCAGAGGGAGACGATCATCCGTCTGTTCTGCGGCTCTTCTTTCAACTGTCTGATCAGCGTATCGACCTGTTTAAACTTGCGAATCTGATACCCGTAGGCCTTGCCGATGGTCCCGTCCTCACGCATCCATTCATCCCAAACGTGGCAGTTCATCTTCTGTAACTCCCGCACATCATTGCTCTGAAGCTGCCAGATCCACAAAAGCTCTTTCACTGCCGTCTTAAAAGCGACGAACTTTGTCGTCAGAATAGGAAATTCTTCCGACAAATCAAACTGCATCATCTGATGAGGCAGCTTGTACGCGGGCACGCCGGTGCGGTTATCGGCATAATACCCGTGATCCAGAATATGTTCCACAATCGATAGGTATTGTTTATCTGCAATGCTCATAGTAGTATCACCTTTCTATTCATTCTTCAGCGCCCGCAAAAAAGCAGGCCCGTATTTATGCAATTTAAATTCACCGACCCCTTTTACGGCCCGCATTTCATCAAGAGTCGCCGGCATATGTGCGGCCATTTCCCACAAAGTCACGTCCGAAAAGATGACAAAAGGCGGTATGTGATCTTTCTGTGCCATTTGGTAACGCAGCTTCTGCAGCTTTGTAAAAACAGGACGCAGACGTTCATCATATTCTTTCGGCGCCGTTTTTTGACGCGGCTGCACAACGGGCAGTTCCGTCCCGACAGTCCGGGTACGGGTAACTGTCCGGCCGCCCGTCCCGCCAAGCATGGTCCGTCCCGCCGCGGTAAGAGAAAGAACGGGATATTTTCCTGCCGATTGTTCAAGATACCCGGCTGTAACCGCCTCACGCAGAAGAGTTCCGACGGCAGCGGCCGAATAATCACCGAGCATACCGAAGGCGGCATTTCGTTCAAACCCGTACTGTCTGACCTTTGCCGTCCGCGAGCCTTTGAGAATATTGCCGACAAGCGTTTGCCCGAAACGCCCTTTCAATTCATCGACACACATGCAGATAAGGCGAATTTCCTGTGTAATATCCTCTTCGATCGTTTCGGCATCACAATTACCGCACGTATCGCAACGGGACCACGCCGGCGTTTCACCGAAATAAGAAAGTATATTGCGGCGCAGGCAGCCTTTATTTTCACAATATGCGACCATGCGGTTCATAAGTTTCAATTCATTGGCCTGCAAAACCGGATCCTGAACGGAAACTTCAATGAGGAATCGCTGCACCATGATATCGCCGCGGCTGAACAGGAGAATACATTCGCCGGGAGCGCCGTCGCGGCCTGCCCGGCCGGCTTCCTGATAGTAACTTTCCATATTTTTCGGCATCCGGTAATGAATAACAAAACGCACATTGCTTTTATCGATCCCCATGCCGAATGCATTGGTCGCCACCATGACCTGCACGCGGTCATATGTAAAATTCTCCTGTGCCCGCTGTCGTTCCTCATCCGTCAACCCTGCATGATAGCGGCCCGCTTTAACTCCCGCCTTCATTAAGGCCGTGTAAACCTTATCCGTTTCTTTTCGCGTTGCCGCATAAATGATGCCGCTATCCTCCTTATGCGCCGCCAGATAGGAAAGGACAAAATCCGTCTTATGCGGTGTTTGAACAACACGAAAATAAAGATTCGGCCGATCGAAACCGCCTATAAATATTTCAGGCCGTCCCAAACCCAGGAGCGTCAACATATCATTCTTGACGTGTTCCGTTGCCGTCGCCGTAAATGCCCCGACAACAGGCCGTACCGGTAAAGAGGCAATCCAATCTTTAATCAGTCTGTAACCGGGGCGGAAATCATGTCCCCATTGGGACACGCAGTGCGCCTCATCAACGACAACCATCGCGACAGGCACGGTACGCATAAAGTTCGTAAAAAATTCATTTTGCAGTCGTTCCGGCGAAACATAAACGAGCTTTACCCTCCCCTGCCGCAAGAGGCGAAACCGTTCCTGCAATTCCGCAAACGTACACAGGCTGTTGATATATGTCGCGGCAACGTGTTGTGCCGCCAGAGCATCGACCTGATCCTTCATGAGAGACAGCAACGGTGAAATAACGACAGTCACTCCGTCCATGAGAAGAGCGGGGATTTGGAAGCAAAGGGACTTCCCTGCGCCTGTCGGCATAATAGCCAATGAATCCCGCCCCGCCAGGAGAGACCGGATGACGGCATCCTGCCCCGGTCGAAAAGAAGTATAGCCGAAATATTGTTGCAGTACGTCTGTCGGTTTCATCAAAAGCCCGTATCCTCACACTATATTTACAGTCAAAAAGACTGTAACAAAAGCACTATACACATTTTATTACAGTCCCGTTCTTCTTGCAATTTAAATTAGAGAGTCCTGTTTACCGATTCTTCATAACGCAGTGCGCAAAATCTCTTGACGCTCTCCGCCATGCGATTATCCGCCAGGTTTAACCGGTAAGGCGGAGATAACTTTCACCGTCATTCAAATAGAAGGCGCCGCATACAGGCGGTGTTTTCGGCAATCGTCTTAAGCATCTGTTATTTCGCAAAAAAAAGACCTTCCGGAGAAAGGTCTTTTGTCGCATTTCAGAGTAATTGCTTGGCTTCTTTTACTTTTACTTCCAACACTTTGCGGAGAAAAGGATATTTTTCTTTCATCATATCGAATTCATCGCCCTTTTCAATCATTGCGGCCGTGCCGGTTATTCTGAAGCCCGTTCCCTTATATCCGTTGAACCCTTCCACTTCACGGGTGCCGGCCGTAAGAATAAGGTTCGCGTTGACAGCCAGATCTTCTTCCGTGCTGGTCATGCCGGCCGCGGGAATAAGAATCCTGTCGTCATCGGTCGTCTCGGTATACGAGTTCCACGTATTGGTTACGTGCGGCCCCGCTTCCGTCCATGTGGTAATGGACACGACGCCTTCATATGATAATACTTTCTTCAATTTTTCGGGGAGCATACTGTACCTCCTGCAGGAATACAAGACTCAAGAATGGCTAAACTGAAAAGAGAACTGTATCTGCATGGACACAGTTCTCTTTCCGCTGGTGGGCGATGACAGGATCGAACTGCCGACATCTTGCTTGTAAGGCAAGCGCTCTCCCAGCTGAGCTAATCGCCCGAGTGTGGTGACCCCTACGGGATTCGAACCCATGTTATCGCCGTGAAAGGGCGGTGTCTTAACCACTTGACCAAGGGGCCGTGGCTCCTCAAGTAGGACTCGAACCTACGACAAATCGGTTAACAGCCGATTGCTCTACCAACTGAGCTATTGAGGAACAATGTGTTGTTCTTTTCGGAACAATAAAAATTATAACAAAGAACCGCACAAAAAGCAATATTAATATTTCACTCAAAGCCTCTTCGCCCCTTACCGCCCGACGATGGCGGGACGGCCGGGACAAAAAGTGCCGCTTGAAAATAAGGTGCCCCCAAAAAGTCAGACTTTTGGGGGGCACCTTATTTTTTCTCTTTGTTATGATTTACATCATGCCGGGCATGCCTCCGGGCATACCGCCGGGCATTGCCGGAGCGGCCGCAGCCGGTTCGGGTTTATCTGAAATGAGCGTTTCCGTCGTAAGTACGAGGGAAGCGATGGATGCGGCATTCTGCAACGCCGTGCGTGCAACCTTTGCAGGATCAACGATACCTGCTTTAACCATATCCACATATTCTTCCTTCAAAGCGTCAAAGCCAACACCGTCGGCAGATTCTTTAACCTGTGCGACAATGACGGAACCTTCCAGACCCGCATTGTGGGCAATCTGGCGGACCGGTTCTTCAACGGCGCGTTTTACGAGGTTAATGCCGGTCTGAATGTCGCCTTCTTCTTTGAATTCGTCCAATACCGGAAGAATGTCGATAAACGTCGTGCCGCCGCCTGCAACAATACCTTCTTCAACGGCCGCGCGTGTAGCGTTCAGCGCATCTTCCAGACGGAGCTTTTTCTCTTTCAATTCAACTTCCGTTGCGGCGCCGACTTCGATCACGGCTACGCCGCCGGACATTTTAGCCAGGCGTTCCTGCAATTTTTCCTTATCGAAATCGGATGTCGTTTCGGCGATTTGAGCTTTAATCTGCGCAATACGGTCTTTAATGGCCGTTGAATCGCCGTGACCTTCAACGATAGTCGTTTCATCCTTGGTCACGCGGATCTGACGGGCCGTGCCGAGATCTTCCATGGTAATGCTGTCAAGTTTACGGCCGATATCTTCTGTAATAACCGTCGCGCCCGTCAGGGTGGCAATATCCTGGAGCATCGCTTTACGGCGGTCACCGAATCCGGGAGCCTTAACGGCTACGGCTTTAAAGGTACCGCGAAGTTTGTTGACAACAAGAGTTGCCAATGCTTCGCCTTCCACGTCTTCCGCAATAATCAGGAGTTCCTTGCCCGCCTGTACGACTTTTTCGAGAGTCGGGAGCATTTCCTGAATGGACGCAATCTTACGATCCGTTACGAGGATGTACGGTTCGGACATAACAGCTTCCATCTTATCCGGATCCGTTACCATGTACGGGGAAATATAACCGCGGTCGAACTGCATGCCTTCCACAACGGAAAGCTGCGTGCCCATGGTCTTTGATTCTTCAACGGTAATAACGCCGTCTTTGCCGACCTTTTCCATAGCGTCCGCAATGAGTCCGCCCACTTCTTCATCGCCTGCGGAAATGGACGCTACCTGAGCGATAGCCGCTTTATCGTTAACTTCGATAGCGCGTTTCTTGATTTCTTCAACCAAACGGTTAACCGCTTTTTCAACGCCCCGTTTCAAAATCATCGGATTGGCGCCGGCTGCCACGTTGCGCATGCCTTCCTGAATCATGGCCTGTGCCAGGAGAGTGGCCGTCGTCGTGCCGTCACCAGCCACATCGTTTGTTTTCGTGGCAACTTCCTTAACGAGCTGAGCGCCCATATTTTCAAAAGGATCTTCCAATTCAATATCTCTGGCAATGGTAACACCGTCGTTTGTAATCGCCGGCGCGCCGAATTTCTTATCCAACACTACATTACGGCCTTTGGGCCCCAACGTTACTTTTACGGCGTTAGCCAATGCGTCTACACCGTTGCCGAGAGCGCGGCGTGCTTCTTCATTAAATAAAATCTGTTTTGCCATTATCGTATCACTCCTTGGAAAAGTTTATTAAATAGTTGCCAAAATGTCGCGTTCGCTTACGATGAGGTAATCAACGCCTTCGTATTTGACTTCCGTACCGGCATATTTAGAAAAAATAATCTTATCGCCCACGCTTACTTCTAAAGGAGTACGCGTGCCGTTGTCCTGCAATTTGCCCGAACCTACGGCGACAACTTCACCCTGGCTCGGTTTTTCCTTAGCCGTATCGGGCAGGAAAATGCCGCTGGCCGTTTTTTCTTCCTGTTCCAATACACGAATTACCACACGATCTCCTAACGGTTTAATCATTATATATTCCTCCTCTTGATCATCATTTCTTGTTAGCACTCTATCTCTACGAGTGCTAACTACATAACCTATATTACCCACTAAAGGTGAAAAAGTCAAGGTCTATTTTTTATTCTTATGCACAGTCGCTTTAATCAGTCCGAGGGCTACGTTTTTTAACGGGATACCCTTTTTCATACTGTACTGCTGTAGCCGTTTATACGCTTCCGCTTCACTGACGGAACAGGTGTCCATGAGTATGCCCTTAGCCCGTTCCACGGCCTTGCGGGTTTCTATTTCGTCCTGAAGTTCCGCTACTTCCCGTTCGTGCGCCAGCTGCCGTTTAAATTGCGCTGCAGCGACTTCCATGGCCGGAAAGAGATTGTCCGGATTGACAGGTTTTACAAGATACCCGTACACCCCCGACCCGGCCGCTTCCTCAACAACTTCTTTCCGGCCGTATGCCGTCAATAAGATAACCGGCGCCGCCGCATTGCGGTGAATCATACGGGCTGCGCGAATCCCGTCGAGGCGAGGCATTTTTACGTCGAGAAAAACTATATCCGGCCGCTTCGCATAAACCAGTTCCACTGCTTCCACCCCGTCCGACGCCATGCCGACGACGGTATGTCCGGCTTCCTCCAATATTTCTTTCAAGTCCATACAGATCAGCGCTTCATCATCGGCAATAACGATACGATAAGCCATGAATCATCACTCCTTTATCAGAGGAAAGGTCAATGTCGCGACGGTACCGTTCGGTTCATTCGGTCCGATCCGGAAAGCGCCGTGCAAATCCTTTTCCGCAATAGTACGAACAATGTCCAGGCCGAGATGACTTTGTTTTTCTCCGTTGCCGCCACCCGCGCCCAGGCCGCGGCCCGTATCGGCAACCGTAATCGTACAGTTCCCGTCAGCCGCCGTAAGCGTTACGGTCAAAACACCGGCCTTCAGTCCTGCGAAACCGTGCGAAAGTGAATTCGTGATCAATTCGTTCAAAACGAGGGCTACCGAAACGGCTTCCCGTGAGGACAGGTATAAAGAGGCCCCGTCAAAAGCCGTAATTACCTTCAGGTCGGCTCCGGTCAGGCTCCGCGTCAACAGGCCGAGCAGCCGCTTCGCCATAGCCGACGCGTCGATCCGTTCTCCGTCATGCAGGGACAGTGTCTCATGGACAAGAGAAATACTGAGAATGCGGTTAAGCGATTCCTGTAAGGCCGCTTTGGCCTCCTCAGTTGCAACGCGGCGCATTTGCATGCGCAAAAGGCCGGCCACTGTCTGCAGATTATTCTTGACACGGTGATGAATTTCCTTGATAACCGACTGTTTTACGAGAAGTTCTTCCTCTTTCCGGCGTATTTCCGTCCGTTCCGTCATAATCAGGACAAGGCGGAAAAGCTTGCCGCCCCGCAAAAGAGGAATAACGCGCATCGTCAAAGACGCCCGGGGACGGTTAATCTCTTCGATCGCCCCCTGCCGCGTGACGAGAGCATGCCTGGCGGCAGCCAGATCAAGGCGGCCGCTGTAAATGGTCTCGCCGCACAGCGGAGCGGTCCGCCCCCGGAAGCGCATAATATTTTCAGCCATATCGTCGGCATAGGTGATCTTCCCCGTGCTGTCGACGAGAATAACGCCGTCCTGAACGGAAAGCCGCTTATACAGCCCCGGCAGGCCGCCTGCCGAAGGCACCTGAAGCGCACTGAAAGCCGTTTCCGTAAGAATTCGTTTATCTGCGGCAACTTCTCCCGTAAAGGTGATAACGGCAATGGTCTTGCCGCCGTTATCGACAAAGGGATACGCAACCATCGGCTCCGTCCTGCCGTAATCGACTTCTTTCAAAGCGGTCAGGCTGTCCTTTCCCGCCATGACCTGCGCCACGACAGGCTCTTCACCGGCAGTGACGCACGCACCGACAGAATCGGCAAAACCCCCTTCTTCACCGCGATCGTAAAGAGGCTTCTTCAACGCCGCCAGAACAAGCGCGCCTTCTTCTCGGGCCGGCACGAAAAGGGACAGCCTGCGCTGCGACAGATCACTGGCAAATTGCAGAAGCGGTTCACTGTTTTGCAGAATATGTATTTGTACGTCCGATAAAGAACTGCTTTGCCGGCAGATCTGCGCAACTGTCCGCGTCATGATTTACTCCGCTGTTCCCGCGACGGGAAGGGCCGGCTTGGCATTGAGCGTAAGATCCGCAAAATGCCCGGCACAAGCCATATAATAAGCACGGCACCCGATCATGGCGCCGTTATCAGTGCAAAGAACCGGTTCAGGCTTGTAGAAGGCAATGCCTTCTTTCACGCAGGCGGCTTTCATTGTTTTGCCGAGCGCACTGTTCGCGGCGACCCCGCCGGCCAGCACGACCTGCTTGAAGCCGGACAGCTTTGCCGCGTCCATCGTCTTTTCGACCAGCGTATCGACAACCGTCTTTTGAAAACTCGCGGCCACATCGTTCGGGTTATACCATTCACCGCGCTGCTCCTGCGTGTGCAAATAATTCAAGACGGCCGACTTTAGACCGCTGAAGCTGAACTCGAAATTATGCTTTTCATGAAATGCCTTCGGGAACTCAATCGCCTCAGGATTGCCGTTTTCGGCCAGCTTATCGATTTGCGGGCCGCCCGGATAAGGATACCCCATAACACGGGCAATTTTGTCAAAGGCTTCACCGGCCGCATCATCACGGGTCTGCCCCATGAGTGTAAACCGATTGTAATCCGACACCTTGACAAGCTGTGTATGGCCGCCCGAAACGACGAGCGCCAGAAAAGGCGGTTCCAAATCGGGATGGCTGAGAAAGTTCGCAAAAATATGGCCTTCCATGTGATTAACGCCGACCAGCGGCTTATCCGCGGCAAAGCTGAGAGCCTTTGCCGTGGCCACGCCGACGAGCAGGGCTCCTACCAGGCCGGGGCCGTACGTGACGCCGATATGATCCACCTCGGCCAAAGTCACGCCCGCTTCATCAAGCGCCTGTTTAACGACGGGCATGACATATTCAATATGCTGCCGTGACGCTATTTCCGGCACGACGCCGCCGAATTTACGATGTACGGGCACCTGTGTTGCTATAATGTTGGATAAAATGCGGCGGCCATCTTCGATAACGGCAACGGAAGTTTCGTCGCAGCTGGTTTCCAAAGCAAGTGTATACATAGAGTCTGTCCTTTACTCAGCGCACCCACGGGTACGCTTCTTTTTTACAATCCATAACATATGCGTCTTCCACAGGGTCCGAATAATAGTTTTTCCGTACGCTCAATACTTCATAACCGAGTTTTCTGTACAGGTGCAGGGCGTCCCTGTTGGAGACGCGCACTTCCAGAAAGATATCATTACAGCCCGCCTCCCACGCCGCTTCCATCAGGACGCGCACGAGCAGTTCCCCGTACCCTTTGCGGCGGAACTTACTGCGCAGGGCAATATTCGTAATCTGTCCTTCATCAAGGACCTGCCAAAGGCCGGCATAGCCGGCGATGAGGCCGTCCTCCTGTTCAAGGACATAGTAAATGGTCCGTTCCGGGTCGGCAAGTTCCCGTTGTATGGACGCAAGGGACCAGGGAAGGGAAAAAGCCTCCCGCTCAACGTCAAAAATCCCTTCATCGTCCGTGAGTTCCGCCTTGCGTACAATTATTGACATGACGTGCCACCGTGCCGTTTCTCCCAAAGGACTTCCGCTTCACTGCGGCGCTTGTAGGCAGGCGTCAGAGTCATGCAGTCATCCGTATCGCCGGCAGCAAAACGCCCTGCCGCAGCCATCGCCAGGGCGCCTGCCCGGGGAATGACCATATGGGGCGGAGCCAACGTACAGCGCGGACCTGCCGCAGTAATAGCCGAAGCAAATTTCAAAGCCCCGTCACCGCAGAAAACAACGGCTCTGCCGCCGTCCGCACAGCTTGCGATGACATCGGCGGCCGGAAGGACGGTAACGGCTCTTTCCTCTCTCAAAACACCGTCCCGCCAGGTATAGAGGGCCGCATAAACATCGCCCTTCTGCGCATCGATAAGAGGACAGACGGCTTTGGCGGAATCGACAAAATTCCAGGCAAGGCTGCGCGGCGTCTCTACGCCCACGAGGGGAACGCCCCAGGCAAAGCTCAGGCCCTTTGCCGTTGCCAGTCCGATACGCAAACCCGTGAAAGAGCCGGGGCCGACGGACACGGCAACACCGTCTATTCCGTCTTTGCGGACAGCCGCTTTTCGCAGCATATCCGCAATGTGCGGCATCAGTTGTTCCGAATGAGTCAGTCTGGCCTGAACCGTCACTTCCGCACGCAGCACGTTCCGGTGTAGCAGGGCGACGCTCGAAACCAAACTGGATGTCTCAATGGCGAGAAGCATAACTTTCTACCTCTTTCATTAAATCGTTCCATCGGTCCGGAGCGGCTTCCACCGTTATTTCTCGTTCCGTACCGCTCATCTTTTGAAGCGTAATAACCGCCGCGTCAACGGGCAGGCGGCCGGGGAATTTTTCCGACCATTCGACAAGGGACACGCCGCCGTCCCAATAGTCTTCAAGACCCAGCGTATCTATTTCCGCCTCCGTCTCGAGGCGGTAAAAATCAAAATGCTGCAGCGGCGGTATGTGATCATAGCAGTTCATCAGTGAAAAAGTCGGGCTGACGACAGGCGCGTCGATTCCCATGCCTTTGGCGACTCCCTGGACGAAATGAGTTTTTCCGGCGCCGAGACCGCCGCGCAGAGCAATAACATCACCCGCCCGCAAAACCGGCCCGATCCGCCTGCCCAAAGCGACCGTATCAGCTTCACTATAAGTATGTACTGTAAGTTTCATTATGCTTCCTCACTGAAATGAGTCCATCCGACAGGCGGCAAGACATTGCGCACGCCGTCCGTTTCCAGCCAGACCGTCCCGTTGCCGGCTTCCATCGTGCCGATGGGCGTCACATAATCACAATCTCTTTGCAAGGCTGCAAAGTCGTCGGGCCGGAGCGTAAAAACGAGTTCATAATCTTCTCCGCCGGTGAGAGCATAGGCATACGGGTCCTTGCCCGCCAGTTTTGCCCAGTGCCGCAGTTCGTCCGACAAGGGAATGCGCTCTTTTTGCAAAATCAGATCGACCCGGCTCGCCTTGGCAATCTCATTGCTTTCGCTGGCCAAGCCGTCGCTGATGTCGTTCAGGCTGTGGCAGCAATGCTTTACCAGGAGCCTGCCCAGTTCAATCTGCGGTTCCGGCAGCGCATGCGCTTTCTTCAAACGGGAAAAACCGTCCGCTCCGTGCAGGAATACATCAAGGCCCGCGCCGGAATCGCCGAGCGTATGCGACACGGCTACAATGTCGCCGGCCTGTGCCCCGCTGCGGCGGACGGCTTTCCCCGCTTCCACCTCGCCGAAAGCGGCGACCGTGATGACCATGCCTTCTTTCGACATGACCGTATCACCGCCGAGAATATTCACCTTGTATTTGCGGCAAATATCCTTAATGCCCCGGTAAAGCTCGATGAGTTCGGCCGAATCCATATCCGGCGCGATGGCCGTCGAAAGAATGATATGAGTCGGTACCGCGCCCATCGCGGCAATATCGCTCAGATTGGAAGCCACCGCCTTATAGCCCGCATCGTACCACGTTGCCGTTTTGCCGATAATGAAGTGGCTGTTTTCCACCATTGTATCGATAACGGCAACCTGTTCCGTACCGTCAGTTGTCTTATAGACGGCCCCGTCATCACCGATACCGATGACGACCGGGCCGGGATTAAAGAGCGTATTGTCCTTTACGGCATCAATAAAACCGAATTCACCGAGTTCTTTAATATTCACTGGCACTCACCGCCTGCACATGTACAGTATTCAATCCTTTTAAAAGCGTTCTCGCATCTTATTTATTTTAAAATAAGATAGTCTCCTTGTACAGTCCCGGCCGCCATAAAATAAGGCCTCCCGGAAAAAGGAAGCCAGCCATCACTCCGCTTTGTAGTCATAAGCTATGCGCTCACCGCCGCGCACCGCAACGATCCCGCAGGGAATAAAGCCGAATTTTTCCACGGCGCGCCGCATAGGGAGATTGTCTCTGTGCGTATCGACACGAAGATACGGATGCCTGCCGGCACAAAAAGAAAAGCAGGCCTGCGCCGCACCCCGTGCCGTCGCGGCCGCAGCCAGACGATGAATGGTACCGTACGGTTCATTATAGCGCCATGCGCCGTCACGAATGCGATCATACGTCGGTTCAGGTCCGATAATAAAGGAAAAAACGGCAACAACAGTCTGTCCCTCCGGACAAACGAAGCAGGTACCGTCATGAATGTCTTTCTTGATAATCTCTTCATTCGGGTACGTTTCGGGCCACTGGTTCGGATTGCCGCTGCTGCGCATAAAACTGCGGGCCCTGTCATAAATATCCGAAATTCTTTTCATATCCTCAATATCCGCCTGACGGATTTTCACCATGCTTCTCTCTTCTTACGGCGCTGTTGCCGGATGAGTATAATCTAAAATACGAATCCCGTCACCTACATCGGCAGCCACCGTATCGCGCATCTTCCTGCCGAAGGGACAGGCAAACCCGATGGGCGTCCCCTTTTGAATGCACGAGGCAAAAGCAATCGTATCGGCGCCCCGCTCCACGAGCTTTCATGCGCGCAATACCGCTTTTTTGCCGGGACAGCCTCCGCAATTACAAAATCCGACGAGCGTGATGTCACCTTCGACTCCCTCAAAGGCGCCGCTCTTTTCCCGTATAGTCTTGAAATCTCTCGTACCGGGGCAAAAATCTTCCGTCTGCATACAACGAATAATTCCCAACTTCATATCAGTCACCTCCGTTAAAGCACGATTGTTACACGCTCCCCAAAATATCGGTTTCCGTGTATCTTACAGCTGCGGCAGTTTACGGCGATACACGACCGTCTCCCGACCCGTTTTTCCCATCTCTTTCTTCCCTTTTCCGTGTAAAAGAATGTTCAACTTTCACTATACGAAAAGCCCATGGATCCCCGTGGGGGAAGAGCTCATGGGCTTTTTATACTTTCACACGCTTACTGCACGATCCCGCCTTAACAAATATACTGTTCCGCCCAGTCTTTCAACTCTCCTTCTCCCGTATCGGCGGCAAAGCGTTTCCCTTCTTTCAGGTCCGCTCCCGCGCAGGACGATGCCAGACGTTCATTCGTACGGCCCATGCCGCTGCCGCCGGACGTGGCAAAGGGTACGACTGTCTTGCCTTGTAAATCATACGCTTCAAGAAATGTACGGATAATCGCGGGCGCCGTATACCACCATATGGGAAAGCCTATAAACACTGTTTTGTACCGGTCCATATTGCCTGCAGCCGTCGCAATTTCCGGACGGGAAGCACTGTCGTTCATTTCCACGGAGCTGCGGCTGTCCTGCTTCGTCCAGTCCAGATCCTCCGCTTTATACGGAACTTTCGGTACAATTTCGTATAAGTCCGCTCCGACGGCATTTGCCAACCGTGCCGCAACCCCGGCGGTCACGCCGGTTGCACTGAAATAAGCAACTAACGTATTCATCATTCTTCTCACCTTCCTCTCCCCGTTTCCCGTACCGCTTCTTTTCGGTCGATAATGCTGCCTTTCCGCCCCCCCTATTGATCACGCCGGCCGAGAGAGGACGCTTAAACGCCGAGCAGGCGTATTACGGCATTATACGTGATTTCATAAGCGGACATAAAGCGGAAGCCCACTTTTGCCCGTTTCATCGCTTCCTTTTGCTTGTCCGACACTGTCGTATACGGATAAATGCCGAACATAAAGGGAAAGAACGCAAAAACAAAGCCGTCTCTGACTTCTGCGGACATCCCCGGAAAGAACTGCTTCAGGCAGGCATCAACGGCACGTATCGTATTGCCGTAAACAACTTTAAACTCCGCCAGCCGTTCGGGGCCGCTGTTGATCTCCATGTCATAATGATTCATCGCCAAAAGCTTCAGCAGCCGCGGGCGTTCGGCAAGAGACTTGGCAAACGCATCGGCAAACGCGTCACGGCTCATCATCTTATGTTCCCTGCACAGCGAATAGAGAACAGTTGTCCATCCTTCATATTCGCGCTGCAAAAGAGCGAGAAAGATTTCCTCCTTCGTCCGGAAATAATTATAAATAGACGGCCGTGTGAACGACGTGAAATTGGCAATTTCCTTTATTGTCACATCTTTAAAGGTCATAGTTTCATATAATTTCGCACAGGCGTTTATGATTTCTTCACGCCGCGCCCGCGTCAATTCAGGTGAGCCTTTCGGCATAATAATCTCCCTCCGATAAAACCGGGTGGCTACGATTCAATCCTGTACAGTACCTTATCTATATCATACCGACTGTTCCAGATGAAATCAATACCGGCAGATACCCGCCTCGTCCGTTTAAATCCTTCTTCATATATAACATCATCCATCAGATTGTCATAATACGGCTCACATTCGCTAAAACCGAACGTCTTATAAAGATGGATCGCCGCTTGGAACGGTTCAAGCGTATCAAGAACCATTTCCGCATAGCCTGCGTTCCCTGCCCGCTCAAGAAGCATCGCAATCAACTTCTCACCGAGCTTCCCGCCCCTTCTCTGCGGGCTTACATACAGGCGTTTTATCTCACAGCACCGGTCCGAACGGCGGTGATAGGCAATGATACCGTATACCGTCCCGTCTTCGACCGCAACCAGCAGATCTCCTTCCGGGGCCGTATACTTCCCGGCAAGATCGGCCAACTCTTCATCCAGATGCTGGAAGGACAGATCCCGACCTATCCGGTTCGTATATTCTATAATCAGCTTTTTCACTTGATCAAGGTAAGGCTTGCCGTCGACAATCCGCATGATCCGCCACCTCACTGTTTTTATATATTACTATACCATACATTGCCGCATCGGGCTCTCCCGTCCCTTCGCTTTGTTACAGTTCTTCCGCCGGGACTGTCCTTTGCAGCAGCGGCGCCGACAACACCGCCGCCCTGTTATAGTCTTCCCTTGTCAATACAAATAGAACACACCTGCCACTGTTAATGTAAGAGAACAGGACATATGTGATAAAGAAAAAATAAGAAGGAACTCTGTTATAATGCAAGTGACCACACCAACAGGATAACAGAGAGATTCCTTCTTATGAAATCTATTATAACCGAAGAACTGAGACTGCGTAAACGAGTAAATGTAGAAGCAACACGACGATATCGCATCAGTAGTTGCCGGCAAGTACAGCGGTGGCTGTATAGGATTAAAGTAACAAACGTACAGACAGATAACGGACGAGAATTCACTAACTTCGGAGAGAAAGAACGGACGTGCCAATTATACTGTTCGATTAGTCAATTATACTGTTCGATTAGTTTATACAAACCGGGATTTATCATTCCGGCATATACTTTTATATTCCGTCAAAAATTAATTCCTTAATATATCTTGAATACAATTATTCAAGATCCTGCTGATATAATTTCCTTCTTTTCTGCTTATGCAAGCTGTTACAAAAGTCATCGGTGATTTATACACTACTCCTCGATATGATGGATCTGTTAAAACAGGCATACTGTAATACGCATTCCGCTTATTCTTCAAATCAATAAACCACTTTCCTCCAATATGCTTTCGGAATGTTTCTCCAACATAGATCGTCATATAGTCCAACAGTTTACTATCAGCAATCAGTTTTTTGTGATCATCAAAATTATCCAAAATCCACCTTTCCAACTCGTCTAATGACACGATACTATAATCTAATATCAGATTTTGTTCTTCTGCAAATTTTCTCGTAAAATAATCCATTTTAACATCAATAAGAATAATCCATTCTTGAAAATCATCTGCTGTGTACTTCATAGCTTTATTTCCTCAAATTTCCATTTACCAATCTCTATCTCTACAAAAACCTTCCACCAAAACGATGAAAGGCTTTCTAGAGAATTTACCTAAATTCAACAACTCCCTTTTGAACTTACTTTTTCAACTTTTAGTATCAAAATAGTATCACTTAAGAGTTTTTCGTCTCTATAAGTCGCTGAAACACTGTATTTTCAACGGTTTTTCCACAGAAACATATTCGCTATTATTATTCCCACTCTTCTTTTCCAACTGTTCACTTCATTCAAAACCGTTCAAAATAAAGGCTTTTCTTTTTTTAGTGCTGGTAAATTCATCCAATTTAAGCTCGTTTTTAGATTTTTTTTACCCGTCCCAATCCCAGTTCCAGTTTGCAACTACTAAATAATTATATATCAAAATTAAACTCTTCCAAATCTTTATTGATTGTTTTGCCTTTATAATATCCATCAAAATTATATATAGTCTTTATGTTATCTTCTTCTTGATATTCATAAAAGTAATCTTTATTTGATTGTTTTTCTATAACTTGATTTTCAAAAACTATCCACTTAGCAAGAGTTTGCTCTATAGCTTCATTAACACTATATCCATACTCTGTTATATCTAAATCCTTACTAAATTTTCTACTTGCAATATTAATAACTGCGTATTTTCCATATCGCAATGCATTTCCATATTTGTCCATACCATAATTTTCTTCTTGTTTTTCTATCTCTAATAAGTATTGATAGCAATAATATCCATAAACATATTTCTTATAATCCTTTTCATTTTTGAAATATTGTTTAAAATTATTTTCTCTAAATAATACTATATCACTACTTTGTCTAGCTTTTTTGGCATCCCCACTTATACTAACAGCAATTCTCATAAAAGTAGAAAGATCAATTATTTGCTTCTTTGATATGTATTTCTTATTTATTCCTTCATAAAATTCTCCTTGTTTTCTGTTTAAAAACAATCCGAAATCATTGTAAATACATTGCTGATAATTTACTAGTATTTTTTCATTCGACCTTCTATCAATCTCATTGACAACAGATTGTTCATTTGTAGCATGAGATAAGCTTTCTATCAGCTTAAGTTTCTTTTGTTTAATTATTTCACTATTATCTTTATTTGATTGTTCATCGATAAAAGTTATTATCTTCACCAACACTTCTTTCTCATTAAAAATACTGTAGTTTTCATCTTCAATGCATTCTTCATACAACGATGCTAGTGTAAATGCCGTTTGCCCACCATTTATTATTTGGGGATTCATTATTATTAGCTGAGCTCTATCCTTTTTTGCTACTTTGGAGTTTATTTGAGTGTCGTCTGACAAAATAGTTATTCCATTATTAAACAAAGCAAATTCGTTAGTGATTTTATTTCTTACCGTATTAGCAATCTGAGGGTTAACTTGATTATTTTTTAAACCCAAAAAACAACGTGGATTATATTTTAATACAGAATTCTTATATTTATATAACATTTTAGCAATCTCAATAAGAGGAACAAATGAAACTAAAATTTTACAGTCGCTAAATTCAGTATTTACTGTGTATCCTATTCGTCCCTCATTACCTTCCTTGTTAGTAAGTGACAAATTAATCTTTATTTCCTCTGCATTGAAAAAACATCCAGAGACTACAGGAAATACTAAATCATTATAGCACCTAGAAAAATTAAATATATCTCCAGCAAATCCACCAGTTAATTTTTTTATATATTTATTTTTCTTTTCTTTTAAATTCGCCAATATTATGACTTTGTAATTATATCTTCCTATATCATCAATCTCTTGAATTTTCTTTTGCATCCTTAATATTTTATTATTATACGAATTATTATCTTCATCAGTATTTTCACCCTCAACTATTCTGTCAATATCCATTGAAAGCAACTCATCATATTCTATTTCTTTATTTTCAAAATTAGCTTTAGTAGTTCTAAATTTAGACTGGATAAAGATTACTTCCTTTGACTCTTCATCTATATAATATGCATCTATTCCTCCATCATATGAATCATCTGTAATATAACTTTCTCTATCATCAAATTTTTCAATTCCATACATTGCTTTCAAAAACAAATGAATAAATGCCTTAGATCTTGCCTTATTTAATCCTTCAATATTAGTATCTTCTGGATAATAAGTTTTATATTCAATAGGTGCTTCCTTTCGTAATTCATCCAATATCTTAACCAATGTATCATATCTATTCATAGCTCATTCTCCTAAACTCTTTCGCTTAAATTATTATAAACATCCTCCAAAAATACACCCATAAGTTCTTTATTCATTCTGTCATTTTTCAATAAAACAGAAAACAAGTCCATATTTTGTTCATATCCTTCCATAAGTGCATCTTGAACCGCATCATAATATGCAAAACTAAAATCATTTATTGTGTTGCTGTTAGCACTCTCTTTGAGTCTATTGTTTTTTAGAAGCAAGTCTCTTACCTGAAGTGCTGATTTCGTTGCAACATCAAAATCAAAGTTTTTATTATACGTCAGATTGATTTCATCAATAATTTTCGATAACTTCTCCTTAATTTGCTCTTCAAAATAAACCTCATTAGGTTTAGGCGAGTTTATCTCCGGCTTAGACTCCAAGTTGCAACCAGGTTCTCCAGTTTTCTTCTGTTTGAAATTATCAACTGTTATCTTATCAGCTATATCAAAATCATTTCCCATCTTTCCAATTTCTATTTCTTTTATTAAATACGATAAGAAATTATATTTTTTATGAAGATCTACATCTTGATATCTTGTTGCTTGAATTAAGAAACCATAGAATCTTAGAAATCTTCTTATTGTACTTCTTATTTCAAGCTTAATTAAATCATCGTTTTTGTTTATAATGCTTAAACCCTTCCCCAGCAACGACCACATCTTAGACTTATCCTTCGAATTTCGCTTATCTTGATATAAATACCTATTAAATAATTCAATATCATCATAATCCAAAAAATTATATTGAGATATTTGTTTTTCCACCTCTCTTATTGCAGAAGGAGTAATTGTTTCGCTAAGAACTGTTTCGGTATAATATGGTTCAAACGCTTTTTGAATATCTTCATAAGAATTTTTGAAATCAAGGATAAATGTCTTTTTATCATATCCAGGATAGATTCTATTTAACCTGGATAATGTTTGCACCGCATTAACTCCCCTTAATCTTTTATCAACATACATAGCACATAATTTAGGCTGATCAAATCCGGTTTGATACTTATTAGCCACTAAAAGAACTTGATATAAATCAGTATCAAAAGCATCCACAAGTTTGTTTTCCGACATATTATTCATAACTGATTCAGTATACTCATTACCATCAATAGTCACTTTTCCAGAAAATGCCACTAATGCCTGAATGCCTGTATAATTATGTTTATTAATATACTCTACAAATGCATTTTTGTACTTAACTGCTGCTTGTCTAGATGATGTAACAACCATAGCTTTCGCTCTTCCATTTAGTTCATGCATAACATTATATTTAAAATGCTCTATAATTATTTCAACTTTCTGTGAAATATTAGTATCGTGTAATTCAATATACTTTACGATTTTCCTTTTAGCTGCCACAGTATCGAGTTCAGGATCCGTATCTACAATTTTATTAACCTGAAAGTAGGTCTTATACGTCACATAATTTTTAAGAACATCCAAAATAAACCCTTCTTCAATTGCCTGTTTCATTGAATATAAATCAAATGCCACTTTTTTGCCTTCATGGTTCATACTTCCAAACAATTGCAAAGTGCTAAATTTGGGAGTAGCCGTAAATGCAATTATCGAAACATTAGCAGGTTTCCCACTTCGTTCTATCTCTTGCTCTATTTTATCTTGCAATGATACTTCTTCGCCATCACCATAATTTACACTTTCTTCTGCCACCATAGGCAATGATGATAGTGTGTAAGATACAGACTCCATCGCAGTGCCTGATGTTGAAGAATGAGCTTCATCTATAATAATTGCAAATCTTTTATCCTTCAAATTATCAACAATATCCTTAATGTACATAAACTTATGAATTGTAGTAACTATAATTTTAGTATTCCCATTAAGTGCTGCCGCTAAATCTTGCGATGTACACTTATCATCCATAACTTTGATTAATCCTTCTTTGTGTTCCAAGCCCATTACAGCATCTTGTAGTTGCCTATCAACAATAATCCTATCAGTAATAACACAAATAGTATTAAATATTACTTCATCATTCCTGTTATGTAATGAGGTAAGTCTATGGGCAAGCCAAGCTATCGTATTTGTTTTGCCACTTCCTGCCGAATGTTCAATTAAATAATTTCTCGATGTTTGATTTACTACAATGTCTTTAACCAGTTTTCTTACAGCATTAAACTGGTGATACCTTGGAAATATTAAAGTTTCTGTTTTTTTATTTTTTCCTGTTATCTCATCTTTTTTCTTTTCTTTCTTCAAATAAATAATCTTGTCAATCAAATATAACAAAGTTTCTTTTGTCAAAATATCTTCCCACATATAAGATACATCTATACCATCCGGATTATGTGGATTTCCTTTGCCAGATTCTATTCCATAGCCAGACCCCTTATTAAATGGCAAGAAGAAAGTGGAACTTCCATTTAATTCTGTTGTCATATACACCTCAAACAAATCCATGGCAAAATGTACTATTGCTCCTGATTTAAACTTAAATAACCTAGTTTTGAAATCACGTTCAAATTTATATTGTCTTATGGAATCCTCGTAATTTTGACCACTTGTATTACATTTAAATTCAAAAGTCGCAATAGCCAAACCATTTAAAAAGATAACCAGATCAATTCTCTCATCTTTTTTGTGATACACCTCTTCCATCACAGAAAAAATATTCTTTCCATAGTTTTCAAATGCCTCTTTGTTAAAAGTTGTAGCCGGTTTTCTGTACATCAAATTGAGTTTTATGCCTGTATCAAACTCAATTCCATTTTTAAATACATCGATTAAACTTCTATAATCCTTGTTAATCTCATTATTTAAATAGTTTATGATAATTTCTTCTGTTTGCTCTCCATAAAGTTTTCGTAATGATTCCAGCTCGTCTTTTTGTGTATCATTTAGGAATTTGAATAGCATTTTGGTATCCATAGCAAATCCGGCATCAAATTCTTTAGAATCTCGAACTGTATAACCATTGAATTTCTCAAGGTAATCTAAAATAAGTTTTTGATAATCCTCTTTTTCTCTTAACTCACCAGACTTAATCGCCATTTTCCATACCTCCAATACGCTTTTTTCCTGTTACATATTCATAAATAAGGCTCTTTCGATGCTCTTTTATCAAATCTAATTGTTTTTCTTTTTTAGAAATTATAGAATCTATTTCTTCACATTTTTTATCTAAATAGTCTGCTATTTGTTTTTGTTCTTCTATACCAGGAATAGGAATTTTAAAGTTTTTAAGCATTTGGTTATTTACGCTAGGTATTGTACCTTTATTATCAAACCACTTCATGTCAATTGCTATAAATAAGTAATACATATAATTTACATTATTATTTTTAAGAAATTCTAAAGCTTGACAGTTATTATCAATAATACAAATATTTTTGTTTACTTTTCGATGATTTTTCTTTAAGGCTTCACCGATTTTAGGAAAAATAATAGAAGCAGGTTTTATTAAATTATATTTTTCTGAAATTACTAAATTTTGATCAACATAATTATTCGATTTACTTAAGAACTTAAAATTCCCACTGATATCACTTACTTTACAAAAAGGATAATCGCCTTCTTCTTTCCCTTGATAGATATCTTTAAATCCATTTCCACTTTTTATTTCAAAATTATTTTTTACTTTTTCAACTTCCCAATGTCCCGGTATCTTCCCTATCCATTCGATGCCACTATCCTTCATATGAACATTTTTATCTAGTCCTTTTGTAACGGTTTCTGAAATAAGAGACTTCTTATAGTCTTTTAGCAATTCGATCTGTTTTTCTATTTTGCAAATTATAGAATCTATTTCTGCACATTTCTTATCCAGAAAATTTGCGATTTGTTTTTGATCTACTTTTCTTGGCAATACATATACAAACTCATTAAAATCTTTTTGATATAAATGCAATATTGTGCTGTTTCCTGAATTTTTATAATTGAACCATGTCCAAAATACATCTGAACAAAGAACCCAATATAAATAGTTTTTTGAACTTTCATTATTTAAATCTATTAATAAAACCCCACTATTTAAAGACGCCTTCCCATATAATTCATCTACTATAGCAACTTTCCCCACTGTACCATCCTTAGTAATAAGCAAATCACCATTTTTTATTTGAATTTTATCAGCTTGTTCCCATCTTTTTTCTGATATATGAACACAATTATTCCAATTAATCTTACCATTACTAAAATCAACTCCAGTGACTAGATATGGACCTTCATCAATGTATTCATCTGATGTAAGACCCTGCCAACCAATTCTTCCATATAAGTTTGAAATATATTTTATTTTTTCTATCTTCCAATTGCTAGGTATTTCACCTATCCATTCTATACCGCTATTTTTATAATCAAACATTACTATACCTCGCTTTTTAAAAGAATATCTATGTCATTGGTAAGTTCTTTTTCAATTTTCATAAATTCTCCTAACAAATTATCAGAGCTTTTAGGTGTAATATATTCATAAAAATATCTTGTAAATGGAATCTCTGCACCTAGTTTTTCTTTATTAGTATTAGAGATTTTTTTGTTTTCATCAAAATCATAAAAATAAATTGCATCCGGAACATGTGGTAAAACTTCTCTTTCAAAATATTTATCCACATCCTGCGATAGTTTTACAATCTCACTATCCTTTGTAGTTGGGTCTATCTTTACCTTTCCCTTATTATCTTTTTGTACAACAGCCGTTTTATCTATTTCTGATAGTTCAAGACATATATTTCCCAATCTACTATCACTATAACCATCAACATTTTTTATAATAGATTTAATTTTCTTTTCAAAAAAAGAATAATCCTTAAATTTATCTTTAGTTGCATTTTCCTTTAAAAGCTTAATGATTTCTTTTACAAATTTTTGTCCTTTAATATATTTTTGATATTTCTTTTCCCCATCCTTATCTCTAGGATTCATTTCTAATAATTCTTCAAACTCTATTTGGTTAAATATATTCGAATTATGATTAAACAAATCACTATTTTCTAATTTTTCTATTCCCTCTAAATCAAGTCTTCCTGTCCTTTGTAATGGTTGATATACAACATATTCTTTATATAAAAATTCTTCATTAGGAAATATCTTACATTTTTCATTTTCTTGGAATTCAGCATATATTTTTGCGATTCTTTTTCTGCTTTCTAAATCTATTTCTCTTCTTTTTTTACCAAGGGATTTCCTTAGAGGCTTATACATATCAACTGCATTAATTAATTGAACTTTGCCCCTTCTATCCCTTCTCTTATTTTTAGATATTACAAAAATATATATTCCTATATCCGTGTTATAAAAAAGTTGGTTTGGCAATGCAATAATAGCCTCAACATAATCATTCTCTAATAGCCATCTTCTAATTTGACTTTCTCCACTTGTTGTTCCTCCAGAAAACAATGGAGAACCATTCGTTATGATTGCAGCTCTTCCATCAGCAGAAAGTTTATTAACTGCATGTTGCATAAATAAAAACTGTGCATCAGTTGTTGCCGGAAGTCCCGCACCGAATCGTCCATCAAAACCATTTTTGTATTCATCTTTAACAGCTTTTTCTTGTCCCTCCGGAGCATCTTTACCACCCCAAGGAGTTCCAAATGGTGGATTCATAATAACAAATCTCATTTTCTGACTTTCAAAACAATCATATTTAAGTGTATTTGCCTGTTTTTCTCCGCCTTTAATATTTCTTATATCCTGTCCTTTTATAAGCATATCTGCAGCACAAATAGCATGGGAACTCTCTAATATTTCTTGCCCAAAAAGCCTAACATCTGCACTAGTGTTTCTTAGTTTAATAAAATCATACGTTGTCGAAAGCATTCCGCCCGACCCACAAGCTGCATCTAAAACTGTAACAACTTTACTATCTCCGATTAAAATATCATCACAATTCTCTGCAAGCAAAATTTCAACCATGAGTCTGATAACTTCTCTTGGTGTGTAGTGATCACCGGCATCAACATTTTCAGAATATCGCCTTATGATATCTTCAAAGATATATCCCATTTTATGGTTATCTACAGTTTTAGGATTAAAATCAATTTCCGAAAATTTCTTTACAACACTATATAACCTATTTGCTTTATTCATTTTCTTTATCTGATTTTTAGTATCAAGATTGTTCAAAATTTCTTTTACATTCTCAGAAAAACCATCTATATAATTGTTAAAATTAGTCTCTATATTGTCACTATCATCTAATAAATTTTTTAATGTAAATTTACTTGTATTGTAAAAGGGATAACCTGACTCTTTTTCATAAAACTGAGCTGGCTTGCTTGGATTTTGTTCATATAATTTAATTACTTTATCTTTTGTTTCATCAAGGGCACACTCAAATCGTCTTATAATTACCATAGGAATAATAACATCCTTGTATTTTTCCGCCTCGAAAGATCCCCTAAGTGAATTAGCTATTGATAAAACTAAATTCACTTCTTTAGTCACATCTATATGATTTTCATCTGTATAGTATTCATTTATATTTTCCAAAAAAACTCTTGTATTATCGCTCAATTTATTCTCCTCTATTTTCGGCAGAAATGATTTCTGCAAATTTTTCTACTTGATTATCACTTATCTTAGTCTCTAGTCCCACAGCTCTAAGAACTCCATACAAGTTCGTATTTTTCATTACAATATCGCATATATCTGGCGGTGGTGTCCCTCGAATTTGCGAATATAAATAATCCATTCTATCTCTATCTTTTGAATTGGGATTAAGTTCTACCATGATTTTTTTGTATACTTCAAAACTCGGAGCATTTATCCCATCTTCTATATATTTCAGATTGGAATTAGACAAATTTATAGTTTTAGCAAGGCTACGTTGACTACACCCCTTTGATTCTCGATTAGATTTTATTAACAATCCAAGCGCTTCTTTCAATTCCTTTTTATCTTCTGCTTCACGATTCAAAATACTCCTCCTTTCCTTTTATTCTATGTTCTGTAACGTATAACATTATAACATAAAAACTATTTTTTGAATCACTAAAGTTAAAAACTGTTGATATTTTTTATCAACAGTTCTCCGAATTTTAGTAGATTGCTTATTTAATTACTTCCTACCTTTCAATAGCATTAAATGTATATCTCCCTGCTCTTTTAAAATTTTATCAATAGATTTTTTCATATCATCAATGTCGCTTTTATAAATAACTCCTGTTTGATCTACTCTCTTGACAATCTGATTTAAGTTATTTGTAACACCTGACAATGAACCGCATAAATTTCTCAATGACTCTAAGTCCACTTCATAAATTTCCTTTTCCAGAACAGTTTTGCGTATAAAATAGCTCATACTTCTCGCACCACATTCTTCCTCTTTCCTTTCAGATAATTCTTTTTCTTTATCTGTTAAGTCAAATCTCAACCTCACATTTCTCTTTCTGTTTACCATTTTTAATCACCTCACTATATTAGATTTTGGGGTCTTAGGGCTTACCCTAACAAGTTAAAATAGCCTCAAATTAAACACCTTATTTAATTACTGAGGTCATTTTTCAGTAAGTGTACACACACTTCTGTGCGCTTGCTCTTAAAGTTAATGTTACATTCCATTTATTAAGCTTCCGCACACTCTTAACTATCACAGGAATACTCTATGTTTTATTTCGGTAAATTTTATAAAAGTTTTCGCTATCACTACCTCACTACCTTTCATATTGGGTAGCAAAGTAGTGGTAGCAGACTTTTTCAAAACTCTTAGAATAAAATCTCCATATCCTCTACTCCGATAAACTCTGTATTTATATTCCGTTTATGAAACTTCTTGCTTACTCGAACCACTCTATCAATTCTTACCTTTTTACAGATGGCTCAAGTGTCCATTCATCCGCTATCTCGAAATTTTGAACATGCCTGTTCTCACTATTATTATGTTTTAATAACATAATTCAAATCTATTTTAAGAACCAACTTAACGCTTGAATAATGGTAAAAAACAAAAGAAAACTATAACAATAATGAGATTACAAAAAACCTTGAAGATTGGAAAGCAAACTATTCTGACAGCCTGAAAAAAATTCGGAAATTAAATAAGCACAGAAAAAGCACATAGCTAAAAGATTTTTAATGTCTTAAAGCCATGTGCTTTGTTTTTTATACTATTCGATTATTAAACCGGGATTTGCTGTACTTTTCAGGCTAACTTAAATTATTCCAACATACTACAATCAAAATACCAGTCTCATCTGATTCCACACAACATCACCATGCATCGATTTATCTGTAATTCCTTCGTTTACAAAGCCAAACTTTTTATAGTATGGAACGAGATAATCTTTACACGTAAGAACCAAACCTTTTCTTCCCTGTTCTTTTGCATCATCAACAGCTCTCTGAATCAGCATGCCTGCATAGCCGTGTTTACGGTATGCCGGTATGGTATTCACACCGAAAATCATCTGCCATGAACTGTTTTCATTGTGCATCTCTGCTTTTTTATACATCTCATCTGTAAGATCCGGTTCATTCGTAACAAGACCGTTTACAAATGCAATGAGCTTCTCCTCATCAAACATCAGCAAAAAATGGTTTCCATACGCTTTAAGTCTTCCCTCAAAATCCTTCTCCGTGGCAGCTTCCGCGGGCGGGAAACACTCCGCTTCTACAGCTGTCACAGCTTGCAAATCAACTATCGTTGCCGTTCTGATTTTCATAACAACCTTCTCCTCACAATAATCATCGATATGATCCTTTTGAAAATTCTAATTTATCAATTCTTATCTTACAAAAACCTCCCACCAAAATGATGAAAGGCTTCTAAACAATTTACTTGAATTCAACAACTCCCTTTCAGACCTATTTTTTCTTGCTTTTAGTATCACAACAGTATCACTCAAGAGTTTTTTGTTTCTACAAATTGCTGAAACGCTGTATCTTCAACTCTTTATTTACAGTAATATATTTGCTTCTGTTATTCCCACTCAATCGTCGAAGGGGGCTTGCCGGTTATGTCGTAGACGATCCTGTTGATGTGGGCCACTTCGTTGACGATGCGGCTTGAGATTTTGTCGAGGACATCGTACGGGATTCTTGCCCAGTCGGCGGTCATGAAATCCGTTGTCGTGACGCCGCGCAGGGCCAGGGTGTAGTCGTAGGTGCGGAAGTCGCCCATGACGCCGACGGAACGGTTGTCTGTAAGGACCGCAAAATACTGGTCGATGGAACGATCCAGGCCGGCAGCGGCGATTTCTTTGCGGAATATGGCGTCGGCATCGCGCAGTATTTCCAGTTTTTCTTCCGTAATTTCACCCATGACGCGAATCGCCAGGCCCGGACCGGGGAACGGCTGCCGCCAAACGAGGTAGTCCGCCAGGCCCAATTCTTCACCGAGCTCGCGCACTTCATCCTTAAAAAGGTTGCGCAGCGGTTCAACGAGGCCTTTGAAGTCGACGACCGCCGGCAGGCCGCCGACGTTATGATGGCTCTTGATAACAGCCGCATCCCCTGCGCCCGATTCGATGATGTCCGGATAAATCGTGCCCTGTGCGAGGAAGTCAACGGCGCCGATCTTGCGCCCTTCGTCTTCAAAGACGCGGATAAATTCTTCCCCGATGATCTTACGTTTCCTTTCCGGGTCGGTTACGCCTTTCAAACGGCCGAGAAACCGTTCGGCCGCATCGACGCGGATAAAGTTCATGCCCGAGTCCTTAAATGCCGCTTCCACTTCATCACCCTCATTTTTTCTCATGAGACCGTGGTCAACAAAGATACACGTAAGCTGACTGCCGACGGCTTTGGAAATGAGGGCCGCCGCGACGGAGCTGTCCACGCCGCCGGAAAGAGCAAGCACGACCCGGCCACCGCCTACGGTACGGCGTACGTCTTCAATCGCTTGCCCGGCATAGTTGGCCATCGTCCAGGAACCGCTGCAGCGGCAGATTTCAAAGAGGAAATTCCGGAGCATTTCCCTGCCGTGTACCGTATGCAGAACTTCCGGATGGTACTGCATGGCATAAAGCTTTCTTTTTTCGTCCTGCATGGCTGCAACGGGGCAATTTTCCGTATGCGCCGCGATTTCAAAGCCTGCCGGGATATCGGACACGTAATCCGTATGGCTCATCCAGACGGTTTCTTCTGCCGCCAGGCCCTTAAAGAGAGGAGATGCCGTATCAACCGTTATCGCCGTTTTACCGAATTCACGCCTGTCCGCCCGCTTTACCTGCCCGCCGAGGCTATGTGCCATAAGCTGCATGCCGTAGCACAGTCCGAGAACGGGGATATCCTGCCTGAATACGACCTCATCGATTTCAGGCGCGTTTTCTTCATATACACTGTTCGGGCCGCCCGTAAAAATAATACCGCGCGGCCGAAGCTCCTTAATCTTCTCAACCGCTTTATTATAAGGGTATACCTCACAGTACACGTGATTTTCTCTGACGCGGCGCGCGATTAACTGATTATACTGGCCGCCGAAGTCAACGACGATAATAAGCTCTTTCGTATCCATCAATAGCCCTGCCTCTCCCACAGTATGATTATCTTCAATACGGTTCAACCGTTTTCATATTATACCACAAAAAGGCAATCCGACGGGATTGCCTTTTACAGGTTACTCAGGTTGTACTCTTCATTTCTTCATCGTATTCTCTGTAGAGCTCGTCGAGAATGGAGCGGCGCGTTACAAGCCCGACACACCGTTTGTTATCGACAATAGGAATGACCTTCAAGTGTTCAGCCACCATGACGCCGGCCAGTTGTTCCACATCCGCGTCGGGTGCGGCAATGATAACGTCCTTTGTCATCAGGTCTTTACTGCTACAGGCCATGAGCTTTTTAAAGCTCTTGTCGTATTCGCTGATGCCGTTGTAATAAATGCTGGCGCCGAGAAGATTGACGTAGTGGGGAACATGCGGTTTGATCTTTTTATACAGCAAATCCGCATCCGTTACGATACCCGCCAACGTACTGTCGTCATTGACGATGGGAATCGACGTGATTTTGTTTTTAACAAACATCTGCACCAAATCGAAAACCGCCGTATCCGGATGGGCCGTTACAAAGACCTTCTCCATAATGTCCGAAGCTGTTCGTTCGCTCATAGTATTCACCTCTTTGCTATATCGATGCGATCGAATGTTATACCTGTATTATACTATATTTCCCCGAAAGTGGGAAAATTCTTCTTTTGAAACTATAAATGATACGGCTCGTGCCGCTGGATTTTAACCGCCCTGTACAGCTGCTCCAAAAGCACCATGCGTATCATTTGGTGCGTCAGGGTAATGCGGCCGAAGGAAATGCATGTATCCGCCCGTTTGCGCACCGCTTCGGAAAGGCCGAAAGGCCCGCCGATAATAAAGGAGAATTCGCTGTACCCGCGCAGAGACAACGCGGCCAAGGTCTCGGCCAGCTCTTCCGACGAAACAAGGTCGCCTGCCACATCGAGGACAAAAAGATACGATCCTTCACGGACATATTTTAAAAGACGGGTTCCTTCTTTTTCCAATACCTGACTCTTTTGCGCAGCCGACGGGTTTTCCGGCATCCGTTCTTCAGCCGTTTCCGTTATTTTCACTTGCCCGTAAGGAGTCAGGCGTTTGAGAAATTCGCTTATGCCTGCGGCTAAATAGGGCTCTTTGATTTTTCCGCTGCCGATAATATGGTATTTCATCAGTTATTGTCGTTTCCCATTTGCGGCGACAACTCCTGCAGCATGATCCTCGCCGTATGTTCATCGCCGTCACGAAGGTAGGTGACCGTAACCGTATCACCGACGCGATAGGACTCAACGATTTTTTGCAGGGCCATATAATCATTAACCGGTTTATCATCTATTTTTGTGATAATATCGCCGTGCCGGATTCCCGACCCGTCGAGCGGCCCGCCGACGACGAGTTTATACACATAAATGCCTTTGACATCAAAGTTCATGCCGAAGCGGGCGGCCATCCTCTTATCGAGGCCGTAGAGGCCGAGGTACGGGCGGATAACGCGGCCGTTTTTAATGAGCTCCGCCAGGATGGGACGGGCCGTATTAACAGGAATGGCAAATCCCAGGCCTTCAACACCTTCTTTGGAAATCTTGGCGCTGTTAATGCCGATGACCTCTCCGTCCGCGTCAACGAGAGCCCCGCCGGAATTACCCGGATTGATAGCCGCATCGGTTTGAATAAGCTCCATCGACTGCCCTTCACCGGCAATGGTTCTGTTTAAAGAGCTGATAACGCCGGCCGTAACGGTACCCTGAAACTCAAGCCCCAGAGGATTGCCGATGGCAATAGCCGGTTCACCGACCTGCAAGGTATCGCTGTCTCCCCAAGACGCTGCAGTGAGATTATCCAGATCTATTTTGACGACGGCCAGGTCGGTCCGCGCATCCGTTCCGACAACCGTCCCGTCCGTCGTCCTTCCGTCCGCCAGGGAAACGATAACCGTTTTATTGGTCCCGACGACATGGTTGTTCGTCGCTATATACCCGTCTTTATCAAAAATAATCCCCGAACCTATACCTTCACCGACAAGAACCTGACGGTTAAAAATATCGCGGTCATAGACTTTCGTCGTAATGCCGACGACAGCGGGGCTGACCTTTTTAACCGCCTGCACGACAGCCGTATTGCGCGCATCCGATAACGTCTCCGCCTTGCCGTCCGCCGTTTGCACCTGTACGGGCACCTTGTCATTCCTGCTCACCATATCATGGTAGAAATATCCGCCGAATCCTGCGGCACCGATTAAAATCACGGCCGCAACTGCGGCCGCTGCATGTTTATGAGACATTATTCTCCCCCTTTTCATCAAAGCGAACGGCACTGCGGCGGCAAGCCAAACGAACGAGTACATCCCGCCCCAGGCTTTTACCGCTCCGTCCGAACACATCCTTCACGGTCTTTATAACCTGTGCAGGTGCGTTATTCTTCTCGCTGCGATGCGACAGAAAAACTTTCATCATCTTCTTTTGCGGCAAACGGGCCAGCAGTTCAGCCGAAGCCCTATTGGACAAGTGGCCGTAACTGCCGAGAATACGCTGCTGCAGGTGATAGGGATAAGGCCCCTTGCGCACCATCTCTTCATCATGGTTGGCCTCAAGAATGAGAATATCCGCATGGGCCGCCGCTGCCGCTACAGTCGGTGTGACCCGTCCCAAATCGGTTGCATAGGTAATCTTCTTGTCCCCGTAATAGACGGCATACCCTACGGGCCGGGCCGCATCATGCGGGATGTCAAAAGGGACGACGCAGACGTCGCCGATACCGACCCGTTTTGTAAGCGGCACAAAACGGCCGGCACCGTTGGCCGCCGTCTTGCCCATGGCCCGCCACGTTTCTTCGGTCGTATAGACCGGCATACGCGTATGTTTAAAAAAGAGCGGCAGCCCCCGGACATGATCCGTATGTTCATGCGTCAAAAAAACGGCATCTATATCCTCCGGCGTACACTGCCGCCCGGCCAGTTCCTGTACCATACGGCTATAGCTGATGCCGGCGTCGATGAGGATTTTGGTCCTGCCGCAGCGGATAAAAGTTGCATTACCCCCGCTGCCGCTGGCAAGAACACTGACCGAACAAGTACCGCAGCACTCATCCGTCCGCTCCTCATCTTCCGCAATGCCAGGGAATACAGGAGATATATCCCCGGGTATTTTCTGCCGCCGCGCAGCCTGCACGGACAGGGCATACATTTCAAGAAAATTTTCAGAGTTGTTCACCGGCTTCTCCTTCGACGATGGCTATGCCCGCACTGGCCCCGATACGATCCGCTCCGGCCGCAATCATCTGCCGGGCCGTCTTATAATCACGAATACCGCCGGATGCCTTGATGCAGGCACGCAGCCCGACAACCCGCTTCATGAGTTTGATGTCAGCCGTCGTCGCCCCGCCCGGGCCGAAGCCCGTTGAAGTCTTCACAAAACGGGCCCCGGCCTTAACGGCGGCACGGCAGGCTTCTTCTTTCTCCACATCCGTAAGCAGTCCAGTTTCCAGAATGGCCTTAACAATCCGCCCGTCCGCGGCACGGACGACACCGCTTATATCGTCCTGAACATAATCCCAGTTTTCCGCCTTTGCCTGTCCCACATTGATGACCATGTCTATCTCATCGGCGCCGTTAGCGACGGCAAAGGCCGTTTCAGCCGCTTTGACGCAAGAAGCGGCGGCACCGAGCGGAAAGCCGACAACCGACGCAATACGTACATAAGTACCTGACAGTTCCCGTCTGGCCAGCGGCACGTACGACGAATTAACGCAAACGGAAGCGAACCTGTACCTTTTGGCCTCATCGCAGAGCTTGACAATATCAGCCGGTGTCGCGTCGGGTTTCAGGTTCGTGTGATCAATATAAGATTCAATGGTCATACTGTTTCCCCTTTAAACTATAATAAATTCTCAATTACGCTGATATTATACCACATATAGATAAAATCGGTACGGCTTACATACAAATTATGCATGCCGCACTGTGTTTTTCTTATTTGTGCGAAACGATTGCAGCACCCCTCTTCCGCCGGACCTTAGCCCGTACCCTCCGGTTCCTTGATAAGGAAAGTGAAGACCGCTCCCGCAGCCGCACAAATCCAGAGGATCTGAAGAGCCGCCGGGATTCCCCAAATATCGGCGGCCCAGCCGACGAAAGGCGTGAGAATACCCCCGACAGTAACACTCAGGCCGAGGGTAATGCCCGATGCGAACCCGACGTTCTTGCCGAGAAAGGTCTGCCCCAGGACAACAATCGCGCTATAAGGTGTAAAGAGGCCGAACCCGACCGGCAACAACAGGAGTGTCGATAAAAAAACATGGCTGCTGTTGGCGAAAAAAAACATGGCCGGCACCATGATGAGAAAGGCCAGGCGCATAACTTTTACGAAGCCGATATGATCCGAAAGCAGTCCGCCCGCATACGTTCCGATTACACCGATGCCGAAAAGAAGGGCCAGCGCAAAACTTCCTTGCGTTGCCGATGTGCCGAGAACGGAAATCCAATACAGGGGGATAAAGGAATTACAGAGGGCAAACCCGATGGATCTGGCAAAAATAACGACCGTCAGCTTGCCGAACGAATGCCAGTCATTTTTCCTCGTTTCGGTAATATGGGCGCGAATCTCCGCGCGTACATTCGCCGCTATTTTTTTCAATACACAGGGGATGCGGGTATAAAGAAGTGCGGCAATAAGCAGATTGACGATACCGAAGACGACGAGGCCGTGAATATCAAAAGCGTACGCGCAAAGTCCCGCCACGACAGGACCGGCGGCGAAACCCCCGTTACCGCCGACCGAAAAGGTCCCTAAGGCCTTCCCCTTCTGTTCTCCTGCAATCTGATTCACCATCCGTGCCCCTTCGGGGTGATAAATGGACGAGCCGAGCCCGCTGAGCATGGCGCAGAGGAAAATAAGCCAATAGTCCGTTGTAAAGGCAAGCATGCTGAAAGATATGCCGCTCAGGACCGGCCCGAAGGGTACGAACCAGGGCTTGGAAACCTTGTCGGAATAATAACCGAAAACAGGTTGTACAACCGATGCGAGAAGGACATTTCCCAGGAGCAATGCCGTCGCATCACGATAAGATAAATGGCAAACAGAAATAAAATAAGGCAACAATGCGGGTATACCGCCCTGTACCCAATCTACGGAAAAGTGTCCCAACGAAAAAAGGTACACATGGGGATCCATTCGTTTCACTGCAACTGACTCCTTTACGGCGTTTTATTCACTGTTGCATCTATTATACGCCTCAACGTGTCCGGAAGGAACAGAAAGTTTTACGGTAAAAACATAATTATTATCAAAACTATATTGTTTTGTCATCGCTCCGTTTTTCCATGCTAATATGTACTAAAAGGAGGTGCCCATTATGGATAGTATTTGTGCTTGCCTCGGCGGCAAATGGGTCAATTTAACCGCATCAAATTCGGACATCGAAAACAGCAACGCCATGTCCTGATGGATCGAAAACTTTACGAAAAACAAAACTCTGCCGGACAGGTACGTGGGCATCTTCCATGAAGGCAAACTGTATTATGTCCATTCTTCTTCCATACAGCTTATGGATGATTTTGAATAGGATCGGGCAAATAAAACAGCCCCGTCTGTGGAAAATATCTGAAACGCCGTAAAGTCTTTCAAAAAGACTTTGACGAAATCAAAATCTGTGCTATACTTTAAGTAGTGAAAAGCTTTCAGCACGTTTCGTGTGTTGGGCACCGGCCCCGCTACTTTCGGTAGTGGGGCTTTTTATTATCCATGGAGGACTTTATGCAGTTTGACAAGCCTTTTTTTTCATACTCACAACAGATTAACCTCCTCCAATCACGCGGGTTAATCATAAAAAACTATGAGTTTGCAGAATACGCCCTCAGTACCCTTTCTTATTACGATTTAATCAACCGGTATAAACGATACTTCATGGTGGATGCGCATCACTTCATAGACGATGTATCCATTGAATATCTTTATAATTTCGCACTTTTTGACAGGGATATTCAGTTTTTTATTATGAAGTACAGTGTTTTAGTCGAAGCCATATTTAAAACAAAATTCAGCTATACACTGGCTGAGCACTGCGGCGTTGACATAAAAGATTATTTGAAAAAATATTACTACAAGCCGACCAACAGCGCGAATATTTCATTTGCCGACGTAAAATATCGTATTACCCGCTGGATCAATTCCAATGCCATAAAGAACCCGACGCGGTATTACAAACGGCACCACAATCATATTCCTCCGTGGATACTCTTCAAAAATATCTCTCTGGGGAATGTGATAAATCTATACGACCTGTTACACAGCGATCTCAAATATAAATTTGTAAGCAGGCTGATACAGAACAGTCTTCCCATGGATCAGCAGGTCGATTTGGTTTTACGTATGATGAATACCGTTCGGACTTTCCGTAATTGCGTCGCCCATAATTTAAACTTCACCGAACTGCGGACGGAGCCCTTATATTGCCCGTCTCCAAAGGTTTTATCGACTTTACTGGGCAGCCCTTTGTTAGTCTCAAAAAACAAAAGAGTACCGGCGGAAGACAAAAAAGCACTGCTCGGCGTCTACGGCGCTATGGTTTCCATGATTGTACTGCTTGACTCGGCACATCTGAAAGCCACATTTGCACAGGACTTTCTGCTGCTTTTAAAAAAAGAATCTATCCGAAATCAAATGTATGAAGATTATGCCAAAATCACAGAGATGCCGGCGGATATAAAAAACAGATTCACGCAATTTTATAATGAGTTAATGTATGTAAAGACGTAGAAAACACTTAATAACCGAAGGACAGCGGAACCAAACAAAAAGAGACTGCAAATGCAGTCTCTTTCTTACGTTATGGCGGAGAGTCAGGGATTTGAACCCTGGGTACGGAGTTCACCGCACACATGATTTCCAATCATGCTCCTTAAGCCACTCGGACAACTCTCCCTGTACTCCACATCATTCTGTTATGCCCCGGGACGGCATATAATGTGAATATGGTCGGGGCGACAGGATTCGAACCTGCGGCCTCTTAGTCCCGAACCAAGCGCGCTACCAAACTGCGCCACGCCCCGTTACCTGACTTATATATAGTATCAACTTTCCCATACCTTGTCAAGCAACGGCAGGCACCGCCGCAGGCGTTTATACGCCCTTTGTATCCGGCTTTGCCGCTATATGATTCCATGCGAAACCGCCGAGAGCGGTCACGGCCGTTAAGGCGATTTTTACGTACAAGCCCGTTTCCCGGGCAAGCCCCAGGTATTCATCGGCCGCAACCATCGAACCGGCCGCCCAGCCGAGAATGAGCCCGCCTAAATAGATGAGTACGGGGAATTTATGCATCACCTTGATAACGACGGCACTGCCGAAAATAATGATCGGCACGGAAATAATCATGCCGAAGACCAGAAGCCCCATGTGGCCGCCTGTCGCACCGACGATGCCGAGAACATTATCAAGACTCATGAGGGCATCGGCCGCAATAATAGTTCTGACAGCTCCCGCCATTGATTTTTTGGCGTCAACATGCACCGTTTCTTCCGTTTCCTGTTTGCCGATCAGCTTCATGCCGATAAAGACGAGAAGTACGCCACCTACGGTATGCAGGTAAGGTATCTGCAAAAGCCAGACGACAGCCGCCGCCATGATGAAGCGCAGTATAATGGCCCCTGCCGTACCGTAAATAATTGCTCTTTTCTGCATGTCATGGGGCAGGCTTTTACAGGCCATGCCGATGACAATAGAATTATCACCGCCCAAGGCTAAATCCAAAAGAACGACCTGGGCAACAACCCAGATATTATGTATAAGTTCAACTTCCACTGTGTCGCTTCCTCTCTTTCGAAGTGTAGCTAATTATACCACAGCAATGAAAACAGAGGAACCGTACAGGTTCCTCTGTCCTGGCGCCGATCGGCATTATTTCACGATAACCGATACGCCGTCGGGGATAACCGTGACTTTCGGATCGTTAACGCCTTTTTCAGCCAAATAGTCTTTAGCTAATTTAAACGCTTCATCAATATTCTCAGCATATGTCAGGTGCATAGCCTCAACCATTTCACGCGGCGCCTGCGTAACCAGTATAATATGGAAATGCAGAAGGAGGCGCAGGAGAATCTGCGATTCCCACTGATCGAAAATCGTTTCATTACGATCGCGGGCGAGGATTTCATCCATCGCTTTCTGTAAATCCGCCGCATTTTTCAGCGTATTGAAAAAATCTTCGCCGCCATGTCCGTCATTGCAGGCCGTGCAGTCGATAATGACGCCGCCTTCCTTACAGGTTGCTTCAGCCGCCGTCATGCCCTTAACGGACTGATAAATATTCTGGTCAAGAGGATACCCGCCGTTCGTCGTCACGACGATATCCGCCGGCACAGGCTTAACGCCTGCCAAGGACATTTCAAATTCGACACCTTTACAGTGAGCTTCTTCACTGTCGCCCGCAAAAGCGGCAATAACCTTCTTTTCCGCATCAATAACAACATTGCAAATAAAAGCTAATTTAGCGACTTTCGCCGCATAGAGCATATCGCGGTGAATGGGGTTCCCTTCGAGGATGCCCGTACGCGCGTAAGGACTGTCAATGAATTCGGAACAATGGTTGGCAAGCACCGTTATCTTGCTGGCAACACCGGGTAAAACGGATTTTCTGCCGCCGGACATGCCCGCAAAGAAATGCGGTTCAATAAATCCTTCCGCTACGAGAAGATCCGTATTAACGGCCCACTTGTTGAGAAGACATTCGCCGCCGGACGGCAACGTGCCGATACTGACCATATCTTCATCAATACGGCTCTGATGGATGACGATGTGTTCCCTATCGGCAATTTCGGCACCGTATTTATCGACTAATTCTTCATGTGTTGTCGGCCGATGCATACCGGTAGCTACAAGAATAGTAATTTCAATATCCGGATTGCCCCGGCGGAGCTCCGCCAGGAGCTGCGGCATGATAACATGGCTCGGGACGGGACGGGTGTGGTCACTGGAGATAATCGTACACGTCCGCTTCCCCTTAGCCAGTTCACTCAATCGGGGAGCGCCGACGGGATTAGCCAGAGCATCGGCGACGAGTTCCGCCTCCGACTTAGGCGCCTTATATTCATGGGCTCTCGAAAGAAGCACGCCTGCCACCTGTTCATCAGGCAGTTCAAACGTGATTTTCTCTTTAGCAAACGGTACTTCAAATTTTTTCACGAACAACACATCCTTTCCGGTTTATAAGACAAGGGTATCATTAAACAACTGATAAAACGGGGCAGGGACAAGGCTTCATGCCCTTCCCTGCCCCTTCAGCGTATGCGGCGACATTATTGTACGGGAATTTCGTCGTTTACGTCGACTACTTTGCCCGGGTTCATAATATTTTTCGGATCGAGCGCTTTCTTAACGGAACGCATGAGTTCCATTTCCACAGGATCCATGTATTCTTTCATCAATTGGGCACGTTTGAAACCGATGCCGTGCTCACCGGAGAGACGGCCGCCCAGGCTGTACACGAGGGCATAGATTTCTTTCTGAATTTTCGGAAGCATTTCTTCCCATTCTTCCTGTGTGCGATCATCTTTCAGGATGTCGATATGTACGTTACCGTCACCGCAGTGTCCGGCACAGTGCATAGCAACATCGTATTTTTCAGCTAAACGTGAAATTTGCTGTACGGCGCCCGGAATTTCCGTCATCGGCACGACAATATCTTCCATGGAGAATACGAGGCTCCTCTGGCGATCCGCTTCAAGATACGCTTTGCGGGATTTCCAAATCTTGTCCTTATCCGCTACCAAGACGTCGAGCGCGCCGTTTTCACGGGCCAGTTCGTCAATTATCATACACTGGTCGTCCAATACGTCTTCACTGTCACCGGCAATCTGAATGATAATATAGTTGCCCACATCGGAATGCTGCAGCTTTTCGTTAAGGAATACTTCAACCTGTTTGATGGAGGCGTTATCCATAAATTCCACGCAAACCGGAGTAATACCGGCATTCATAACCTTCGGCGTCAGGGCAATGGCAGCGTCAAGATTATCGAATACGGCCAGCAGATCCATTTCGTACTTCGGCAAAGCGACCAGCTTCAAGTAAATCTTTGTGATAATGCCGAGAGTACCTTCGGACCCGATATAGAGATGCATCAGCATATAGCCTGTAGCGTTTTTACGGAATTTGCCGCCGAGCTGAACCACTTCGCCGGACGGCGTAACAACTTCGATACCCATAACCTGATCACGGGTTACGCCGTATTTGACGGCACGGTTGCCGCCGGCATTAGTCGCGACGTTACCGCCGATGAAACAGGAGTCCCCGCTACAGGGATCGCCTGCGTAAAAGAGACCTTCTTTATTAACGGCGTCCTGAAGAGCTGCCGTTGTAATACCCGGTTCGGCAACGACCACCATGTTGGCTTTATCAATTTCAACAATTTTATTCATCCGTTCAATAGAGATGATAACACCGCCGAAAATAGCTACGGCGCCGGCTGCAAGACCGGTACCGGCCGCACGGGGAACCATGACGATGTCGTTATCATAACAGAGTTTAACGACTTTGGAAACTTCTTCGGTGGTCGCCGGAAGGACAACTACCTGTGCCTCTTTCATATAATGAGGGTCCGTTACTTCATCATGACTGTACGGGTCAAGTTTATCCTTATCCGTATAGACATACTTTTCACCCACGATTTTCTTTAATTCTTCAATAATCTCAGCTGTGACTAAACCTTTTGACATGCTTAATACCTCCAATAGGATTGTATAAAAGTATCCCTCTCCGAGCTAACGCGGAGACATAAAGCTGTATAAAAGCTTTTATTGATACACGTTAAAGCAGCGGACACAAAACGCCTCCTTGTTCAATAAGCCGCTGTCCGCCACATATATTATAGTGTTTTAGTTCTGCTTCGTAAATCTACTATCTACTTTAGATATATATCAATTTTGCCGTTTGGAACGTCTGTTTATTCATCGAAAGTATATCATAGTTAATTTCTTTAAATACAGGATCTCCGTCATACCTTATTTTTCACGGCTCATACGATGATTCTTTTCAGCCGCCGTTATGACTGCCTCCATAACGGCGGTGCGAAAGCCGTTGTTTTCCAATGTCCGAACCGCCTCAATAGTCGTACCGCCGGGAGAGCATACGGCATCTTTCAATTTACCCGGATGGAGGCCCGTTTCCAAAACCATCTTCGCCGCCCCCATGACCGTCTGCGCCGCAAAAGTATACGCTTCGGCGCGTGCCAGTCCCGCCCGGACGGCCCCGTCCGCCAGCGCTTCAATAAACATATAGGTATAAGCCGGACTGCTGCCGCTGACACCGACAACGGCATCGATAAGATGTTCCTCCACAATTTCAGCCCGGCCGAAAGAACGGAAAATTTCTATAATGTCATCCGTTTCTTCAGGCCTTACTTCGTTGTTCGGCGTGAGCGAGGTCATGCCTGCACCGACTATAACCGGCGTATTCGGCATAGCGCGTACAATCTTCGTTTTTGCAGGCAAATAAAACGCCATAGTTTTCATATCGACACCGGCCGCAACGGAAAGCAGGATACTTCCCTCTTTGAATACAGGGGCGATTGCCGTCAATACGGAAGGTACCGTATTCGGTTTGACCGCCAGGATAAATACGTCCGCCTCTGCCGCCATCGCCGTTACTTCAGCGGCAACGGAAGTAACCGGACCGAACTCGTTTGCCGCCTTTATCGCTTTTTCATTATGAATATTATAAAGAAGAAGGCCGCCTTTACCCAGTAGCCCCGACGCGGCAATACCTTTTCCGATCGCATACCCCATATTACCGATACCGCAAATACCTATTTTTTGAAACATGCTTTCCACCCTTTCATTAAAAGAGCATAACGGAGATGACTTCCGCTATGCTCGGAAAGATTTTTACTGCGTAATACCCGTTTTATCCAAAGCCGCCTTAATCTTCGCCGCCAGTCCTTGTATTTTCTTTTTCGACACGGAGCAGACAGCAAGGCGTATCCCTTTATCAAGCGGCACAAGGAAGATATGTTCTTTTTCCAGATCATCCGCTACCGCCTGCGCCCCCGTCAGGGGAATCGTTATAAAGAAACCCGACATGTACGGCAAATATGTAAGACCGCAGGCATCCGCTTCCTTCATAAAGAGTTCGGCCCGTTCTTTTATGAGAGTAAAATATTCAGCCCGTTCCGCGTCAAGTTCATTGACTTTTTCGGGATCACTACAAATACGAACCATCGCTTTCATTGCCGCACCGTTCGCGTTGGACCAGGTGGCACGGCTGGAATACCGGTTAATCGCAACAAATTCATCAGCAACTTCCTTATTTGCCGTAACGCCGATCATGGCCCCTATACGCTGCCCGTACATCGTAAAACCTTTGCTGAGCGTATAAGCAATGACGACAAGAATATTATCCGGTAAATTGCCGAATTTCTTAAAGAACCGGCGACATGCCTGTTTTTCGCCGCTGTAATCAAGATAAGCCACATCGGGAACGAGGATAATATTCTTATCTTTCCCGGCAACACTCTCTTTCAGAAAGGCGAGGACATTATCCCAGTCTTCATCGGAAAGGGCGAAGCCCGTCGGATTATTGGCGGGAGAATTCATGATAATGACTGTATTCAACTGCTTGCTTACAAGATCCCTTACGTGGGCCCGGAAATCTCTGAAATTAAAAGCCCCTTTATCGTCAAGAAGAAGAAATTCACGCAATGTACGGCCGTTATCCGTACACATGGAACCGTATGCATCCCAATGCCAATCACTGGTCAGGATTTCATCGCCTCTTTCCGAATAGTTGTGAATGACATGATGAAGCGCGCCGGAACCGCCGAATGTGGCGCAAGCCCGCACATAGCCTTCCGGTTTGGATTCGCCGAAACACTGATCAATAACGGCGGACAAATAGTCATCATAGCCCTGAATAGGCGCATAGGCAATAATTTCGCGCGTTGTCAGGGCGTTAAAGGCTTTTTGTACAACATCAAGCATAACGAGATTGCCGTCTTCATCCAAAATGGATCCGACAGTACCGTTAATAACCTTATCTGCACCCAATTTTTCGGCCAATGCGGTGGCACGGTTGTTGGCACCGAAAATTTTGTCTTCCGAAAATTTGCCTCTTGCCTGCGGAGCCGCAACACTCTTCATCATGGATCCAATCCCCCTTATCTGTTTATACATTTATTTATACCATACAACAGCAGGCCTTTACAACACACGAGGCCGTATATGACTCTATACACGCGGCATCATAAAAAACAAACGCTTGTATGAGACAAAAAATAACCTCCCGTATATCGAGAGGTTACAGACACATAATCATTGCGTAATACCGCACGCGTCGACAGATTTTTTAATTTCCGCGGCCAATCCTCTGAGTTTATTTTTAGGCAGAGAACAAACGGCAAGACGGATCCCTTTGCCCAACGGAACGAGAAAAATATGTTTCCTTTCCAGGTCATCGACAACTTGCTGCGGCGCTGAGACGGGGAGCGTCATAAAGAACCCCGATAAGTAGGGAAGATATGTAAGACCGCAGGCATCGGCTTCTTTCATAAAAAGCTCGGCCCTCTCCTGAATAAGCGCATAATACTGCGAGCGTTCAGCATCCAGTTTTTTAATTCGCGCGGAATCCCCGCAAATATGGACCATCGCCTTCATAGCGGCGCTGTTTGAATTGGACCACGTAGCCCGGTTGGTATATTGATTAACGGCAACAAATTCATCAATTACGTCTTTATCGCTGCTGATACCAATCATAGCCCCCATGCGTTGGCCGTACATCGTAAACCCCTTGCTGAGCGTATAGGCGACAATGACAAAAATATTGGAAGGCAGGTTGCCGAATTTCTTAAAGAACCGGCGGCATTCTTCCTTTTCGCCGCTGTAATCAAGATAGGCCACATCGGGGACGAGGATAATATTCTTATCCTGCCCGGCCGTAACTTCCTGCAGGAAAGCAAGCACGTTATCCCAATCTTCCGGGGAAAGCGCAAAGCCCGTCGGATTATTAGCCGGAGAATTTAAGAGTATAACCGTGTTGTACTGTACTGCCGCCGTTTCAGAAACTTTCGTCTTAAAGTCGGAAAAATTAAACGCGCCGGTTTTATCAAAAAGTTCAAATTCGCGGATCTTACGACCGTTATCCTTACATATAGAATCATAGTTTCCCCAGTGCCAATCACTTGTCAAAACCGTATCACCCGGTTCGGAGTAGTTGTGAACGACATGATGAATAACACCGGAACCGCCCGACGTGGCACAAGCTCTAATATAACCGTCCGGACGGGATTGACTGAAACATTGAGCGATAACATCGTCCAAATAATCACCGTATCCCTGAATAGGAGCATAGGCAATCATTTCACGAACGGACAAGGAAGCAAACGCCTCTTTCACGACATTAAGCATAACCAGCCGGCCGTCTTCATCCATAATCGCTCCGACGGTGCCGTTAATGACAGCCTCCGGCCCGAGCCGGTCAATCAGTTTATTAGCACGCTGATTTGCACCTAAAATCTTATCGACGGAAAATTTTCCTCTTGCCTGAGGAGCGGCAACGCTCGCAACCATAAATCACACCCCCTATGTTTGTCTTTAGTTATATCATACAATCGAAGCATATACAATAAAAAAAGGATTGTATACACATATACACACATAGGAGAATAATACTGTCGTCTCATTACAAAAGCCTCCGCACAAAATGTACGGAGGCTTCTTTGGTGACCCGGTAGGGATTCGAACCCTAGACCTACTGATTCGTAGTCAGTCACTCTATCCAGCTGAGCTACCGAGTCATGACGAGGAGTATAGTCGCAATGGAACTTCTACCCCTCCGTTTTTGGCAGGGGCAGAAGGAATCGAACCCTCAACCAACGGTTTTGGAGACCGCTACTCTACCAGTTGAGCTATACCCCTATGAACGAAAAGCCAAGAAATCGATCTTGGCTTTTCATAAAAATCAGCGGCTACCTATCCTCCCGGGGGGTCTCCCCCCAAGTACGTTCGGCGTTT